>Ga0187882_1001763_pt1 | contig 21170 bp, 13 predicted proteins | sample June2016WEW_19_1_3_FD_132991 | JGI IMG/M metagenome (GOLD analysis project Ga0187882, IMG submission 132991) | Peatland microbial communities from SPRUCE experiment site at the Marcell Experimental Forest, Minnesota, USA - June2016WEW_19_150 | ecosystem: Environmental > Terrestrial > Soil >... | reverse complement strand
GGCGGCTTTATTGAGTCCGGCAGTCTTTCCGGCCCTCGGTTCCTGCCTTATGAGCCTTACACCCGAGGCTGCGAATCCGCTCGCTATTTTATCCGTCCCATCGGTTGAGCCATCGGAGATTACGATGATTTCCAGTTTATCTTTTGGGTAGTCAAGCTCAAGCTTGTTTTTCAGTGTGGGCCCGATGCTGTTTTCCTCATTGTAGGCAGCGATCAGAATCGATACGGCCGGCTCGAAGGCGGACTTCGCCACCCTCCTGTTCCTGATTATGCCAAGCACGAAAACCAGGGCTGGATAGCCGGCATAGACATAAAAAAGCGCCAGCAAGCATAAGCAAAACACTGCTTTGAATATAAATATGGTCATTTAAGATGAACTTGATGCGACAATGCCATTCTGCATTGACAATAAATTCGATGAAGGTTGGACAGAACGACTCGACAAAGCCTTGACGATTTTACTTGCCGAAGATTCCGAGTCCCTGACCGGAATGCTTGCCCAGGGTGTGCCTACAGGTATTTATAAATGGATTGAGGGATATAATAGCGCCTCTTGTTAAACACGATCCCCAGGATGTTGCCGCCTACCCGTTCTATTCGCTCCCTGACATATCTGACCGTGCGCCATTTGGTCTTTTCCGCCTCCACGACCAGGACCACCCCATCCACCTTCGAGGCCAGCGCCAAGGCATCAGGTGAGACCGTCAAGGGCGGAGAATCGATAAGCACCAGATCAAATTTCGTCCTGAGGTTTCCCCAAAACCCCTCGAATCGAGGCGAATTGAAAAGCTCCGGCGTGGGGACACTGGAGTTACATGACGGAGAAACGAATAGTTCCGATTCACCCACCCGGTGAATGGCACCCCCCAGATCTCCCGATCCCTGGAGCACATCGATCCAGCTGCATTGTGACGCAATCGAATAGTACCGTGACTGGGTCCCCTGGAAGCGGTCGGCATCCATCAACAGCACTGAACGGCCTATACGATCGGCAGCAATCCGCGCGAATTCCCTTACGACAGTCGATGTCCCTTCACCTGGGCGCGATCCCATGAACTGGAGCACACGTTTGCCATTGTCCGGAAGCATGGCCTCGATTACCTTGTAAAGACTGTACATCTCCTGGCCCATTTCCACTCCTTCATCGTGGGCGAGGTCCAGGGGCATGATGACTTCGACGCTTTTTCCGCTCGTTTTCTTTTCCCTGTGAGCCTGTTGCAAGGCCTCATAAATTTTACTCATGATTCACCTCGAACGGTGTGTGTTGGAACTTCCTATGGTATTGAATACCTGTTGATGATTTACCTTCAAATCCGCAGTCGACAATCGATGAGCGGCATTCGATCCGGACATTACTTGCACCCGATGACAGCAAGCACCGGCAACTCAAGACGCCTTTCGGCCTGGGTCGGGGTACTCATGCCGGGACTCATGATTTCCATGGAAAAAGCAAGACCGATGCTGCCTGCAAGTCCAAGCAACACTGATATTAAAACATATACAACTAAAGGCAGTGGGCGATTGTTAGGTATTACAGGTATTGATGCAGGCTCCAGAACACTCACATTGGTCATTTTCTGCCTGTCGAGCTCATCATGTATGCGGGCTTCCTCCAATTTGGAAAGATAAGTTTTGTACTTCTCTTCATTATCCGCAACGTTGCGAGTCAGCTGTTTATACTTGGACTCTTGAGCTTCGAAAGCGGTAATTGTCACCGCCATATCTTTTATCTGCTCATCCAGACCTTTTGCCTTGATCTTGAGCGCACTGTGCTCGGCTTTGCTTTGCAGAATCTGCTTCTGCATATCCTGATAGGCGGGATCTACAGGCGCCTGCTTCATACCCGGGCCGCGCGAACTCTTGAGATGATCTTTAACCATCTGGATCTGTTCGCGAATGTTGGTGATGAAACGATTGTCTTCCTTGTACTTTGACAGGAGTTCCTTTTCCTGAAGCTCGAGTGTAAAAAGGCGGTTGTCGAGGGACGACATATTCTCGGCCGCGACGATCGAGGTCTTTTGGATATTGGGTAACTGCTTTTCAAGTTCGGAGATCTTTTCCTGGACCTGGGCCATCTTGTTTTCATTATCAAAGCGATCGGCCACGAGTTGCCTCTGCCGATTGAGCAGAAAACCACGCTGCTCTTCGAACGAAATTATTTTGGACTGGTCCTGGAAAGCTTTAAGCCCGCTTTCCGCCTCCGCCAGCATTTGCCTGTACTCTTCAGTCTTTCGCTCCAGGAACAGAAAAGCTTTCGGATTTCTATATGTATCGCCGCGTTTGTCGATGTAATAATCGACCAGTTCGTTCACGGCCCTTGCAGCTATTGCAGGATTGGGCCCCTTAAAAGAGGCTTCCACAATGTTTCCGCCGGAGCCTTTGACCGATAAACTCTGCTGGAATAGATAGAGGGCTGTTCCAGTAGCGGGCACTCCCTCGCTGCCGCTTTGTTCCAGATTTGGAAAAATCCCTTCGGGCTTCATCGAATTCACTATCTTTTCCGCCAACTCCCGGGACTGCAGGATGCGGACCTCAGTGGCCAGCAATTCCGGATTGTTGACGTTGGCCTGCCGCCGATTCAGCGTAAGGTCTATATCCTGACTTTCCCATCCCGGTTTGACCAATATGAGCGACTTGGCCTCATAGACCGGATTGTAGAGAAACTTTAGATAAAAAATGACGGAGGCGCAACACACACCGGTGATAATGACAAAAGAGACAAGAATCATCAGTTTGTGTTTGAATATGGTGCTCAGAATGTCGCGAGGCCCCATGTCGCCTGCGGAAACGGCCCGGCCGGCCTGAGCCGGAAAACCGGGGACAATACCATTGGCCCGTCTAACGGGAACGATTTGATTCATTGCCGTACCTCAATTTAATTGTCTTGTAAGGATAGAACCAAAAAACAGATTGTACAGACCGCACAGTATCAAACGGCAAAGCCGATTGTTCTACCTGCCGATAAAGGCATATGCGAATGGGGAAAAATAGCTGATGGTGTGCCCTATATACTGGTCCATCCAGAGATCGACATCGGCGATGCCCGAACGCGGGACCAAGACAATGTCGTAACCCTGCAGGTAAACATCCTGGCTCGGATCGATGCCCTTCATGGCTTTCTCTATATCCAGGCACATGTAGATAGGTTTATCGTTTTCGTCCTTGCGCACAAGGATAACCTTGTTTCGGTCCCCGCCATCCTTGAAGCTGCCTGCCGAGACGATGGCCCCCAACACAGTCGTGGGCCCATTCAGTTCCGTTTGCCCGGGCTTGGCGACTTCTCCACCCACGAAGACTTTCTGCCCGGCGAAACTATTCACTATTACAGTGACTTCCGGTGGCTGCGCAAGGTATTTGGCGTAATTCTCGGTCAGAACCTCGGAAACCTTGCCGGGGGTCAGTCTTAAGACTTTGACCTCATTTACGAGCTGAAGAGTTATGCGTCCGTCGGGTCGAACGACAACTTCCTGATTTAATTCTGGATTATAGAACAGTTTTATGGACAGCTTGTCGCCGACATTGATCTTGTATTCTTCCTCGACGGGGGGAGCAATGGTGCCGGGGGCCCCGAGAGGAGTAGTGTTAAAGACTTGCTGTTTGTTGCATGACAGAACCAAAAATACCAAAACCAAACAGAGGCCCCATTGCTTCGTTGTTTTCATAATCCCAACTTTTCAGAAATGTTGCGGTTGGCTGCAGCTTTGCGCGACTCAAATCCCCCTGGCCTTCATCGATCAATGTCTTTTCTTAGTCCGGGAAAAATTACTACCCGATTTCGACCTTAAAATCAAACCTTTGCCCCCCAACACCGTCGCCGCTTCGCTATTTCGGCGCCTTTAGGGCGTATTACTTTTTTGCGAAGGCTGCCGAAAGGGAAAATAAGACCACATCAACTCAATTACAAATGAAATCGGCGAAAAAAAGAACATTATAAAGATATTTTTGATCGTCACACTTATATAGAACAGATGCCGCCGTGTAAAGGACTAATCGGCGGGGGATACATAGGGTGGCCGATATCGTCCATATTTCAAATATCTCTATTAATACGGCAGGTTATTGCGTCGAATCATATCGGAGGATCAGAGTCCGCCAACCTGTTGGGGCCGGCAAGCACGATGGCCGGCGTCTCACCTGGGGCGAGGTTTTGGCGAACTCAACCGTGGCAACTGGAGTTGTGCACCTACTGCAATTCTGTTCAGGTCTTTGATTTGCGGGTTGGCGTCCCTGAATAACTGGATCAGCTCAGGATCGCAGTAGCCGTAAATATCCACCAGGATCTGCGAGACACTGTCCCCTCTTATAACGGTCCTTGCCGCCGCCATGACCCTTTCTTTTTCTTCCGGCTGGTCAGGGGGCGCCATGGTTGGTATTGGCGCCTGTTTCGAAACGTCCACAATTTTCTCCGCAGGTTCCTGTTTCGGAACGTCGGCAATTTTTTCGGCAGGTTTTTCTTTCGGAACGTCGGCAATTTTTCCGACAGGTTTTTCTATTAAAGGTTGTTTCGCGGGAGGGGGGAGTGGGTCATTTCCAGGGATCGATTCAATTTCTTTGGGAGGAGGGGGCTCGAATTTGGAAGTCTGTTGCCGCACGTCGGATGTTTTGTCGCTGACAGGCTCCCCTTGCGGAACCGAAAGATTCACTGCCGTGGCTGGAAGCGGGACCGATTTTATCTTCTTCTGTGTGGCTTCACTTCCCATTCGGTTCTCAAGAGGCTTCGTAAAGAAAAGACCAACCGAAATAATACCGATACAGACAACGGCGGCCACCGGCCACACTCTCCTGGAAATCCTGCGCAACTTCCGACCTCTAAAATCGGATATTACCTCTTTTGCGATTTTTTCAGTCACAGGGTTGCACTGATAGCCAAATCCCGTAATCAGGGCATTATCACACAGTATGTTTATCAGACGCGGAAAGCCCTTGGCCTCATCAAGGATTCTTTTGAGGGCGCCTTTCGTGAAGACCTGGTTATGAAAAGAAGAGCCCCTCATGAGGCGGTGCTGTATATAGGCAAGACTTTCTTCCAGGTTAAGAGGCTTTATAAGGCAGCGGATTGCGATCCGCTGTTTGAGCTGTCTGAGTTCAGTCAATTCCAACTTTCGTTCGAATTCCGGCTGCCCCACCATTACTATCTGAACCAGCTTGTCCTTGGAAGTTTCCAGGTTGGAGAGCATCCGCAGGTTTTCGAGGGTCTCAATGGGCATATTCTGGGCTTCGTCGATTATGAGCGCAACGTTCCTGTCATTCTTGTACTCTTCGATGAGAAACCGGTGAAGCTGGTTTACAAGCTCGGGCACCCCTGCGCCCTGCTCCGCGGCAAGCCCAAGTTCGTTGAAAATTTGCTTGAGAAGGCTCTCAAATGAGAGCGCGGCGTTGAAGATATAGACTACCTTCAGTTTTTCAGGGTCCGCGCCCTCCAGGTAAGCGCGCAGTATAGTTGTTTTCCCGACCCCGATTTCACCGGTAATGGCGATAAATCCCTTCCTTTCCTCAATGCCGTATATCAAGGATGCGGAAGCTTCCTTATGGCTTTCACTGAGGAACAGGAACTCAGGGTCCGGAGTTATATGGAATGGGCCCTTCTTAAATTTGTAGAAATCCAGATACATTGGCGACCAAACCTGTCAGATGTCCTTTGCCGTGGCGCATGTCCGCCATCCAAAGCCTCAGAAAAACCCAAGAAAAACACTAGCAGCTTCCGATCCGGAAAGGAAGATTTTTCGTAGCATTCAGGGAAAACGAGTGGTTGCCCGGATGTGACAAAGACGACCCTCACGCCTCGGAGATTGAAACCGCCAGGTGCCCCCATCCATGGATGCGGCCTTACCGCGCGCTCATCTTCCGCAGGTATTCGCCGCACGACACAAATGAAATGCCGCGCAGCCGGCTCACAAGAAACTGCAGCCGAGGCAGGGTCCTTGCCAGATTCGTATAATGCCGAAACCTCGAAAAGCCCGGCACCCCTTTTAATCTCGGCTGGTCAGGATCGACTTCCCATGGATGCATGTAAAAAAGATAGGCATTGCGGCGCTTGAGAACTGATTGGACGATCTTTTCAAAAACCCGCACCGGCATAAGTCTGAAGTAGGCCCCGCCTCCCGCCGGCACAGCAAATCCGCCCACTTCAAGGTTGGTTATGGGAAGTTCATATAAATTCCGGAGTGTCTTGCAGACGATATCTGTTCCGTTGGGGAACATTCGGATCGTTCCATGCCTGTTGTTGCCGGAAAAGGAATTGAAGCTCGAATCGTACAGGTATCCACATTCCTCGAGTATCTCGAGGGCTTGCTCATTTATCGAAAAACTCGGCGCCCGGTATCCCAGGACGGCCGACCCCAGAATGTCCTCGAGGATTTTCCTGCTCTCCAGGATGTCTTTTCTCAGTTCTTCAATCGAGCACCGGTTGCACAAAACATGATTGTACCCGTGGGATGCAACCTCATGACCTCTTGCCTGAATCTGCCTTACCAGTCCAGGGAGCCTTTCGGCCACCCAGCCAAGCACGAAAAAAGTAGCCCTCAAAGGCGAAACAGATGTTCCACCGTTGGCAGCACATCCGCTCATGTCCAGAAAATCCAGAAGCAGGTGCGTATTCCTCTCAACCCTTGATTCACAAGACGACCAGCGAGACAGCGGGATATATGGTCTGAAATTCTCGACTTGAAACCAGTCTTCGATGTCTATTGTAAGCAGAAAATATCTCAAGGGACCCAGCCTAATTCATCGATTGAGGTAATCTGGAGCGTTTGCGGATACACTAACCAGGAGCAGATGGCAGATTTCAATATGCCCCCGATTCAGAAGGGCTACCGTGCCCCTTCGCCAAGGAGCACTACGCCGATGGTCCGAAGTAAGATCTTGAGGTCCAATAATATGGACATATTCTTTATATAATAAAGATCATATTCCAGTTTTCGCGACGCATCGTCAATCGAAGCCCCATAGGGATATTTGATTTGAGCCCATCCGGTAATTCCAGGGGTCACGGTATGCCGGATACCATAATAAGGAATCTGGGAATCCAGGACTTTCACAAACTCGGGACGCTCAGGCCGAGGGCCGACCAGGCTCATGTTGCCGATAAATACATTCCATATTTGAGGTATCTCGTCGATGCGGCAGAAACGAATGAGGCGTCCTACTCTTGTCACCCTCGGGTCTCTTTTTTTAGCCCATTTGGCCCCACTTTCCTCAGCATTATAGGTCATGGACCTAAACTTATGAACCGTAAAGATCCTGCACCTTTTCCCAACCCTTTGTTGCTTGTAAAATACCGGGCCGGGCGAATCAAGACGAATTGCAATAGTGGTAATGACTATCAACGGCGCTGCAATAGTGAGCAGGAGCGCCGAAAAAATCACATCGAGAATGCGTTTTATCTTCTGAACGTATCCTCTTGAGAGCAGACTGAAACCATCCGAGAACAACAACCACCGGTCCTCAATGTACTGAACGGGAATCTTGGCGGCAAGACGCTGATAAAGCTGCGGCATATCCAGGACTTCAACGCCCAGCAGACGGGCTTCGAGAATACTGCGCATTATGCCTTTGGACCGAGACCTGGGGATTGCAAGCACAATAACCTTGATCCCGTATCTGGCGATAATTTCGGACAATTTTCTTGTAGTGCCCAAAATTTCAGACGCAATATCCGCATCTGACGGTATGGCCAGCTCATCGGTGACAAACCCCTCGAATCCCAGTGAGGAGACCGGCAAACCCAGCAGACGCCTGGCTGTCTGGCCTGTTTCGTCTGAGCCGATTACCAGAGTGGGTAATTTGCCTCTTGCAAACTGGAATAAGCGAAAATAAACGGTTCGCCATAAAAGCAGGAAAAGAGGTACAAGTATCATTTGAAAAGCCAGGGCACGCCGGTTGTACTGCCATTGAGGAACAAAGAAAAAAAGAATTGTGCAAAGAGCAAAAACAGGAAATGAGGATGTCAATATTCGAACTGTAGTCTGTCGTGGATTGAAGATCCTTTCCATGTTATATAGATCAAAAATATAAAGTATCAGTACAAACTGAAGAATTGAAAAAATGCAGGCGGGTAGATATGAAAGATAGGGACCCGCGGCCTTTTCTGGAATTACCAGGAAGCCCAGGAAATGAGCTGCCGAGATAAACAGAAAATCGGCAAAAAACAAGAACCATGTTTGCCTGATGGCAAACTTCACCACTCCAAAGGTTTGCAGATGAGAAGGACCGTTGGATTGTTCCGCAACGGGCTCCATTTTCAAATGCACATGCCCGTTGTTGGGCTGCGAAATCGTGGGGGTTAAAAACTCACTGCTGATTGCCGTGGACCAAAACTGGTTCTCATCGAGAGTGTCCTTTAGTCCTTCGCAAACCTTTGCCAGGATCTTTCTCCTTGCTTCGAGCAGCTCCGAGTCACCAAGTTCCGTAAAGATCACCCCAATGATGCAACCCAGTTTGTACCATCCCTTGATGTCGGTCTCACGTACAATTGACTCCAGCAGAGATTCGAGCCGGCTGATGATTATGTTCCCTTCACTTCCGCCAAAACTGGGATTTTCTATGGCGACCAGCAGGGATGTATCCCCGGATCGCTCGGCCCGCTTTCGTTCAAGGGCCAGTATCTGGTGGAAATGGTCTTCCTCGAGAAACGTCGCGGACGCCAATCTCGATGCATCTCGAATCCGAGGGCTGGAGGCGGTTAACCTCTTTGGCACAGCAGTTTGCATCTCTTTTAGACCTTATGACTATTCTATGTTCCGGGAACCACTTGGAGGGAAGCCTTGCGTGTTTTGATCAAGTTCTAAAAAGCCAGGCAGGAAAGGGAAGTCATTGAGCAGCCTTTTCCTGTTTTTGACTGTGTTCTCGAATCTTAAGCCTCTGTTCCTTTTGCCACTCCCAGGGGGGAACCGGGACGGGGTCCGCCCAGAGCCCGACGGCATTAGACCTGGCGAGGTTTTCCAGCCCTCTCCACTCAGCACATATGTGGGCGCTGCACTCATTTGGCTTTACCCATGCAAGCCCGTGAGTAATAAGCTGAACGTTAAGGTAATCCTTGGAACCCTCGATCCTGACCAGTGCATTTTCGACTCCGTCGTACCCCTTGAATAAAGGGGTCACTTCCACCATCCTCTGCATAGCCAGGTGCGACGCCAGAGCCCCCGAGTGCTCCCCAAACGGCTGTCCCCGTTTGGGAGACTCGATCCCGTACAATTTGATCTTATCTATCTGGCCTTCGTGAGAAACGGTAAAAAGGTCTCCGGATATCACCCCTACCACCTGCCCCTGCCATGCCGGGCAATACGAATGAAAAAAGACGATAAACGCGGACACGGCAATGAAAGCACTTATGATTTTTGGTTTTTGCGACATCAGACTTACCTTCCTGCTCAATTGTCTTGCCGACTCAATTCAGGGTCGGGGCGCATACAGCTCCGCCAACTCGATTACATGTCTTCCCCGGAGTCAGTGCATGGAGATATCGAGAATGCATCGCAGAATTGGTCAGATTAGACGCCTCAACGTTAAGGGCCGAATCTGCGAGTGTAAAGTGGGGATTTCGGAAGGGATGAAGTGGGTAGCAAGTATACACACAGGTGCTAAATATTGAGTAAATACGCGACGATCTTTCATCATTCAAGATTGAATATTTCTCCATAGCCATCCTCTACGAAAAAATCTTATCGTGCTCTCGTTGCCGTCCGGGACGCGGGTAACAGGGTTCATGGGTCAGGCATGTCTTGATAATTTATGTACTTTATTATGTTTGTGTTTTTCCAATATCGGGTACGTTATTTGCCGAATTGTTACCCCTTCAAATCACCCCTTTACAGTTTCGAAACCTATTTTATATTCCATGATAGAAGAATGACACCTAATCTTACCTTAAATCTGGATGCAGCGCATGGCTTCATTCAGGGCTACCAAAAGGAGCTGACTATGATTTACGAGCGCGATCCCGAATCGCCTTTTTCGAAAATCCTGGTCAAGAACGGTTCATCGATTGTCGGCACCATACGAAGAAATCTGATAACCGGCTATTATCACTTCTACGATGACCAACTCGATGAGTTGAATGGCCTGTTCCAGGAAAAGCGAATTGACACCATTAAAATGAAAATTGAAACGCTCAATGTCAGAAAAGCGAGCTAGCATTGGTCCGGAAACACACCCCATAAGACTCCGGCAGTTTCCCGTTCGGTTTTGGGACACCCCAAAATGACGTTCTTTCTTCCCAGGCAGCAGTAAAAAGCAACCTCCACGCTCCACGATGGTGCAATGTGAAAATCAGCACAGCCGGGGCCGAAAAAACCGGGAACAGGCTAAGGGTCGCGCACCTCCCGCCAGTGAACGTCTGCCCGAAAAACTCTCAACACCATCCTTTACCGGTTCTTGCCGTGTGGGCCCCCTGATTCGATGCCTTTTTCCGACGAGGGGCCGCTCCCGTAGTATTGTCTGTACCAGGTCACGAAATTCGACAACCCCTGACGCAGCGGGGTCGTGGGACGAAAGCCGAAGTCGCGCGCAATGTCTTCGATGTCCGCATAAGTCATCGGAACATCGCCGGGTTGCATGGGAAGGAACTCCATTGCGGCTTTGACCTGCAGGCAGTCCTCGATTGCCGAGATAAAGTCAAGGAGTTGGACGGGCTCATGGTTTCCGATATTATAGATCCTGTATGGAGCGAAACTGGCGCCCGGGTCCGGCTTGAGTCTATCCCATCGCGGGTCCGGAACAGGGGGATGATCGATGAGCCGCAATATCGCCTCCACCACGTCGTCGATATATGTGAAATCGCGGCTCATAAGACCTCTGTTGAACACCTTGATCGGCTCACCGGCCAGTATCGCGCGCGTGAAAAGGAAAGCTGCCATGTCCGGACGACCCCAGGGACCGTAGACGGTAAAAAATCGCAGACCCGTAGAGGGTATGTCATAGAGGTGGGCGTAAGTGTGGGCCATCAGCTCGTTTGCTTTTTTGGTGGCGGCGTAAAGCGAGACCGGATGGTCCACGTTGTCGTGCACGGAGAAGGGGGTTTTCGCGTTTGCTCCGTAGACGGAACTCGATGAGGCAAACACCAGATGTTCGACTCCGCCGCGCCTGCAGCCCTCGAGCAGGTTGAGAAAGCCTGCGATATTGCTTTCGATATAAGCCCGGGGATTTAACAGCGAGTAGCGAACTCCAGCCTGAGCCGCCATATGCACGATTATGTCGAAAGAATGCTCTTCAAAAAAACCCTCAATCGAAGAATCGTCTTTCAAATCCAGTTTGAAAAACTCAAATCCCGGATGCCGGCCCAGCAAAGCAAGCCGGTCCCGTTTCAGGCAAACGTCATAATAGTCGTTGACGTTATCCAGACCCGTGACATTGCGTCCGGCTTCAAGCAACTTCAGGGCTATGTGGAAACCGATGAAACCGGCCGCACCGGTTATCAGAACGGGTTTTTGAGGATCCATTGAAATTTCCCCCCGCATTACGCCATGCCCCAAAGCAGATGGGGAACGAACTATGCGCTCAAATCCAATAATTTCCCTTGTACCTTGGCCACCACACAATTGCAAGGCATACTCCCGGCCCTTTTAGAAAATGGGGAGTTCAAACCCGCTCCCCCCAGGGACCTGTAGCGGCCCTCCAAATCCGCATCGGCCAGGCAGTTATTACCAAAGCGTAAGTCGCAAGGTAATGTAACTCGAAATTAATCCTTCCCACCCGAAATCCCCGCATTCGAACCACGCCCCCGATTGCGCTCCCCACCTCGTTTAACAGCTCATAGAGAGGCTTTCCATAAGCCGATTTACACGTTGGCACCGTATTTGCTCCAAGCTGATACGGCAATGTCAATTTGCTCCAATCCATAAAAGGCAAACTGCGTGAAAACGCAGGACGCAAAGTCACTGGCCTAAGTCTCGAAACGCCGGGATATGGTCGCAGGACCGCTGGGCGGATGCAGCACCTCCAAGGGACGCTGAATTTGCCGGCAGCAGACCCAAGGAGGTAAACATGAATATCCGCCCGAGATACCTTCCGCTCAGCCTTGTAATCGCGCTTTTCCTCCTTTTCTGCTTCCGCCTCGATGTCGGCGCCCAGCAGGCCGTGCTGGGATGGGACCAGGACGTAGGTCAGGTTTCGGGCTACAAAGTCTATTACGGTGAATCGACACACAACTACACCACCATCGCGGATGCAGGATATAACACAACATATACGCTGCAAAATCTATCCGATCAGGCACACTTTATCGCCGTTACGGCCTACGACAGCAGCAAGAAAGAAAGCGCCTACTCGGCCGAATTGGTCATTTATTCCATGGCGGCAACCGCCGGGACAGGCGGATCGATAACGCCGTCCGGGACCTTTTTCCAGAGCCAGGGGGAAAACCAGACCTTCACCATAGCTCCAGCAACAGGCTACACGGTATCCGACGTACAGGTGGACGGCAAGACGGTGGGCCCCCTCGCCAGCTACACGTTTTCCAATGTGAGCGCCAACCACACCATCTCCGCGACATTTGCTTCTTCATCGAATAATTTCACCATAACGCCCACTGCCGGTGCCAACGGAACGATCTCGCCATCCACCGCCGTCACGCTCAGCGGCGGCGCAAGCCAGAACTTTACCATAACTCCCACAACAGGCTACACGGTATCCGACGTGCAGGTGGACGGCAAGACAATCGGAGCACCCACCAGCTATACGTTTTCCAATGTCTTTGCAAGCCACACCATATCCGCGACATTTACCCCAATTACTTACACGATCACGCCCACCGCCGGGGCCAACGGGACGATCTCTCCATCCGCCGCCGTCACGCTCAGCTACGGAGCAAGCCAAAGCTTTACCATAACTCCGGCAACAGGCTGCACGGTATCCGGCGTGCAGGTAGACGGCAAGACGCTCGGAGCACTCACCAGCTATACGTTTTCCAATGTCACAGCCAACCACACCATATCCGCGACATTTGCCTCAAATACTTGCACCATCACGTCCACTGCCGGGGCCAACGGCACGATCTCCCCATCGGGCTCGGTGAGCGTTCCTTCAGGGGCAAGCAAAACGTTTATGATAAGCCCGGCCGCTCATTACCGAATTTCAAATGTCCTGGTCGACGGCCAATCGATAGGCGCGGCTTCAAGCTATGCCTTCACGCAAGTGACAGCCAACCATACCATTACAGCAACTTTTGCGCTCAGCGGCCACGTCCGTATACGTGCATCCGCCCAGGGCGGCGGGTCGATCTCCCCGGCAGGGACCGTCAATGTAGCCGCCGGAGCAAACCGGTCGTTTACGATCACACCGGCCACAGGGCACCAACTGACGAGCGTGCTGGTTGACGGAACCCCGGTCAGCGCTGTTTCCTCGGGGAAAAAGACAACCGCCGGGGGACTCGTACGCGCGGCTGCCACTTACACTTTTGCCAATCTTAACAACGACCATTCGATCAAGGCCGTTTTTTCCCAAATCCCTGCACCGGTTACAGACCCCGGACCGGACCAGATCGTAAAAACCGGCTCTACAGTGACACTGAACGGCTCGAATTCAACCGACACGGACGTTGGAATAGCTTCTTATAAATGGACCCAGGTATCGGGGCCTCGAGTGGCGCTGTCAAACCCATTCGGGCCGATTTGCACCTTCACGGCGCCCAACGTTGCCACTGGGAAGCTGCTGGGCTTTAAGCTGACGGTTACAAATAATGGGGGTGTTACAAAAAGCGATTCCAGCTTCGTGAACGTGAGCGCAAGCGACGATCCCCCGCTCGCCAACGCCGGTACAGGTCAGACTGTCAGCCCCTTTACCATTGTCACCTTGAATGGCTTGAGTTCCTCTGACCCTGATAACAACATCACTTCATATCAGTGGGTTCAAATCAGCGGACCGAAAGTTAAACTTTCTAATGCCAAAACCAGCCATGCTTCATTTGTGGCCCCTAATCCCGGCTCCCTTGGATCGTCCCTGGTTTTCCAACTGCAGGTGACCGATCATTTCGGATTGGCAACAAGAGACCGGTGTACGGTAAATGTAGTAAACTTGGACCCGCCGCCCGTTGCCGACGCCGGCCTCAACCAGACCGCCCTGGAAGCCTCCGCCGTTGCCCTTGACGGTTCGGGCTCGCTGGACCCGGCAGGGTCGGCCGTAACATATAGATGGAAACAAATCCGCGGAATACCGGTAACGCTTTCCGATCCTTCGGCAGAGACCCCGGTTTTCACAGCGCCCTCCGATACCGGCGCCGACAGCGCCGACCTCCTGTTCATGCTCACCGTTACGGACGCCGCCAGCCAGCTGAGTGCATCAGCCGAATGCGCGGTAAAGATTGCATCTCAATAAGGCCGGTACTATCAGGCCGCCGCTCCGGCCGGCCCGGAGCGGCGGCAGGCCTTGCAACTATCTCCAGGCTCGGCGCCGGTTGGCCGAAGGCCCGCCTCTCGCGCAGCGTCCGTATTTTCTAATATCGAGGTCCCGCCAGGCGGAAGGGGGGCTGTGGAGGAGTGCATCTCCCCCCATCCCACACGCTTTTCCGGAACGGAATAAAAAGGGGGGGCTTTTCGCCCCCCCCATCACATACAATTAACGGTTACGTTTTTTTCTGATTTTCCGGTATACAATGAGGCCAGCCACCCCACACCCCAATAGCAGCAGGGAACTGGGCTCAGGCACAGGAGGAGGTGGTGGTGGCGGGTGCGGTGGTGGATGATGTGGATGCGAGTGAATAAACGGAATGATACCCAATAAACCAATTAAAGGAAGCCATATGGGAAATTTTGACACGGACAAGACCGGCTCTACAGCCATCGATGACACTTCGACAGGGTTGACTTTCGGGATCTTAAATTCCAGAAACAACGGCTGTTTTTTTTCCTTAGGCTGACAGATAACGGCCATGAGTTCACCTTCGGCCGGTTTGTAGTCTTTTCCATTCAGGTTCGCTTCTTCGACGAGTTTAGCTGCCTGCGCGCTCAAAGGCTTTTTCCCCGAACGCGCGAAGTGCCAGATTGCTTCCTGGGTGACCTTTGGGGACACATTCTTATGATTAACGATATAGTTAATCCTGTTCCAGTCCATACTTCCGAATTCCGCCGGGATATCAGGGTCGTAGCAGTTGTAGAGCCTGACCTTATGTATCGCGTTTCTGCGGATTGGCTTGCCCTCCTCCAGGCACCATGCATTATAGAATTCGAAATCCACCAGGTCATAGCCGTACCTGATGTCCAGGAAAAATATTTCAAATCTGCTGTTTGACCCATTCCTAAGAAACATCTCGACGGAGGAATCGGGAATTTTGGCCGCCGCCACCGCCTGCACGGGATTTCCAGCAGCAACATCGCCGCTGTGGATGTCCTGCTCGGGAGGCGATTCAATCGGGACCGCAAAGCTCGAATTAGAGGTTAAAAAAACCAAAATGAGGGTAAAAATCAGCGTCTTATACACTCTGCGCTTCTCCAACGACAAAGGGAATATGAATACCAATATTTATATTATGTTATATTATGCTATAAAAAAATGTAGATGTCAGGGGTTAAATTAGGTAGGAGTTAACTGGTATTCACATTACCTAAAAGAGGGCAATTTATTCGTTGTTACGAATCCTTATGTCCAGAAACCTTTTTTTAATGGCTACTGAAATCGACAGGGCCGGTGCAGCCAAACCGAACCAGGCGCCACGATCTACTTATTTTTCTTGTTCTTTTTCGTCTTCAGCTTCTGAACCGCTTCGGCTGAAGGCTCCGGCGCCTTGTTTTCGGGCACTGGAACCAAATTCGTCCCGCCCGGGAAAATCAGCCGGAAAGTGGCCCCGGCCCCAGGAGTGGAATCGAGTTCTATGAGGGCGCCGTGCCTCTCGAGTATCTGTCTCGATATGCTCAGGCCCAAACCGGTTCCCTCAGGTTTTCGCGTGAAAAATGGGTCGAAAATGCGTCCCTTGTCTTCCTCTAAAATGCCCGACCCCGAATCCTGGACCTCAAGGATTTGCCCCTGGGACTCCTGGTCCAAAAAGACGCTGATCTTCAATTTCCCACCATCAGGCATCGCTTCGATGGAATTGATTATCAAGTTCATCAACACCTGGCATATCTGGCTGAAATCCATGACGATCGGGGGCAAGTCCCTGCTCACATCGACTCCAACTTCAACCTGCGCCTTTACCAGGTACATCTTTGACATATCCAGACAATGTTGCACGACCTCGTTGAGGCCGTATGGCACGAACTGAGGCTCGCGGGGCCGCGCAAAATGGAGCACCTGCTGAATGATACGGTCCATCTTGCGTATCTGCTGGAATACGTCCTCGAACATCTCCTGGTGGACCGGTTTCAATTCCAGTTCGCGCCGGAGCATCTGAGTATTGAAGCTTATGGTGGCCAACGGATTTCGAATTTCGTGAGCGATGCCCGCGGCCAGGGTACCCAGCGCCTTTAGCCGCTCGGATTGCTGAAGGCGCTGTTCGAATTTCCTGGCCTCGGTGGCGTCCTTTTCATAATAGATCACCCGCTCGAGGTCCCCGGAGACGTTAAAGACCGGAAACGCGTAGAAGTGGTAGTACCCTCCCCAGCGCGGATGGGGCCCCTCTCTGTGAATGGGCTGAGCACCCCACAAACATGCCCATATGGGGCACTCAATATGGGGTTGTTCGGTCCCATAGATTACCTGGGGATATTTTTGCCCAACCAGATTCGGCCCGTAAACCATCTCGCTGGTGCGATTGACCCGAAAAATCCGCATCCTGTTATCCACCAGGAAGATGCTGTCCTGGATGGCGTCGAAGCTGATCTCCAGTTCGTATTTGGTACGTTCCACTGAGTCGAAGAGCATTGCATTCTGGATCGAAACTCCCAGCTGGTTTGCAATCGCTTTGAGCAGATCGCTTTGTTCCTCCCCCAATTCATAGGCGCCGTCATTTGTGACATAGAGCAGCCCCACGACGTTTTGGTGGGCCATAAGGGGAATGCAGATGATTTCATCGACTCCCTCTTGCTCCATGCGCTCGCGCAGGGCCGCGAAAGTAACCTTAGATATCGGAAACCACCGGATCGGGTCCTGCTCGTCATACCTGCCCATCACCTCCGAACTCATGGTAAGGTACTGGATGCAGTTTAGCAGCGTGGGAGAAAACCCATGGTGGGCCGCAAGCTCCAGCAGCCACTTTTCATCCGAGGATTCCTTTACGAGATACAAGGCCCCCATTTTGAACTGAAGAGTCCCGAGAATATTGGAAAGCGCGCGTTTGAGAACATCCTGAAGATATGGTGAACTGTTGAGTGCCGAAGAGATATCGTAGAGTATCTGAAGCTCAAAATGCCGTGTCAGGTCTTCACGACGTGGCTTATCGGATTTGGTGTCGATCGTATTTTGATGTTTCAGGCCCATTTTTGACAAAAGTTCCGCCCGATGATTGTTATGAAACGGAATCGGAATCAGGGCTGGTCCGAATGCCGGTTCATCGCCTGCCATTGAGTATAAATAGCCCGAGCGATCCGTATGGATGCGGCATCGACCATTTTCCCATCCAGCGCGAGCGACCCCAGTCCCGCTGCCTGGGCTTGGTCATAAGCCTCCAAAATTCTGGCGGAACGATCGAAATCCTCCCGCGAAGGAGCATAGACTTCATTTACGATTGCAATTTGATCCGGGTGAATCACCCACTTGCCGTCATAGCCAAGGGCGGCGCTCATCAGACATGAACGTCTCAGGCCTTCAGAGTCCCTGTAGTCTCCGTAAGGGGCGTCGATAGCAGTAAGACCCGCGGCCTTGGCCGCCATTACCATCCTGCTCAGCGGAAAATGAAACCTGTGTCCCGGATAGAAATCCTCCTTTTCGCCATGGCCGCTGACGCCCTTGCTCAACATGGTCAGGGAGGCACTGTAGTCGGCAACCCCAAACACGAGTGTCTCAACGCGCGGAGAGCTGAACGCGATTTCCCCCGCCTTGAGCATTCCCGACGCGGTTTCGATTGAGGGCTCAAGCCCGATCGGCCTTTTGAAACCCATCCGCATTTCTATCTGGTTTAGAAGATAGTCAATCGCTTTTATTTCCGCGGGGTCCTCGACCTTCGGAACGACTATCGTATCGATATATTCACCGGCCTTTTCAACTATATCGATTATATCGCGGTAGGCAAAGGGCGTATCCATTGCATTGATGCGATACGACCTGACCTTTCCTTTCCAGTCCCTTTCCCTGAAAACGGCGACAGTAAGGTCTCTGGCCTCCTCTTTCTCATTTACGGGAACGGAATCTTCGAGGTCCAGCATGATTACGTCGGGATCGAGATTAAAGGCCTTGTTCACCATTTTTTCGCGATTTGCGGGGACCGAAATTATCGAGCGGCGAAGACGAGCGGTGTTTTTCATGTGACCTCCATTTTTATAGAAGCTGGCCTGACCACGTAGAGCGACCCTTGCTAAATCCCCTGCCTTGCCGCACTGGTGTCCATCCGAAGGCAATCGAAGCCAGGATCGCACGGGACCGCAAAAGGCAATCTCCACGCCCCGCGGAGCGTGGAGATTGGCACTCAAATAATCCTTTGCGGACGGAAACCGCACTACCCTTATGATTCCAGAACAGGCCAAGGCATGAACGTCCAAAACCGATCAATCCATGGGCCCAACACCTGCAAAAGGACATTTTTGCCGAACCAACCGCTAAAATCGTGCAACCCCGCCGCCGCCCGAAGGCATACAGGGGCGGGGTCGCACAGGGGCACTATTGTTTGGTCACAACCGCTTGAGAGGTGGCGGACGCGGCGGAAGCCTCCTTTGCGTATTTATCTTTTATGGCAGCCTGGGCGGCAGCAAGAGTCGCGATAGGGACCCTGTATGGTGAGCAACTGACGTAGTCGAGCCCTATCTTGTGGCAGAACTCGACGGAACTGGGATCGCCCCCATGTTCACCGCAGATGCCGATCTTGATATCAGGCCGCGTGGATCGCCCTTTTTGGACGGCGATCTCCATGAGCAGGCCTACCCCTTTTTGATCGAGCCGCGCGAACGGGTCGTATTCCCAGATTTTGTTCGTCAGATAAATCGGAAGGAACTTGCCAGCGTCATCCCTGCTGATGCCGAATACGGTCTGAGTAAGATCGTTGGTGCCAAACGAGAAAAACTCCGCGTGCATTGCAATCTCGTCGGCTGTGAGGGCCCCGCGCGGGACCTCGATCATTGTCCCGATCCGGTAATCGACCTTGACCCCATATTCCTCCATGACCTTTTGCACGACTGCTTCAACAACGTCCCTCTGATTTTTGAACTCGCCAACGTCGCCCACCAGAGGAATCATTATCTCCGGGCGCACCTCCATTCCTTCCCTGGCGATCTCGCAGGCGGCTTCCATAATTGCCCTTGCCTGCATCTGCGTGATTTCCGGGTATGTCACTCCAAGGCGGCACCCTCTGTGGCCAAGCATCGGATTGGCCTCATGCAGACTGACCACCTTGGCCTGAAGCTGCTCAAAAGAGACACCCATCCTGATGGCAAGCTTTTGTATGTCCTTTTCATCCGATGGGAGAAATTCGTGGAGAGGCGGGTCAAGTGTTCGAATGGTTACCGGTTTTTCCCTCATGACCTTGAACAGGCCCTTGAAATCATCTTTTTGCATCGGCAGCAGCTTGGCCAGGGCCCGCTCACGTCCTTCCCGGTCCTCGGCGAGGATCATTTCGCGAACGGCTTCGATCCGCTCGCCCTCAAAGAACATGTGCTCCGTACGCGTAAGCCCGATTCCCTCGGCCCCGAACGCGATGGCTTCTTCGGCCTGGTTCGGCTGATCGGCGTTTGTCCATATCTCCAGCCGGCGGAACTCGTCGGCCCAGCCCAAAAGCGCCACGTAGTCCTGATAGATCTGGGACCTTTGCGGCGCGAGGCTCTTGTCTATGATAACGCGGAGCACTTCGGAGGGCCGCGTCGGGATCTGCCCGGCGAAAACCTCCCCGGAAGTCCCGTCTATCGAAAGATACTGCCCTTCCCTGATTATACGGTCACCTATGGTCATCCTCCGGTTGTGGTAATCAATTTCAAGGTCGGAACAGCCCACCACGCAGACTTTGCCCATCTGGCGGGCAACGAGCGCCGCATGTGAGGTCATTCCACCGCGCGCCGTCAAGATTCCGCGAGATGCGTGCATGCCGCGAATGTCATCCGGGGAGGTCTCGAGGCGAACCAGGATAACCACCTCGCTTTTCATGGCCCACTCTTCGGCGTCGTGAGCATTGAACACCACGCGGCCGGTGGCCGCCCCCGGTCCCGCATTGAGACCTTTGGTCAACAAAGCGCCGTCCTTAAGCGCATCCATTTTAGCCTTGGGGTCGAACGTGGGCCGCAAAAGCTGATTCAATTGGTCGGGTTCGACCCGCATCAATGCTTCCTGCTTGGATATTATGCCTTCCCGGACCATATCCACGGCGATCTTAAAAGAAGCGAAACCCGTTCGCTTGCCGGTCCGGGTCTGCAGCATCCAGAGTTTATTTTTCTCTATCGTGAACTCTATGTCCTGCATATCCCGGTAATGGCGATCCAGCTTGCTGCGAATGCCTTCAAGCTCACTGTAAATATCCGGCATTGTCTCCTCGAGAGACAGACCAGGCCCGTCGCCTTTCTGGTGCCTGTTAATCGCCAGGGGTGTTCTGATGCCCGCGACGACATCCTCGCCCTGCGCATTTATCAGGTATTCACCGAAAAACACGTTCTCACCGGTTGCCGGGTTTCGCGTAAAGCCCACGCCCGTGCCGCAGTCATCTCCCATGTTCCCGAACACCATGGCTTGCACGTTTACGGCCGTGCCCATGGACTCCGAGATGTTGTTTATTTCACGATAGGCGATCGCACGCGGATTGTTCCACGATCCGAAAACAGCCGTAATGGCTCCCCAGAGCTGATCCCAAGGGTCCTGCCGAAATTCGAGGTGTTTGCGTTCGCGAATCAACCCTTTGTAGCGCACGATCAATTCCCTGAGGTCGCCGGCTGGAAGCTGGTTGTCGAACTCAACGCCACGTTTCCTTCTGATTTCCTCGATCAACTCGTCAAAGGGATCGTGTTCGTCTTTTGATGGGGGCTTCAAACCGAGCACCACGTCGCCATACATTGCGATGAAACGGCGATAACAATCAAAGGCAAACCGTTCGTCTCCCGTGTTCTTGATTACGCCCTGAACAGTCTGATCGTTGAGGCCGAGATTCAGGACCGTGTCCATCATTCCGGGCATGCT
>Ga0187882_1001756_pt1 | contig 21204 bp, 18 predicted proteins | sample June2016WEW_19_1_3_FD_132991 | JGI IMG/M metagenome (GOLD analysis project Ga0187882, IMG submission 132991) | Peatland microbial communities from SPRUCE experiment site at the Marcell Experimental Forest, Minnesota, USA - June2016WEW_19_150 | ecosystem: Environmental > Terrestrial > Soil >... | reverse complement strand
GGTTCCGACGCAGGCAAGCTCGGCAGGTGAGACGCCAAATGCGGTATCCGAGGGATTCGTACAGGTAATGGTCCGCGTGTCCCGGATCGCTGCACCGGAAATCGTGCCTGTCCGGGAGATCGAGCCGATCACGCTCAATACGGCCCTCCAGGTGCGCGGATATCTTCAGAAAGAGAACATTCATTCGATCATCGTTGTGGCCGCAGCCTTTCGCAGCCGGCGGTCCTATCTGGTCTGGAATGCCGTCTTGAATCAGGCCAGCATCCGAGTGTTCTGCGTCCCCGTGTTCGGACCAAGGACCACCGACAACTGGTACCACACCTGGCACGGCTGGCAGGAGGTAGCACTCGAGGCCACGAAGCTGGCCTACTATCGGCTGTCGGTACTCCCGCGGCTTAATAAATACGAGAAGACCCAGGTGCCTTGGAACGCCCTCGGAAGATCACAGGACGCCAGATGAAGTGTATCCATGATGCCGCCACGCTTGAGAACCCGATGCAGTATAAAACCAAGATCCTGGAATTCAGGCGTGCGCGAGGGAAAAATGAACCTCCAAAGCTCGAAAAGCTTGAAGAATCTCTATGATTTTCTTCGAGATTCTTTGAGATCCTATCTTTTGCATCGTGTAGGGTTTTGCGAGTCGTCCATAATGACACGGTAGAGCCGTGCTCCGTGGTCACGGCATTCTTCGATCGTAAGGCGGGCAGGATACTATGAGGGTCCATTTCGACAAAAAGGCTGATGCGATTTATTTACGGCTCGATCAATCAAAAATCGTGGATTCTGAAGAGGTGCATCCCGGGATTATCCTCGATTTCAACGAGCGCGATGAGGTCGTTGGCGTTGAGTTGCTCCGCGTCAAAAACCGCATTCCACTTTCCGATCTCAAGCAAATTCAGTTCGAAGTGGCGTAAGAAAAGCTCTAGGATTCGAGATTGCAGATTCGAGATTGCAGATTCGAGATTCGAGATTCGAAATTCGAGATTCGAAATTTCCCAATCTCGAATTTCGAATCGCCAATCAAGCGACCCTGAAAGAAAGCCGCTCCGGGGTTTCATCTTTTCCCTTTAGAACCGTGAACTTGCCTTCCAGGAGGATGTTTAATTGTTCGGCAATCGAGGCCCTTACCGCGACCTCATTTATGGGCGCCAGCCTTTTCCCTCGCGCCCGCTCCCATTTCAGAATCGCCGGGGCGGACAAACCGAGGCGTTTGCCAAATCCTTCCAGCGACAAGCCGAGAGACTTGCGCAGAAACTGCACTTCCGCGCCTCGTATCGGAACTCCCTGGCGCACGATTTCCCGGGCGATCTCCCGTTCCACATGAGCAACGTCGGCGTCCAGGATCCAGCCATGCCTCGTTTGACGGACGGGGACGTTCTCGAGGTAAACATAATCCAGGCCGCAGATTGCGTAATGCATCACTCTCTTTTTCATGAACGATGTGTTAGAAAAGCGTCACGATGATTGCCGCTTCATCGATCCCGCAAATGACAGTGAGCGGCCCACCATCGATATCTTTACCGTCGACGCGATACGTGCCACATCTGGCTTGAAATATGCACGATTCTGCCGTACGGCCGCAGGCCTGAATGTCCGCTTTCGTAATCGACCTTTGCCGCATGCGCCGCGCTGCATGAACCGACAGGAAAAATCGCCCTGTCCGCAGAGCAGTGATGATTTCCTTTTCATCGCACATCGAGTATTAACTTAGTTAACGTCGTTGTCAAGGGACTGACCGCCTTTCAAGCACGTCCGATCTATTGTTTCGCGGATGGGGTCGTTATTTCGGAAGCACCGAAAAAGCTCACCTCTGAGGATTGATTCGAGATTCGAGATTGGGAAATTTCGAATTTCGAATTTCGAATCTCGAATGAGGAGCGCTAAGAAGGACTTAGACTGAGCTTTTGAGGCTGGTCCGATACAGCAATACGTGTTATCATTAACAATTGATACGTATTGGAGGAATGCGATGCCGATGTCCAAGCTTACACTCAGCGCGGATCGCGAGTTGATCGAGGAAGCCAAAAAGCTGGCCGAGGCCGAGGGTACAAGCGTTTCAGCGCTCTTTTCACGGCTGCTTCGCGCCATGACTCGCGCGCGGGCGCCGCACGAGACCGTGGGTCCCATCACCCGGAAAGCGAGCGGCATCGCTCGGCTGCCCAAAACGGCGCGTGACGAACGCCTGCTTGAAGATGCGCTCGCCCGAAAATACGCGGCCAGAAAATGAAGGCCTTCGTCGACACCAACGTGCTGCTGGACGTCCTGGCAAAACGGGTGCCGTTTTATGCGGACGCGGCAAGAATCTGGTCGCTGGCAGAGCGCGGACAGATCGAGGCGCAGGTTTCCGTGATCAGCTTTAACAACATTTACTACGTCATCCGGAGAGCCGCGGATCGGAAGGCGGCTGATCAGGCGCTGCACCTGATCAGAAACGTGTTCACTGCCGTGCCATTAAACACTCAGGTTTTGAGCCAGGCGATTGACGCCGGATTCAGCGACTTTGAGGACGCGATTCAGTTTCATTCGGCGGTGTACGCGGACGCCGACTGTCTTATTGCTCGGGATGCAGACCACTTCCCCGCCGGCATATTCCCGGTGCTCTCCCCCGCCGAGTTCCTGGCATCGCAGGTCGAAGGGTGATTCAAGATTGCAGATTCGAGATTCGAGATTGGGAAATTTCGAATCTCGAATTTCGAATCTCAAATCCCCAACCAGAGGTTACCTGCTGATTCACCCGACCACATCAGGAAAGTCATTCTCTCCGTACATTCGATGCAAAATCACGTGGCTCTAAAAACACAGACACTGATCTTCCTTGGGATTTGCCTGGCTTCGGTGCTGGTGAACTTTTCACTGTTCCGGCAGCTGCTCGCGTTTTCTTTGACAAGCGATGTCGCCAGTCATATTTTTTTCATTCCGCTACTGAGCTTGGCGCTCATCCTGCGCAACAGGTCGCAGATCTTCTCCCGCATTCGGCTGGCAAGCCTGCCCGGGGGAAGTGTGCTGGTCATTGCCGGCGCGCCGCTCCTCCTCGGGAACATCGTGACTGGCAGGCTTACCGACAGTGACGTATTGTCTCTGAAGACCGCTTTAATCGTGTCGTTTTGGATCGGCGCCTTTATTCTTGCTTTTGGGATCGAAAGCTTCCGGCACGCCTGTTTTCCGCTGCTCTTCCTCTTTTTCATGGTCCCGATACCCGCGGGGTTGCTTCGGATCATCATCTCCGGCCTCCAAACCGGCTCCGCGGATGTAACTGCAATTCTGTTCAAGCTCACGCAGACACCGTATTATCGGGATGGAGTCAGCTTCATGCTTCCCCGGATCAATATAGCGATCGCAGCCGAGTGCAGCAGCATCCGCTCCAGCCTCGCCCTGCTCATCAGCTGCTCGCTGGCCGCGCATCTGGTGCTGCGGACGTTCTGGAGAAAGAGTCTTTTTGTGCTGATTGCGGTTCCCTGGTCGATGGTCAAAAATGGCATCAGGGTGGCCATACTTTCCCTGCTCTCGATCCATGTCGACAGGCGCTTTATCGTGAGCAGCGATCTGCATCATGAGGGCGGGATCGTGTTTTTTGTCCTGGCGCTGTTGCTCCTGTGGCCTGTGCTCTGGGTGCTGCGCAGGTCGGAAAAAACACTTTCACATCCGGAGATTCGAAATTCGAGATTGGAGATTCGAAATTCGAAATTGTAAGACCGGCAATCTCGAATTTCGAATCTCCAATCTCCAATCTAGAATTTCGAATCTCGAATCTCGAATCCCATGCTATCCACACTTTCTTATGCCGCGGCGATTCTGACGGCGCTGCTTGCTTGCGTTGTGGCGGTGAAGGACCGGCGCTCGTTTGCCAACCGGGCCTTCATCGCGGCACTGGCCCTTCTGTCGCTAGGAGAGGTCTTCAGAGGGCTGGGCGCCGGCGCCATTTCGGCCGACGATGCCCTGTTCTGGCAATGGGCGCGTATGGCCTGCGTTTCCCTGCTGCCGGGGACGTGCCTCCTCTTCAGCGTCACGTTCGCTCGCGCGGAGTATTCGACCTACCTGGCGCGATGGAAATATGTGATCGCGGCCGTCTTTGTCCTGCCGCCGCTAGCGCTCATACTGCGACCAGGGCTTTTTTTCACTGCGCCTCCCATGCGCGGGACAAGCGATCAGTTTGTCTTTCCGCTCGGAACCGCGGGAAAGACCTTCTACCTGCTCTTTCTCCTGTCGGCGGTGCTCGTCCTTGCCAATCTCGAGCGCACGCTGCGCGCCTCCACCGGACGCATCCGCTGGCAGATCAAGTTCATCGTTCTCGGCATGTCAGGCATCTGCGCCGTCTGGATCTACACCAGCAGCCAGGCATTGATTTATTCCGCGCTCGACACTTCCCTTTCCATCCTGAACCCCGCCGTCCTATTCATCGCTTCAGTCTTTTTTGTCTGGGGGTTGATGCGGTCGCGCTTCCTGAATGTCGACGTCTATCTCTCGCGCACCACCATTCAGTATTCACTCACGGCCCTGATGGCGGGCATCTATCTCGTGGCGCTCGGCCTCCTGGCCTATCAGGTCCGCGTCTTCGATTCCAGATGGCCGCTGCACCTCGATGCGCTCCTCGTCCTGCTTGCCCTGGCCGGGCTGGCGATGTTCCTGCTCTCGGACCGCCTGCAGGAGCGGATCAAACGATTCGTAACCCGGCACTTCCGGAGACCGCTGTACGACTACCGGCGCGCCTGGATGGAGCTGAACGAAAAAACAAACTCGCTCGCCGGCGTCTATGACCTCTGCACCGCAGTCGCGCGCATCGTCTCGCAAACGTTTGGGATTCTTTCCGTCAACATCTGGCTTTGCGATGAAGCCACGGAGCGGCTCTCCCTGATGGGCTCCACCGTATTCACGCGCGGCCAGGCTCGGGAGCTCGAACGCAGCGGCCGGCCAGTTGCAGCATTGCTGCAGGCTTTGCAGAAAGGAACTGCGCTCATCGACCTTGAAAAGAAGAATTATGCGTGGGCGAACGAGATCATGCTTGCCAAGCCGGAGTATTTTGGCGAGTTCCGCATGCGCTATATTCTGCCGCTGCAGGCCGGCGGACAACTGGTCGGCATCATGACCCTCAACAGCGACCGCGTCGGCAAGGCGCCGCTTTCCCTCGAGGATGAGGCGCTGCTCCACGCCTACGCCGCCCAGCTGGCGGCACGTGTCCTGCAACTCAGGATGGCGGAGAGCCAGCGCAGGGCGCAGGAGGTAGAGGCATTTCAGAATGCTTCCGCCTTCTTTGTGCACGACCTCAAGAACCTGGCGTCGCGGCTTTCGCTGACCATGCAGAACCTGCCGGCTTACTTCGACAATCCCGAATTCCGCGGCGACGCCCTGAAGTTGATCGGGGAAAGTGTCGTCAAGATCGATGAGACCTGCAGCCGGCTTTCGTCGCTCAAACAAAAGCTTGAATTGCGCATTGTGGATGCCGATCTGAATGAGCTCGTGACCAGAACGCTCGATGAGTTCGAGAAGGGCGTGAATGTTCCACTGCTGAGGGATCTCCAGACTTTGCCCCGGGTCGCATTGGATCCGGAGCAGGTACAAAAAGTACTCACGAACCTGGTGTGGAACGCCGTCGACGCAAGTGGCGGCAAGGGCACCATCCGGGTGGAGACGTCGGCGACCAATCACCACGTGCAGATATCGGTCACAGACGACGGCTGCGGGATGTCGCAGGAGTTCATCGAGAACTTGCTCTTTCGGCCCTTTCGGACAACCAAGAAGCGCGGGATGGGTATCGGGCTCTATCAAAGTAAGATGATCGTCGAGGCCCATCACGGGCGCATCGACGTCGTCAGCCAGGAGGGGCAAGGCACCACATTCCGGGTGTTGCTGCCCCTGCAACAGACTGAAAAAGCTAACCTCTAAGGCTCAAAGGACTCAAAGAGCCTCAAAAAAACTCTTAGAGATTCTTCGAGTCTTGGAGCCTTCGAGGTTAGCTTCTGCGCCGTGGAGGTTACCTGATGACCCTCTTAATGCCATCCTTGAAGCGCACCACATTGAAGTTGATCAAGAACCCAAGATGAAGATCCACGAGCTTGAGCTGAGTCAGGATCTGCGCCAGGAAGACTTCGTTCAATGCCTCTACTGATTTCAGCTCGCAGACGATTCTGCTCCCAACCAACACATCAAGCCGCACACCACAGTCAAGCTTCACGCCGTCGTACACCAGCGGCCTGGGAAGCTGCCGTTCAAAAGGAATGCCTTCTTTGTCCAGTTCGTAGCAGAAGCACTGTTCATACACCGCCTCAAGCAGCCCTGGCCCCATGTTGCGGTGAACTTTGTAGGCACAGTCCACGACACTTCGAGCAAGCGTCTGCTCTCTTGTTGTGGGGAGATATATAGTCATCGTGCCCATGATATTTCGAGTCCGACAGGATTCTTTCACAAAAAGCTAACCTCGAAGGCTCGAAGGACTCAAAGAGCCTCTAAAAATCTTCTTTGAGATTCTTCGAGCCCTTAGAGCCTTCGAGGTGAATGCAACGTATGGACAAACCACGAGTCCTGATCACCGAAGATGATGATTTCGTGCGCAATCAGATGAAGTGGGCGCTGAGCGCACAGTACGAAGTGTCTCTCGCCGAGGACCGGCCGTCCGCCCTGGCAATCCTCAAGAGAGAGCGTCCGCCGGCAGTGACGCTCGATCTGGGCCTGCCTCCCTCGCCCGGCGATGCCACCGAGGGGTTTCTCGCTCTCGGCGAGATGCTGCAGGTTGATCCTCTGCTGAAGGTGCTCGTAATCACGGGCCAGGATGAACAGGAAAACGCCCTGAATGCAATCGGCCAGGGGGCCTATGATTTCTTCTGCAAACCGGTCGACGCGGAGGCGCTCAAGGTCGTGCTCGCGCGCGCCATCCATGTCTATCAGCTCGAGCGCCAGAATCGCGAGCGCATGGCGGGAACGCAGGCCGACGGTTTTGAAGGCATGCTCGGCAAATGCGCCCGGATGCAGAGTGTGTTCGAAGACATCCGAAAAGTCGCCGCCACCGACGCGCCCGTGTTGATCTCGGGCGAAAGCGGCACCGGGAAGGAACTGGCCGCGCGCGCCATCCATCGACTGAGCGCAAGAAGAGTTAGACCATTTGTTGCCATCAACTGTAGCGCGATTCCGGAGAATCTGCTCGAAAGCGAACTGTTTGGTCACGAGAAAGGGGCGTTCACCGGCGCGCACATTCAGCGCGAAGGCCGGCTCGAAATGGTGCAGGGAGGCACCCTCTTCCTCGATGAGATCGGCGAACTGCCGGCCGCGCTCCAGGTCAAGCTGCTGCGCTTCCTGCAGGAGCACATCATCGAGCGGGTCGGCGGCCGTAGATCGATCACGGTGGATGCCCGGATCATCTGCGCCACCAATGCCGACCTGCGCAAGGAAATGGCGGAGGGCCGCTTTCGCGAAGACCTCTATTACCGGATCGGCGTCGTCATGATCGCCATGCCGCCCCTGCGAGACCGCGAAGCGGATATCAAACTGCTCGCCGAAGCTTTTCTGAAGAACCTAGCCGCCGAACACAAGAAGCCTCTGACTTTCAGCAAGAAGGCGCTGGAAACAATACAGACTTACCCATGGCCGGGGAATGTCCGCGAACTGGAGAATAAGTTGAAACGCGCTGTCATCATGGCCTCGGGAAAGCAGATCACGCAGCAGGACCTGTCGTTCGTCGGACCCTACTCCGAATATGAAGCCATGGGACTTAACAAGGCGCGCGAAGCCGTGGAGCGCAATCTGATCGAGCGCGCGCTTGCCCGCAACCGCGGCAACCTGACGAAGTGCGCCGACGAGCTCCAGATCGCCCGGTCGTCGCTGTACGAGTTAATCGAGAAGCTCGGAATTGCGAGAAAGTAAAGAGCGATAGGAAATTCGAGATTAAGGACTGATTCCTGATTCGAAATTCGAAATTCGAGATTAAGGACTGATTCCTGATTCGAAATTCGAAATTCGAGATTGATTAATTTCGAATCTCGAATCTAGAATCTCGAATGTCGAATCTCGAGATTGATTAATCTCGAATGTCGAATCTCGAGATTGATTAATCTCGAATGTCGAATCATCTTCTCCCAGGAGATCCACCTATGAAATCCGCCATCAAGATTTTTGTCATTATCCTTGCGCTGTCTTTCCTCGTCGCCTGCCACAAAGACCCGAAGGCCGTGCGGGACAAGTATTATGCCAGCGGGCAGAAGTATCTTGACAATAAGAAGTACGAAGAGGCGAGAATCGAATTCCTCAGTGCGCTGCGCGTCGACAAGGGACACGTTCCCAGCATCCTCGGCATTGCCAAGGCGTTTCAGCATATGGGCGATGCGCAGAACGCCATCGCCGCATACCAGCAGGTCGTGAGGCTGGACGGCAAGAACGTCGAGGCCCGGATCCAGCTCGGACAGTATCTCCTCGCAGGAGGCATGTCCACTCCCGAGTTATTCAAGAGGGCTCAGACAATGGCGGAGGAGATCCTCAAGATCGATCCCGCCAATGTGGAAGGGCACATCCTCCTGGGAAACGCTTACGCGGGGCAGAACGATGTCGACAAATCGCTCGCTGAACTTGATAAGGCGTTGTCCGCGGATCCCGGAAACCTGAAAGCGATGCTGAATCTCGGGACGGCACAGCTGCGCAAAGGGGACACCACGCAGGCCGAAGCCACGTTCAAGGAGGCTCTGCAAAAACACCCGGATACCACCCAACCCTACCTCGCACTTGCAACTTTCTATCTGGCAACGAAGCGCCCCCCTGAGGCGGAGGCCAATTTCAAGAAGGCCTTCGACCTGGCGCCCGCGGATCCGCAGTGCCTGTACGCGCTCGTGGGATTTTACATGTCGGCGAAGAGGCAGGACGACGCCGAGAAGGTCTTCAAGGAGGCGATCGCCCGCAAACCAAAAGAGCGCCTGCCCTGGTGGGGGCTGGCGGACTTTTACTTGGGACTTGGGCAAACCGACAAGGGCATGGCGGCCCTGCAGGACGTTTTGAAAGTGAATAAGAACGACCGGCAGGCCGAGCTGCGCCTCGCTGAAGTGTACCTGCACCAGAACAACGATGCCAAGGCGCAGGAGAGCGTCAACGCAGTGCTTGCCGAGAACAAGAACGATGCCGAGGCCCATTGCCTCCAAGGAAGGCTGTTGATAAAACGAGGCGATTCCGACAAGGCTCTGGCTGAATTCGAGGCTGCCATCAAGGTGAGTCCGGCCTATGAGCTCCCCTACTTGGAGAAGGCGAATCTGCTGCTCAACCGCGGTGATCTCGAGAATGCGCAAGCCACGCTCGAAACCGTCCTTCAGGGTAACCGAAACGACTTGCTTGCGCGCGGCTTTCTGGCAAGGGTCCTCGCGCTGCGGCGGAGGACTCAGGATGCTCTGCAGCAGGCGGAAGAGGTGCTTACCGCCATGCCGGCGAATGAAGATGCTCTCGTTGCCCGCGGGGACGCCATGCGGCTCGAGGGAAAACCTGCGGAGGCCAAAAGAGACTATCTGAAACTCACCGAATTGAAGCCGCAAAATGCTCTTTACTGGCATCAACTGGGAGCGCTGGAGGCTTCCCAAGGCGACGAGTCGGCGGGACTGGCCCATCTGCGCAAAGCCGTGGAACTCAACCCGGGGTTGACCGTGGCGATCAACGACATCCTTTATCTCTTCACCAAGAGCAAGAAATACGATGCCGCCCTTGCCGAACTGGACCGCCTTGCCAAAACGTCCGCGCCTCAGGATGAGATCCACAGATTTCGCGGCCAGGTTTATTCGGCAAAGGGTGACAGGGCATCCGCTGAGGCGGAGTTTCGCAAGACGATCGAATTGAACCCGCGGAATTATCAGACCTACGTTTTGCTCGGCGATCTGAGCATGCGCAGCAACAATGTAGCGCAAGCCATCAAGGAAGTGGATCAATTGATCGCGAAGAACCCCAAGCTGTCCGCCGCGTACCTGTTGAAAGGGTATTATCTCCAGGTAGAGAAAGACATCCCGGGCGCCATGACGAATTATCGCAAGTCTCTGGATTTGGACTCCGGAAATCCGCTGGCGGCCAACAACCTCGCATGGCTGCTCTGCGAAAATACGACCAATTTCGAGGAGGCGCTGTCGCTGGCCAAGGCCGCGAAGAAGCAGGCTCCGGATGCGCCGGAAATCGCCGACACGCTGGGCTGGGTCTATTACAAAATGAAGAATTACACTCTGGCCGTGGATCAGCTTCTCTTCAGCGTCAACAACCGCAAGCAGCCGACTGCGGAGAATTACTACCACCTCGGCATGGCGTACTACGCCCAGGGTAATCTCGGGCTCGCCAAGCAAACTCTGAAACGGGCGCTGGAGCTGAGTCAATCGTTCTCCGGAGCGGACGACGCCCGAAAAATCATGAAGCTCCGAGGCTAAATCCTTCTTAGCGGCTCTTCGAGTCCTTAGAGTCTTGGAGGTAAAGCTCTTCCAGCCTCCAAGACTCCAAGCCACCCATGCAAACCTACACTCTTAATCCCCTCGAAGATCCCCGCTACCCCAACTTCATCGCCCGCCATGCTTCGTCATCGATCTTTCACACCCCCGGATGGCTCAAAGCCCTCCAGCTAACCTACGGCTTCGAACCTGCCGCCATCACCACCTCGCCTCCAAGTCAAGACCTCACGAACGCCATCGTCTTCTGCCGCGTAAAGAGCCGGCTGACCGGCCGCCGCCTTGTGTCGCTTCCCTTCTCCGATCACTGCGACCCTTTGGTGGACAACGCTGCCAATCTTGAAGCGCTCCTGCAAAGCCTGCGCGAGCTGCAGCGGAAAGAGGGCTGGAAGTATGTCGAACTGAGACCGCTCGGGCTGTCGGCAGACAGCGCCTCATCTGGGTTTAGCCCGTCCCAGACCTTTTATTTCCACAGCTTGGACCTTCGTCCCACGCTGGAGCAGTTGATGACGGCATTTCATAAGGACTGCGTGCAGAGGAAAATCCGCCGTGCCGAACGTGACGGCTTGATCTACGAGGAAGGAAGATCGGAGAGGCTGCTGCGGATATTCTACGCTCTTCAACTGCAAACCCGCCGCCGACAGAAACTCCCGCCGCAGCCATACGCCTGGTTTAAAAACCTGGCGGCATGCCTCGGCGACACCATGAAAATCCGCCTTGCGTCTCTAGGCGACACTCCCGTGGCAGCAATCCTGACCCTGCGCCATAATAACCAGATGGTCTACAAATATGGCTGCAGCAATGATAGTTACAGCCAGCACGGCGGCACCCAGTTCGTTCTCTGGCGCGCGATCCAGGAAGCCAAGTCCGCTGATTGTGTATCCCTCGACATGGGCCGCTCCGAGTCCCACAACCCCGGGCTGATCACCTTTAAGGACCGGTGGGGCGCTGTTAAGGCAGTCATGACCTATCTGAGATGCCCTATCAGTCCTGCCACGGGCAAGCAATCCTGGCACTCGCCCTTCGCCGGGAACCTCCTTGCCCGCCTGCCCGACCGCGCACTTTCTTTATTGGGCACCTTTTTCTACCGCCACATCGCCTGATTTCATTTTTAGACGCTCTTCGAGCCCTTAGAGCCTTAGAGGTGAGCTTTTGAAGATAAGGTTGTTCCTGACATTCGCAGCCTTACTAGTTGCCTGCTTCTCGCAGCCATTCGTCCACCTCGTCCGCTTCGCATTCGCCAAAGACCTTTTCTCCTACGTCCTTCTGATCCCTTTCATCTCCGTTTACCTGGCCTGGATCCGCAGGAAGGATCTGCCCCACACATCCGGGGGCGCTCCCTGGCCCGCCGCAATTCCAGCCGCCGCCGGCCTGGGGCTGCTTGTTACGACGCATTTCGCGCACGGCCGGATGACCGCATCGGAAAGCCTATTGCCGCTTCAAATGCTCTCCTTCTGCCTTCTCCTCTGGAGCGGAGGCTTTGTGCTCCTGGGTTCGAGGACGATGCGGGCGCTGGCGTTTCCTTTTCTTTTCCTGGTTTTTATGGCGCCGATTCCACCTTCGATCGTGGGGACGATCGAAACGGGGTTGCAGCATGCGTCAGCGGATTTGTCGTACAGGTTCATCCAGCTCGCCGGCATTCCCGTGTATCGGTCCGGCCTTGATTTTTATATGCCCAGAATCGCTCTCAGCGTGGCTCAGGAGTGCAGCGGGATCCGTTCGACGCTCGTGCTGTTTATGAGTGCGCTGGTGGCAGGCCATTTATTTCTCCGGACGGCCTGGACGCGGTGGATTCTCGTCTTGATCGTGATTCCGTTGGGAATAGCCCGGAACGCATTTCGCATTCTCGTCCTGGCCTGGCTGTGCGTCCGGGTCGATGTGGCGTACATCCACTCGCCGATTCACAGGAGCGGCGGCCCTCTCTTTTTTGTTCTTTCGCTGATTCCTTTTGGAGCCGTTCTGTTCTGGCTTCGCCGAACGGAAAGGAGAGGCAGGCACTATACAGAGCGTCATAAGTAATGCCGCAAACTAAAGACCATTTCGGGCGTGCGCCGAGAATCGCTTCCAGCTTCTTACTAAACAGTTCATAATTATGTGGAAGCTGGCGCCTCTTTGGGTCTTAGAGTCTTCGAGACTTGGAGGTAGGCTGTTTAACCTCTAAAACTCGAAGGCTCGAAGAATCCCTAACTACAGAATAACAAACTGCAGGCGCACGAAACTAGACTGAAACAGGGAACTTGCCGCAGGTTCGCGGACCTCATTTCGTAGTGCGCAATTAGGTCGCGCTGAATGACCTGGAGAAAACAAAAAGGGGGGCAGCAATGCTGCCCCCCTTTTTTGATTTATACTTTTGAGGCGGTTATCTGCCCAACCTGCGGGCAATCACGGCCAGAATCCCGACGCCAATCCCCAGGAGCATGACGGTCAGCCCGCCATCCGGAACCGGCGTCAAGACCAGCACGTCCTGATGTGCGCCATTCGGCTTGTCCACGTAGCCCGGCACCCATAGATTCATGACCTCCACCGGCAGCCCGTCGTTTCCGGCTGTTAATCCGCCGTTTGCATTGCCGAGTACTTCGAAGGAATTTGTGATGCCAGGATCAGGACCAACACCCATGAACCAATAGAGTGCCTTGTGAAGCAGGTCCGACGAACTCCCAATACCTGACCGGCCCGGGTCGGTGTAGTCATAGCCTGCCAAATCCCCAATTGCAAAATGGTAATACAGATAGGCTGCACCATCCGTAAGCGGCTTGCCCGTCTCGATGGAACCCATACTAAAGGTCGGAGTGTACGTACCATATTTAGCGACTGTCTCTATTTGTTCCACGCAAAACGACTGGAAGGTATTAGTTAACTGAGTTTTTCCGGCGTCTGTGTCTATTACATCCATAGTTCCGCCTGTCCCGGCGGCAGGTGGGATGTAACCCGTGCCGAGGATCCACATCAGCCCACTACTGTCCACATGCAAGGTGAACTCGCCAGAATCCGAAGCCGCGCTATAATACGGTCCAAATCCATTGCCCCCAACGAAAGTGACCGTGTCGGCAACAAGGGCCGGGACCATTACCAAACCTACGATCAGAGCCAAAATCCCTATTCTCAAAGCTCCCATTTTTTCCTCCCTTTCTCAATTCCTTTGGGTGCCCTGGCACCTATTGCACTGTGGGCTTCCAGGCTATTATTAAGCAATTCTAGGTCCAAATGGACATAAGCCTGATCTTGTTGTTCATAGGTCTTTCAAAATCAGTCGGTTATGGACTCCCCCCCCCAGAAAACGAGACATCTTTTCGTGGCTGACTAAGGAGTAAGGTTGTAGCGTTTTCGGACGTTTTCAGGCTGCCTTTCCATGACAGATGTGCCGCAAGGCTAAGAAATGATTTTATTTACGGTAGTTTTCTCGCACAGTATTGAGTTGTCCAAAAGTCGTACGAAATCTGGCTGACCGCCGATGAGATTCTCCGTGCGCTGAGATTCTCAAATGGGGACAGACTCTGATTGACCCATAATAAGCGAGCCCAGGTGCGCCATGTTTCCGTAGCAGAACCCAAGTAATGGGCGGCAGCGCAGGCTTGGGCAGAGTGGTCAGGGCTCCAAAGCGCAGCTCTGGCAGTTACCCTTGGCCGGTCGAAATAGGTGCCAAACAGAAGTCGGGGGAAAATGCTCCGACGCCATGTCAACGATCACGCCCGACGATTATCGAGGAGGTCAAAAAGCTTGGCGCGGATGAGTTGAAGATGGGCCGCCCAGAGGAGCGGCCCATCTCAGAGATCAAGGTCCGCAAGGAAAGCTAAGCTTTGAACCGGCAGGTGATAAGACTGACAGCGCCAAGGCCAATCCTAAGCAGCACGATAAACCAAGGAATCCAAAGAGTTCCCAGAAGTGGAGGTCAGGAAGCCAGAAGTGTAAGGAAAACCGACGATAACGAGGATTTTGTCCGGTTCCTTGAAGAAAACGACAACTCCCCGCGGCATCCCAAGGGCTAACGGCACCCGGGACAGCAGTAGAGAATGCAAGCTGCGGAGAGGCCGATCAGAATCAGCAGCATCAGGCTTGGTTCGGGCACCGTGTATTGCACGATGAATTCCTGATTATTCCCCTGGGTGTCAGTCAGTATGCTCCATCCGGATGGGTCGTAGCCTCCGTTGACCGCACTTAGCGCCAGCGCCCTCAGACCCGGATCCGTGTCGGGATGCGAGTCTCCCGAGAAGCTCCAGATCGCATATTGAACCTGCAGCGTGGTGAACTGAGCGGTGCTGTCCAAGGGAGGGTTCTGATAATTGTTGATCAGCCACAAAATCTCGAGGTAATCCGTCCTGAAGTTCGTGGGATCACTTGCGCAAAGATAGGTGTTGCCAAAGCTGCTGTTGCTGCTGCCGGTTATGGAGGTGACATTCACCGTCCATGAGCTGGGATAATTGCTCTCGTGCTTGAAATCGACGCACCAGATGTCAATGACCGGGCCGCCGTTGATCTGCCCATAATAGGGATCCGTATAGTACTGACCATCGTTGCTGCCATTCACCCCGGTATACGTGAGCGTAACCGTATCCGCATGCACTATCCACGGCCCGCCCACAAAGATTGCCGATAAAATCAGAACGAATCTCAACCTTTTCAAGAACATTGAATTCTCTCCTGTGCCCTGGCTATCTGCCGGTGTGTGATCAGCCACAGACAGGGAATGCAGAGCAACCGTCATACCAACTATTTATTCAATCATTAAACAACGTGATGCTCAGCGATAAGTCTCTTTATGGGTAGATTTATGGCTGATTAAATTCGTCTCATCCCGGAGCGTTCTCAAGAGGCAAAGCCTCGGAGGATTGAGCGATCGCCTGTTTTCGTCCATAGATTGGACGATCCTGGTGCCGAGAGACGAAGTTATTGCGACAAGCCGCTGCCTCTCATGCACTTAGGAGCCAAGTTCGCAAGATACAGCAACTGTCCGAATCCCGGACGGTTATTGGCTACATCTTACAGATGTTACATGACTTATTCAGTCCTTGAACGAAAAGGGAGCGTCGGCGCCCATTCCCAAACCCGACATTATAACTAATGAAGGTCCAGGTACCACTGAGAAGGTCATAACTTGGCTTGGAAGCCTCTGTCTCCACCACCCCGGGGGACTCGCCGGTTGATCGGCCCAGATTCGTCGGGAAACACTACAGATTCGGCATGGGTATGTACGGCTGGGAATGGTAGTTTTATCAACACGTTATCGCCATTAATCTGATGCGCAGCATTGTAAGCGTCCAGAAACCGTACAGTTTCGAGGAAATCGCAGCCTGGTGTTCGACACCTTCCTTTCCGATGATCAGCTGGAAGTCATTTATTTACATAATAAAAGACAGCATTCGAGTTGATGCTCGCGATTTGGTGATGGAATTGCTTTTGAAAGTTTTAAGTTGAGAGGCGTCAGCCCGAAAGGAAGCAAATGAGAGCTCAAACGCGATTGATCTTGGCTCTTGGTTCCCTGGTCCTGCTGGCATCTGCCACCGCCTTCGCGGGTTCCATTACCATCTCAGGCAACACCACCGCGAGTTGGTTGTCATGGAGCTCAACCGACATTACTATACACAACTATGGGGACCACCAACCTTATTGGAACGGCACCTCCAGCGATGGCAACCCTCCAGGCAACATTGGCAATGTCTTGTTGGCCAACGGCATGGGTACCTTGAAGTACTGGGGGGAAAACAGCTCGTCGACAGGTTTTGATCCCAGCTTCTATTTCAGCGCAGCCTCATTCACTGCGACTTACGAGTTCCATTACGCCAGCTATTATGGAAGCGACACTTTCGGATATTACTATATCGGTGACACCACTCATCTATATCCCCTCCTCGGACCAAACACCGCCACTAAGAGTTTCACCCCGACAAGTGCCTTCGGTCTTTATATACAGAGTGGAGATGGTCACATCTACTACACCCAGTCTAATCTGAATACTGCCGATAAGAACGATCAGCACTTTGCGGTCTTCCTGCAGAATTCGATGACGCTGCAGATCGGCATCGAAGATAAGACGTATGCCAGCGGCGACAGAGATTTCCAGGATATGGTCATAAAAATGGTGGATCCGCCCGCGGTTCCAGAGGCTTCTTATTTGATCATGCTCGGGATTGGTCTTATTGCGGTCAGCCTGTTGGCCTACCGGTTCAGGCCGTAGCCCATTTTCGACCCTCCGATCTTTTTGCCCCAAGCCGCTTAACCTCCAAGGCTCGAAGATCTTAAAGAATCTCCAAGACTCCAGAACGTGAGATCCAAGGCATGTGGCACGCAAAATTACGACTCCTGTGATATGCTTTCCTTCCATGTCTCGATCGAGCTTGCATGCCACCTCTTCCCGCCCCTGGTACTCTCCCCTCTTTCTTGCCGGCCTGATGCTCAGACATTCCGGGAAGTGCTGCATAGCCATATGCATCGGCTACGTGTTCGCGGGCTTCATGCCCTTTGACTTCGCGCCGCGCAACCGGGTCGCATGGCCAGCCAATCATCAAGGCATCCAGTTCGAGCCGCTCTCTCAAATCTACAGCCAAAACAGCCTTGAATTGAAGGGCAGCGCGGGCGCTCCGGGCCAACCGGGCTCCATCACGATCGAGCTCTGGCTGAAGTCGATGGCCATCGCCAATGAGAACACGCACACCATCCTCTCTCTTTACGATGGCGTCATGCCGGCAAACCTGATCGTGGCGCAGTGGCAATCCTCGCTGCTGATCCGCACACCCCTCAGGGACGCCGCGGCCCCCCAAAGGTATCGTGAAGCCGGCATCGACGCCGCCCTGCCCGTAGGCAAGCCGCGCTTCATCGCGATCACCTCGGGACCCAAAGGAACTTCCTTTTACCTCGACGGCAGCCTCGCGGACAGCTACACCAGAGTGCACCTGCGCGCGGACACATTGCGCGGCCGTTTGATTCTAGGTAACTCCCCGGATGGCAGCACTCCCTGGCGAGGAACCGTCATGGGCCTGGCGATGTACAAGGCGCCGCTCGCGGCGGCCGACATCCAGCGCCATTTCCAGATGTGGTGCGTGCAGCGCAGCCGGGAAATCTCCTCCGAAGCCGCGGTCACAGCTCTGTATCTGTTCGACGAGGGCGCCGCCGGCACGGTCCAGGACTATTCCGGGATGCACAACACGCTGGCGGTTCCCGGGCGCTTTTTCACGCTGCGCAAGACGATTCTGCTCTCACCTTGGGCAGATCGGCCCACCACACTCTCTGATGTCAGAGACATCGTAACCAATATTCTGGGCTTTGCCCCCTTCGGATTTTTCTACTTTGCTTACTTGAACGGAAGGCGTCCCGACTGCAGGCTGCGCAACCTGATATGGACACTCCTGCTCTCAGGCGCCATGAGCACGACGATCGAACTCATCCAGGCTTTTCTGCCGACGAGGTCGTCGTCCTGCCTCGACATCATCTCCAACGTCACCGGGGCTCTCGGCGGCGTCATCCTCACCGCGGCCCTGCTTTGGGCCATCTCGCCTGAGCCTACGGCTGATTCGAAATTCGAAATTCGAGATTCGAGATTGGAATATTGAATCTCGAATCTCGAATCTCGAATTCATTACGTCTGAACCTTTGCATGAACGCGCTCATCTAAAATGGTGCTAGAATTCAATGCGTGATGACGTTGCCCTTACATTGATATCGACGAGCTTCCTTGCATGTCGAGCGTCAGGCATATACCAGCGATTCCGATAAGCCATTTTCCAAAGCCCGACCCATCGCTGCCTCCCCCACCTGGCGCAAAATGCCCCATGCAATGATCCCCGCATGCTGGAGGTTGCCCCATGAATCTCATCAAGAGAGTCGCACTGATTTTTAGCACCTTGCTTGGCATTGCCATGCTCTTCTGCCTCGACTCCGCCGGGCAGACGAGCGGCAGCCAGATCCAGTATTTTCCCCAATTCGTCGACGGCGCCGGCTACAGCAGCGCATGGCGATTTACCGGGCTGAACGTGGGAAGCAGCGTAATCACGATCGAGCTTTTTGACCAGAATGGCAACCCGCTGAACGTGGCTACGGACCAGGGGACGAGCAGCATCTTCCGGTTTGTGCTTCAGAACTCATCCTCCGCCTCACTGCAGACGCTGAACTCGGGCAATGTCAAGGTCGGATGGGTGAGGGTCACGGCGACTCAGCCCATCGGCGCCACGGAGACGTACAAGCTCGCCGGAGCCGGCGGCGCGGTCATCTCCGAAACGGATGTCCTCGCTTCCACGCCGGTCACCGCGGCCACGTTGCTCACCCCGGATTCCCGGAACACCGCGGTAGCGCTGGCAAATGTCAACTCGTCCCCAACTGCGTTCAATTTCAAGCTCCTCGATAACAACGGCAACACGATGGCGACGGGAACGCGCACGCTCGCGCCTTCCGGCCAGATGGCTCTCTATGTGAATCAGATTCCCGGTCTCGAGAATGCCAATGTGCTCAACGGCTCATTGGAAGTCTCCTCATCCGCGCCGTTTTCGCTGGTCACGCTCGTTTATGATGGGACAAGTTTCGCAACGGCTCCCGTATTGCCGGGGCGCTCCACAGTTACGGATTATCGCACTCTCTTGATCAATCAGCTGGCGGCGCTGCAACTACAATTGACCGCCGCGGTCAATCAATTTCTCCAGCCAACGTCCGATGAGATTGCGCCTTATGCCACCTTTCTGAGTCAACCTCAAACCGGCATGGTCGTCCTGACCCCGCGAGGGGAGTATCTCGGTGATCCGGGAACTTACTATTCGTTTGCCCTCTTGACCCATCAATACGGCTACGGCTCGGACATAGAACTCGAACAGGGCAGGTTCTATGTCGGATTCGCAGGATATGATTACGGGTTTTACACCGCGCTTGGCGATGTCCCGATTGACGGAGTGACGACCAGCACCCCTGCCGTGCAGTACCTGGCTACGTATGTCCCGCCCACGGTCGAGGCGACGATTCGTGCGGAACAGCAGCGCGCAGGAACCGGATTCTACGTCGGACCCTATTATTATAGTGAGTCCACAGGGGTTCAGCTGAACGCGACCTATGTCCTGCGCTCGATCTGTTACGGCACATCGGACGTGCTTGTCGCGTTGCGAGTGGTGAAGAGCATCAGCGACGGAAGCGTTATTATCATCTGGAAGCAGCTGGCTTCGTTCACACCGCCGCCTGATCATTGAACCGTGAAGGAGATTCGAGATTCGAGATTCGAAATTCGAAATTCGAGATTGAGGGTTTTTAATTTCGAATTTCGAATCTCGAATCTCGAATCCTCAGATCTCGAATCCTCAGATCTCGAATTTCGAATCCTCAAATGCCTGTCACTTTCTGCTGCAGGTTTGGTATACTGGCGCGCCTCGAATCCATTCCTTATTTTGAAGGCGAGGGGAGTAACCACATGTACCAGATCCTTAAACGTGAGCAGTTTGGTCCGGTCACGTTCCTATGGGATGTATTGGCTCCGGACGTCGCCCAGGCCTGCCAGCCCGGGCACTTCGTCATGGTGCGTATCGATGAGACCGGGGAGCGCATTCCGCTGACTGTCGCGGACTTCGACCGGCAACGGGGCACGGTTACGATTGTCGTTCAGGCGGTCGGCAAGACGACCTTTCAGATGATGGCCCTGCCTGAGGGGGCCTCCGTTCTCGACTTCATCGGTCCGCTCGGAGTCGCCTCGCACCTGGAAAAGCGCGGCAAGGCCGTGCTCGTGGGCGGCGGCCTGGGTGTCGCGCCGGTGTTTCCGCAGCTGCGTCGATTAAAGGAGCTGGGTTCCTACACGATTTCCATCATCGGGTTCCGCACCAAAGACCTCATGTTTTGGGACGATCGCTTCTCACGTTTTTCTGACGAGTTTCGTGTGGCCACTGACGACGGTTCCTTCGGCACCAAGGGTTTTGTTTCCGTCGTGCTCGATCAAGTTCTCAAAGAAAACAACGACATCGAAGAGGTGATCGCCATCGGTCCCCTACTGATGATGCGTTCCTGCGCTGAGCTGACGCGCCCTTACGGCATCCGCACAATGGTCAGCCTGAATTCCATCATGGTCGACGGCACCGGGATGTGCGGATCGTGCCGGGTCACCGTTGGAGGCAAAGTCAGGTTTGCCTGCGTCGACGGGCCCGACTTCGACGGGCATGGAGTCAACTTCGAGGAGCTGATGCTGCGGCAGAAGCGATTCGAATACGAGGAGAAGAATTGCCTGAGCCGCTACCAAGCCGAAGCTGAGAAGCTTGCCAGTTTCGGGCAGGGCGGTTCGAATCCCGCGATCTTGCAGGCGCGCCGGCGTGCGCAGATCAAAGATCTGATTCCCGTTCCGACGCCGGAGCCGCCTCCCGGACCGGCGGCGGCGCGCATCGTCAAGAGCATTCGCACCATCGCCCCCAAGCGGACGCCGATGCCCGAACAGGCGCCCGAGCGCCGCGTCACCAACTTCGAGGAGGTCGCGGAGGGATTCACGCTGGACATGGCTCTTGTCGAGGCCGACCGATGCCTCCAGTGCAAGAAGCCGAAGTGCGTCCCCGGCTGCCCGGTCAACATCGACATTCCCGGCTTTATTACCGCGCTGGCGCGCAAGGACATCCGCAAGTCGTACGAGATTCTCAAGGACTCCAATGCCCTGCCCGCCGTTTGCGGGCGCGTCTGCCCGCAGGAAGTCCAGTGTGAAGCCACGTGCGTGGTCGGGAATAAGCTCGAGCCGGTCGCCATCGGCCGCCTGGAGCGGTTCGTGGCCGATTTTTCCGTGGGACGCGGCTGGGAGCAACCGCCGAAGATCCAGCCGAACGGTAAACGGGCTGCCATCGTAGGATCCGGCCCGGCGGGCCTCGCCTGCGCAGGCGATCTG
>Ga0187882_1001743_pt1 | contig 21332 bp, 31 predicted proteins | sample June2016WEW_19_1_3_FD_132991 | JGI IMG/M metagenome (GOLD analysis project Ga0187882, IMG submission 132991) | Peatland microbial communities from SPRUCE experiment site at the Marcell Experimental Forest, Minnesota, USA - June2016WEW_19_150 | ecosystem: Environmental > Terrestrial > Soil >... | reverse complement strand
TGTCGTCAAGTAGCAGAAAGCTACATCCAAGATATGCTCTTTGTCGGGGAGCTAACCGAGAAAAACGACATAATTACTATACCTCAACCAAAACCAGAAAATAGGTAACAAAAAATGTTTAAATGCAAAAATCCAGAATGCCAACGTACCTTTTACTATCTTGGCAGAATATCTGTAGAAAAAAAACCCATAATACCCACTTTCGCAACAGAAAACATACGAACCGTCATAGATTCCCCATGTTGCTCTTTTTGCGGCAGCAAAGAATTTGAAGATTTTATCCAGGAGGAAAACAAAAAATGAGTACGTTTGAACAACTATTATTTAGGTGGAAAACATGAAAAATCCCCTAAAACAACTCTACGCTCGCATAATCGAGCTTGTATTCCATTGTTATTATTGGGAAGTATGTCCCTACTATAACAAAGAAAAATGCTGCGATGCCTGGGTTATGGGTCAATGCGGCAGATACAGAAAATACGAAAAGGAAAACGCCAAATGAACCAACAGATAGATGAAGAAAAAAACAGTCCGGAACAAATTTACGGATGCCCCGGTTGCCCTTGCATCTTCTTCACAAAACATGACCTAAACAAACACCAAAACGCCCTCGGACACGGCAACCACAAATCAGAATTCAAAACCATACACAAAAAACTCGAACATGACGACGACGACCAAACCTGGTACCCAAGCAAATACGGCGACGACGAATTCCTAAAACTGCAGGACAAAGACCCAGAGCTGACCCAACGCTTAAGGCAAGTCGGAACCGCTACCATGGCAGGCTACCTCTACAAACTCAACGGAAAATGGATAATAAAAAAACGCATAGGAACCTAAGGAACATGGGAGAAATATTTCAAGACTCTAATCGAAAAGTGACGGTGAAAGTAAAGGAACATTGTTTCTCACTGTATTATGGACTATTTACCTTTCTTGAGTTTGGAATGATTGAGGATGAAGACTTACAAACGCACCTTCTTGAAATCAAAAAGCTATTAGTTGAGAAATACGGTGAATCTAACTTTCGCGTTAAATTTCTAACATTAATTCTGCTTAAAAATGAAACTCATGAGATGGACACACAAGATAGAGAATGGGTACGCTATATCCTTCATGCTGAATGTGAACCTGAAGACTCACATCATTCTTTAATGGAAGAATTGGAAGAATTAATAAACGAAGGAATATACCTTAAAAAAAGGTGATGATTAACATGGCATCAATTCATTGTCAATATAAAAACTGCAAAAATAAATGTCCTGAGCAGAAACGTGGCAAACACTGTAAAAAACAAAAACAGCTAACGGAGATCATCTAAATGTCGGGTCCACTTAAAAACTGGAGCAAAGAAGTAATTAAAGAACTCATTAAACACGCTGACCGCGACAACTGTTACCAATGCAAGCAGCTCATAGCCACATTAGCAGCGGCATCTGGCATGAAGCTGGAAGACTTCAAAAAGAACAACTGAGAGGAGGCGAAAACTTGAACGAAAAAAATGAACCGAACCCGGTACAAAAAGCAATAAACAGACTGAGCTTAAACCGAATAAATATAAAAGATATTTCAGGTGTAGACCACGCGACAAAATATGCTATAGGGGAAATAAATGAGGCCCTAATAGCGTTGCTTGAATCAGTCTAATAGGGTCTTCCTTGCTTCGCAGAACAATCCGGAACCGACCCGTTAGCAGTTCCCGGCGGCGAACCCGCACCATGGCGATTTCTCCAAACACCCATAGTTGGCAAACACATCAACCTCCAAACACTAATATAGCTAAAAGAAGATTAAAAACTTATGGCAGAAGAAATATGCGTCGGGTACCAAAGAGAACCACACCCGGCTAAAATAAAAGTTGAAAGACAACACCTAGACGGCACAAGAGAAAAACTCTGCGAAGTCTGCTACACCAGATGGCAGCTCTCAGATGACGAGTGGCCTCCGAAGCCAAAGAAGCCAGCCTAACTGCTATAGAATTATACTAACAACCCCTATCTTTTATTAATGAAAACCGTATGTAATGAGGCATTTTAGAGGTAAAAAAGCACAGTTAACTATAAATAGAGATATACTAATAATAATCCTTTGTGAGTTAAGACATGGTTAGCTTTAGTAAACGCGAAATAGAGATTCTGAAACTGCAGAAAGAAGGCATGAAAAATGATGAAGCTATACGAATGCAACTAGGAATGAAAGACAGAAAACAAGTAGCAGTACACCGCAGCTCAGCTAGACGCAAAGTTATCGCCTCTAAAAACTTCTACCAAAAAGCAATGAGAGAATATGGCTTAATTCTGTTTCCTGGAACAAATAAAAAATATAAAACGGAGAATTAAAAAAATGGGTATACAAACTTTAGTTAGAGTGAATAAAATTGAGTCTTATCGGGACCTGAACGGAAGTTTAGGGAAAAAAATAGAGCTTGTAGAAGAAAACGAAGATCACTCAAACGCTTTAGTTCCAGAGGAAGTGCAAGCAGTGATATCTAGCGTAAAAACAGTTCTAGCGCAAATGGGGCCTCAAATACAACTGACGAAACCTGTAATGCCAAAGATGATCCTGTTCCTCACCGAAGACGAATACGACGATTTAGACGTATCGTTAGATGTGAACCAAACTTACCAGATATTATTCGAGGGCCAAGCAATCAAATTCAACAAAGAATACGAGCAGTACATAGGTAAACCAATAACCCCGCCGCCTAAACCGGTGAAACAAAACGAGGAACCTTAATGGTAAACTGTAGTTGTTGCAGCAAAGAAATACCTAAAGATTCCTTAAACATGGAAGGCGACGGTTACACTATTAGGCGCGAATGGGGGCGCCGGGGATATCGCTTCTGTAATGGCTGTGTAACTTCAAAGAAAGCGCGGCAATGGGCTGAAAAAGAAGACGAAAAACTAAGGACCATAGAATAAATTGTCAAAAACCAAAGATACTGCATATAAGCTATGCCAAAAAGGACACAAAAACAGTCCTACCGCTAAAAACTGTTGGGTCTGCAATGAACCAATAGAGGCGCCAGCTCCCAAACCCACTTTCACACAGAAAACCAACACTGTAGTACATAATATCCCGGTAAACCTCAATGACGTTAACATTGTTATACCTGGCGAATGCGAAAGATACGTTGGCAAACGTGAACGATGCGACGACAAAGACCTAACAGGGTATGCATGCACATTTATAGCTAACTGTGCTGTTAGACTAAAAAGATATCAAACCAAACCCGCAATAGACATAAACAACACTACCAAAACAACTTAACCCCTTTTTTTATTAGCAAACCTTTTATTTCTAAATAGCAATTCAGTATAGTTAGGTACACCTATGAGTAGGCCAATACAGAAACCGCCACAAAAAACGAAGCCGGACCTTGAAATAACACCTGCAACCAAAAATCAAACTGAAAAAGTTGTAGTTTTTTTGACACAGCAACTCTGCAAAAAAATAAATGAAAAAGCCATTGACATGTTTGGAGAACGCAAAGGCAACATAAGCCTATACATTGAACAAGCAATGCGAACCCACCTACACATGACTGTTGAAGGGGTTAAAGAGATTTAATGGCTGTTGTCTCTCCAATTCAAGAACTGCAAACAGGAGAAGCAAAAGACCTATTCGACCATTATAAAACAGGCGTTATTGGACCAACGGAAGAGGTTGAGCTTTTCCAATTAATAGCCAGCATCAAAGAGAAATACCAGAAAACATTTAAGTTAAAAGATGTTTTAGCCAAAAGTTTTGATTTTACAGCTTTTGAAATTAAACGTTTTGACTCAGAATTTACTAGATGGTTGAAACGTCAGGTAAAAGACGATGCGCCTGAGATGAAACCAGAGGGTCCAGCCCCACCTGCTATAATTCAAAAGGCTAGGGAAGTCGGCACAGGCGCAACAAAGGCACTTTTAGGTGAGCTGCAGGAGCTAGGAAACGTTCTCGTGCTGCAGTACGCGCAGAAAGCAGCTCTCCGAGGCGAAGGCTTAAAAGACTACGTTATAAAATGCGTAGAGATGCGCGAACAATACGGCGACCAAATGGAAGCCATGACACAAGAAAACACATCCTTGAAAGCATTAACCAACATACTTGTCCAGGCAGTTAAACCCCAATTCAAACGGATGGCAGCCACAAGAATGTACCTGGATTTCGTAACTCAAATTATCCAAATAGGCGCTTTAGGCTACGAAATAAACGAGGGCTTCATCGCTGAAGTTACTCAAAAATTAGATTTAGCCATGGGCATAAAATCATCATAGTAATAAAAAATAAGGTGAAAACATGACCGAAGAAGAACCCCAAATCAGCGAGGAAGAGTTTCCAAGTGCGCCCCAGGAACCAACCGCGCCAGAACGACCAAGTTTCGTAACTATACAAACGCCTTTAGACCGACCTGAATTCGATTTTTTCCTAACCCAATACATGAACAAAATTGGCTTAAAAGACAAAAAACAAGCCGCAATCCAACTAACAAACATGCTTTACGACGCCGGGCTAGATCCTTACTCAGACTTAAAAGACTTACAGGGAACAATGAAAGAAATAACTGGGTTGCTTCAAAGTTTACCCGATTCACCACAAGCGAGCCAGGTGAAAGATAGTCTTAACGCTGTATATACAGCAAAGGCAGGACAGTTAATTATGAAAAAACTCCCACAAATAAACTCTGGGTCCTCAGACTCAATGCAAGATCGAATGCAAGTCATGATGGACCGTTATATGCCTATGATAATCGCCGCGAATATGATGTCAAAAATGGCAAACATTGGCGGCGAACCGACAAATCAGCAGCCAGCTAAAGCTGCAACAGTAGATATCCCCGAAGAGTACAAACGCCAAATGGAAACTATTCAAGAGCAACTCACAACAACTCAGGCTCTCCTACGAGAACAACAGGAAGATAAAAAACAAAGAGAACATGACGAACAATTAATCAGCACTATAAACGCGAATATAAACCCACAGATCGCATCATTAACCACACAGTTAGAAAATTTAACAACTGCTATGCAGGTCAAAACAAACGAACCCGCACCAAGAACGGAACCAACAGCAGAAATGGCAGCCATAACCCGAACACTTGACGAATTAAAAGCAAGCCTCACTCAAAAAGAAAAGACAGGTCTTAACCTTACCGACTTAGACACCGTTATGAATACAATCGAAACAATAGAAAAACGACTTAAAAAAGAGGTACCAATAGGAGAATTCGATTGGAAAGCCACAACAATAAGCACCATGGGCGAAATAGGCAAAGAAGTAGTAAACGCCTATAGAGAAATCCAGCAGTCCAAACCTACACAATTCACACAGCAACCGCAACTAGGCGCAGCACCAACAAGCGCAGCCAACAACAAACTAATAGCAAAACAAAAACTACAAAGTTACATACTTCAAAACCTTTCAAAAGGCGTAAAAGAGCTACGCATGGATGAAGCCCAAAGAGATTTACGGTTATCTCCACAGGAAATAGTAGAAGTCTACAACGAACTCGTCGCTGAAGGCTGGATAAAAGCCAAACCCGACGGAACTCAACCGGGACCGCGCCAAGAACCACAGCCTCAACCTCAGCAAGCGCCCGCCAATACGGCGCAACCAACACCTAACATGCAACAACAAAATCCCTACGAAGAAGCAATTAAAAACCTGGCCCCAGGAGAAATACCGCGTGACAGATTCGACCCAAACGCCGCCTTCCTTGAACGATAACGTTCCTGAAACCCTCAGCTTAGAAATGACATATAAATTCTACGCTGCCAGGAAAGAACAAGCCCTGCAACAAGTACCTACAGTTGCCCGGTCCAGTGTCAATCTTTATTTTGAGTGGTTAAAAAACCTCAAACCCTTAGAAGTAGTGGATGCAATAGAAAGAAACGTAACCATCGAGGAAGCTCGAAAAAAAGCGTCAATAGCTACACGTTTAGGGGTAGCCACAGCAAAAGGTGTACTCATGGTTAACAAAAACTTGCAAAAAAAACTAAAAGAAATAGCAACCCCAGACATGACTTTAATGACACTTCAATATGAAAACCCCCAAACATACGATGTTATAAAGGGTTATGGAGAACGTGGAGAAGAGTTTTTAAACCAATGGGTATGTGACGCCCTAAAAATGTTAGGCGTTCAATAGAAAAGGAGAATTAAATGTGACAAAACCTATAGCCGTGATCTCAGAGCCTAAAGCTGTAAGTTTCTGGAATATCAGCCGTCAAATTACTAAGGTCCTTAGAAAAGAAGGTTTAGAAGCTAAACTGTATCCCTGGACAAACACCCATATAACTGAGCCAAACATAATTTTCATGGGCAACTTATTCCAAGACACAGCTAAACACATGATTCGCTTCAAACCTGATAAAAACGTAGTATTTTACGGCGTAACAGAAGGCGTACCTCTCCTAGACCAAACAAGCCTACAGGTCCTTGATGATGTAAAAGTTATAACTCCAAGCCTCTACTCTAAAGAATGCCTTAAACAAGCAAACATCAAAGTTACAGATATAATTCCACATGGCATAGACCTAGACTTAAAACCAGACCAACTTTTCAAAGAGAAAATGAAACAGTTCCTACCGCCTCCATCAAACGTTCAGCCTTCAAACGTAATGTTCTGCATCAGCGGCAACGTCCAAAGAAAAGGCATAGATAAACTTCTCATAGCCTACAAAACCATACAGCACCTAGTTAAAGACTCATACCTGATTCTGCACAGCGGCACAGGAGACATAAACATCAGCGTAATGCAGCAAGCCATAGACCTTCAACGATTCCTCTGGACAAACAGTTGGGGAATGCTTAGCCCAGACAAAGTAGCCTCACTATACAAACTTGCAGATTACTACGTTCAACCCTCAATGAGTGAAGGCTTCGGCTTAACATACCTTGAAGCGTTCCAATGGGACTTGCCAGTTATAGGCGTTAACTGTCCTGCAACAGCCGAAATAGTAAAAGACGGCTACACTGGAATTCTACTCCCGGTAACACGTACCGAAGACATAGTTTGGCAACAACACCACGCCATAAGACTTTACCACTACACCATAGACGCCCTAATAGACGCTATTCTCTGCTTAACTGATGAAAACCTACGTATAAAAATGAGTGTCAACGCCAAAAAAGAAAAACAAAAATGGGACATGCAGGAAATATACAAACGATTTATCAAATATATGGAGTAAAAAGGAGAAAAACCAAATGTCGAGAATTTTAATCACAGGAGGCGCGGGCTTCATCGGCTCGCATCTCGCAAAGAAACTCTCTGAAAACAACAAAGTAATAATCCTCCAAAGAGACATAGTTCCTAATCAATGGCTTGTTGAAGCCTTGGATAAATGCATTTTAGTTCATGGCGACATTTTAGACCAGTCTCTTCTACGTAGGATAATTAGCGACTACGGCATAGACCAGGTTTACCATCTGGCAGCGCAGGCCGTCGTGTGCTCTGCTAACAAAGACCCCTACACAACCTTTAACGTTAACGTAATGGGAACCGTTAACATACTTGAAGCCGTAAGGCAGGTAAAACCCTCAATTCCTGTTATAGTTCAAAGCACCGACAAAGTAATGGGAAACAACCGAATGGATATGAAAGAAACAGACGCCCTGGCGCCAACCGTAGGCGTCTACGAAGTAAGCAAAGCATGTGAAGACTATATAGCCCAAATGTATGCTAACCAATATGGATTAGATATAAAGATATCGCGTCCATGCAACACTTACGGCTATGACCTGGCAAACCGTATAATACCAAACACCATAAGAAGCTGCCTAAACAAAATTCCCCCATTAATCTACGACGGACAAGAAAAAACCATCCGGCAATACATCTATGTAGACGATTTAGTAGAAGCTCTATTTTTAATTATGAAACAGGCTAAAACTGAAGAAGCCCAAATCTTCAACGTTGGAACAGACGACGTATTAACACAAGAACAACTTGTAAAAACAATCGCTGAAAGTTTCAACCTTAATATCCGAGTAGTCAAAAGAACAACTGCTGTAAAAGAAATTGAGAAGCAAAGCGTAGACTGGAACAAACTTAAAAACTTAGGCTGGAACCCAAAATATAACATTCAAACAGGACTAGCAAAAACAATCAAGGAATTCCAAACTTACGGCTACGAAATAGACGAAGCCGAAAAAATCATCCCTCCAAAAGTTGAAGTAACCCCAGAAGAACACGAAGCCAACATAAAAAAAGTAAACCAACTAATGCATGAATACCACGAAAGCCAAAAAGCAGAAACAGCAAAACACCCCTACACAAAAATAATCTATTGCCAGGCTACATTCAAAAACGATTACGAAGACACACAGAAATGCGTAGAAAGAGTAAGCCCCTACGTAGACCACACCATAATTGTAGAGCCAGGAGACCTGAAAGAAGAACAGGGAATATGGCTAATAGGTCACGGTTGCAAAGTCAAAATATACACTTTCCAAGACAATCTGCCTGCAATGCGAAACGCCTACTTAGAGGAAGCAAAGAAAATAGACCCCTACGCCTGGATAGTAGTCTCAGACCCAGACGAATTAATCAGCGAAAACACCTGCAAAAACCTACGCGAAATAATCAAAGCAGCCGAAGCCAACGGAAACAACATGATTGGCATAAACGCACATGACATCTGGATAGATAAAGAAAAAATGGACCCAGGAATAACCCAAAAAGAAGCTCCCTACAAAGAATCAGACTTTTGGAAATACCTCATCTTTAAAATCGCTCCTGACTTCCGATATGAAGGCGTAGGACATGCCAAAAACGTACATGAAACCTGGTTCGCTCCAAGCCTATACCGCAGCGCCATACACTTAACCAAAGAATTTTATTATGAGCACCGCAAAAGCGTAATGAAAATCTACCGCAACGCAACCCGCAACTTCTTCATAGGAGGCTCAGGCGACAACTTAGGCGACTTAAACCCAACCTACGTAGAACTGCACAAAATCACCAAAGAGCTAGGAATAGACACTTGGAAACAATTTGAAGAAACACTAAAATTAGGCAACACTTACCCAGAGATCGTAGACTTCTTAGTGAGGCACCGAAGCGACAGTAAATACGGTTGGGAAAGCGAAGTGCGGGAAATGTTCAAATGGTACTTTGAAATGCACCCTGAAGAAAACACCGGAGACTGGAAAAGCGAATATACATCTCCTTTGCCTGGCAGCCGAGAAGAACTAGAAAACTACGTCATATCTATTTACTTCCAGGTCTTAGGCAGATCACCTGACGACCTGGGCAAAAACCATTATGTAGACGCCATAATGAAAGGGGAAATTCCACGAGACGCCTTGCCCTCAATTTTCGTTAACAGTGACGAGTACAGAATGAAGTTTGTCTCCCACCTAAAAGACGGTATAGCCCTCTGTATAATGGGATACCACGACGCCTTAGAAATGATAATTGAGTCAATTTCAACATGCGCCAACTACGTAAAAGAGATTCACGTTCAAGGCGACAACTTCACAGAAGAAGACATAGAGAAACTAAAAAGCTGGAACGCAGAGATTCATATCGAACCATGGAAAGACGAATTCAGCGACTACAAAAACAAAGCCATAAGCTACGCAAGAACAAAATGGGTACTTATTCTGGACCATGACGAAATACCCACCCCTGAACTAGCTCAACACCTGCCCGAACTCATAGAGCAATCAGAAAAAGGCAACAAATACAACATGGTATCATTCACAGCCAGAAACCAAACCATAGACGTAATAAACCAAGTTATAGCTGAAAACGATGGCACAGGAAAAGCCCTTCTACACTTCAACATCAAAGACCCCTACTACGGCAACCCCCATATATGGCTAAAACCCAACTATTACCCCTGGGTAGAACGCAAAGTAGAGTACGCATACCGACACGTAAAACAAGAAGGCATAGACGTTCAACGAGCAATCCGCAACGTCTTTTTGGGAGGAGGCGGCGACAACTTCAAAAATAAAAACCCCATGTGGCCAGAACTGCGGCAGATCACAGACCGACTGGGAATAACAAGTTACACAGCATTTCTATACTACCTCAAACAAGGCAACGTAGACCCTGAACTTAAAACCTGGATGGATAAAGCACATGAGTTTCCACGGCACGATAACGAACTGAAAGCCTCCAAAGAATACTATTATAAGGTACACTTGGAAGAAAAAACGTGAAAACACCCCCAACAGAAACACTAAGATTTCAAATTAAAAACGGCATACTAACTCGTGTTGGCGAACCAATCTACAAAGAAGTACCAGATGAACCAAAAACATACCACGTTAGAAACAGACCAGGACACGTAAGAACCCTTCACAAAAGGAAGAGATAAAATGATTTATGTAGTAGGCGATTCGCACACTGCCATATTCAAAAACGACCCTGCATTCAAAGTTGTTGAAATTGCAGGCACAGCTCACAACTTAGTCAATGTCAAAAGTACATCAAACTCAAATCAAAAACTCCAACAAGTAATAGATTCAATAGATAAAAAATGCGACTTAGTAATGCTTGTATTCGGTGAAACAGACTGCCGTTTCCACATTTATTATCAAGCCCAAAAAAGAGGCGTATCAATCAGCGATATCATAAATGAAACAGTATTCCATTATGGTTTAGCTTTACATTGGCTACGAGGCAGCGGTGTAATTCCTATAGTGCTTGGCATATCGCCACCAGGAACCTATAACAGATTTGAATATGACATGCCAGGCAAACCGTATGCTTCACCTGAAATCTTAGCTAAAATCTACAGTGAATTCAACACTAAAATGAAGCTATTCTGCAACATGAGAGCATTCGCTTACATAGATATCTACTCAAAAACTGTAGACGACAAGGGGTTTCTTAAAAAAGAGCATGCATCAGACGCAGTACATCTTAATCTAAATGCTAAATCGTTAATTTTAGAAATGCTCAAGGAACAGATAACATGAATCAAGATAAGTTTGTTGAAATGTTTTTTTCTGCTCCTGTAACTTCTATAGGGCATCATGCAGGCGACCTTTACTGGATGATCTCTAAAGTTGCCCAATTAAAACCAAAGAAAATATTAGAGATAGGAGTATGTAATGGCGGTAGTTTGAGGTTTTGGGCTGAACTTGCCGAAGAAAAAATAGTAGGAGTAGACATAAACCCAAAAATAGTTAAAACTATACCGTGGAACTGGAAAAACAATGCAAAAATCACTTTAGTAATTGGCGACTCTACTCTCCCCTCTATAGCAAGCTACGTACAATCAATCATAGGCGACAACATAGATTTCCTATACATAGACGGCGCCCACGATTTCGATAGCGTACAAAGTGACTTTAACAACTATTCCAAACTTGTTAAGCCAGGAGGCATAATAGGTTTTCACGACCTAGACTGTTCTGACCCATACAAATTTTTTACTTCAATACTAGGGCAAAAAATAATATGTGACTACCGAAATGCCATAGGACTTATAAATATGAATTCCTCAGCTCCTAACGTTTTAACTTACGAACATACACCATACATAGGGCCTGAAAGGTGACAAAAAAATGAAAGAAACTGTAATAGTTGGCGTCTGTGGCTCACCATTCGGCGTTCCAGCCGGCGCCAGAGAAGAATACCTGGGACCCAACACCCACATGCGAAGCGAAGGAACATGGCTACTTGGCGTAGCCTTAAACATGGCACGACACGGACACCCAACAACCATAATAGATTATCAATGGGGAGACCAAAACCGATTTCCACTACCTGAAAACGTTACGCTGCAAAAAGGCTTCTACGGCAAATGCGACCTCTTCTTAGACTGCGGATGGGATAACCTTTACGCAGTACAAAGATTCAGCGGCATAGACGCCAGGCACTACGTTCACGGTTGGGGAGGCGACCCCGCAGGATCAACCTTGCTGGAATGGCAAAAAACCACCGGCGCCAAAAACCACTATATAGCCCGAACAAGCCGATGCTTCCAAAGCTACTTTGCCAAATTTCCATATAGTATTTACATGCCAACTCCCTTAGTTGAAAAAGTCAAGCCGAAAAGCAATTTTGAAAGTAATAAAATGCTCTGGGGCAACCGGGGCGCCTACAACAAAAGCTACGACATCTACAGTGACATGCTCTTAGGGTTTATGGAAAGGCATCCAAAATACGATTATAAGGTACTACTCTTCGGTGACATCATAGAAAAATCTGCAGCTCTCGGAAGAAATGACGTTCCCACCCGGTTTGAAAAACTACCTAACCGTTACCTATATCTTCCATATTGGGGGATTCCTCACGACGAATTTCTAAATGAACTCTCAAACAGCAAAGTCTTACTAGCTAACGGCTGCCCCTCAGCTCACCCACAAACCTTAGAAGCCGTATGCTGCGGCTGCATCCCGGTCCTGTGGAATTTTGCCGAACACCATTTCCAAAACCAAGAAGGTATTCCTATCAACAATTTCTTTAACATCAGTGGACCTGAAGGCATATTTGAACAAATTCTCGAAGACCCCGACCAATGGGAAAAATACTACACCGCATTAACCGAAGCTGCTAAAGACCATGAGTATGACCGTTCTTATGAGATTTTTATGGATGGCATACAACACAAAGAGGAAATACAGTAATGATGAGCTGTTACACAAACGAAGTTCCCTTTCTCTCCGTTATCATACCAGGCTATAACAGGTTTTCTTACCTGCAGGAGCTTGTAGACTCTATACATGCTAAAGCAGACTGCCCCTTTGAACTCATAATACATGACGACAACAGCAAAGACGGTACAAAAGACCTGCTACCAAAACTTAACGAAAAAGTTAGCGCAACCATATACAGCCACGGCTTAAACTTTGGGCTTGCAGAATCCATAAACCGCCTAGTTCGGATGGCAAGCTCAAACTATATTCTAATGCTAAACGCAGACCTACAAGTAACAAACCCGATTTTCCAAGATACAGTAAACGTTCTCCAATGCCCTTACATCGGATATTTAACATTTATGACAGTTTACGGTCCCTCAACTTTAGCGATTAACCATAACGGTACATATTTCGCGTTATCTCGTGGGTTAGGCTCTGGCTGCGCTCTAGCGTTCCGAAAAGATGTTTGGAACCAGGTCAACGGATGGGCAAATAAAACAGTTGCCACTGGAAACGCAGATGTAGCTTTTATGACTAAGATCGTTAAACACGGCTACTTCCCTGCCACGTTGGTTAAAAGTCTACAAGACCCTTTAATCTGGAACATGAGCCAAATTACCCAAAACGGCTTCGATTCAACAATAGGAAGAGGACAATATGACTGCTCTCTCCCAAAACTGTTCAACTACGAACCCTACATGAAGCAAAGCCGACAAAGATACGAGGACGCAGCTAACGCCATGCAAATCACATATAAAGAACCTGAAGGAGAAGTTAACATACACTTTTGGCATACCTTCCTCAACGAACTCATAAAAGAAGACTTCACAGTAAATTGGGAAATAGCCCAACGCTACGGACATATAAAATGGAAAGACCAAATAGAACAAGTACCTGTCCAATGGGACCTGAACCCACAATCTCGGAAAGAACCAAACTTTTTAGAAGTTCCAGCATCTAATTTACCTGAAACAACCGCAGCCATGGTAAGAAGAATATGGCAAAAATATTACAGCGCTCAAAACGCTGATGAACTCATTTGGATAGCGGATAAAGTCAAAAAGCTAAATCCCACAGCAATCTTAGAAATCGGTGTAGAAAGTGGGGGTACATTGAAAATCTGGGAGCAGCTACTTAAACAAGACGAAAGTAGCATTTTAATAGGAATTGACCTAAGCCCTAACATTATATGCCAGACACATTTCTCTGAAACCAAAATTTCAGTCACAATTATAAACGGAGATGCACACTCCCCTAAAGTGCTACAAGCAGTAGAACAAGTTTTAAAAACCAGAAAATTCGACTTCATCTTTATAGATTCAGAACACACTAGCAAAGCCGCGAGCTTAGAAACGGAAATGTATAAACACCTTCTAAACCCCGGAGGCTTAATAGGCTACCATGATATAAACTGCATTACTGAATTCTTAAGCAGTCTCGACCAGGGAAAACTTGAAATTTATCACAAAGGGCCTCCTTATAGTGACTTCGGAGCACAAAATTCACCAGGAATAGGAATCTACTATGTTGATTGAAAAACAAAAATTTATTGACCTTTGGACATCAACCCTGAAATTCTATATTGACGATTTTCACGGCTCACCTATGATTGATATTGAGGAAACTTGGACACTTGCAAAACGTTTAGACGACAACCCCCCCTTAAACACTATAATCGAACTTGGGGTATGTCAAGGAGGAGGGCTAAAGGTATGGGAACAACTTCTACCCCAAAACAAACAAAGTTTACTGATCGGTGTAGATTGGGGACCTAACATTCTCTGGGATTGGGCAAACAGTCCAGTAGATATTCGCATAGTCAAAGGTGACACTCATGCAGAAGACACTAGACTTCAAGTTAAAAATATTCTGCATGAACGTGGAGACCGTAAAGCTGACTTCCTTTTTATAGATGCTCAACATCATCCTGCCGACGTTGAAAAAGACATGATAGATTATGGAGGCTTCGTAAGAGATAATGGCATAATTGGATTACATGATGTCCGGTTAAGCCGTAGCTTCTGGAGCAAAATCACTGGGGGGTCACGCAATTCAGACGGAACATACACAACAGACCCCGAAGTAGCCGCAGTTGAACACGCAGTTTTCCATACAGAAGAAATAAAAATATCAACTAGCTGCGGCATCTTTTGGAAAATACCAAACCAAACAGTTATCAAATTCAGGGAGACCTAAAATTGACTTTTTTGAACTGGACCTATGGTTATAAAACCCACGAGTTAAGAGAAGAATTCATAAAAACCTACTACGGCGAAGGACCTGCAGAACACGACTACCTAAAATATTATCTCCTGCAGCCAGGCGATATTTATGTTGAAGGCGGCGCCAACGTCGGCAGAACAGCCTTTCTCGCACAAGCTATGGGTGCCAAAGCAGTTCTCATCGAACCAAGCCCGCTAAATATCCAGGTGATTGAGAAGAAAATTAAGGAAATAGACCTCAACTTTACACTTGTTAAAAAAGCCTTATCAAAAGAAAAAAAAGTTGGGTTTTTAGTGATGGCAGGAGGCAAAGCAGACCGCTTAGGAGAATCAGGCGACAAAATAGTAGTTGTCGAAGTAGATACCCTCCCCAACATTTTAGCTGAGCTGCAGATATCCAAAGTTAACCTTTTCGCCTGCGACATAGAAGGCCAAGAAGTTGAAGTAGTCAAACAGTTAGACCCAAAAGTTGAGCTGCACCTGGCATTAGCATGTTACCACTTAGGCAGCCAAGAAAGGGTTCAAACCGAGGTAATTAATGTCCTAAAAGCAAAAGGCTACACTAAACTCGTGTATGAAGACGGTTTAGTATTTACCACTACCGAGTAAAGCAGCTTAGAGCATTTAACTATATTTTACGTTACTGACAAAAATATAAGCTAAAACTAACATAATTCTTTCAAAGAAGGAATTTAGAAAATGTCAATTAAAGTTATCGGTGGAGCTATGGGAGGAGTTTTCGTTCCTATAGTGATCGAATACGCAATGCAAGGCGCAGACGTTCCAACAATAGGCTTGAAATGGAGTGGAGTCGCAGGAATAGCAATCGGCGCAGTTGACATAGGCTTAGTCATGGCAAAAATCGGGCCATTCAAATACATGAAAGAAGACACCAAAGCGGCATTAGTCGCCTTCGGAGCTGCCAGTTTAGCTACAGGCATAAGCATACTGATTCTTGAACAACTACGAAAGAGCACAGCCTACACGTTCCAGCCTCCGATGGGATGGAATGCACCACAAGTTCCAATGGTTAACCCAATGGCTACACGGATGGCTCAGCAATACACAAGCCCAGTAGGGCAAGTAGTTAAGGAAATCTAAGGAGACCATAAAAATGTCAGCAATGGGCATGATTGAAAGCGGAACAAAACCATTTTTCATGAGCAGCATCACCTACGACTATCCCTTAATTCTTGATGAAGCCTACGCGGCAGCAAAAGCTGAAGCCATACGTATCTACAACCTAAGAGGCATCCAAACAGTAGTTGAACTCTTAAGACCAATACACTTGAACTTAGGCTCAAACGCTGTAACAACCGGGTCAACAACAGCGGCACCCTGGGCGTTACCAGGAACAACAGCCTTCACAAAGACCCTGAAAAGCAACGTTGCATTTTTCCCCTGGGGAGTAATAAACAACGACCCAACATGGTACGCTATGAAATGGTACCAAGGCAACCAGGTTCAATACATCAGCGATTGGTATGTAAGACCTGTTTACTTCTTCGAGGAACAGCAAGGCGCATACCGAGGAGTGCTAGAAGCCTACAACTTCAGAGGCGACCAAACATTCGCGTTCATAAACCTGTCAAGCACAAGCAGCGCCGTGATACAAGGTTGGCTACTCGCATGGGCAGTCCTGCCAGTCACAACCGACGAAACCCCGATCACAACCACTTAAACCAACTCTTTCCCCCTATTTCTTTTATATTCCCTAATTTATTTCTCAAAATTTTTATTTGTCAGTAGACAGAACACGAATCTACTGAAATGGAGGATTGAAAAAATACTTTACGAAGATACATTTGGAAAAGGTAGACAAAACAAACTAGACCCGGTACCCCTATTAATCAGCTACGCCGACAGCGCAACCATAGCCGTAACTCCCTATTACCCAGTTAACGCCCAACTCACAGCCATACAAGTAAATGACCTAGCAAGAAACATCTCCTACACCTGGATAAAAAACCCAACCTACCCTACCGGCTATTGGGCTAACACCATGGCAGGCTCAGGAATGACAAACGCACCTGCAGGAGCAACACCCCTCATAACGCCTGGAAACAACCTACAAATAGCCGTCAGCGTCTTCAACATGGGAACCGTATCTGGAACCATAACAGTCACAGTATCTAACGCTTCAACAAGCGCAGTTCTCAACAGCCAAGCCTTAGCAGTTACTCCCCAAGGAAACGTATCTACAAACTTTGTCACCCTAACAATGCCAGCAACAGCCTTCAGCATACTTATATCTGCAACACCCTGAGATTCCTTAATGTGGAGGGCTAAACATTCCGCTGCTGTACGAAAACCTAAATTTCAAACATAACCTTGCTGACACACAAGATATAACTGTAAATCCCACAACCACAACACCCCCGCCCTCTTCAAATAAAAACTGGCTAATCGTCATAGGCGCATTAGGCGCCGGAGTTATAATTTTAGGCATAGTTGCAGCATCAGGTAAAGAAAAAGAAGGCGCTCAAAAGAAATGAGTTACCCCGTCCCTCTAAAAATAAGGGTCCCTAAAAGTTTTCAAGGCAGCAAAATAACAGCCATCCGAATTCAAGATGTAGCTCGTAATGTATGGTACAGTTGGGATAACGGCGTCTGGGATAATACAGGAGGCACCGGTAACAACGCGCCAGTAGGACAAACCCCTATGATAACCCCAGGCCCAAACAACTTGTACATTTCCTTCTATACCCTCAACAAATCCCATTCTGCTGTCAACATGTCTCTATACATCTATGACGGCAATTACAACATACTTGCTCAAAAAATCAACATTTATACTGCAGCGGGATCAGGCCAAGGTCTAGAATACAACGGCTTAATGCCTAGTGGTTCTTACACCATAATCCTATGGTCTGAACCTTAATTTATTAGTTCACAGTAACAAAAAAGGAGGAAAAACAAAAATGGCAAACAGTGGAGTAGTAGCTATAGCAGCCGTAGGCTTATTAGGCGCAGGAGCAGCACTCGCATATTTTATACCACCGCTATTTAAACCAAAAATAACGATATCACCAAACCCTGCAACACCAGGCACATCGTTGACATTTAGGTATTCAGGGTTTCCCCATAACATAGCTTTAATGAGCATGGGAGGAGGAAACAACGGCATAGGCTCAGCACCCTACAACATAGGACAAACAGACCAAAACGGAAACTTAACAATAGTTGGCGAAGCACCAAATCTCCCACATGGAACCATAGTTCTCTACGGAGTATTCGCAGCACAAAACCCCAACATCTACGCATGGGCCATCTATAACTCAACATAAACAAGGAGTTGCAACCTCAAAATGAGCCAAAACACAAATCAAGGTATTCCCAGTTGGGCCAAAATCGTAATCGCACTAGCCGGTGTAGGAGCAGCCATATTCGTAGTCTACTATGCAGTTACAAACCTTTTCGGCGCAGGTGTCAACGCCTACAAACAACTCTACCAACAACAATATAACGCATTGCTACAAAAAATGGCAGGCTACGTAAAACAGAATGCCAGCAGCAACACAGGATTTACCGCTGCACAACAACAAGCAATCGCAGTAGAAGAACGTGTTCTTGCTCAAACACAACAGGGACTAGCAGCCGCAAGCAACGGCTTAAACAGCACCTTAATGTGGACCATAATAGGAAGCGTAACTGCAGTTGTAATTGGAGCCGTAGGAGCTGCAGCACTCAAAAGTTTCCTACAAGCCAAATACGGAAGTAAAGCAGCTTCGACCTATGGCTATACTTATTCAGTGACAAGAGTTATAGCAGACGAACTTAGCCAAATGGGATATTCAACTCAAGCAGCAAATATTGTAACTACAGCGCAACAAATGTACCAACAAGTAGACTTACCCGCTATGACAGAGCAGATCGCAAGCATTTCAACAAGCCTGGCAACCTTAACAGGTGTGGAATTGTTAGCAGCTCAACAAATGATAAACATGTTAACGCTTGACATTGAAGCAATTCCAGTAATCTTAGTAACTCCCATATTAGTATAGGAGCAAAAACTGTGGGTCCTGGCGAAAAAACAGCAATAGCATTGGGCGCAATTGCTTTAATCGGAGCTGCAGCATTCTACGCCCTAAAACAAGCAAAAGGAACAGGAGGCAAATATCTTTTACAGACAACCGCAGGACCCGGAGGAACCATAAGCCCCTCTTCCGCTTCAGGTATATATGAGCCAGCCGGACAAGTAGTTACCGTAGTAATCACGGCAGCCAGCGGCTACACAATCGGGCAAGTCCTACAAAATGGCAGCCCTATAAACAGTTCAACCACAGACACAGTTGAAACCTATCAAATCACCATGAATATGAACCAAGAAATAGACGCAACGTTTTATCTAGGAGGGCAACCACCAGTAGGTGCGCCTTATCAAATTCAAGCCCTTAACCAACAAGCTATAATCTGGGGATATTACGGATGCAAATTAACAGTTGGTAGCCTCGACGCCTTAACACATGTAGGTGTAAATACCTGCGATCAAAACTTTACCTACGGCAACGTCGCTCAATTCCAGATACAATTCAAAGTAATAGACTCGAATGGTAAAGGAGTACCAGATATAATCATAAATGGACAGCATTCATTATCAGTTGCTCTTTACCCAAGCCTATTTCCAGACGCGAGCAAATACCAAGGCTACCTGATTCTAAACAGTCAAATGATAAGCCAAAATAATCCCTTGATTCTATACCCTAACTCAAACGGAATAGTAACGGTAAACTTAAGCTACTACTACGGATTAACAGACAAGTTCTTAAAAATATGCCAAGATGCAGGACTAAACTATACGGTACTCTATGTACTTGTACCCATAACTTACACTCCTGCAGACGGATATACCGGGGGCTTAGGCATCCCTCTTGTTGCAAAAGGAGGGCATGGAGTAACAGGACAAGGACCCGCTGCAATGGGAGGAATGCAGACGAACACAGTCATAGCGCAAATACCAGGAACAAGCATTCAGCAGGCATCATGCCTATGTAGCTGCGGCTTCAACATAAAAATGTTATAAGCAACCTCAACTATTCTTTTTTTATGTCAAACAAACAGAAAAAAGCATTCAGAACCTTCGACGGACCCCTAACAAATCAGGCAGCCGAAGAACTGCTCAAAAAGAAGAAGCAGTAAAGTTTACGCTACAAAAAAACTTTAAGGCAGAACTCACATACTTCTCTCAGTGATAGTTATGGTACTGCCAGACATAAAAATTACGCCCCCAGGCGTAGGAATTATTGTACCCGGTTATAGAAATGCTCCTCCAAGGCGCAGTAATCAAACTCCCGAAGGACCCGCTAATCCCATGCCGCTTTTAGTTTCAGAGTTCCAAGGCGTCAGGCAAGGAATTAGTACATGGTATCCGCATTCAACGCCGAACATAGACAACTATCAAGGAGAACACAACTACCAAGTACAGCAACGCATAAAAACACACATTCCAACAAACCTGCCTCCCGGCGTCAACCCAGGAAGCTACATTAACGAAAGCATAACCAACCCGCCCGGAATAAAAACCGTAGGCTACCAAGACATAACAGGCTCAACAGGCTACCCGCGGCAGCTAAGCATACCTGGACCCCAACCCATAAAACAAATAGGCTACGGAGTAGATCAAGAAGGCATAAATCCATGGCAACACCGCATACCCATAACACAAATCGTACCCCCTGGAGTTTACCCCGACACCTACGGCAAAAGAAAAATGAGCTACGACGGCGCCAGCACCTTCCTAATCGGAGGCATCTTAGGTTTCATCGCAGGAGCAATCATATTCACAGCTACAGGCAGAAGAGTCGCAAGCGAAGTAACATCAGCAGCCAGCCGCAGAGTATCAACATATATAACACCAAAAAGCTAAACCTTTTTCTCTCACTTTTTCTTATTATATCTTTATGAATTGCCCTAAATGCAGTAGTTCTCATTTTGTGAAAGATGGAAAGGGAAAATCAGGTTCCCAGAGATTTCTTTGTAAGGACTGCAACTATGAATTCAGTGTAAGTAGTAAGGATTTGGAAAATGTTGTTGAAAATAGATTATCTAATACTGAGCTGGCTTATCTTGCAGGAATTATTGATGGAGAAGGGTCTTTAATTTTAGCAAGGCGTTTAAAAGATAAGGAAAAATATCCAGGTTATCATTGTTATACGCCATTAATCATGGTTACAAACACTAACAAAGAAATGTTGTTGTGGGTTGCAGAAAAATTCTCAAGATACTCAAAAACAACAGTCAAAGTCTACAACAAGAATCCTCCAAGTTATGCGGGGTTAAACCGGAAGCAAGCCTATTATGTTGTTATCACAGGGTTCAAGTTACGCTCAATACTTACAAATTTAATGCCTTACTTAATATGTAAACGCGAACAAGCTCAGCTTCTAATCAAATGGGTTAAACAAAGAGAACACCTACAATATTGCTTAAATGAAAGGCGTCCATACGGTGCTTTTGAAGAAGAAATCAAACAAAAAATAAGCATACTGAATAAAAGAGGAGTTGATTAAAAATGGGTAC
>Ga0187882_1001706_pt1 | contig 21648 bp, 21 predicted proteins | sample June2016WEW_19_1_3_FD_132991 | JGI IMG/M metagenome (GOLD analysis project Ga0187882, IMG submission 132991) | Peatland microbial communities from SPRUCE experiment site at the Marcell Experimental Forest, Minnesota, USA - June2016WEW_19_150 | ecosystem: Environmental > Terrestrial > Soil >... | reverse complement strand
TGAGGCAGGGATGTGGAGCATATCCGTCAGCCGATCGAGTTCAGCCATTGCTTGCGCGAGGTTCCTGTCCGCAGAGGAATGTACTCTCATTCTGATTTGCCATTTTCTTAGCCGCAGCATTTCCAATCTTGTAGTCAGAGGCAGTTGCCGGCCGTATGCATCCCTGTTTACTCGGTCGATAACGGTTGACAGCCCCTTATCGTGGATTGAGAATGATGTCGGGAGCCCCACTCGTCCGCGTTCATCCTTCTCTTCCTTGGTGAAGGCGCGCCATTCAGGTCCTTGGTTTAAGGAATGCTCACTGAGAACCAAACCGCAATCATGGCAGATTATTTCCCCGAGGTCATAATCCTCTACGAGATTAGCTCCACCACATTCAGGGCAATTAGTGATCTTGCCAACTTTCCTTGTTGTTGTGCTCATACTCATTTTCTTTCAACCTACTCCATGCTGCACGCTCGAGCCATCTCCTCAGTAGAACAACGAACTTCGTTCTGCTTCAGAACACGTCATCCGGCCGAAGGCTACAATGAGAAAGTCTTAAATACGTTTAAGGCTTGCGTCGAATTTTAGCATTTCCCAAGTGCCGTTAAGACCGAGGGTCGATTGCGTCTAATTCTGTGGGCTCTCAACTACTCGAAGTTTAGCTAACCTGTCAACTCTGACCTGAAGTTCTCCTCTAAATCTCTTCAGTCGAGCATTCTCAATATGTATCAGATCTCCCACCGAGATCATACTTGTTTGTTCCTTCCAAAGAGGCAACGTAATCGTGCCACTCCGGTCCATGATTGTTGCCGTGCTTAGTAGAAGTGCCTCGCCCCACCTTGACAGAATAGTTCGGAGCGACGACTTCTCAGTAACCTTCGCATCAAGGTTGAATCGCTTGGTTTTAGAGTTCAAATCCTTAATCTCCAAATCGTCGGGTTGCAATGTCTTTCGCTTAGGTGCAGCGTAACCCTCGAATCGGAGATTGAGGATTTCGGGTCTCTCTAGATAGCCCAGGACCCTTGACGTGAGCCTGACCTGCGCGATGATCCTCTGATCTTGGGTTATTAGGAGAGTTCCAACGTCTTCGGTCATCTGACGTCGCCTGATAGATACGCCATCGCAGGAAGATTCCCCTTTGATCCATGCACCGTGAATGCATTTCAAGAACTTGGATGTCTCAATTCCATACTTCTTTGAGATTCTAACTAGGTAGGCGAACGAGACCATATCCGACACGGACCGCCAAGGAGCCTTTGCCCTGCCTCCACGCCGAATATCCAACGTCACGGTCTGCAATAGAATCGCCGTGTGTAGCCGTCACCCGCTCTTCAAACTACGCGGCTCCAAAAAGCAAAGTAGTAGAGTTGAGGTGTAGGATGATCGCAGTAACGTAGCTCATCATCATCACTGATTTCAGTCCCACGAATACATTGTTTGACGGCACGCGATTTGCGTGTTGAGTCTGAGCTACTGAGTTTTCTGACATGCGCTAATCACCACTCGAATGCACTGGAACACTACACCTACCACTTCGGCTTCAATAAACATACGCAATACGAGTGTTCAGTGTTCACGAAGTACCCCGAGCTTCTGTCTCACCGTCTCGACAGCGCCGAAGATATTGCAGGCGTCAGCATACGTCGCTGCTATCTTCGCGGACAGAACTTCGTGGCGGTCGGAAGTGTTAAACCTGTAATAGCGACATTAGATCTACACGTGATTTCTGTGCCGAAAGCGAAGAAGAAACCAAAGAAGAAAAAGTAACCAAAGAACCGAGGATTTCCTTTGCGGCGTCGAAGGGGTTTAAGTAGATAAGTTAGAGCCCCCTCACTCTCCTTCCACATTGTATATCCCACACTAAATCCTTCTGCACGACTCTGCTCGCACTGCTAGACCCAGACACACAGAAAAATTGCATGCTGCTCGCCTCGCTCGCAGAAACTCTTGATAATCTAAACTGATTAGTGATTCAGCGTCGCAGTAGCTATTACGTGCACGTATTTCTAGGGTGTTCCTTGGTGGAATTGTGTGGCGGACCGTCATCCTAGCAACACCGCGTTCGGTGCTGCAACAATGCGTGCTGTCCACCAGCTCATCGATGAAGAACCAAAGATTCTCTTTGACCCTATTGTGCTCCGACTTCTCGACGCATCCACCCTTGACCAGATTCACTTGAACCCAAATAAGTTCCGGACACCGAGGATGAAAGCGCTGCGTTCACGGATCGTGATGCGCAGCCGGTACACGGAGGGTCGCTTGGCCGAGGCGGTCGACAAGGGCGTTCAGCAGTATCTGATGTTGGGCGCTGGCCTCGATACTTTCCCCTTTCGACAACCTCATTGGGCGAGAGTATTGCGCATTTTTGAAGTAGATCACTCAGCTAGTCAGCGTTCGAAGCGCGAACGCCTGGCCTTGGCTGGGATTGAAGTTCCGTCGAACGCCGAGCTAGTCGCTTGTGATTTCGAGACCACCTCTCTACGTGATTGTTTGCGCAAAGGCAGCTTCGATTCCCACATATTCACAACCGTGCACACCAGCAGTCAAACACAAAGTCTTGCCGGGTTTCGACCCGCGAATGACCGTGATAGGTATTCCCAAGGTCAGTGCCGGGCGTTCTGCCAAATTAAGTATCCCTGACATGCGCGTCCCACTTTGGACCCTGATGCCCGAAATACAGAAGGGCCTTTTCCTAGCTAGCACGGTAAGTTTCTCCATAGAGCGTGTGTTAGTATCGATAAGTTCACGGATCTTTCATTCGAAGGTGTGGATGCCTTCTCCTAGAGGTTGCCAGTCTTTCGGGGTGAGGTATTCAGGCGAATGGCTGAGCAATAATGTTGCTTTGCGAACCTCAACGAGATGTTTGAGTTTCCTCATTGAGTCTGCGTATTTCTCAGCGTTCCAGTAGATGCCGGGTAGGATGGGAGTTTCGAGGTTCTCGCGGAGGAAGATTGCGTCGCCGCCTATTACAAGCAACCCTGTTTTTTCGAGCTGGACCAGGACTGATTGATGGCCTCGTGAGTGGCCTGTGGTCGGGATGATGCGAACTCCCGGAGTCACGTCATAACCTGTCTTGACTGTTTTGTACTTCAATCCAGGAATGTTGAAGAGAGCTTGGACATATCCCGCGGCGTCCCACCAACCGGGGTTCATCGCGTGCTTGAATTCAGCTTTGTTCACGAAAAAGCGGGCTTTGGGGAACATTTCGTTGTTGCCGCAGTGATCGTAGTGAAGATGCGTGTTTATGACAATGTCCACATCACTAGTTTCAAAACCCGACTTGGCGAGCAGTGTATCTAAGCGTTCGTCTTGTTCGAGATGTGGTGGGTAAGCTTTCGCTAATGCCTCTGGGTGTACTTCTCTCCACCGAACTGAAACAGCTGTGTCGACCACAATCGTGTGCCTAGGATCTTCGATCAGCCAAGAATAGTACGGGATCTTGATGCTCTTCCCGACGTCTTTGTTCAGAGTCAAGGCTCCCTTGTCGCTCACTTCGTAGCCGCAGGGCAGAACGTGCACCCTTCTCATCTTCCCCAACCCCCCCAACCTCACATACCTTGTCGGTTTCCTGTATGTGCTCACTACTCTTCCGTTGTGACTTCCCCGGTCTTTACGACGTGCGTTCTGTTAACGCATGCCAGAGCTGTGAGCGTGATGGAATGAGGCCCTTATGCTGCTACTCAGGCGGGATCTCCTGGAACACGTTCCGCAGGTCGATGCCTTGGCGCTTACGATAATGGTATGCGACTTGGTAGATGATTATTCCTGCAAGGATGGTTATGGGTACGGCAGCATAGATGAAGGCTTGTACTGCGGGTGGCCCACTGGGCGGAGGAGTTACTGCGGGTGAGATAGCCGCGTATGTTAGGAATGCCATCAGAGCGAGCCCTATGGCTCCCATTATCGTGATGACTGGAACTCCGGCCACCTTCTTTTTGACTATGTCCGGGGAACTTTCGAAGAGAGTCTTCCGTCTATAGGGAAGTGTTGCTCCTGCCAAGCAGGCTACGCCCATCCCAATCGTGAAGAGGACTGTCATGTATAGGAGAAATTGAGTGAATGGTGTAAATGCATACAGAACTGCGTAGAAAACTGAGATCAACCACATGATTGCGAGAGCAATGGTTGGCGTACCCCGCTTGTCAAGGTTTGCGAACCAACTTGGCATGACTCTATCGAACGACCAGGCGAAGAGATTCCGCACGGTAATGTAGTAGTATACCGTTACAGTGCCTATCCCCATGGCAATTAGTCCTACTCCGGCTAGCAATGGGATTGCAGGATTGGGTGTAGCAAACATAACAAGAAAGCTCAAGACTGGGGCAACGGGGAGAGCATAACTTGAACTCCCGCTAGCCGCCAAGTTTGATATGGCGACCAGGAAGTCTGGACCTACGGAATAGTTGGCCGCAGCATAGACGCCTCCAATGAAGACAGAGAAAAGTAATGTTGAACCGATTATCGCTAGCAGTTGAGATGACTTCACGTGCTTGATCTCTCCACTGTAGTATGCAGAGAAACTGAATCCAACGTAACTGAGTATTGTGAATATTGACGCGTAGAGCGTGTTCTGAACTGAAAATCCAAGTGGCATGCCTGCTTTCGTAATCACGTCAGCATAATTCATGCCTGAGAGACTGTTGAAATTGGAGACGAACGTTGATTGTGGAGTGGTCGCAAACGCGAACAGGACCGTCAAAGTCCCCAGAGCGGACAGAACGAACCACACCCAAGCAACTCTGAAAGTTTGCTTAGTGCCGATGAAATTGGGAACAACAGCTACTAGCTGAAACAGAATTATGAGACCAAATGTGGGAACAGGGTTCAAGATGTAAGTCGCCAAGCTCGTAAGAGAGGGATCTCCGTAGAGCATTCCCAACGCTGCTAGCATTGGGCTCAGACCGTAAGTCACGCAAGAAAGACCAACTGCCGTAGCGAAAGCCTGCATGCAACCATTCGTTAAGATCCAGTTCGTGGTGAACCCTGTTGTGGGCTCGATAATTCGGCTGATCCAAACATAGTCGCCACCTGTTCTTGGCATGGAGACTGTCAGAACCCAATATACGTAGGCCACAACCAACGCGGGCACTATTGAGAAAAGAACAGTGAAGGGAAGATTAGCTCCAGGGAACAATAGCTCGGAGAAGAAGGCGTAGAAGAATGAACCTGCAACGCCCATGCTTAGAAGATTACCGATCAGTGCACTTCTCCCGGTAATCTCCCGTGTTAGACCTGTGGATTCTCTGACAAAAGTCAAATCAGGACACTAACGAGCTCTGTGAATCTCCGATTATAAAATACCACTCTATGTAGAATTACCTTAGCCTATATACCCACAAAAGGTTAACCTAATAAATGGAAAGCCGAACACGTTTCGAAAATGTTCTGGAGCTAAACACAATTGAACGGTATTCCATTAGATGACCTTAAAGTTAGTCAGTTAGAGAAAGGGAAGAAGAGTTTCGAGTATTACCGAATTGGAGAGACCCCGCTTCTTCCAATCCAATTGCCCGTGGGGATTATTCGTGGCACCATGGACGGCCCTACAGTGTGCGTTGTTGCAGGAGAGCACCCTTGCGAATATCCCGGAATAGATGCAGCAATTAGAATCTTCAGCGAGATTACTCCTGAGAAGTTGCGAGGTACTCTAATAGTAGTCCCCGTCGTCAACGTTGTTGGCTTCGATAGGGCCACTCCGTATGTTTGCCCTCTGGACAACCTGAACATGGCTTTCCAATATCCTGGGGACAAAACCGGTACTTTCAGCAAAGTGAGCGCGTATTATTTGGAGAAGCTCGTTCACCAGTCAAATTACTTCATAACTCTTCACGGTGGAGAAGCGACTGAGTTACTGATCGCTTATGGAATATACTTCAAAACAGGAGTCGAAAAGGTCGATCGCGAAAGCAAGGCAATGATGGAAGCCTTCGACATAGAATACAACGAAGAAAGGGGCGTGCAGGGATACAGTTCCGGGAAGGTCTCCATATCTCTAGAATCTGGCGCACTCTTTATAGACGCACCTAAGGCTGGAATTCCTGCAATGGTCGCAGAAGTGGGTTCAGGGTGGGGAGCCTGCGATGACGATGATGTGGCTGCCCACTTCAAGGGTGTAATGAACGTACTGAAACACTTGGGGATGATTGATGGGAGACCAGTAATCAAATTCCCGAAGAAGAAGGTGTTCAACGACGTGTCAGAACTCAGAGTCACACGAGGAGGCCTGTATTATCCAACCGTCAAGTTGAAAGAGACGGTCAAGGAAGGACAACGGATCGGCCACGTAAAAAACATCAGAGGCGAAATAGTCGAAACAATAACAACCCCTACAAACGGATTCGTGCAACTCACCGTTCCAAAACACGTAGTGAATACTGGAGACATGGTATTCCTCATTGGAAAGAACGTTCGGGAACTAGAATAGACTCAACCAGCAATCAGCCAAAAAGTGCACTTTCATCACAAGAAAACTTCATGGAGTCACCGCCCAACAGAACATGGAGTGCATTCTCCAGCAGAGAACAATGACGACCCCTTACGTGATATATGAGAGCAGAGATTCGCGAGAGAAACTCGAAGTCAAAGTTCCCCTCGAGACTCTCCTTAACGTTGAAGACATTAGAAAGGAGATCGGAATTCCAGAATACGTGGATCTGACGAATTTCCAGATGACCAAGATTGTGGCTGCCCTCTGGGCTTTTTCTCATCCTGATACGGTAACTCAAAACACCAACGGAACCCCGCTTCAAGTTGCTTTGTTCGGAGGCGGAGCCTTCAAGCTATACTGTCCAAGCGCAAACGATGGACCGCTCTCAAGAAGAATAGGCGACGTCGATTTCGTGACTTTGAGAGAAAATGGCAAACGAGTCGTCGAAACACTATGTGCTTTGGGCGAGAGGTACGGCAGTTTGTTCTTCCACGGCGTTCCAGAGGTGGACAAGAGATTCAACACCTTAAGGACAGGCATGAGGTATAGACTCCGCACAATCAGGGACACTGACGAGAACGGGAAGCCTGTTCCCGGCCTGATGGACATCTTCTGCGACAAGCTAACCTTCTGCCATACTCTTGATATTCGGACGGAGCTCATGGACGCTGATAAGCACCTCTTCACGATTGGGCTTGAAAATCTGATACTCTCTAAAGCGCAATACATCACATCTGTTCCCAAGTACGAGGCGTCGAGCGTTCACCCGGCCAGGATAATGGGTGATTACGATAAGAAGCACCTGCTCATCGGAATGGAACTGAAAGACATGCGGGATGTGAGTGCTGCGCTTCTTGACCATGACCTCGGCGAAGGGCCGCAGAAGATTAGTGTGGATGTTTTGGGCGAGAAGTTGAGACAGGACTGGGGACTGTGGAAGACGGTGACCTTAAGCCTGAGAAATATGCATCGGAAGCTTGACGTCATCTTCAATTCCTTCGGAGCAGGTAGAGAAGATCAGTTGGTGGTGGACGAAAGATTAGCGAGGATAGTTGAGCAACTAGAAGGAAGGTATGCAGCCAAGAAAAGTGTGTTCGGCCTCAACAAACAATGGTGGGAAGACGTTGAAGGCCAGTCTCAACAAAGCGCGCACATGTAGGATTCGAATTAAACTATGTTAAGCTTGCGCGAGATTGGCGTGAGGTTCTCTGAACCGTTCTCCGTGATTAGGACGTTGTCTTCAACAAAAAATACGCCTTCTCCGCCGGGTGCATACGACCCGAGAAAACTTCTGAGCACTTGGTCATCATACAGGCATGGTTCGATTGCCAGCACCATGCCGGGTTCAAGCATGATATCCGACTCGGCGGTTATGAACGGAGGTTCGTGCAGCTCTAACCCTATGCCGTGACCGAACGGCTCCTGGGGAAGCTCGTTCTTCTGCAGGCCATTTCGCTCTATTGTCTCCTGAGCTGCTCTGTACACATCTGATATTCTCGTGCCGGGTTTCAATGCGTTGACAGCAGCAGTCTCCGCTTCTAAGCATGCTTCGAACATGTGTTTCTGACGTGCTGACGGCGTCCCGATACAAGTGAGCCGTGTAATGTCAGACCAATAACCTCTGTATGGCATACCGCCGTCCAGAACCACTATGTCGCCCTTCCTCAGTTTATAGTCCGTTGGACGAGTGTCAGACATCGCATAGCGGCCGCTTCCTCCCTTCACGTTCAGCGCGCCTGCAAGCGGCGTGTCCTCGGCACCTTCATCTAGCATCGTCTTGTAAACAGTCCTCGCTAATTCCCTCTCCGTCATTCCCTCGTGGACTGATTCAAGTGCTTTCCTGAATGCGGTAGATGCGATTTGACAGCCCCTTCGAACGTATTCGACCTCTAAGGGTGACTTGATCACCCGCAGCTTCCAAATCAGGTCATCAATTTCCCTGATCCGTGTCAGCCTGTTCTTGAAGGTATCCCAAGATTTCTGGTCGGAGACCTGCGGGTTTGCTTCAACTCCGATCATTTTCTTTTCGAATTCGAACTCGCGCAAAAGCTTGAGGCCTGTTTCTGTGGCGTCTGATAATTCTGGGAACAAGATGCGGTTGCCCGCCACATAGTGGCGAATGTCGGTGACCCAAGACATCATCTCTGATTGGGCTCTTTGGTCAACTGGCACAAGTAAGGCAGGTGGAGAATCTCGGGGAAGTAGAAGAATGTCGCAAACGAATTGGTATCTTGAAGGTCGTCGAAACCCTGAAAAATAGGCTATGTTCTCCGGCCTAGCCAGCAGTAACCCGTCTATCTTCTGTTGCTTCATGATTGAGCGTATTCGGTCGCATCTTGACGCGTACTCTTCTGGCGGGAAATCTGACATTAGGTTCTCGGTTTCTGACGAGCCCATAAGGTTCACCGCGTCACTAGAAAGTGTGGATAACCTTACGTAAAGGTTTCCAAACAGCTGACGTGGAAAACTCAAACGAGCGTGAGACGAGCATCCTTGTCATCAACAACAGAAGGTTCGTTGTAGGCCACACAAAAGGAAACGTTTGATTTGCATTAGCCTCATGCAGGATTATCCTGACTTGTTATGCAGTTAACTCTGCACACATGATTGAGTTCTGGGTATCACTCCTCAAGTTCCTATCTCTGTGCGTCAACGAATTTCCCTACGAAGGAAAACCGTACGAGATCAGCATTGTTCTGCTATCGTCAGCGAATGGCGTCTTGACTTTCCCTCTCTCCCCTTGACCTGATGTTATTTTATCGGACAAATGCGACAGGAGTTTGAACAACCAGATAGTCCGTTCTACAGCAGCGAGGCCAGTGAATCCGTCCAGATTTCATCCAGGCCCTCGACCCTTACAATTATTTTCTCGACCTGACTCTTAGGCAACCGTCACTTGTAATCTACTTTAGGTCTCGATTGCTTGATCGACTTCTTAGTTCCTTTACCTTCGTTCCGATGTTAAGCGTAAAGTGTTAGGAGCCGAAAGAACTTCTACTCGATTGTAACCTGAGATCGGGGTCACTGTTCAAGAGAAAACTGAAGTCGCAGTTTGAGGATTTCCTCAGTGTCTCTCGCGGCTCCATATATGACTGCTCCAGCAATGCCAGAGAGCTTTGCATACCTGCTCACCAAGCCACCCCAAACACTGCATCCCCGTGTATCAGATGCTATGACCATAACGCTTCCTTTTTCCGCGCGATCAATCGCTTCCATAAGGCCTTCTCTAAGGCCTTTGGGTGCGTTTGGTTTTGACCGCACTAGAACGGGAACAGCTGGACCGATAGCTACTGCTTGATCAAACACAGGAGAGATGCCAGAGATGACTCCCTTCACTCCCATGACATCCAGCACGTCCGATACAACAGAGCTTCCTAATTCATGAAGTCTATGACCGGGTGTGCTATTGTTCACGATTCATACTCCTCATGAACGGCCTGCAGCGCTGAGCGCCATATGCGCACCCCACTTGAGATAATCGATGTCTGATCCGATTGCTACGAACTTGAATCCGTCATCAATTGCGTTCTTGATTTCATTGATACTATGGCACATGATTCCTCCAGACTTACCTTGTTTTCTCCCGAATCCCATGACTTTTGCAATCGCTTCTCTTAGTTCAAGTCGATCTCGTTGGCCAGGAAAGCCCATCGAAGTCGAAAGATCCGTTGGGCCGATGAAAAAGCCATCCACCCCATCAACCTTCAATATGCTTTCGGCATTGTTTACGGCATCCAATGTTTCTATCTGAACAATTACCATAGTCTCAGAATTTGCCTGCGCCATGTAGTTTCCATCAAGACCATAGAGCGCTGCTCTTCTAGGGCCAGCTCCCCTCACACCGAGAGGTGGGTACTTAGCTGCTCGAACAGCCCTAAGGGCGTCTTCCTCACTGTTTACCCAAGGAACGACTATTCCTTGAGCGCCGATGTCTAATGCTTGTTTGATCAGGACGACATCATTCCAACCCACCCGAACAAATGGTACAACGTCTGTTCCGTTAGCTGCTTGCATGAGGACTTGAACGTCTCCTACGTCAAGTGGAGCATGCTCCATGTCGAAGACAAGCCAATCGAAGCCCAAGTGCGCCAGTAACTCGACTGAGTCGGGGCTTGCAGTTGTTATCCAAGGGCCAATGGTGCATTTGTGTCGCTGCAACATTTCTTTGACTCTATTCTTCATCTCTTGTCCCTCAGTATCAAGAATCGATTTCCAACGAGGACACAGGAACAAGATTCTTCGGGAATAGTGCCGACGTAGAAGACCATTTGGTCTCAATCAAACTTGATGCCTCAACCAATTCCTTCAGAGCGATTCTTCGCTTGTTGGTCAGCATGCCTGTTGGTGCTCACTCAGCAGCTTAACTACGTCCGGGTAGTCTATGCCAAGGGCTTTGACCTTCTCTAAGGTTGGGACTCCATTCTTATTCCAACCTCTTCTCATATAGACCGCATCCGTCAACTTTTCGTATTCTGCCTCGCGGTATTTCCTTAACGCTTGCATTTTCTCTTCAGTTGTCTTGCCACCCGGATCCCATCCTACGGTTTCACAAAGTTGACGGTCATAACGTTCACTGCGACTCTCGTATTCCTTTCTTGTCGCCGGCCCAACGGATCTATAGGGGATGGAGTCATGCTTTCGCGTACCGTAACCCATTCTCAAATTGAAGATTCTTTGGAAATTGTATACTCTCTCACTCATTTCAATAATATCATCTGGAGAGACTCTTGTCCACGTGACTGCTGAGAATAGAGTGGCGTAGCTCTCGACGTGACCCATGATCTTAGCGGGTTCCTTTGTTTTGTTATTGTCCTCGGGAATAACGTCGTTCCAAGGCAATTTGCATAGACCGTTAAGACTGAACCATGTACGGAACATTGGGAACCAATGCAGGTTCTCTCCCTTTTGCTCGAAGGTCGGCATTTGTTTGTGCACCATGTCCGCGAAAATCAACCAAGCTTCATCGTGTTGAGGCCCCTTCAGAGCGAGCCCATACCCACCCTGCTGCGCTAGGGACTCCTTCGTGACGTACTGGGAGAATTCCAATCCCTTCGCTTCCATTCCTATGTCATTCAGAATTTCGGGATCTGCACCATATTTATCCGCGAAAACCTTCTTCATTTGCCTCACGCCCCGACCGACGATGACGCCGAATCCGTTGCCTCTGGCCATCTGATGAACCAATTCGAGAGCGGCATCACTGCTACCGAATCCGAGCTCTAATCCGCCCGTAATCTCCTTGTCAATAATCCCTGTTTCATAGCATTCCATGACGAACCCGATAGCTGTACCAACCGATATCGTATCTAATCCATATGTGTCACAGTAGAAGTTCATCTCGATTATGTGGTCGGGGTCGAAGATTCCGCAATTGCTGCCGACCCCAGCTATCGTTTCGTATTCTGGGCCGTCAACGGCTACTATCTGCCCTTTGAATGGACCCGTTTTGAGTTTGAAGTCCTTCACCACATGAGCGCATGAAAGAGCACAGCCCATCCAGCAACCGTCAAACCCTTGGTGGAATTTCTTTCGATAGACTTCCGCACCTATTTGTTCCGCTTCGGGGTTACTTCCGAACCGAAAGTTATTCACAGGGAGAAGATCAAATTCGTTCATTATTGTGACGATATGAGCGGTTCCGACTGTGGCCATCTCGTTTTGCTTTGGGTCGAGTGTTCTTATCTCCTGTGTGTAGGCCGATCCCACTTTCCGTACTAGTGCCGGATTCGCGGGGTTGTTCGATTCAACGGTTATTCTGCCAGAGTATTTCACTGCAATTGCCTTGATTTTCTTGTTCCGGAAAACTGTGCCGAGACCTCCTCTTCCTGCCTGTTTGAATCTGTGGATTCGGCGCCCCGCGTCATACCATGAGGAGTTTAAAGTACCCATGAACGTGTGCTCGGCTCCAGGGCCCGCCGACATTACAGACACCGTCTGGGGGGCGTCCCCCCAAGCCTCTGAGTCAACGTGTCTACCAACAAGTGTGTTTCGTCAGGCAGATCAGATCCGTCTTCTATGCTGACTCTTCTTTGGTCTCCATCTATGAGTATCACCGCCTCGGAGCTAGCTTTTCCCTGGATCTCGAGAGCGTCCCACCCCGCAAACTTGAGGTAAGGACCGAAATATCCGCCTACATTCGAATCGATTACCGTTCCTGTTAGGGGAGATATCGAGACAACTATGCTCTTCCCACTCCCCGGATAGACAGGTATTCCACTCAGTGGACCGCTTGCTATGCAAATTTCATTTTCGGAGTCGTCCCATCTAGCAGGGCGGTTTCTTGGCAACGCTTGCCAAAGAAGCCACAGGTCGAACCCGCGGCCGCCAGTGAATTTCTCTTTCATTTCCTTTGTGACTGGCTTTTCGGAAATTGATCGATTCGAAAGGTCGATGTATAGCGTTCTATCGTTATACCCTCGATTTATTTTACCAGCAGAATACTTGAATTCTGAGACCATAATCATCTCACCCACCCATCACGAGCTACTGATTCCGTTTGTGACAAAAGCAAGTGACAGTTTCGTCCCTGACAAGAGCGGTGAGTGACGATGCGCTTAGAGCTATTCTAATTATCTCACGCGAGAGCAGGTTTCACTAATTACTCTACATATATCAATCTTAAGTTGCGTGTCACCTGCACAAGCTTGAACTCCAACAGCCCTAGACGAAAGCCATGGGGCTATCTCGTACCCTCACTTCTTCAACCTTGACTGAATTTGATATTGTTCCGCAAGTTCAGGTTTCTGTGTGTCAACAAATTCTCCGACTATTATCTTTCCAGCGAGCTCTTCTGAATCGAGCTTCTTGGACTGCTCAACGCTCATTGAATTGCGCAGAAACCATCGAAGAATTTCTGAAGCTCTCGTTGTCTCGAGTGTATACCTGCCGAAGTATGTTGGACATTGAGTTACGGCTTCGATGAATGAAAAACCCTTCTTCTCAAATGCCTTCTCTATTGACTTGGTCAATTGCCTCGGGTGCGCAGTTGTCCATCTAGCTACGTAGGAGGCTCCAGCGGTCTCTGCGAGCGAACATAGATCGAGAGGATATTCTAAGTTACCGTAAGGAGTTGTTTTGGTTATCGCACCTCTACGAGTCGTTGGTGCGACTTGACCGCCAGTCATGCCATAGATCCCGTTATTGAAGCAGAGGGTTAGAACGCCTATGTTTCGTCTTGCAGCGTGCACAAAGTGGCTCAATCCAATAGAACCGCAGTCACCGTCACCCGTAAGAACAACCACATGCAAATTCGGGTTGACGAGTTTTATCCCGGTCGCGATTGGGAGTGCCCTGCCATGAAGGGGCCACATTGAATCCGCAGCTATGTAGCCTGTTCCCAATCTGGCATGACATCCGATGCCCGCAACAATGGCAACTTGATCGATGTCGATATTCTTGTTTTCGACTGCTTGTAACATGCATTGAAGCACGGTTCCGTCTCCGCACCCTGCGCAGAGCACTGTGGGCATCCAGTCTTCTCGTAGATACTTCATGAGAGGATGACTCATACGGCCACCTTCCTTACACAATCCAACAGTTCCTCTGTAGTGTGAAGGTCGCCTACCTTAGGAACATGAATGACTCTAGTGCTGCGTCCAACAACCTCCCTCACCTTGTCCACGATTTGGCCGAGATTCATTTCAACAACAATTACATTATCAATGTCTTCGAGAATTGTTTGGAGCTGCTCTTCTGGGAACGGCCATAGAGTAACTAGCCGCGCACACCCAACCTTCATTCCAGCCTTCCGTGCCTCTTTGACAGCAGATTCCACGGTCCTCGAAGTGGCTCCGTAGGAGATCAGCATAGTTCTGCTATCATCAGCGTAAAGCGTTTTGATCTTTCTTGCTTCCCATTCCCCAGTTGTAATCTTCTCTGACAGATGTGACAAGAGTTTGAAGGCGAGCTGCGGCGCATTCTGCGAGGGTATGTTGACCCGTCCTTCCTCTGTCCGCAAATGACCCATTATATTCAATCTGTAGCCGCTTCCGAGCGTAGGCATAGGCGTGACATCGGAGCCTGATAGCTCATGGAATCTGAATTCTTCAGCTGGCACGGACGGCTTACTGCGATTTTCAATTCTCAAATCCTCGATCCGCGGGATGATCACTCTCTCTCGCATATGTGCGACGATTTCGTCCGAAAGCACTATCGTTGGTGTTCTGAAACGTTCCGCTAGGTTGAAGGCTTCCATTGTCAAATTGAGCATTTCCTGCGGGGAGGCGGGAGCTAAAACTATGTTGGAGCGGCTATCTCCATGGCTGCCCCATCTAGCTTGCATGACATCTCCTTGCATCGGAAGTGTCGCGAAACCTTGGCACGGCCCAAGCCTTTGCACGTCTACGATGACGCATGGCGTCTCAGTCATGACTGCAAGTCCAATGCCTTCTTGCATGAGGCTGAAGCCTGGGCCCGAGGTTGCTGTCATGGCCTTTGCCCCAGCCCACGAGGCCCCAATAACCGATGTGATTGAAGCGATCTCATCCTCCATCTGAATGAAAACACCGCCGACCTCCGGCATTCTTCTTGCCAATGTTTCCGCTATTTCTGTGGCGGGTGTTATTGGATAGCCAGCGAAGTAACGGCATCCAGCTAAGATTGCGCCCTCAGCACAGGCTTCATTCCCTTGCAGAAAGGCATTCTTAGCCAGAACCTGGATCAACCTACTTCACGACGAAGATCGCGAAATCAGGGCACATTATCTCGCAGACTGCACACTTGGTACATCTTTGCGCATTCTTCAGGATCGGTATTGACTTTGTCGTGTTGGACATCTCGAGCACTTTCATGGGGCAGAAGTCAGCACAGATCGCGCATCCTTTGCAAAGCCTACTAACTACGATTACTTTCTGGTCCAAAACTGTCTCGGTCATTTCACTACCACCCTACCGAACTTCCAGTCCTGCTTCCATGGCTCGCACATCCTCGCCCAGGTTCTTCTCAGGAACGCTATCCCTGAGAGCATTAATAACTGCCTCTTTGGAAGCAAGGTTGATAATGTTAAGCAACGCTCCGAGCATGATCATATTCGCCAGGAGAACTTTCCCGACCTGAGACGCTTTTTTGGTCGCATTCACCTCCTTTAAAGTCATAGAGCGTCGTGTCTCTGGTGTAACGAGACCAGGGTCAAAAACAAGCGTCCCACTTTCCTTAAGATCCCCCAAATATGCATCAAAAGCAGCCTGGGACATGACAACCAGAACATCCGCTTTCCTAACCTTCGGGTAATCCACCGGTTCATCTGAGATTACGAGATCCGCTCTCACAGCCCCACCGCGTGATTCTGGACCGTAGGATTGTGTCTGCACGACATGTAGCTTATCATTTGACGCGATCGCTTTCGCTAGAATGACCCCAAGGAGAACTATTCCTTGGCCCCCTAAACCCGCAATTCTGACCTCGTATCTCATCGTTCCGCAGCCGAATTCAGCAACACACACCCATCAAATAACGACGCACTAATTACTCTAATTACGCTACACAAAATACTACCACGGGCGTTCCGGGTGAACGTTTCACAAGTCATGAATCATGAAATCGCAGGTTTAGAGATTAAGCGGGATTCACGGACTTCAGGTTCATTGACGGCTTGCGTTCGATATCTGTTAGAGGAAGAGGGCTGTTGCGATATTTGGCGGAGTGGTCAATGTGATGCGACAGCTACGAATGTTGCATGGGGAACAGTCAAGCCTCCGATGAAAGGAATTGTGCCGGCTGTCATCCATAATCCAGTCGCGAAACCAGCGAAAAGGTTCTATACTGAGAGAGTTGCCGAACTTCGATTTATCATCGACATGAGAGCTGCCCCGATGGAGAACAAATGACCCGTTTACTTGAACATCAAGGAAAAAGCCTTCTCAGAAATGCCAGGATCCGTGTCCCAACAGGAGATGTTGCAACCACTCCGCATGGCGCAAAAGAGATCGCAGAGAAGATAAAGAAACCCGTCGCCATCAAGGCACAGGTTTCCGCGACCGGGCGTTTCAAGGCGGGCGGAATAGGATTCGCTACATCTCCCGATGAGGCTCAGAGAATTGCGGAACGAATCCTTGGCAGCACCATAAAGGGTTTTGTCGTACAGAAAGTCCTGGTCGAGGAGAAACTTGGCGTCGAGAAAGAATTCTATGCGTCCGTGATAGTTGACGATTCGTACAAAGTGAAAGCCCCCGTCTTGATGGCCAGCACGAGAGGCGGCGTAGACATAGAGCAGATTGCATTGCAGCACCCTGAGGAAGTGCGAAAGAAGGCTGTGAATATTCTTGACGGGCTGAACCTCGATAACGTCGAAGAGATCATTATAGACCTCCGTGTGTCTGCTAGTGTGGCAAGACAATTCGCTGAGGTGGTTTTAGGAGCTTACGAAACCTTCAGGACATATGATGCGCGCAGTGTTGAGATCAATCCTATCGTTCTCACTACTGATGGCCTGATGTATGCTGCAGACTGTCGCATAGTGCTTGACGAAGCGTCTGTATCGAAACATCCTGAGCTTGGAATAGACTTCCCTCGTGACATTGGTCGACCTCCCACTGAACTTGAACGATTAGCGTGGCAGATTGAGGCCAATGACTACAGGGGCATTGGGTACTTCATTCAAATGACTACCGAGATCAAGCAGCGCGAAACCTACGTGGGGTTCCATGGAATTGGTGGTGGCGGGGCAATGATAGGAGCGGATGCACTCGTACGGCATGGCCTGAAGATAGCGAACTATGCCGATACAAGCGGGAATCCAACAGCGTCGAAGGTATACCGCATTATCAAGATAATCTTCTCTCAACCCAATATCGCCGGCTACGCCCTTATGGGCCCTGTGATAGCAAATCAGGAGCAATGGCATCATGCACATCCCATTGTGAGAGCTCTCAGGGAAGAACTCAAAAACAGACCGGATTTTCCTGTCATAATTCTAATAGCTGGAAACAAAGAAAAGGAAGCGATAGAAATTCTGAAAGAACACTTGGCTGGTCTCCCAGCCCACATAGAGATCTACGGCCGCGAATATGTCTACAATGTTGACTTTGTAGCTCAGCGAATGAGGGAACTCGTTGACGAGTATAAGGCATCTGGCACAGTGAGAGGCAAGCAATAACTGATGAAATCAAAATTGTACACATTCGCTTTCAGGACCGGACAAATATCCATCGACCACGATAAATGTGTAAAATGCAAGAGTTACGCATGTGTAAAGGCCGACAGCTTATTCGGTACAGGCATATTACGCATCCAACAAAAGAAACCGGTTCTGACAACAAACTCTGAGGACGCCAAAAGACTCTGCAACGAATGTCTGACTTGCGAACTCTACTGCCACTCATTTGGCAACGATGGGTTACGGATAAGACTTGACATGTTCGGACTCGATGAATATCGGTCAAGAAGAATTATGAAAATATGAATCAAGAGATCTAGATCAAATTGACCATACTCATTGATGGGGATACCACCGTACTTGTGCAGGGAATAACTGGTAGGGAAGGAAGTGCGCGCACGAGAACCATGCTCGACTACGGCACGAAGGTTCTATGCGGAGTTACCCCAGGTCGAGGTGGAACAAAAGTATGGGATCTCCCGGTCTATAACACTGTCAAAGAAGCAGTTGACGCCCATAATGAATTGAACGCAAGCGTAACCTTTGTCCCAGGCCCACAGGTTAAAGATGCGGTCTTTGAAGCCCTCGAAGCCGGAATAAAGTTCGTCGTCGTCCCCGCGGAAAGAGTACCGCTCCACGACAGCCTTCAAATGATTCAACTAGCCCGAAAGAGAAACGCGAAGATCCTCGGGCCAGGGTCATTAGGCATAATAAGCGCGGGAAAAGGCCTCATGGGATGGATAGGCGGAACCGCAGAATTTGCGAGAGAGGTCTTCAAACCTGGCCACGTGGGAGTTATGTCGCGCAGCGGAGGGCAGACGAGCACTGTTGCATGGAGCATAACCCAAAGCGGAATGGGGCTCACAACCGCGCTTCACGTAGGGTCAGAGCCAGTTCTAGGGTTGGCCTTCCCCGAACTTCTGCCCATATTCCAAGATGACGCCGAAACGCACGTAGTTGTCATGTTCGGAGAAATAGGAACGGTCGCGGAAGAGGAGGCGGCCGAAGTAATCAGGGAAGGCGGATTTACCAAACCACTCATAGCATACATAGCAGGCCGTTCGCTTCCCGCGGGAGTGCGATTCTCTCACGCCAGCGCCATAATTGAACGTGGACGAGGAACGGCTGAGAGCAAGATCAAGGCGTTGGAAGAGGTAGGCGCAACGGTTGTAGATAAACCGCAAGAGATAGCGACAACAATCCACAAACTCCTGGAGCGATGAGCAATGATGCTTCTCAGATCCATGCTGTATTTCCCGGCGAATAGCGTTCGCATGGTTGTCAAAGCCGCAACTTCGCTGGTAGATTCGGTTATCTTCGATCTGGAAGACGCAGTGTCCCTAGACGACAAGGAGACTGCGCGAATTCTCGCCAGGGACTACGTGACGTTGGTAAAACGCCGTAGGATACACACATTCGTGCGTGTAAATTCAGTTGGCACTGGTTTGACAATGCAAGATCTGAGATCTGTCGTCGTAAAGGGCCTGGACGGAGTCATGCTGGCTAAGACCGAGACCGGATCAGACGTGACGAGAGTCGCCAAAATGCTGAGCCTAATTGAGAAACGCTCGCGTCTACCCCCCAAGAGTGTCAAACTGATGCCCTTGATAGAGAGTGCCAGAGGCGTAGAGAATTCGTTCGACGTTGCTACCGCAAGCGATAGAAATGTTGGTGTAGCTTTCGGAGCAGGAGATTACTATAGGGACTTAGGAAGAGATGTTAGTACAGTCTCTGAGGAAGAAAACGAGCTACTCTACGCTCGCTCACGGATCGTTAACACAAGCAGAGCCGCAGGCATCCAAGCAATAGATACTCCGTTCTTGGGACTGCTCGTAGACAAAGAAGCCTTCTTGAGGGAGGTCAAGCTTGCGGTTCGACTGGGCTTTAAGGGAAAGCAATGTGTGCATCCATCACAAATTGAGCCCATTAACGAGTTCTTCTCACCAACACGAGAAGAAGTAAGTCACGCCTTGAGAATTGTGGACGCCTTTGGACAGGCGCAGCAGAGAGGACTGGCCGCGATTTCCTTCGAAGGCAAGATGGTGGACATAATGACCTATCGACAAGCGAAGGATGTAATCGCGGCCAACCAAGTTATAGAGGAAAGACTAGAAAAAAGGACACAGCTGGAATCACATGTGCCTATATCGGAGGTTTTCGCGAAAACTTAATGCTGATTTCTCTACAGCAGAGACGCTAATGAGGACACTTGAATCTTATCGAGATTCTCCACTCTCAAGATTATCTTCTCAGCCTGACTCTTAGTTAGCGCAACACACGCGAGTCTCCTGAACTTCTGCTTTAGTTCACTCGCGGTCAATGGATTGTCTGGATACCCCTTAGGCACGTTAACCTTGAAGGACATCTGTCTTCCGTCCCGAATGCGGATAGTCACTCTCGCGGAACCCAAAACTGCATTCGCGAACTCGTGGTCGACTTTGACAACTATTTTCTTTGACAGTTCACGGAGCTGAGAGTCGTTCAACCGCTTTTCGGAAAACTCGTCTAGACCAACCCTTCCGAAGACGAGTGCCGCTGCCAAACAATAGTGGAGGCTAAATTTCGCTTCGGAACTTGTTGCAGGTTCCGGCTCGTTGCCGACTACTTTCACAGCGATCGGGTAAGTCTCGACGACAACCTCTTCCACCATATCCGGCTTTATATCATGTTTTGAAACGATGCTCTGCACCGCATCTATCGCACCATGGGTATGGCCACATGATGCATGACACTTGAAACAAGTTCTCAGTATTGCAAATCGCGTTCCGAGTTGTTCAGTTATCTCGTTGAGCTTCGGCTCGCTAGAGGCAGCATAGCAGTAGCCGATCTTCGAGTCCAACATGTGTTTCGAACTGGTAAAGCCTTTCTGAGCCAACAATGCAGCCAAGACGCCAGATTGAGCTGCCTTTCCTGGATTGAGCGGTTTGCTCATCGTTCCGAAGGCTTCGATCAACCCAGCAGCTTGCGTACCCGCAATTCCCAACGCTTGAATCATCTCCCCCTCGTCAAGACCAAGCAGCTTACCAGCGGTCACGGTTGCTCCGAATGTGCCGCAGGTCCCTGTCGTGTGCCAGTACTCATAGTGTGACGGATTCATCGTTATTCCTAGCCTCACCTCGGCCTCATAACCCAACACGACTGCAGTGATCATAGCACGGCCGCCACAACCAGATCGCTCGGCAACAGCCAAAGCTGCTGGTACTACTGGTGCTCCAGGATGGATCAGAGATAATTCATTCACGTCATCAAGCTCGACGGTATGTCCGGAAATTCCATTAGCTAATGCAGCGTTCAAGCACGTGGTTTTGCTATGAGCCCCGATGATCGTGGACTCTCCTTTCCCGCCCAGTTCTTTCAAAACCGAGCAGATGATTCTGGCGGGAGGTTCAACAGAACCAGCCAATGAAGAACCAAGCCAGTCCAGTATGCAATACTTCGCGTGCTGCCGAACATTTCCTGGGATATCAGTGAAATTCGTTTTCACGACGAATTTCGCTAAAGCACTTGTCTCATCCATCCCCGGTCACACACGCGAATTTGCAATCACATAACGAACCCGAACTCTCTACGGTAAGGTAATCAGTACTTTCTCTCCTCAGGCTGGTATCTTGTAATCTTTACGTTTGAATAGCTGATCTTGGGTTCCACACTATCGCGGCATGCGAGTGTGTGTTTCAAAAACCTTGCATCGTCGCGCTTCGGAAAATCCAAGCGAACATGCGATCCGCGCGATTCTTCGCGACCGAGTGCAGAAGCCAAAATGACCTCGGATAATTCCAACATATCCTCAAGCTCGATGCAGCGGATCAAATCCAAGTTATATGTCTTGTGCGGTGTTACCGGTCTTAGGTGGCCGAATCGAGTTTTCATTTGTTCAAGTTTCTCCCGCGCCATCTCCAACCCTTCTCTTTCTCTAAACAAGAACGCTTTCTCGACCATAAGATTCCGCATCTCGTCCCGTATCGAAGGCAGATCCTCATTTCCATTTCCTTGAAGGAAGTGTTGAATGCGTTCCTGTTGAGTCGCGAGATTTTGTTCAAGGATGAAATTCGCTGTTTCATCTCTGGTGATAGTCCTTGCGAATCTCCCCGCTTCTTCTCCCGCGATCTTACCGAACACAACCGTGTCGAGAAGAGAATTGCCC
>Ga0187882_1001700_pt1 | contig 21679 bp, 16 predicted proteins | sample June2016WEW_19_1_3_FD_132991 | JGI IMG/M metagenome (GOLD analysis project Ga0187882, IMG submission 132991) | Peatland microbial communities from SPRUCE experiment site at the Marcell Experimental Forest, Minnesota, USA - June2016WEW_19_150 | ecosystem: Environmental > Terrestrial > Soil >... | reverse complement strand
CCGAACGACAGAACGATGGGGAGACATCACCAAACGTTTCAGCAGGAAATGCCACTTGCTCGCTGGAGAAACATGCGGTCGTCTCGAATCCACGTTCGGCGTCACTTGACCAGTGCAAGCGATAGGGCACACATGGAAAAAGGCCGTCAGAGAAATGAAGAGGTTTGAAAAGAGTTACTTCTCTCTTTCTTGGGACTCGTGAACCATTGTCAGCGTCAGAAGAGCGGCTGGGATGATGAATCCCATCGCAAGGTAGAAGGGCAGTTGAGGCGAAAAATGCTCATAGAGGAAACCACCTACAGCTGTCCCCAGCGCCATCACGATGTTATTGAAAAAGCTGGAGAACCCTTGGACTTTTCCGCGGCTTTCCCTAGGAGTCAAATCGGCCTGCAGAGCGCCAGATCCCGAGTTTGTCATGACAAGTCCGACTCCGAGAAGCATCAAAGATAGGAAAAGCAGCAACACGTTTCCATGTACAAACAGCAAGAGCGCACCGAAGATAAAGACGTAGGCAATTAATATTGGAGTTTTTCTGTTTATCTTGTCAACGAACTTCCCTATGGGAAACGACAGAACAATCATCGTGATAGGCAAAGCTGTCAACACGTAGGCCCATATCGCTTTGTCCACGAGAAGGACGTTCACGGCGTAATCCACGAGATAAAGCTGGACGGCGGCAACTCCGAACATCATGACCGCTCCTGAAAGGAACAGGTAGAACATCGAACGTGGAACCCTTTCCCAAACCTTGACGCTTTCCTTCAGAGAAGTTGGATATGAGCGGAAGAATTCCTTCCAAGAGGGCCTTGGAGTGTTTATGAAGGTCTCCTTCAGTCGAAACCTGAGAAACGCTGCCGTCAGAAACAGAGCTACTACGATTCCGTACGCCACTCTCATGCCTTGCACCAGCCCAAACTGGCTGTAAAGCAAGCCAGCAACAAGCGGCCCAGGCGTGGTGGAAGTGCTCGTTATCAGCATGATTATACTGAAACCCATTCCGCGTTTCTCAGAGGGCAATGAGTCCTGAACTATCGCCATCAAAGCTGGCTGGTATATCGAGTTGAAAAAGTTCATGAGAACCACTCCAATCAAGATGAAAGGCCACGAGGGCGCCAGCGCGTAGAGAATGAATGATAGTGCCACTCCAAAAGTCATGGAGGAAACAAGCCATTTCCTGCCGAACTTGTCTGCCAAGTAGCCTCCTGGAAACTGCATTGAGGCCAAGGCAAGAAAACCCATCAGTCCTATTATTCCCAGTATCGTTTCGGTGGCCCCAAGTTTAAGAACGTAGAGAGCATAGTAGGTAGCGGGAATTTCCCCGGCAAAATCAATCAGAATCCAACTGATGACTATCGTGGCATAGTTGCCACTTATGAACGAAAATTCTTTTCTGAGAGTCCCGATGAGATTCATGTTCCCTCACTCGTGTAGAAAGGCTGGGCAGTCCACTTTACTATTCTGGAAAAAAGTGACCAGATCCTTAGCAGCATTTCCTACGGCTTCATCCAGAGCATAACTAATGCGAGTCTCTATGGGGATCAGTTATATCATTCTCCATTTCTATAGACATATCGTGTTCCCCGAAGGCATAAAAGGCGACGCACAAATTGTAGTCACGAATTGTGACTACTTGGGCCTAATCAGCAATCGGCTGTCAAACTCATTACATAGAACTTGCTCTTATAATCCCAGCTGAGCTCTTCACCTATCAAAAGACGGGCTTCCAAATCGAGAAAAAAAGCATATTCTACAGATAACCTATGAACTGAAACTCATCGTTCCAGCTCGCGCAAATAGCGCGCTGTCCGATCCCGATGGACCGCAAGATTATGTATAGAATTGGGTGTAATTCTGAAAAACAGCTTAATAATTCGCCGACCATAACCGGTTTGGAGGTTGAGAGCAAGAAACACATCCTATCCTTCAAAATGGGACTCGCCATGGCCCGACGAGAGTTGAAGATCATTTCTCTTCTCCTTTTCTCCTTTCTCCCTTCGGCTTCTTTCGGATCTTGGCGAGAACCAGAAGGATAAGAGGTGATCTGAAGATGCGGTTTGGTGCGGGCGCGTCAAGATACTTGAAGAGAGAAGTTCATAGTCCACGGAGCTATTCGGGTCTGTGAAGCCAATATAGTTGAAGCGAAGCGCGCTTGGAAAACGAAAGAAGCATGGCAAACATTAGCGTGACCTGAGCTTGGATAGAAAAGGGCTGTGATTTGAGTTTGCCCAAAGGGGAGATACGTTTCGTTTAATCGGATCCGCAATTGCTTACTTGGTCACTTTGGTCACGTAGTGAACCGCGAAAAGGTGACCCGCGTAGGACATAGGTACTAGAATGACCGTTGCATCCACTGGTTCACCGGTTTTCTTCTTGAACGTCAACTGGCTGGTTGAGGCTACCATTTTCTTCATTGCGTCCCAATAGGCCGAGGATAATGTTTCCCGACTTTTCTCGGCGACATATGCTTCCAGAAAACCTGGTAGTTTAGCCCACTCCTGCAGCGATTTGAAGCCCAAAAGAGCAGCGAATCTACTGTTACAGGTTTTGTGGTTGTCGTCTAGGTAAAGGAAAATCGGCTGCTCTGACGAATCCATGATTACCTTCATCTGATCGTAAAGCCCCTTCACCAGCTCCTCGTGATGCACCTCTGGTGTTTGCATTTTTTTCGACATGATTTCTTCACCTCCCTCATCATCTTGACTAGATTACTGAATGTGTCCTATTGTGTTTTGAAACTCAAAAAAACAGGAAAAATCTGGAGTTGCCGTTTGGTTCTACTTTCTTGCTGTCTTCTTTGCGTGCTCGCCGATCTGATGTACCTCTTTAGTGAAGGTGTCATAGTTGTACTGCATTGCGTGTAGCATTGCGCTCCATCTTGCCGTGTAGCTTGCAAGAAACGCTACTTCAGCCATCTCATCGTCTGTGGCACCATTACCAACGGCTATTGTCGTGTGCATTAGCGAACAGTAGGGGCATTTGATGTTAGCAGAGATTCCCAGTCCGATGAATTCGCGGTATTTTGCTGGAATCTTTGACTCTCCAAGTTGGTATTTCTTCATTAGCGGCCAGTCTTGCATCAACACGTCCTTTGGAATGGCTTTCATGAAACCTGGAACTATTCCAAACGTCTGCTTGATGTCTTCGAGGGTATCCTCATATTTTCCCATTATGATTCACCTCCTCCTTTGCCATTTCAACCATCGATTTTGCATCATGTGCTGCCTGTTCATGCATCCTTCACCATCTTCATGAGATCTTCGTTTTTCATGTTCATCAGTTCAGGATGATGATTCTTCGAGTGCAGCATAGCATGCTCTGCTATGTCGTTCTCTCCGAACGGTGTCTTAACTGTCCATCCGCATCCTGGGCACGTGAACATCTTCATTTTTCCTTTGCTCATTCTATCACCTCCATTGTCATGCATGAGTCACATGAAGTTGACCAGAAGCCTCCCTCTTTCTCATCTTTCTGAGGCCTTTTTCGGTGAGGCATTTTCCGCGTGTCGGACAGAATTTCTGCTGATGATGGTCAAACAGTTTGAACAGAGGTTCCGCGGTCTCCTTGTTTAGAGAATAGATGCGCTGTTTTTCTTTTCTTTCTGAAAAAACAAACCTGCAGCTTTCTAGGGGTTCAAGGTTATGAGAGATCATGCTCTGTTCCTGCTTTAGACTCTCTGCGATTTCTGTAACACTTCTTGGCTTTTCTCGCAGTGCTTCCAGAATGGCCAGCCTTGTTGGATTTGCTAGAACCTTGAAAAACACATAGCACGTCTCAGATAAGTTTCGCTTCATCCACGTCAGCTCACATGAAAGACCGTTCATATGACAACTTCTTCATGTTTATAAGCGTTTCTAATGACGTAACCGGTCTTTCAAGGGCTGACCAAACAATAAGAAGCAAGCGCGCGCTATCCGAAACTGAAGCCACAGCGTGACATTCACGCGGGAAAAAGAAACAGATTTAGCACGTTGAAGAAAGACTTCAGGACGCACAGACGGAGAATATTGTACGGCTTGCGCTGCCTAGACAGAGCTTTGTTCTAACCAACCACTTTCATTTCTGCAGAAAGGTCATGGCTAGACAACTATTAAATGCCAAATAAGCCAATCAGGATTGACGTATTCAACAGAGCACGTAAAGATCAGGATGTAAGGTGGGTTCAGACAGTGGCTACGAACGAAGAGAAACGAGACAAGCATTTTCCGCTGTTTGTGCATGATAACGTGTTCAGAAGGTTGTTTGATAACCCACGCAGTTTCTGTTCCTATGTTGCAGAAGGTCAAACGGTTGCTGACCTTGGCTGTGGACCAGGTTTCTTTTCGCTCGGTTTAGCCGAATGCGTTGGTCCTGAAGGAAGGGTCTACGCAGTTGATTCAGACGAAAAGGCTATCAGAGCGCTAGAAAAGAAAGCAGATAAACGTGGTATCCACAACGTCGAAGCACGTGTTTCATCTGCCTCTGACCTGAGCTTCATAAAAAATGGGTCAGTCGACTTCGTTCTTGCCAATGGACTACTGTGTTCGATGGCGCCACAATACCACGAGCCAACCGTCAACGAAATCAAGCGTATCCTCAAGCCAAAAGCACGGGCATACCTTAGCGCGGCCAGAGGCTTCTACAGCTATATGAACAAAGCAGAGTGGGAGAGAATACTTGAAGGATTCAAAGTCGAGCGAAGGGGCGATGGCTTCAGCTGGATCGCGGAAAGATGGGCAATAGTGTCCGCAAAACCAACGTAAGCAGATGCGCCCTATGCAAAACTGAAGCCATAGCGTGACATTCGCGCCCGACAGAAAAGGTCTTCGGGTATGTCTCCATCAGCTCAGGATTCAAATTCCGCCCTGCATGTTTTTCAATGAACCGCCTGTGTTTTTTTCAGTGACCTTGAGAAGCGGGTAATAGAGGCAGAGTTAGAAAAGCGAAGGCGGAATCGTAGGTAACTCTAATAGGATAAGAACTCCACTTCTGTTTTGGAGGTTTGACAGGTTTGGAGGCCATGATGAAGCATTTCTTGAAGAACATGAGCAAGGAGGATAAACAGGCAATGATGAAAGAGTTTATGGCAGGCATGAGCGAAGAAGAGAAGATGGAAATGATGAGATTAATGATGCCCATAATGATGAAAGATATGAAGCCTCAGATGATGGCTGAAATCATGGGCGATTTCAGTGAAAGCGACTGCAAAAAAATGATGATGGAAATGCCGCCAGAGACCAGAGAAAAATGCAAGAAAATGATGACCACTTGCCTAAAGACCCTGAAAGAGATGTAGAGTCTTAACCGTGGCTGAGGTTCAAATCCCAGCGACCCCCCACATTCCCAGCGGGTCCCATTGGTATATCGCATTATTTACGTCTCCTAAAGATTTTAAATTCGTTGAATTTACACAAGTATTCAAGTCCTGCTTCGATTGATTTTCATGGCGTGGAGGATGTCTTTTGTCTTGGCGTATTCCATTGTGGCTTTTCCATGTGTGTGAATGTGTAGAAGTGAATTTTGCGTATTCGGTCGTAACGTAAAGTGTTTTATTCTAACAGTGCAATTTCATTCTTGGCGTTGATTTGTCTGATAAGCCGAATCGAGAAGCAGAATTCTCGACTAGCGAATTGGCTTCGATGCTTTCTGTAAGCATAAGAACAATTTATCGATGGATAGAAGCTGGTCAGATTCGATATTTACGAACCGGTACCGGAAGATATCGGTTTGCTGAATCTGAGCTTAAGAGAATTCAGGCAGAAAGGAAGAGCCGTAATCTTGACAGAATTAACGAGGAGATTATTCGAACAGTTAGAGGCACGAAAATAGTCTATTTAAGGGAGTTGCAGGTCAGATTAGAAGACTTTTTCTGGCATGAGGATGTTACAGATGCGTGCGAGAGCCTTGTTGACTCAAAGTTGCTAAACACTAAATCTTACGAAGACAATAGGTGGTATTTTCCTGTCAACGTTGCGTGGGATGAAGTAAAGAGTGTTGCTGAAAACAAGAAAAGGCTGATGGATATTTACATTAACCATCCCAGAAAATATGAGCGTCGAGGAGTAATTTATGACGACTATTCAGAGATGTTGGTAGAAGATGCGTTAATCAAGGCAGGATACGTTGTTGTTTCAAAGAACGCGCACTACTTTAACGGAAAAGAATACCATCAAAGTGGGGAGGAAAAACCAGGTAGGAAAAAAGATGTGGATTACATTGCGTACGCAAAAGCTAAGGACTTGTACATTGGCATTCAAATTAAAAATAGGTTGGAATGTCCGAGAGTAGATGACGCACATCAACTAGTAGACATATGTAGAATCTTGGACTTGACTCCAGTTTTTGTAACTAGATTGTCTCACCCGAGAATTTATGAAATCGTACGTACTGCGAAGGGTGACGTTATTCAGATGAAGAGATATCTCCTACAACCGGAATTCCCCAGAGAGTCGTTCAAGGAAATAACTGAGCTTTTGAGAATTCCCCTAGGTGTGTATCAGTGGGTTCCAGATTTCTTAATTAGAGCTTTTGAGGAATTGAAGCAAAAATTATGACATTTTGCTGGAGTAGAATACTTATAATAAATTGTGGTATTATAGAAGATAGTGTATGTTATGTTATCCTAGTATAATTGCAGTAATCGTTTGTGCGGCAAGCTCGTTGACTTGGAGAAAGCGCGCGCCCGTGATATAAGTCAACCCAAAGGCAGAAATTCTGTTTGCTTGTTATCAGCATACACAGGAGCCGGTGATCTTATGTCGCTGAAAAGAGCAGGTGTGACTGGGCTGAGTTTTGAGGGTCGTGGCGAACGGATCGCCCGAGGTTTCTATGTTCCTGTGTTGAAGGAAAGTGTGGCTTATGATCGTGCTACGGGTTACTTTTCAGTGGAGTCTCTTGTACATGCTGCAAGTGGCGTTGCAGGGCTGATCGGAAATGGTGGCAAAATGCGCTTGATCTTGGGCGCACACGATGTTCCTAAGGAACTCTGGGAAGCTTACCAAATGGGATTGCGTTCAGGAAAAGACATCGTTGATGAGGTAGCGCGTCGGATCGCTGAAGGACTGGACAAGATTGAAGATGTCATAGTGAAGAAACGTTTGGAAGCTCTTGCCTGGATGTTCAACAAGGGCATTTTAGAGGTTAAAGTTGTTCTGCCTCGTCATGTCTATCTTGGTCAGACTGGCATTTTTCACTACAAGCTTCTAATCTTCAAAGACAAGGAAGGAGAAATTATTGCGGCCGAGGGTAGCGCGAACGAAACTGAACCTGCCTATACAGTGAATGGTGAGCGGATCGTCGTTTTCTATTCTTGGCGAGAAGGTGACAAAGAGCGTGTGGAGGATTTGGTGCAGTCTTTCGAACGGATTTGGAGTGCTGAACACCCTGATTTTGAGGTCTTCAATCTTCCTGAAGCAGTCTATAGGGCCATTGTGAAGTTTGAGCCGAAATCTCCCCCGTCGCTTGACACGCATGAGCCCAGGGCCAAGGTCGTTGCCCATGGTCTGTTGCCGGCCTGCCGTTTTGTGAGGATCCTGCCTCGGGTTCGCTGTTTGGCACATATGGGGCTGGGACCTGTTCGTCTTTATCCTCATCAAGCTCGAGCAGTCAGTTTAGCGAGGGAGCGGTATCCTTTCAGAATCATGTTTGCGGACGAAGTAGGTCTGGGGAAAACGATTGAAGCCGGAGCTTGCATCAAGCTGCTCTGGATGACCGGCTACGTGCGCCGTGTTCTAGTTTTGGCGCCTAAGAACGTGACTAGACAGTGGTGGGATGAACTTCGTGGGAAGTTTGGTCTTCCTGCTTATTTGTTCAAGCCTGGCAAGCCTAACGTTTTTGTTGCGCCTGATGAGAAGACTTTTCCTGTCTATGGTAATCCGTTCGATGCGGTCGACCTTGTTATAGCCTCGTGGCACTATGTCAGAGGGCGAAAAGGTTCTGAGCCTGAATTGTTCAAGGCAAGGCCGTTTGATTTGGTCTTGATCGATGAGGCTCATTCAGCACGTGTAACTCGGTCCGAATTCACGTCGCCGAGGCCTACGAGGCTCAATGAGCTGGCTATGGCCTTGTCAGCTTTGACCCCACACATTTTCCTTTTGACTGCTACACCTTTGCAACTGAATGAATTGGAGATGTTGGACTTGCTTCGTATTCTTGGTTTAGGTGGGCCTTGGGTTCATGAAGACGCTTTCAAAAGGTATTACAATGCCATGAACAAGAGTCCAGCCGATAGAAACGACGAGGATTGGAATCATCTGTTTGTGCTTGTCTCATGGTTTGCAGGGACGTATTTGGAGGATAGGCACAGAGAAGCTGTCGTCCACCCGTTTTTCAAAGGGTCTGATGCAAAGGAGCTCTTGGACATCGTTGCTCATAAGGAAGAGGACACGTTTAGGAATTTTCGCAAACATCTTGATGTTGAGGGTCAGGATAGGTTGGACAGGGTTTTGAGAGGGCTGATGCCTACTTCCTGGTTTATGATCCGCAACACGCGGGATCGGCTCAAGAAGCAAGGCTACGAGTTTCCAGAACGGAAGATTGTGAATGTTGATGTTGCCCTAGATCCGAAGCATGCTGATCTATTGGCTGAACTCAACGATTACCTAGCGAACTATTATGACGAGTACAAGAGTTTTCTGAAAGGTGATGAGCGACGCGGTTTTGGTTTAATCAGGGCTGTATATCATCAAAGATTCGTCAGTAGCTTTGCGTCAGCTTATCAAACTGTGAAGCGTAGACGTGAAGCATTGGAAGCTTTGTTGGAAGGTGATGAGGAACGCCTCCTCAAGTTGGCCTCTGACATGATGGAAGATGTTGGAGAAGATGTTGATGAGGAAGACGTTCTTGAAGCTATGAGAGCTGCGGTTGAGCGGGCTCGTGGTTTGGTTGAGAAAGAATTAGAGAAGCTAAGGATTTTGGAATCTAGTCTCATTCCTTACAGTAGGGCTGTGACAGCCGCTGACGATCCAAAGTTGCGGGAGATTCAGCATGTTGTTCAGGAATTGCGGAATGAGGGCCGGAAGGTGTTGGTTTTCTCAAAGTTTACTGATACTGTTGATGTGGTTAGGGATTTTCTTGGTCAGTGGCTCGGTGCTGATAGGATTGGAACTTATACTGGTCGTGGCGGGGAGATTTGGGATTCGCGGGCGAAGGCTTGGCGGATCGTCGAGAAGGAAGATGTCAGAAAGGCTTTGGAGAAGCAGATCGATGTTTTGGTTTGTAGTGAGGCGGCGAGTGAGGGTTTGAACTTGCAGGCGGCAAGTGCGGTTGTTAACGTGGATATGCCCTGGAATCCTGCTAGGGTTGAGCAGCGTATTGGTCGTGTTGATCGTATTGGGCAGACTGCTGATGTGGTGAAGGTTGTTAATGTCTGGTATCCTGATACTTATGAGGCTAGGATGTATAGGGTTTTGTTTGAGCGGCAGCATATTTGGTGGATTATTGTTGGGCCTGCGAGTGGTATTATTGCTCAGCGGTTGGTTGAGGCTTTTGAGGGCGGTTTAAGCGGGGCGAGTTTGCAGAGGCGTATCACTGAGGCAGTTGAGCAGGTTGAGCAGTCGAAGGATGAAGCTGTCAAGTTGACGCGGATCTTTCCTGAGGATATTCCTTTGGAGCCTACTTTTGTTGAGGTTGAGGTTCCAAAGGTTTTGGAACGTTTTGTTGCTCTGGGTTGCGGTGCTTTGGGTATGCGATTAGTGCGCAGAGACGATTTGCTGTTTGTTGAGCCTTTAGAGCGGCTGCCTGAAGGTGTCAGGGCTTTTGTTAAGGATGGGATTTCTTTGATGCCAGGCAGGCCTGACGCCCTGGTGCCGGGTCATCCGTTTGTGCAGTGGTTGGCTTCTGAAGTTGAGTTGTTTGCTGATTCGCCTGAGAAGGTGCCGCTTAGTGTTTATGGTGTGGGTGGTGAGGATGGTTTGCTGGATGTTTATGCTATGAAGCCCGATGATAGGCCCGTGATTGTGAAGGATGCTGGAAAGATTGTTGAGTTGTTTGGGCAGCTTGTGGATTTGGCTGGGAAAGGGAGTTGATTGTGATGGTTTGTGACTGTGTTGAACGTTTTAGGAGTATGGCTGAGGAGAGGCGTTCTAAGGCTAGTAGGATGTTAGAGATTGATTTGCCTTGTAGGTTAGAGGCTTTTGCTGAGGCTATGCGTTTGGGTGCGGTTCAGTTGGTTGCTAGGCACTTGTTGCGGGCTGGTGTTTTCAGGGTTAGTTTGGATTTGAATGGTTCACGCGACGTAAGTATTGAGTCGGCTGTCGAGGCTGTGAAGAGAGTTATTGCTGCTAGGCCTAGGTTGCAGAAGTTTGTACGTGAGCATTGGGCTGATTTAGTTGGGCAAGCGTCTTATGTTAATCCCGAGGATGTTTTGCCTAAGCGTATTCATAATCGTGAGCGTTTAAGAGAGACTTTCGGTGGCTATTTGGACAGCAGTTTGGATGGGGCGGAGAGGATGTTGGATCAGCTGGAGGTTTTGGAGAGGCGTTTGCCTGTTTGGAAGAGTTTTGTGCGCGGCGCAGATGTGCCTAGGGTTGAGCCTGTGATGGACTTTCACGATTCTGAAGTATAATGGTCTAAGCGCTCGCCTTTCTTTGGTGCAAACTCTATTGATTTGCCTAAAGCTGCAAGAAGGGCTTTCGCTATGGCTGCGTCTTTTTGGAAGTTCTCATTTGAAGAGTTTTCAGCATAGCGGGCATAAGCCTGTAAGACTGTTGGGAAAGGTGAGCCGGCGGTGTCGAGGCTTTTGTCTTGCATGAGGCGTTTGACTTGGATTAGGCCTCCTCGTTCGTATTGAAGTATGGCCGCATGGACGTAGTCGATTGTTGTTTTGAGGGTTTTGAGGTCATATAGGTCAATTATACCCATTGCCTGGCGGTCTCGCGCTGATAGAATCCTGATGTCTTTTCCGTCTTTCTCGACGAAGCCATACGCGCCTTTTACGTCTAGTGTGTCAAGTGTGACTAGCCCGCCAAAGACTGTCGCTAAGCGGGCCTCTTCGTATTCTGTTTCTGTGGTTGGGAAGTTGGCGAGTAGGTTTATGTAGGCAGCTGTTTCTTTGTCGGCGTTTTGTATGCCTGCTTCTTGAAGGAATCTCTCATTTAGAACATCTGTTACTTGGGCCAAAGCTTCTTGGGGGTCGATTTCTCTTCCAGTGGCGGTTTTGACTGGATAATAGTCGGCGAATCTGCCGAGAACTGGACCGTAAACGCTGACTTTCAGGTCTGGTCCATTGATGCTGAGTTTGCTGAACTCTTCGATCTTTTGCTTGGCTACATCACGTAATTCTTCAACAATGTGTTCCCAAATCCCTGCATGGTTTGCTTTTCTTTTTCTGCATGTGAGCAAGACTGTAACTTTGAGAACCCCTTTTCCCCGTTTTGCATATTTCTCTGGAGGCTCGGTGTGGACAGGCCAGCTGCTGATGAATGTGAAGTCTGCGTTCATTAGGGCGGTTGCGAGGCTGCTCCATGCTTCGGCTGTGCGGTGTGTGAACATGACTGTCATGATGCCTCTCTCTTGTAGAATGCGGTTCATTTCGCGGAAGCAAGCTTCCATTTTGGTTTTGTAGTCTTCTTGGGCGAGTGTTTTGGCGCTTTTGCCCATACCTTTGAATCTGACTGGGTTGGAGACGGCTTCTTCTTCTTTCTCTGTTAAGGATGTTTTAAAGATGTCTGGGAAGACGTCGCCTAGGAGGCGCTTGAGCCATACGTAGAAGAAGTCGCTGACTTCGGCGTACATGACGTTTTCAGCGTAGGGTGGGTCAACGACGATGGAGGGGACAGTTTTGTCTTTGAGTGGGATTTCCGTGGCTGTTCCACAGTAGATGGTTGGCTTAGGCAGGTTCTCCGAAAGAAGACTGATCATTTCGTTCAGTGCGTCAAGAACTTTCGAAGACGCCCAAGGCCATAGCATTTGAGAGTGGTCCCATTCTGCGTAGCTCCATTTGAACGGAAAAGCTTGAAGTTCCATTAGAGGAGATATCAGAGTCCTGCGAAAATGCCAACGAGAAGACAGGCAATCGTAGTTCACGCATGTGTCAAATATCATGGCTCCGTAAGTTGAAACTGCCGCTACGAAATCCCATTCCTCGCTGCCGTGCTTTTTGCCTCCAAACAGCTTCTCCTTGGCTTGTCTGAACTTTTCCAGATAGGTGAGATGTGTAAGTAGCTGACGAGGATTAAACAAATCACACCATTTGTTGACTCCGTAGACTGAACAGCGATCTGAGAATCCCTTGAAATACTCTTCAGTGGGTACCAATCCCTTGCTCAGCCAGCTAGGCATTTTTTCCTCAAGCTTTTTCTCAGCTCTCATCGATGCTTCGTTCTCTTCTTTTGTTGGTGCTCTAAAATCCCATTTTTGCTTGTTCTTCCCCAATCCTCTGCTCTTAACGCATACGCAGTAGAGCTGATGCCTCATCCGCCCATTCTGAGCCTCCCGCTTCACATCTTCCCCAGAAACCACAGTATGACATCGTGGACACTCCACCCTGCCGCCCTTAACAGTGCCCCTATCAGGGTCCAATCCATGCGAAACAGGACTGCCAACAATCTCAAAATCACACTTATCACCTTTCGTTGGAGGCACAAGCTTGGTTGCAACACTTTCCTCATCACGATCTGCTTTGAAAATCCACCAGTTCGGCGAAAGAGGAACCGTCAAACCGCATGAAGAGCATTTTATTGTCCGCGCCCAGAGGTAAGCATAAACCTTCTCGCCAACTGGCTTGGGGAAAAACTCCTCGAGTTCAGCCTTCGCGGCTTCATGGACCTCTTTGCAGAAGCTTTCAACAGCCGGAAGTAGTTTCTTTCCGAATCTTGCAGGATACTCTAAAGTTCCCTTAAGACAAACAAAAGCAACAGGATTCAAGTCACCAGCCACAACTGGCAAACCCAAACGCATAGCTTCAAAAGGAATACTGCCACCACCGGCCATAGGGTCAACAATCAAAGGACGCTCAAGACCCCAAAACTCCTCTAGTACACCGGTGAGCTTGCTCAACTCTTTTTCAGTGGGCACATGTTCAAATGCTCTCTTCCAAAAGAACGGATTCTCTTGCAGCTTAATTCCCGAAGCCTTCGCCTGAACAAGCTTATCTTGAGCCTTCTGAAGATCAACATCAGCAGGAATCCCCAACAACTCAAGAAAATCTTTCCTCGTCTCATTGGCTGGCAAAAGACTGCCTAAGACAGCAGCTCGACTAGTAGCCAAAGGTCGCCGCGCAAACCACACATGCAGAAAATATAGTGGCGGCAAGGCGCTACTAGCGCTACGTTCCCTCACGCTTTCGACGCTCACCTCTGTTATTGGGAACCATTTGCTAATCAGTAGTTCTCGTTCTTCACTCTCAACCATGTTCAGATCCTCTCAAACTCGCAACCAAATATGTTTTATAATCTTTCTAACCATTTAAAATAGTAATCATTATTCACGCGTGATTTAACCATGCCCAAACAAACTCTTACACCTATCTGGAATCCTCAGGTTTGCACACCTAAACAGGATATAATAGATGGTAAATATCTTCAGGCCGAACTTGCTCTGGACCTTCACGCAATAGCCGAAGGCACAGCCAAACCACCATACAATACTTCAGAATCCTTCTTCCAAGCAACACACCCTACTGCCACGCTGAAACGCCTCCTAGCAGACACAATAGACCATCTGACAGGAAAAAAATCCATAAACCCCGTCCTCCTCTTCGACGCAGGCTTCGGCGGCGGCAAAACCCACGCCATGGCAGCCATATATTACGCCGTCAAAAACCCAACGAACCCAGAAATCAGGAAACTCTTAGGAAGTATACCACCCCTCAAAGACTGCAGAATAGTAGTCATAGATGGAAGCGCCTACGGCGGAAAAGGCGTCAAAAGAGAACAACACCAATTCAAGACCCTCTGGGCAGACTTCCTCTACCAACTAGGCGAAACCATACTTGCAAAAGAATCTGACACTCCCGAAGGACTCCCAGAACGAAAAGACATCACAGAACTCCTCCAGAAACAGCCAACCCTCATACTGATCGACGAAATCCCAAAATACCTAGACTTGGTGAAAGACCAGGCCGAACTTCTGAACAAAGTAAAACACTTCATCCACACCCTAACACTGGCCATATGCCAAACAGAAAATAGCATTCTCATCGTAAGTGTAGCAGGCGACGCCTACATAGACGCAGCAGACGCCGTACGAAAGGAACTAACAGAAGCCATGAACATCCTCAACCGCAAAATGCAACCAATCACGCCCGTCCAAAGCCAAGACGTACCTCACATACTCAAGAAACGCCTCTTCGACAAAATAGACCCAAAAACTGCAGAGACAACTGCCAAAGCATACATCCAACTCTACAAACAGACAAAGGCACCAGACCGCTACCGCACTGTTGAATACCAAAACCGGATAATCGAAACCTATCCCTTCCATCCGGAACTAATCGACGTTTTGTATGAACGTCTGTCCACACTGCCCGATTTTCAGCGTACCAGAGGAGCTCTACGCCTCCTAGCCCATGTAATCTACAGAATATGGCAACAAAAAGAAAACGATGCCTTCCTAATCCACCCATACCATGTAGACCTTTCCGTTTCAGGAATAGTTGACGAACTCACAACACGTCTCAAGGAAGGCAAGTATGCAAACGCCATAACCTCAGACGTCTACGCACACGGTGGCAGAAAAGCCAAAGCCCAACAAAAAGACGAAGACTACAAAAGCCACTTCCATGCCCCGCTATTCCTCAGAGCCTGCAACACCATATACCTCTACAGTCTTACTGGCGCCAAAGAAGAAGCAAAAGGCATAGACACCGACGACCTCATAGCCGTTCTAGCAATTCCAACAAAAGAAGAACAGATCCAATACTACCGAGATCAAGTCCTGCCCGCCATAGCCGATAGCTTCTGGTACATTGAACCCGTAGGCAAGAGATACGTTTTCAAGAAAGAACCAACCGAAAACCGCATCATAGACCAAGAAAGCCAGAACATCCCAACGCCGAGAATCACAAAAACCGTCTACGAAAAACTACAAGAACTCTTCATAACGAAAGGAAAGGGTCACTTCTTTGTCCAAATCTTTCCAGAAGACCCAAGCAAAATAACAGACGATATGGGCCTGAAAATAGCCGTCCTAAACCCCCTACTGGGCCATGCAATGCCCTCGGAAGAGCACGTCCCAGAAAACGTAGCCCAATTCATACTGAACCGTGATTCAAGAGGTAACCTGAGAGCATACAGAAACAACACCTTCTTGCTCGTTTCCAGAGAAGGCGCATGGGAGACGTTACGAGATGCCGCCGCAAGGCTGGAGGTCGCAAGAGCCCTCGCCGAAGACCCAGAAAGATACGGCATACCACACGACAAAAAGAAAAACCTCCAACAAAAAGTAGCCACTTACGAAGCAACCGTAAACGACAACATCCGAGCATCATTCACATTCATAGTCTACGCCACCAGAGGTGGCAAGATAGAGGCCAAATCATTCAGACCAAGCGGCTATGGAACAGCTCAACCTGGACAAGAAATCCTTTGGCATGTACTATCCAACATACTTCACAGAGTAACCGACGAAGCATTAGACCCAGACTATGCAAAGGCTGAAGCCTGGCCCGCTCAAGTTGAAGAGACCACGACAAGAGCCTTCTACGAAAACGTACACAAGAAAACCGGCATAGTTCTCCCAGAAAACCAGTCACTATTCGAGCAAACATTGCTTGAAGGAATCAAAAGAGGAACATGGGTCCTCGTCCAGCAAGACAAGGTCTACGCTCCCGAGAATCTGCCCAGTCGTGTAATGATAAGCTCAGACTCGAAACTCCTGCTGCCTAATGAAGCAGGAATGCAAGGGATAACAGATCAAAGAGGACATCTATGTCCAAACTGTCACTTATGGCCATGCCAATGTGGGAAAAAACCACAAGAAGGTCAAACACCTGGCTGGACAGCAGAAACCATAACAAAGGAATGGGAAACCTTCGAACCTGCACCTCCCAAAGTCCAGCTTGAAGACTTGGAGAAATGGACGCGCCGCGAAGGAATCGACACCGTGACAGAAGCAAGAATAAAAGTCTCCGGCACAACAGACGCAGCAACACAATTCCGAAATCTGGTCAGACTTTCAAAGGCAGGCAAGAAAATATCTACAACGGTAGAAATCAAAGCCCGAACCTTCCAAACAAACCTTTCACTCGACGCCACTTTCAGAACTGACGACGCAGGATTGGAAACACCAGCAGCCAAGATCCTAGACGACATTGGCAGATGGTCGCTACCTGAATTCGAAGGCACAATAACACTCAAAGCAGAAAAAATGCCAATGAATGAAATACGGGAACTCCTCAAAAACACTCTCAAAACAGACGACCCAAAACTAAAACTAGCCCTAGAGATAAAGCCTAAACGTGAAAAATAATGCCCTTCAAATACGTAATCAAATGGCGACGAACCCAACCAGAAAAAATCAGCGTTGAAGCCTACCACAGATACCCACACACAGAAGAAGAAAAACACAAACCCGTATTCATCATCGGCAAAGCCGAAGGCGGCGGAATCCTAGCAATACGCCACGCACTAGAAAAAGCCACACAAAAAAACCCAACCAAAAAACGCGGAAACAACACATACATCTACCTAACCGAAAATGACCCAGCAGCATACGAAAACGCCTACAGAATAGGCCTAGCAGCAGCCCTCATAGACAAAGCTGAGACAACACAACAAATCGAGAAAACCACAAGATACACACTAAACGCGACACCTGAAGAAATATGGTTCTGGACAAGCAAACTCCTCGACGACGAAATCAACACCCGAGCATTAGATGCCCTGGCAATACTAAGCGGCGCCACAGAACCCAACAACACAACCCATCAACCTAAACAAGCCAAACCGAAAATCAAAGCCCCAGAAAAGGGCACATTCTGGCCATTAGTTCGACAACACATGAAAGAGAAAGCAATACAACTCTACATGAAAGACCACCCAGAATTACAGGCCAAGCCAGAGCTGAAGGAACTTCGAAAAGCGGGCTACATGCAAGAAGCAAAGACACTGGTTTTAAAGGATTTGCAGGCTGAGAAAAGGAAGGCTTAGTCAGAAGCATTTACCAAAATCGCGGGCGCTATGCAACGATGCGAGCAAGGCCGTTTGTCAAAAAACCCACCCTGATTTATGTCTGCCTAACCTTTTGCTAGGATCGCCGAACAAATAAAATCAATGTCTTCAAGAGATTTTTGAGGACAAAGTGTTGGTCACAACCAAGTGGATAATTATTAAAAGCATTATACGTAGAGACGTCAGAGTCAGGTCTAGATTGTTGTAAGAGGAATTATCGTGGATTCATGTGCTCTTTGCTCGAAAAAAAAGGAGCTCAAAATGAGCCATATAGTTCCGAGCTTTGTAGGAAAATGGATGAAAGCATCTTCTGCAACTGGTCATTTACGCGGAACAATTAAACCAGACAAGCGTCTTCAAGACCTAGGAAGAATACCTTTACTATGCAAAGATTGCGAACAAAGATTATCTGCCCTTGAAACATATTTTGCCAACGAAATATTCTACCCATTTTTTGAAAATGAAAAAAGAGTTTTCAAGTATGATTCGCGTCTTGCTCGATTTATTATATCACTAAATTGGAGAAGTTTGATAGTTAGTTATGACGCCTTCTATAGGTCTTCGCCAAACCTCTCGACCTATGTTGACAGAGCAGAAGAAGCTTGGAGGAAGTATCTGCTTGGGAGATCCAATAACGTAGAACCATATGAAAATCACATATTCTTTTTCGATTATGTTGAACAAGGAAAAAACCTACCGTGGGGTTTTCAATGGTATACTCTTAGAGCTGTTGATGCGACACTTGTAGGAAATGAAGAAAAAGTGCTTGCGTACTCGAAATTTCCATGGATGATTTTTGTTTCATCTATACATCCTATAAAGCTTGAAGGATGGGAAAACACTAGAATCGGAGAGACTGGCGAGATAAGACAGCCGCAGTCTATTAAGGATGAATCATTTGGAGGCTTTCTGTTGGATAGACCTAAAGTTGCTTTTGGCGACGGACATAGTCGTTCTCTTGGCAAGATGGACAAAAGGATATTGAAGACAATAGAAAAACACCCGGAAAAGTTTCTGAAGTCACAGTCTTTGGAAGTATCCCTCGCAGAAGCGAAACTTGCAAGAGACAAAAACAAGGAAAGATTACCCGAAAGCGTCAAAGGACTAATTTGGATAATAGAGGGAGCACTAGAGGATCCGAAATTATCATTTGTAGAGCGCCAGCATAGAAAGTTTGGCCTAAGTCTTCTGGCAGATTCGCTAGCCAGAATGGCTGATGAGGAAGCAAGTAAGATAGACGGGCTATTAAGGTCAACGATAATCAAAGCTAAACGCCAAGGAGAAGATAAAAAATTCCTTTTCGAAGGGAATGAATTCGTTGTGGTTTTCATGGTTAATCTTTATTTCACTAAGGACCAACAACGTTCAGAAGTGGTTGCTGAACTCGATAACTTGTTGAAGGGCCGAAGGAAAGATGATAAAAGAGGTGTTATGGTATTCTCTTGGAGCCCCTTTGAGCCAGATCTTCCATACGAAAGTGCTTTCTACATTGGCGGCTAGAGGGACAGATATATGATTGAGATTTTTGCATTCTCGATTTTTTCCCAAAACTGATGAGCGATTTGTCCAGCTGAATAAGCCGAAAGATTCGTAACAGCAAATCACAAGCTTTAGAATTCAATCATTTGCAGAACTTGCCAGAAAATTTCCCCTCCTGAAAGATTTGTTGGTATGGTTTTGCTTCATTTCATTTGGTATATCAAATGGCGCGAAAAGCCAACTATTGATGGGACTTCGGAAGATGTCTCTACTGTGGTTGAGGTTCGACTCCCATCCCCGGCCTCGAGGCATTGACCCGCGTTCTCTGGGCGAATCCTACAGCTCGAGGCTAGCTTGTTCTTAACTCGTCAAAAAAGTCTGTTAAGTCTGCTGTGGAGAAGCCGTTTTCGTCGTTGATTTTCTGTTTGGCAGCCGGGTTGTTGCGGTAGAAGGGTATTCTGTTGACGATGCGGTCGATGAAGGTGGGTTCAAGCTCGTTCTTATAGAATATGCCGATTGGAATTCGGTCACCCCATTCCTGGGCCTTGTCCATGGCTAAGGCTTTTTTCTTGTATTCCTCATGCCAGTCGTGCACGACGGGGTCAAAGCCTGTTTCTTCCAGCTTGTAGAGTCTCGATTCTGGTTTGCCGGTCTTCTGGTCTTTCCTGTCCTCGCCCGCGTACCAGTCCTTCGTGTTTATGTCGTTGTAAGTTGGACATGGTTGCAGACAATCTATGAAGGCTAGGCCTTTGTGTTGAACGCCTTGCTTTATCGTGTCTCTCAAGTGTTTAACATCGTAAGCGTATGACCTGGCCACGAACGTGTAGCCGCACACGAGCGCCAGGGCAATCGGGTTCACGGCTTCGTTGATGTTCGGTTTAGGAATACCCTTCGTCTTCAAGCCAAGCTTCAGCGTAGGCGACGCCTGACCCTTCGTCAAGCCATACACGCCGTTGTTATGAATAATGTAGAGTATGTCCAGGTTCCTCCTGCCAGTGTTCACAAAGTGTCCCGCGCCTATGCCCAGTCCGTCACCGTCCCCGCCTATAGCGATTACCACCAAGTCTGGGTTTGCCAGCTTTATTCCAGTCGCGAACGGCAACGCTCTGCCGTGAAGAGTGTGCACGCCGTTGACTCGAACGTTGTGCGGCTCCTTGCCCGAGCAGCCGATGCCTGAAACCATCACGACCTGATGAGGCTGAAGATTAAGCTCGGAAAGAGCCATCTGCAGGGCAGTCATTATTCCAAAGTCTCCGCAGCCGGGACACCAATCCGCATAGACATCAGTCTTAAAATCCGTCATCCTAAGAGCCATAAGTCAACACCTGCCTCTTCGGGGCCTGTCCACGCAGGATATTCTTCAGGGCACCGTAAACCTCGGTCGTCGTTATCGGCCTACCATTGTACTTCAACACATAAAAGTTCGGCGCGAACCCGGTCTCTTGCTTCATCACTCCGCCCAGCTGACCCAAATAATTGTTCTCAACGTCGATTATCCTCTCCGCCGTCCTGAACAAGCCGGCGAAATAGTCACTCGGAAGCGGAAGAAGCATGCGCGCCTGAACGAACCCTAGACTCAGACCGTCCGCCTTCAACATGCTGAGCGCCTCAAGGATGGCTCCCTTCGGCGAACCCCAACTCAGAACAAGACTTCTTGATTCCCTGTCACCGTAAAAGTTGACCTTCTCTTCAACAGGTATCTCTTTTTCAGCCAGCTCCAGCTTCTTCATCCTTTTCTCAACCATCCTGTCTCTAGTGAAGGGTTCCTCGCTGATGTGACCCAACTCGTTATGCTCGTCTCCCGTGTACCATTGCACAACGTTCTCCGTGCCCAAGAAAGCTCTCGGGCTGATTCCTGTACTCGTGAATTTGAACCGCTTATACGGCTGATCTTCAGGCTTCACGTTCGACACGATTTCCCCACGTTGAACCTTGAACCTGCTCGTGTCAAAGGTCCTGTACGTCTGCGAACTGTTCGCCATAGCCTTGTCAATAAGGTGAATCACCGGAAGCTGATACCTCTCAGCATAGTTGAAAGAGACAGCAGCGTCATAGAAGCATTCTTCGATGTCGCCCGACGCGAGCACAATCCGCGGAAATTCTCCGTGACCAGCATGCAAAGCAAACCTCAAGTCAGCCTGGCCGAACCTTGTAGGCAGTCCGGTAGCCGGGGCGCCTCGTTGATAGTAGGTTATTACCACGGGAACTTCGCTGTTTCCCGCCCAGCTTAAGCCTTCAACCATGAGCGAGAACCCGGGTCCAGACGTGGACGTTGCCGCTCTCGCACCGGCCAAGGCTGCCCCAGAGGCCGAGTTTATGGCGGCTATCTCATCCTCGGTTTGAACGACGAGCACCGATCCGTCGCCCGACTTGGTCTTGAGAATCTCATGAGCTTCTAGATACTCGCTTTCATCAGCAGCGGGCGTTATGGGGTAATAGGTTTGAACCCTACATCCGCCTAGGACTTTGCCCAAGGCCACAGCCTCGTTCCCTGACACGAAAATCCTTTCCTCCATAGTCTCAGACTTTTGAAGCCTGTGCGGAAAATCGTCCTTGAAAGTCCGGTTCACATAGTCGTAGGCTATTCCGAGGGCTATGACGTTCATGTCAGCGACCTTAGGCTTGTCCGAAAAAATCGCCCTCACAGCCTTCTCCACGAGGCCCTGATCGTACCGCAGAACCCCAAAAGAAATGCCCAGCGTGAGCACATTAATCATCCGCGTGAGCGTGCTGATCTTGTCTACTCCCAACTTTGCCGCGGTCTCCTTCAGCAGGTCCATGTAAGGAACCAGAAAAACGTGCACGCCCTCTTTTTTCGCAGCTTCGAGAAAGTCGTTTAGAGTCTCTCCGAGACCCTTCTGAACCATGAACTTCCGAAGCTCTTCCACGAACTCCGGCGGAAACGTCGGTATGCCAAGGACCTTTGTGCCAATCTGCCCACTGTCAACGATTACGCCACCGTCCGGAACCACTTCGCCTATGTGCCTAACGACAGTTTCAACATCAAACGCGGCAAGCAGATCAACATCATTCACGTTCGCCCCAACCTCACGATCAGAAACGCGCAGGTGAAAGTAACTGTGAAGCCCCTTAATGTTCGAATGATACTCTCTCCT
>Ga0187882_1001691_pt1 | contig 21757 bp, 16 predicted proteins | sample June2016WEW_19_1_3_FD_132991 | JGI IMG/M metagenome (GOLD analysis project Ga0187882, IMG submission 132991) | Peatland microbial communities from SPRUCE experiment site at the Marcell Experimental Forest, Minnesota, USA - June2016WEW_19_150 | ecosystem: Environmental > Terrestrial > Soil >... | reverse complement strand
GCCGCTCAAGTTGACTGGCCCTGCGGCGGCCTTCTCGGCCCGCTTCAAGGCGGCCAGCTCGCAGGCATCGCACCACCGACACGCGTCTCCCGAGTCGAAGAACACCTCCTCGTAGACCTCGCCGGTCAACCGGTCGGCGAACTTTGTCGCGTATCCTTTTCGTCCGCCGACGTTCGCCTTCCTCCCAACGGTGCTTGAGGCCAACAGAACGCGACCATGAATGACCCGGCTAGACTGAAAGACCAGGCCGCGCTCGTCCTCGATCCGGACAGTTCTCCGGAAGCTCTGGGGCCATCGACCCTCAGGTCTCCTCTGCCGAACGTAGGGCTGTGCGTACACGGAGGCGAAGGTTAGTCACCTCGCCAGATGAGTTGTGGGGCACGATAGTTTAGGCAACTTTGGTTTCATCTCCAGATTTCACCAACTGTGGAAGTCAACAGCTACAGCGACGTATTCACGATGCTGTGCAAGAATGGCCCTCGCTATTCGATCCCATTCGCGCTCCTGTTCAGACCAGTCGCCACCTCGATCTACGTCTTCATACCAATCGTGCCAGCGCCCGTCGGGCGTGACTACCACCGCGGGAACAGCCTCTGGCGGTAAGTCAGATACTTTCACGGTGTTTCTGGCCCATTTCGATTCAAATCCCTCATCACCCTCACGGGCTGGATCACTGCCCCTCGAAACCATTCCATCCCATCTGCCGCCGATCCACCACTCATCCCACTCGGCGCTTGGGTTCTCCGGGTACACTCCACCTTCGATTGGCAAATCTACGTTGTAGGGCTCGAGCATGTTGGCGACGAATTTCGGCATCTCAGATTTCCCGACCACTCTTGGCACCAGTACAAAGGCTAGGTAATGCATCCTACCCACCTCTCACATCACGCTGAAAGCGCTGGATGAATAGACGTCCCGAAGACTTCGACCTCGAAAGCTTGTATGAATGGTCTGAAGCTTGCCACACCCCTTTCGAGCCTTGAAGCCTCGCTAGCAGTCCCTCCGCACCTTTCGTCTCTGACGGTATCCACTCACCTGAGCCACGCGTGTACTTTTTCCAGGGCAGCTTCTCCCAGTCTGCTTCTTCAGGTTTGGCGCCAACATTATGCTTCTGGGCGGCTGTTTCTCTCTGTTTCGAGATTCTCTCGTCGAACATTGTCTCTAGGGTGGTTATGACATCGCTGGCGGTCTTGCCGCTGGGAACTTCAGCCTCCACCGTGTAGTCGATGCGCACGTTACTGTATTCCCCTGTTGCAATCGTCGCCCCCTTATGCACAGTAACTTTCGGTCTCTCCATCGCTTCCTTTTCTGCCAAGGGTCACTTCACCTCATGTTGCTCGCGGGCATTTCCCCCAAAGTCCCTGCCCTTTTCATGTGCGAGAAGCGCTTCCAACTTCGAGACTATCTCATACTGCTGATCCAGAAACATGCGAACATACGCAGGCAAACGCACATAATCGTCAAACAGCTCCGGATCTAAGAAGTCAACTTCACCGTCAGGATGAGGCGAACTATGGTCAGCCTGAGCAGATTCCGTACGAATCTTCCGGTACACTCTCATCAGCAAACGAATCACCGGGTCGCCCCTGATTGCGAACTCCCACCGAGGCCCCTTACCATCCTCCAAACCCGCCAAACGCAGAGGCCTAAGCCTCAGCTTGAAAGCACGTTCAATGATGCGCGCATACCCCTCACAAGCCGTCTGCGCCCGACTAACCAGCTCAGCAGAACTCTTACCAACCCAATTCTTACCCGCATGAATCACAAGTTTGTCGCAACCCTTGATGCCCTCATGCAGCTCAAAACTCACATCATTATGCGTACCCGCATAGCGATTCCAATGCTCAATTCCATCAACTTTCCTCAGAACATGCTTGAGACGCTTGAATCCCTCGGCATCCTTCTCAAGAATCTCGGCCTCAAAGTTCAGATGTTCAACCCGCAAGCGTGATTGAAGAACAGCATCCAGAAACTCTTTGGCTGAGGCGGAGAGAAGTTTTTGACATTTTTCGGAAAGCTCGTAGTATTTGCCACCTGACGTGTTCTTCCCAGGGGTGACTGCCCTGACATGACCCAGTTCCTCGAGTATACCCGCCCAGTAGTTCACTTTTTGACGCGACATTCCAAGCGCATGCGCGACCTGCGTCTGAGATCGGCCAGCTCCCAAGTGTCTTAGTATTTCCAGTATCGTTGCGTCCTTCGAATTCCTCGGAAGACCTACTGTTGTTAAGAAATCACGTCCGAAATTCTGACAAGAACGCAGTTTACCCACCTCCCAACAGCTCCTCTACGATGTTCTCAGCCTCCTCCACCGTCTCGACGAGTTCCGGCTTTCCGCCTCCGTCATCGACGATCACGTCCCAACCGAACTCGTCTACGTCAACTTTGAATCGTGTGCGGTACCCATGCTCCTTGAGCCGTCCGTTCAACTCGTCGAGCTTCGCATCAATTTCATCATCTGCCAACTCATGCCAGAGAGAGCGGGATCCACTGTTGCCCCGTGACAAGTATTTTTCTGCTTGTCGCTCCACTTCTCGCATATGTACCGTCTTAGTGGTGTACATCGTTAGGTGTTGGGCCACTCGCTTGGGCAATTCCGATAGGAACCGCTCGGGCCACCATTCCGCCGTGAGTAGTTCGGAGTAGCCTTCTCTCTCGTCTTCGTAGAGCAGCGTTGGCTCGCCGTATGTGAGGCTCATTTCTACTATCGCAGTGCAGGCGAGGCCGAGGCTGCCTGAAAGGAACGAGGTGAACACCACCCCTGGCCCGACCGTCTCGTACACCTCCGTTTGGTCGCCCCCATGCACGACGCGATAGATGCTTTTCACTACGGAATGAGCGACCGGGGTGAAGCGCTCTTGGTATTTCAGGCTCAGTGGAGGGTTCGCCTGCCGCAGCAAAAAGGAGAGGTTCCTGCTTTTCATGACATACGGCGAAGTGATGACGCTTTCCGTCACGTCATTATTCGCCCTCCTTCGGGTACTTTTATCCCTTTTCCGCAGAACCTCGACCATGTGTATCCACACTGTGGTTCCATACTATTGTTACGCCTTATTAAACACTTCGGTCCCACACTGTGCATCCACACTTTATAAGCCACCACAACCTCTCTTTAGTTATGAGCAACCAAACAAAAGAGGAGCCCCTGTACGGGTACCTAACCAGCCATCCCTTAGCCCTAGAGCTCTGTAATTTTGTTCTTAGAAACGGCTCCTGTACTGCAAGCGACGCCGCCGAATCACTCGGAAAATCCCTACCAACAACTCTACAGTCCATGCAGGGACTAGAGAAGCTTGGCGTTCTAACAAGCACAAAGACGGGAAGGGAGAGGACGTTTGAAGCGAGAAATCGCGGCCGCCTTCAATCGGCTCTAGAATCAGAGACTGTGAGGACTTCGGCTTCAAGAACAGGTCGGCTGAAAGACAGGATGTTCCCTGTGTTGCGTTTCGAGGATTCGCTGGTAAACAAATTGACCGCTGAGATGCATGATGGCGTCAGGATTCGTCGAGAGGCGGCGGTTGAAACGGGACTGATGGACACGCGCGTCGACATGGTGATCGAATCCAAGAAGCATCGAACAGCCCTAGAAGTGACAAGGCTCGTTCATCCGAAAGATGTCTATGCAGTAATTGGAAAGATCCTCACCATACTATGGTCGGATGAGAAGTTTGACGCAATGCTTGCAGTCCTTCTTCTGCACCCGCAACTTAAGCTTCAGCCGCGGCTGAACGTTTGGGGGATAAAGAAGCTCGTTAAGGACGCTCTCGGTGAAAAGACAAAGTTCGATGTCGTAGCAGATTTCTCAAGCGACGGCGACCTACTGGATGAGAAGTATGCTGAGAGAGTGGGGGATCAAATTCTCAACTGCCTCAGAGAGCTGTAGCAGCCCTGAAAGTTTCATCTGACAACTCAAAATATCCCCACGCCTTGTAGGCATGATTAACAGTTTACCGAAACGGTACAAACTAGTTTTCCGTAATCCAGACGTAGACCCCCTACAATCAATGGAAACGTTCCGCAGACTCTTTGCAAAACAGAGATGGAGAATTGCTGAATCCAAAGCCTACCACTATGACACAGAGGACGCGAGAGAAGCCGATTTCTTGGCTCCAGTTTCACATACGCCAAATAATGAGACGAAACTGTATTTTGTCGAGCTATCAACAGATCGCCTAAATCCGCCAGTTGGAAGATCGTGGCTCGATTGTTCTGAATTGATCACTTCACGAGGATTGATTTGAGCGCTCTCTTCGCTTTCTTCTTGGAGTATTCTGATTCATCATTCAAAGCTACTTCTTCCAAAAGTCTTGGTTTCCTGGAGGGCAGGATGGTCAACCGAAAGGACAGTATCACAGCTTCCAGCAGCCAATGCGTCTTGAACCAGTCTAATCTTGTGATCAGTATGGTTTACCAATAGAACTTCTACAGAAAGCCCAACTGTGTAAAGAAGAAACTGTAGCCACTCGACTTGGCTTTCCCTAAGTGAATCAGAACCAGACTTCACTTCCACTAACGAGGGCTTGGGGGCATACAGGAATAGATCCGGCAAGCCGCTTCTGTTCTTTCCGAAATCAGCCAGCAGTCGTTTCATGATAAGAAATAGCTGCTCTCTTGAGATGCTTTCTATTCCGAGGCAAAGGTCGTCAATTGAATATGCATCCCAGTTCCAGATAGGTCGACAGGGTTTTCCTTTGTGCTTCGCATAGGCGTCGTTGATCTCCTTGGAAATCGATGCACAGGCAAGAAGGTTATCTATGCGCTTTCCAATCAGTTTTGCTCGTCTGGAATAGAACTCAGGTCTAAAGAAATCGTGAGGCATATCTTGGAGTTTTCCGGGGAAGTCTCCCAGCTGGTCTGAGTAGACGCCGGGCAGCCTAGCGAATATTATATCCCAGAATAACAGCGCCATGATGAACGACCAGTAGCCGTTCTCGGCCCACACACCGCGATAACCAAGGCCGGCGTAGTATTCCAACGCAGCTTGTTCAACCATTACGCTCTTAGATTTTCCAGCGTAACTGATTCGATCATCCTCATTTGCTACTTTCTCAAATCTAATGCAGCGAAGTGTGACCTTTCGCGGCGCATCAGGCGTCTGGATTCACTTCCTGAGAGTTGCTAGCTGACCAAATTCTGGCGTTAATGGAGACCAATGATCCTAATCGGTGTGGTCCCAAGTAAACTCTACGAGAGAATCCGGAGGCTGACCAACCTGTGAGTTGCCATATACGAAAATACTGCAGTGAAAAGATTCCTCTTAACTATCAATGAAACTGAATTAGCCGATCAGGTCAACGAGCGAGCCTAAGCGGACAATTGGCGAGGAAGGTACAATGCGAAATCAAATGCCATTGAATCAACATCCTCGACTTCTAGGTTGCCAGCAAAAGTGCGCAAATTGCAAGCTCAAAATAGATTGATGCGAAGATTGCCAGAACTCAACGACCCCGAGTCCATTTATCCAAGCAAATGAGTATACTCACTTGAGGCGTTTTCTTGCTAGGCGACGTCGTTAGAAGACTAATCGCAGACTTGGACAATCACGTAGCCGAGACTTCACTAGGTGACCCTTTTCTAAGCGGCCACAGCTACCGGGCACACGCCCTAGATGCTGTCAATTTCAATCAAATTCGTACAACCGAGTCGAGGAGTAGAATTGCGTTTGTTGACGGGGGAAATCAGGAGCTTATTGGGGCGCCCAATTTCTCGGTGCAGCTCAATCGAGTTTACTTCAACATCTTTGAAGGTAGGAGATTAGTCTCCCCGAAATCGATCCCAAATAGAATTGAATTCTTCTCCGTAACCTCTGCCAAGTTCCGAAACGGCGAGATCCACTATGATACAACTCTCTTCCCCAATTCAGAGGACTTTGCTGATTTTCTTCCAAGTCCTTCAGATCTTTCTATCAGTTCAACCGATTCAACGATTATGACTGGTAAGGCTCGTGCCGACATCAGTAGGGTTGGATCAATCGCGCGAAGGTTCGCTGAATGGCAGAGTGCGTTTCGGATCGTTGAGAAGGAACTGGGGCACGACGATGTCCTAGTCATGGATGGCATTCTTCGGACGGCATTTGCCAAAGAATCCAAGTACGCTAAGACAGCGTATAGGGCTGCTCTGGAAAGGGGAGTAGTCTATACTGGATTATCGAAGACTAGTCGGCTTTTCACTACAACTGGGCTTTCGCTTCTGGGAGCTGTCAGAAGACTTGCTTTAGACAATAAAGCTCCCCCAATGTGGTACTATTATCCGATTGCGGAGTCCCTTAGCCCTGAGCATGAGGCTGCAATCTTCCTTGTAAAGCTCAGTGATATGTCGGAGCGTGTTTTCAGGTATGAAATAAACGCGGAACAGGCGAAATCGTTAACCCCTGACAAGCTGAACGAAGTCTTCAGTGCGCTGTCTCAGAATTCAAATGATCTCACCTTTCCAGGATACCCTTATGGCCTTATTGATGCTGACGATAACGCACGTGTCAGGACGCAGGAGTTGGAGATGTATCGGGTCATGCTGTTATCGGAAATCTCGAAGCTAGGATCAGCTGCAAAGTTCCATCGCCATATGGAGTCCACTGACGCTCACGGAATCATGAATCTTCTCAAGGGGGCATGATGTCCATGACAGTCTGCGGCCAAATAGTTGCAGGTGAAATAGGCAAGATCCTGATCAGGGAGAAAGGCGGGGAAAAGATTGAGCTGGGCGATCTTCTGGTTGTGGAAGATCCAGCAGGTTACACGATCATGCAAGTGTACGACTTGCTTTACGGCAGCCAAATCTCCCAACTGGCTAGAGAACAGGTAGCGGGCCTGAAACTGGAAGGACTCGGGGTAGGATTGGAATTCTTCGAACCACAATTAAGAAACTACGTTCTCGCAGAAGCAAAGGCCGTACTCAGAATGACTGACCATCCCCAGTCCGCCAAGGTTCTTCCCGATTTCTTCGGTATGGTGAGACATATTGAACAGAAAGATCTTCCGTTCCTCAGCAAACCCGACGACCCCATCTACATTGGCAAAGTGAGAAGCGGATCCAAGATAATCGACGTGCCCGTCTACTTGAACGGTCAAGAAGCGCTAACGCATCACATTCTCGTCCCTTCGGCGACCGGCAGAGGAAAAAGCAATCTGGTCAAGGTGATGCTGTGGAGCATAATCGGCCAAAGCAAGTTCGGAATTCTCGTACTCGACGCCCACGACGAATACTACGGGAGAACCGGGAAAGGACTAAAGGATCATAATAAGGCGAAAGAGGGTCTCCTCTACTACTCAATCAACCCAGTTCCCGGAACAAGCACACTCATAATCAACCTGAAAGCCATTCTACCCGACCATCTCAACGGCATAATCCCCCTAACCGACGCCCAGGAACAGGCCGTGAGCAGGTACCGCCATGAATTCAAAGAAGACTGGATCGAACACATCCTCCGCGGAACGACTATCGAAGCAGCCGCAGTGAAGCCCGTAACGCTCGGTGTCCTCCAACGAATAATCAAAACGAAACTCTCCATTTACGTTGAGAATAACGAAATAGTCTGCAGAAATCGTGTGTTCAGTTCAACAGGCGGAGAGTCAACCATCAAGGAAATCGTTGCCGCCCTCCAGGCTGGCAAAACGGCAATCATTGATACGTCGAAGCTAGGGGATGAAGCCGAACTGCTCATTGGGAGCATGATCGCAACAGAAGCCTTCACAACATATGAAAACTGCAAAGCGGAAGGGACGCTCACCGAGAAAGTTCCGATTAGCGTCGTCATCGAGGAAGCTCCGAGAGTTCTTGGAAGCGAACAACTCCAAAAGGGAGACAACATTTACGGCAGAATAGCGAGAGAAGGCAGAAAATTCAAGATCGGCCTTCTCGCCATAACGCAACTCACAAGCGTAATTCCCCGCGACATCCTCACGAACATCAACACGAAAATAATCCTGGGAAACGAAATGGCAACAGAAAGACATGCGCTCATAGAAAGCGCCGCACAAGACCTCTCCGACGATGACCGATTGATAGCGAGCCTCGACAAAGGTGAGGCCATCGTCACCAGCATCTTTCAGAAGTTCGCCGTTCCGATACAGATACCACTATTCGATGAACTCGTCAAGGAACAGAAGACGCCCGGGAAACAGCCTCCACTGCAATACACTGGGTAAAGTCATTGCATAGCTTCGCTCACCTGGCAGATGCACACATAGGATCCTTCAAACATCCGGCTCTCCAAGACCTAGCCATCAAGGCGTTCAACGAAGCCATGGACGTCTGTGTCAAACGCAAAGTGGACTTTATCATCATTAGTGGCGACCTTTTCGATTCCCCCATGCCAGACATGACACTGGCCAATGTGGCAGTAAGAAAACTCAGGGAAGTACGAAACCAAGGAATCCCACTATACGCCGTTTATGGGAGCCACGATTTCAGCCCCACCCAAACGTCAATCGTCGACCTACTCGAAAGCTCCGGCCTATTCAAGAAGGTCACCAAGGGCAAGATGATTCAAAAAAAACTGCAATTGGAATTCGAAGTCGACGAGCAAACAAAGGCGAAGATCTGCGGCATTTCAGGAAGACGCCTAGGCATCGACAAGGAATACTATACGATCCTCGATAGGCAAGCATTGGAGAATGAAGAAGGATTCAAAATATTCGCGTTCCATGGTGCATTGAGCGAGTACAAACCGAGGTACATTGCTGAAGCCGACTCGACACCAATCTCCACCCTACCCAAAGGATTCGACTACTACGCAGGAGGTCACATTCACGAGAAAATGCATGACGACACACATGGCTACAACATAGCCTATCCAGGAACACTCTTCGGGGCAGACTACCGTGACCTGGAAACAAGCGCCAAAGGCGAAGAGAGAGGCTTCTACGTCGTCCAATTCTCCACCAAAGTCGAGAGAATAGACCTCGTCCCCGTCTCGGTTTGCGGCTACGAACTAATGGAATACGACGCCACCGACAAAAACGCGAGCAAAGCGCAGGAAGACCTCTTACAAATGGCTCAGCAACGGAAGAGCCTGGAAGGCAAGCTCGTCCTGTTGAAAGTCTCAGGACAGATGTCTGGTGGTAAGACTGCCGAAATAGACTTCCAACAAATCAAAAAGCTCCTCAAAGACCAGGGCGCCATCGAGATTCAACTCAACAACCAGAAGCTAAGCTCGAAACAATATGCGGCAATCCACATCGCAAGCGCCGGAGAAGAAACACACAAAATCGAAGAGAGACTATTCAAAGAACACATCGGAACAGTAAAAGTTGAAGATCCAAAACTCAAAAGTGAAGAAGGCGTAACTCTCTCAAAAGAAATCCTCTCCATCCTCAAACAAGCCAAGAAAGAGAACGAGACCAAAGGAAGCTACGAAGGCCGCGTAATAGCCAACGCCACCAGCACCCTAGGGCTCCAAGAGGCTCTCAAATGATCATCAGATCACTCACCCTCGAGAACATACGAAGCTACAAACACGAACAGCCAATCCAGTTCCCTCTCGGCACCATCCTGTTCGAGGGAGACATAGCCTGCGGCAAATCCACAATCCTATACGCAATTGAATTCGCACTTTTCGGCCTAGGCTCAACCGGATCATCCTTCCTACTCAGGAACGGCGCCAAAGAAGGAAGCGTAACACTACAATTCGAAGCCAATGGAACAGAGTATGAGGTTCACCGTCGTCTGGTCAGAAAGGGAAAAACGGTCAATCAAGAAGACTGCTACCTAACCGGACCAGAAGGCAAATCCCTACTCTCAACCACCGAATTGAAAGAAAAAGTCCTCCAAGTCTTGAACTTCAACGAGCCATCAAACCCGCGAGCCCAGAGCGTCATCTACCGTTACGCAATATTCACCCCCCAAGAAGAAATGAAAGAAGTCATCACCAAACAACCAGACGATAGACTCCAAACACTCCGCAAAGCTTTCAGAATCGAAGATTACAAAATCGCGGCTGACAACTCAGCCAAGCTTACCACAAAAGTTCAGGAGAAGATTTCAAACCTTGAAGGAGCAACAAGCGACATCGATAGCATAAGAACAAAAATCGATGGCGAAAACACACTCATTGAGAAGCTGAACAACGAGATCACCCCGCTAAGAACAAAGGAGCAAGAACTCGACAAACAAATCAAGCAGAAAGACGACCAAATCAAACAACTTCAAACCGAACGCGAGAAAATCAAACAAGCAGAGACAACGCTCCCCCTACTCCAGAATCAACTGACAGAGAATACGAACCAACTCAAAGAAGCCACCATCCAGAATACGAACCTAAGGAAGCAGATCGACGAAGAAATCCAGCCCAAAATCAACAAATTCCAATTAGCAAAGAAGCCAACCGATAGGACAACAGAGGAACTTAAACGAGAACAAACGCTACTCCAAACCAAGATTCAAGACACACAGAAACTCAAAGGACGATTCGACGAGAGGATAGGAAACTTCACGTCCATAACGGAAACAAAAACATGCCCAATATGCGAAAGACCAGCCGACCCTGCCGAGTTCAAGAACAGATCCAAACACCTTGAAAAAGAACGCGAAAAACTTGACCGACAAATCGAAGTGGATAGAGGGGCACTCGAGTGTATCGAGACTACAATTGAAGAACTCGGAAGGTACACGGATGCTCAGAACCAGCTGAAATTACTGACCCCTCAACGCGACGAAACAAACACGCGGATCAAGAACAACGAAGAAAAGATCACCCAACTGAACGGGCGAATCGAGGAACTCAACAGGAAGTTTAATGTGGCCAAAAGGGAGATCGAACCCCTTCAGAAAGTACTGGAAACAATTGACAAGGCCGGGAAGGAACAAGAATCCCTCAACACCGAACTGATTAGTGCTGGAAAAGACATAGCCGGAAGAGAAGCAACAATAGGCGCTTCAAGAAAGACCCTGAACGACCTGCAAAACCAACTTTCCCAGAAAGAGAGGGAGCTTCAAACTCTAGCTCAGCTGCGCGACCACAAGGTGTGGTTGAGCCAATATTTCGCTCCAACTATCGAAAATATCGAGAAGCATGTTATGACTTCGCTTAACCAAAGATTCAACGACCAATTCCAGAGATGGTTCCAAATACTCATCGACGATCCGGACATGCAAGTGCGGGTTAACGAGGACTTCTCTCCATTAGTCGAACATGAAGGATACGAACAAGAATTCATTGGGCTGAGCGGGGGAGAGAAGACCAGCGTAGCTCTCGCGTACCGACTCGCTCTAAACACAATCGTGCAAGAGGTAGCCATAACCGGTGGTTCGAACCTGCTAATCCTGGATGAGCCAACCGACGGCTTCAGCAGAGAACAAGTCCTCAAAATCAGAGACATATTGTCAGAATTACGATGCCCTCAAGTCATAATGGTATCACACGAGAAAGAGCTTGAGGGATTCGCCGACCACGTTTTCAGGGTGCGCAAAGCGGACGGAACATCGATAATCAATAAGCAGGCTTGACCATCCAGAGCAACCCCTGCCTCGTTAGAGGCTGATTTCTTTCTCGATGGTAATGGCGTCTCGAAGCAGCTTGGCCACCATGGAAAATGTCCAGTTGACAGTTGCGGGCCAAATTGCACGCTTAATCGTCTACATCTGAAACTGGCCAAAACAGAATCTGAACCGTTACGCCCATTCGGGCTCGCATTCTGCGAACTCTTGCAACAGGAGAACCATGACTTCGACTACCGCTACCAGTGCCTTGATAGTTGAAGTTAACTCCTGAAATATCCAGTCAGAGTCGGACAATTCGGAATCAATCCGAAAAGCGTCAATCTTCTCTTTAGCAGATTCAGAAATCATTTGGGCCAATAGATCTTGGTCAGCGGTACGAGTACCCTTGTCTCTGCGTCGAAGTTGTCGTAGTACTGTATGATGAGATCCACGAGTCCATCAAGGTCGATAAGTGTCGTCGGAATGTTCGACCGCTCCGCCTCGTACTTGCCCTCCCTCGTGAATCCCCCTGTGCTGACATAGAGGGCTTTGTGACCGGGCCGTAGCCTTCCTAGGAAACTGCTCACTTCAGGTGCCCCCATCTGGCCTCCTCTGTGTTTAACCTGTGCGACTATTCTAGGCTCGTTGAATCCTAAGCCGTCTGGTGACGCTTCCACATCGCGGCCCCGATCCGCTCCCGGAGGCGAAACTCTCGTCTTGTAGCTCATTGCGCGGAGAATGCCGGCTGTGAGTTCCTGTGCATCGTCCCAGTCAAGAGCGAGGATCTTGTCTTTGATGAACTCTCGTGCCTTCTCGACGATATCTTCACGGTACTGTTCTAGCTGTTCATCTTCATGCCGCGGCGTAATTCCCACTGCCGCAGTCTGCCCTGCAAGTAGATTGAATATTTCTTTCTCTACGTCTTCTCCAGCATCAAATAACGTTGAGATTGCACCGAGCGTGTTTCTAGTTGACGTGGAAAGGTTATCGCGTGATACTGTTCCTTTCCATTCCACTTTTCTCACGTTTCGGTATTCCTTACGCGCCGAATCGTAGTGATAGGGACATCTTTATGATGCCCACAAGGTAGACCCGAGATTCCGGCTCATATGTAACGACGTAATCGTTCTCCTTGAAGTCGAATCTGAATCTGCTGACCTGACTCGCAGAAATCGCTTTCCATCCAGTCGTTTCCTCTTTGTATTTCTGATCAATCTTTCCTCTAATTTCACCTGCATTTTGAATGTTCGTAAGGTCTTCCAGATCATCCCAGCCGATGGCCACGATGTTATGTTGCTTGAAATCTTCAAACACGCGACCGTGCTCCCCGGCCCTAACCATCCACATAATCTCACGGGGGTCAATATGTCAGCGATCTAGCTTTAAGGCAATTGAAGGGTCTTGCAGTTCCGATTTCCCAAATTGCTAAGAGATACTACAACTAATCAATTAACCAAGCAGCCGAGCGCACATGTCGACCACTCAAGAAAGCACTGGGAAATACGTACCCCCAGAACTGTACAAGACGAGCTGGACGGACAATCACATCAGCGAATGGAAAGCCTTCACAGTTAGCACGTTAAAGTGAAAGACCATGCCCACGAACAATGACATTGAGAAACGATTATGGGCTGCTGCCGACCAGCTTTGGGCTAACTCCAGTCTTAAGCCCTCAGAATTCTCCGCTCCGGTTCTAGGCCTAATCTTCCTACGATACGCTGATCACAAATTCAGCCTGGCAGAATCCGAATTCTCCAAAACAAAGGCCTTGTCGGGCCACCGCAAAATCGGCAAGATTGACTATCAGGCGAAAGGGGTCCTGTATCTCCCTAATGACGCCCGATTCTCCAAGCTCCGGAGCATTCCGGAGGGCGAAGATCTGAGCAAAGCCATCAACGACGCTATGAAACTCATTGAGACTGAGAATGAGGAACTCAGAGACATACTCCCCAAAACATACAAACGCCTCGATAACACCACGTTAATTGAACTGCTAAGAATCCTCGGCTCTATTCCCATGGATATCGAGGGCGACGCCTTCGGCAAGATCTACGAATACTTTCTCGGAAACTTCGCAATGAAGGAAGGACAAAAAGGAGGAGAATTCTTCACCCCAACCAGCCTCGTCAAGCTCATTGTTGAGATCATCGAACCCTTCCACGGTCGGATCTACGACCCGGCCTGCGGCTCAGGCGGCATGTTTGTCCAGAGCGCACGTTTCGTAGAGAACCACAAGAAAGACCCCAACGCCGAAATCGCAATCTACGGCCAAGAAAAAGTAGCTGACACAATCCGCCTATGCAAAATGAACCTAGCTGTCCATGGAGTGTCAGGGGACATCCGTGAAGCCAACACCTACTATGAGGATCTTCACGAAAGCTTGGGGAAGTTCGACTTTGTCATGGCGAATCCCCCTTTCAACGTATCTGGCGTGGACAAAGAGAGAATCAAAGGCGACCGCCGATTCTGCCTAGGGATACCGAGGACTGACAACGCTAACTACATTTGGATTCAGGCTTTCTACAGCGCTCTGAATGACAACGGCCGAGCAGGTTTCGTGATGGCTAGCTCTGCGGGGGATGCTCGAGGTGCCGAACTCGATGTTCGCAAGAAACTGATCCAGTCAGGTGTTGTAGATGTTATGATCTCGGTAGGCTCGAACTTCTTCTATACTGTGACGTTACCTTGCGCACTATGGTTCCTTGACAAAGGTAAGCCAAGTGCCCGACGAGACAACGTTCTTTTCCTCGACGTTAGAGGTATTTATAGGCAGATTGACCGAGCTCATCGTGATTTTTCGGCTGAACAAATAGAGTTCCTTGCGAACATTGTTCGCCTTTATCGTGGCGAGAAGATCGAATCGGCAATGGGTAGCGGGAAGCGTATGATGGAACATTTCGGCAAGAAACTCAATACCTATGCCGACGTGCCAGGACTGTGCAAGGTTGCCACTATCAGAGATATTGAAGGTCAAGGCTGGAGCCTCAACCCAGGGCGTTACGTTGGCGTCAGCGGAAAGGCGGTCGAGGATTCTGATTTCCGCGAGAAGCTAGAAGCGCTCAACGAAGAACTCGAAACGCTCAATGTTGAGGCCCAGCTATTGGAGCAGCGCGTTACCGAGAATATATCAGGATTGCTTGGGTAGATTTGATCTCGACCGTCAGACTTGGGGAGATCACAGAGTTCATCAATGGAGGACCTTGGAATGAGAGCGAATATGTTGAAAGCGGGATTCCGGTTGTTCGAGTGAGCGATTTCACGGAAAGCACTGTCAGTCTGGCTAAATGCAAGTTCTTGCCCCGAGAGAGCTGGAACAAGTACTCAAAACACCGATTGTTGGCAGGAGATCTGGTTGTTGCTACAGTAGGGTCTCACCCAACTCAACCCGCATCTGTTGTTGGTCGACCAGTCATAATTCCACAGTCTGCGGAAGGTGCTTTGCTCAACCAGAACGCAGTCTGCATCCGCCCAAAGGGAGACTCAATAGACAAAACCTATCTCGGGTATCTCGGGCGCAGCAAGATTTTCAGGGACTACATTGTCGCTCATGCCAGAGGCGCAGCTAACCAGGCTCGAATGAGTATCGCTTTGCTGAAAGAGATGAGCGTTCCCCTCCCGCCTCTTTCTGCCCAGCGCAAAATCACCGCCATCCTTTCGGGTTACGATAATTTGATCGGCAACAATCAGCAACGGATCAGGATTCTGAACGAAATTGTATTGGCGATTTACCGAGAATGGTTCATCCGCTTCCACTTCCACGGCTTGGAGAGTAGCACCGTGGATTCACCTCTGGGCCCAATACCTGAAAGTTGGGGAGTATCAACGCTTGCAAAATTATTCTCTGAAGACAGAAACATCGTACTTACTGGCCCTTTTGGGAGCAAATTACACGCATCAGATTATCGACCGGAGGGTGTTCCTCTCATCTTAGTGAAGCACGTGAAAGACGGTCACATTGAGGAACAGAATCTGCCATTAGTTGGTTCCCACAAATCCATTGAATTGGATCGCTACAGACTTCGGACTGGAGACATCACAGTAACACGCGTTGGTTTTGTCGGAGAATCAGCATATGTTCATCATTATTACAACGATTGGTTGGTTTCAGGCCAGATGCTACGCGTTCGATTGCCGACCAACGGACGACTACATGCACGATATCTCGCTCAGTACTATCTAACTCCGGCGTTCAAGAAGAGCATTCAAGGCCATGCTGTTGGCACTACTAGGCCATCACTTAACACGGACATTCTAATGTCAATGCTCATATTGGTGCCACCTTATCAGGTCCAGTCGGCTTTTGCGGAGTTCGTCAGCCCCGTCGATGAGATGATTCAGCAACTTTATCGGAAGAACGCGAACCTTGTGCAGACTCGCGATTTGCTATTGCCGCGACTGATCACAGGCGAAGCAAGCGACCTAGGTACCTCCGATGGGAGCAAAGTCGTATGACTTCAGCGGCCGGCTATTCTGAAGATCTTTTGATTGAACGTCCAACAATGGCGCTATTTAGTAAGCTGGGCTGGCAGACCGCTAATTGCCACTATGAGACTTTTGGAAATCGCGCAACACTCGGACGAGAGACTGCGGCCGATGTTGTCTTGGTCAAGAGACTAAGGCCGGCACTTGAGAAGCTCAATGATGGTTTGCCTGTGGAAGCGATCAATCTAGCCATCGAGGAAATAGTCCGAGATCGCGGCAAGATGAGTATGGTTGCAGCCAACCGAGACATAACCAGACTCACGAAGGATGGAGTGAAAGTCACATTCAAGACTGCTGATGGAGAAGAGGTCACGGAAATTGTCAAAGTCATTGATTGGAATAATCCTGCAAACAACGATTTCTTCTTGGCGACGCAGTTCTGGGTTACTGGAGAGACGTACAAGCGACGACTAGACATGGTGGGATTCGTCAACGGATTACCACTTGTAGCGATCGAGCTGAAAGCTTCACATAAGGCGTTGAAAAACGCCTATGATCAGAATTTACGGGACTACAAAAACACAATTCCGCAGCTGTTCTGGTATAATGGCATCATAATACTATCCAACGGTAGCGAGAGCAGGATTGGCAGCGTGACCGCGGAGTGGGAGCACTTTGCTGATTGGAAACGAGTCAACAGCGAGGGAGAACAAGGAATTGTCTCTCTCGAAACGATGATCAGGGGGACTTGCGACCCGACAAAGCTGCTTGATCTAGTGGAGAATTTCACATTATTCAGCGAGGAGAAAGGTGGACTCATCAAGCTATTGGCGAAGAACCATCAGGTTCTAGGCGTCAACAATACGATTGAGGCCCTGAAACAGATCAAGAGCCGACAGGGGAAACTAGGGGTCTTCTGGCATACTCAAGGCAGCGGCAAGAGCGTCGCGATGATATTCTTCGCTCAGAAAGTCCTGAGGACGATTCCCGGTCACTGGACGTTTCTGATTGTAACGGACCGCCAAGAACTCGATGGACAGATCTATGACAACTTCGTCAACACCGGCGTCGTAACCGAAGCACAGACCCAAGCTCAAGATAGCCAAGACCTGAAGCGTATGTTGAAGGAAGATCACCGCTACATCTTCACGTTGATACAGAAGTTCTGGACGGAAAAAGGAAGGGAATATCCCAAGCTTTCTGATAGATCAGACATCATTGTGATTACCGATGAGGCGCACCGCACTCAATACGACACTTTCGCACTGAACATGCGGAGTGCCATACCAAACGCTGCCTTCATCGCTTTTACTGGAACACCACTCCTTGTTGGAGAAGAAAAGACTCGCGAAGTCTTCGGTGACTACGTTAGCATCTACAACTTCCAACAATCAGTAGACGACAAGGCAACTGTCCCACTGTACTACGAAAATCGCATCCCAGAACTCCAGCTAACCAACGAGGACTTCAGGGAAGAGATGACTCGACTCCTCGAAGACGCTGAACTGGATGAGAACCAGGAAGCGAAGGTGGCTCGGGAGTTCTCCAGAGAATACCATCTCATCACCCGAAATGACCGCTTAGAGAAGATAGCAAAGGACCTCGTATCGCACTTCGTAAGTCGAGGTTACCAAGGCAAGGCCATGGTGGTGTCCGTCGACAAAGCCACAGCAGTCCTGATGTATGACAAGGTGCAGAGGCATTGGAGGGCACATCTAAGCGATCTCCGGTCCAGACTGAAATCTGCTGGCCCCGAGACGAGGTCAGAGCTGGAGAGAACTATCGCACTCATGCAGACGACCGACATGGCCGTGGTAGTATCCCAATCACAAAACGAAGTCGAGGAGATGAAGAAGAAAGGAGTTGATATTGCACCACACCGCAGAAGAATGGTCAAAGAGAAACTCGATGACAAGTTCAAAGACCCGAAAGATCCGTTCAGAATCGTATTTGTCTGTGCTATGTGGATGACAGGATTCGACGTACCCTGCTGCTCAACCATCTACCTCGACAAACCCATGCGCAACCACACCTTGATGCAGACTATCGCTAGGGCAAACCGTGTATTTCACGATAAGACGAACGGCTTGATCGTCGATTATGTCGGAGTGTTTCGTGACCTTGAGAAAGCTCTAGCAATCTATGCTCCTTCTACGGGAGGAGGCGAGGCTCCGGTGAAGAACAAGACGGAGCTTGTAGAATTACTCAAGAAAACGGTCAATGAAGCAACGACGTTCTGCACTCAACTGGGGATAAATCTCGACAAGCTGACTAAGGCAGAAGGTTTCGAGCGGGTCAAGTACCTGGACGATGCTGTAGAGGCAATTCTGATCAACGACGACACCAAAGGCAGGTATACCTATCACGTGCAAATGGTAACGAGACTATTCAGAGCGATCAAGCCTGACCCCGCCGTCAAAGACTTCATGTCAATTTGCGTCTCGCTTGCCGTTATTCTCGCTAAGATTCGCTCTCTAACCCCACAAGCAGACATATCAGACATCAAAGCCGATATTGAAGAGCTATTGGACAGATCGGTCTTCGCCCAAGACTACCTGAAGAAGCCAAGTCAACCTTTTGACCTGAGCAAGATCAATTTCGAAGCGCTCAGGAAAGATTTCGAGCATAGAAAGAAACGGATGGAGGTAGAACGATTGCGAGCATCAATTAGGGACAGGCTCCAAAAGATGGTGCAACTGAACCGATCTCGCTTGGACCTCTTAGAGAGATTCCAGAAAATGATCGACGACTACAACGCCGGAAGCATGAACGTAGAAGAATTCTTCAAGCAACTGTTGGAATTTACAAGGAAATTGCAGGAAGAGGAGAAACGAAGCATATCAGAGAACATCTCTGAAGAGGAGCTGGCTGTGTTCGACATTCTCCTCAAACCAAAAGTCAAACTGACAAAGAAAGACGAGCAACAGGTCAAAAACGTGGCTAAGGCAATGCTGCAAACCCTGAAGAAAGAGAAGCTGGTTCTCGATTGGCGCAAGAAACAACAATCTCGCGCCGCAGTACACCTATGCATCGAACAAATGCTCGAACAACTTCCCACACCACCCTTCAACCCCAATCTATACCAGGAGATATCTGACGCCACCTACCAGCACGTCTACGAAGCATATTTCGGTGAAGGAAACAGCATCTACGAGCACGTAGGAATGGGTGAGCATCCGATTGCTGGTTGATCCGAAGGGACAAACCTCAAGAGTGCAGAATCACAAGCCTCATGGTCATTGTCCATTATGTATGCTATCACTGCACGGCACGAAACTTTGCGGTCGCTCGGCGTTGTCTCGATGTCTCGTTTTTGTTCTTCGTCTTTGGTCTTTATGGCGTGGGGTTCTTCTTGCGGTGACAGGTATTTCGGTTACACCAACGCTCGACCCAACTACTCCGCCTAGTGCTTGAGGAAGCAGACCCTTACCTGGTACCGTTTCCCGTCGCTCGTCTTTCCCCAACAGTACGTGCAGGTTACTCCGCAAATCTTATCCTCCTCGACATCAGCCGCCGCGGTGGCTTGGCAGATTGCCTCTCCGCTTCCCACCTTGCTTGTGTCGTCCACCACCTTAGCGTAGTTATCCACCCGCGTGTCTATTCCGACCCGTGCGTTGTTGTCCAGAGTCCCGCCGTAACTCTTGATGACCGTGAAATTAGGCAAATCCTCCAGTGGCTCGAGTTTGAGCCCTAAACTTTTCGTGTAGGTGTAGAATTGGACGTGTGGCGACTGCTCCGCTATCTTCACCCACTTCTCAACGTAGGGCTGCGAGTAAAAGTCGCCACTCTCGTGCGGCCTGAATGCGCGCACCCTGTCCGCGTGGATTCGGAGCCAGCCGACCATGTCGCTGACGAATGATTCCTTTTGGGACTGCAGGTAGTTCCGTTCCCTCGCAGACCTGACCCCCGGCCACTGTTCCTCCTTCTTGGCGTAGCAGTAGGCTGCGCATTCGCCGGCCCAGGGGCATGACCACGGTTCGCCGGCTGGCAGGCTGAAGACGCCGACCGAGCTGGCCAGCTTTCTGTTTCCCATCGCGATCGACTCCTGGCCGCGGAACTCAAACGGGCGGACCATGGGGAAACCGAGCAGGTCGTCCAGGTCGGTTCTTCGGCGGAGTTGGAGTTCTCCCAGCCTGTCGTCTTCTTCGGCGGTTGCGCGTAGCGCTTGGAAGAGGGTTTTGTATACTGCTCCGAATGATGTGGCGTACCGTGATCCTGTGAGTCTGAGGTGTCTCCTCCAAACCACTGTGCGGCCTCCGAGAATGTCGGTGACTGTTTCTGGACTGATGTAGGCTGCCCGCTCGTCGTCCCTAACCTTGAGCCAAGCCTTCTTCGAAGTGTCGAGGTTCAACGGCGAGGCGTTCGGCACGCACTTTTCACACGTGAAGCTGACCTGCCAAAATGTCGCGTCCAGTTGCTCGCAGGCGCGGTGTCCGCACTCCGGGCAGGCGAAGTCCCGCATGTAGTCTAGGGAGCGGTTTTGCGGGTGGTCTGTCGTTTCCCAGCGGCGGAGAAAAGCCTCGTCATCTGGTTGGAGGGTCATTCTTGCCTGAAAAGTCTGGAAGGCCGGCCCGATAACTGTTTTGTCCCTTTCTCATGCGTATCCTAGCGACGGACTGATCGTGCGATCCCCTTAATCTTCCGCAGAGCCGACTGCTTTTCTCCTCTCACGATAAGCGGCCTCCTCCCTCCGAGTTCTCTTGTCTGCGTCAGCTCTTGGTTCCTGATCGCCCTTCCGTTCCGAGCCGCCTGACTATGCGGCCGCCAGCCGCGATGGACGCGCCATGCGAGGCGTGCTGTCAACGTGACGGCTTCATGCTGTGAATGTTCGTCTTTGGGTGTCTGGCGTGATGTTGCGTTTCTTGCGGTTTTGCCGCTTTGTTTTGTGGAGAGTTCGCTCTTCGGACGCACTCGTTCCTCCTCACGATTACGTGGCGCTTGGGATCTGGCAGTTTGCTGAGGCCTAGGAAAACAACAGCATCGAACTGCATGAGGGTCTTGAGAAATGTTTCCTCGTAGTATGGGAAAAGCCAGGGTAGGGTGATAGCTTTCTCGTCGGGCGTGAGTCGTCTCAGCTTTTGCTCCTAATTCACTGCCTACTCAACTGCTTCACCCTCGCACGCAACGTGGGCATGAACACGCGATTGCGCCCGACATCGCTACTTTTGTCACTGTTGTCTCCGAGTTGTCTCTCGTCGTCTCCGTTTTCGGCGGAAATCTGCGCTGAGAACGCGCTTGATTTATATGCTCTCCGAGCCCAATGTATTTTCGCGATGCGAGTGCGCCCGTTAAGGGACATCATTCGATCGTTACCGTGCCCGGACGGGCTGGTTTTTCGCTCACTCGTTGCTGTAAAGGTTTCGGAGAAGATCTTGACAGAGACAACGGAGACAACAATTCGCGCATGAAAAACAGGCTTGAGGAATAGAACGTAGGCCGTGCGTGCCGCATCAGGCTCGCGGCGTTCGCATAGCCGAAACCATCTTCATGAACCCTTGTCTCCTCTCTCCGAGTTCTGGATCCGAATCTTCTTTGAAAGCCACGGTGGTCTCGGGGCGTCATGTCAATAATACAGATTCAAGTCGGACAAATTTCTTTTTTGGTTGAAATCCGCCGAATGCGCTGTCGAGGGAAAACATGGCCGTTCACGCCTCATGGCACCGTGGACTGTGCCTGCCGAGACATCTTCAAAGAACCGAAGCCGGAATACTGCGACTGGGCAACCTTCGGAATTCTACAGATACATCCTCAAAGGCACAGGAGCGACGACCGACGAACCTAGAGAGCAGGAAGTGGGCTGATTGGAACAAGAATATTATGCGGGAACAAGAAACGAAGGAGGTGAATCTATGAGCGTTAAGACGACGACGATCCAGATAGCGACGAAAATGGGCGAAAGCTGGGGGCCTTGGCACGGATG
>Ga0187882_1001685_pt1 | contig 21807 bp, 18 predicted proteins | sample June2016WEW_19_1_3_FD_132991 | JGI IMG/M metagenome (GOLD analysis project Ga0187882, IMG submission 132991) | Peatland microbial communities from SPRUCE experiment site at the Marcell Experimental Forest, Minnesota, USA - June2016WEW_19_150 | ecosystem: Environmental > Terrestrial > Soil >... | reverse complement strand
TTCCTGAGATTGGCCAGATTCCAAAGGAGGGCTTTCACGATTTTGACGACCTTCCTCGGTTCCAATACGCTGAAGCCAGCAGTCAAAATCAAACTGAACAGGAAGTAGTTGCACAGAGCCCAAGCGAGCGAAGACCCACAGTTCTTTAGGATCGCCCGCAGCAGATTCCGGTGACAGTAGAACAGCTTCGTAGCATCCACAGATTTGATGCCTGCCGAACCTGAGAAAAAGTGAGCAACCCTAGCGTCTGGAGCGAATCCGATTCGATAACCTAAGAGCCTAAATCTCCACGAGAGATCGACATCTTCAAAATACATGAAGAACATTTCGTCAAAACCGCCAGCTCTCTCAAAGACTGCCTGCTTGACTAGGGCGGCCCCGCCACAGAACGAAAAGGGCTCGAACCCTCCGGAGTCATATTGCCTTTCATCGCGCTCTCCCCGTCCGATGTCCAAGAAACCTCTCCAGAAGGGGATGCCCATTCCTCCAACTGAGTCCAAATAATCGGGATTGTTCATCGAGACCATCTTGCAAGCGACTGCAGCAACCCTGGGATCCGCAGCCGCGACTTTGACGAGAGATTGGATCCAGTCTGGGCTCAAGACCTCAGTGTCATTGTTCAGAAGCACGAAGTAATCAGCGTTGATTCTCTCCAATGCTCGGGTATAGCCGGCAGCGAAACCAAGGTTCGTCGAGTGAACGATAGTCTTCACGTCAGGGAAATGCTCGCGAGCGTATGTGACAGATCCGTCGGTGCTGCCGTTGTCCACAAGGTACACATCCACGTTCGGACTGCCTGTTCGCGTCACACTTGACAGGCACTTGGGCAACCACTTCGAACCATCATGGTTGAGCACGACTACCGCAACCCTTGGTGAGCTCGCTATGCCCACAAGCTCTCGCTCCACTAGGTCCCCGATGAGGCTAGCACGTCTTGCGTGTACCGGTTGGTGACTTCCTCGCTCGGACCGAAAGCCATCATCTCACCATTGGTGAGGTAGAGTGCTTTTTCGCAGTAGCTCTCTATCAAATTCATGCTGTGCGATACGAGGACTATTGATTTCTTTTCCTTCTTGAATTCTCGGAACTTGTCGAGACATTTCTGTTGAAACTCTGCGTCGCCTACGGCCAGTGCCTCGTCTATCAAGAACATGTCCGCTTTTGTTTGAACCACGATGGAAAACGCCAGCCGGACTTGCATTCCTGACGAGAGGCTCTTCAGTCTGGCATCCTGAAATCTCGCAAGGCCAGCAAATTCAATGATCGAATCGGTGCGCTTCTTCACCTCCGAGCGCGGAATCCCCATCAATACGCCATAGATCAATGCGTTCTCCTTGACGGTAAGATCACCATGGAACCCGATTCCTAGCTCCAAGACAGCGGCCGCATTTCCATTCGTCTGAATCTTGCCCTTGTTAGGCCTTATTACGCGGGCGATGAGTTTGAGTAGAGTGCTCTTCCCACTCCCGTTGGGGCCGATTATGCCCAGTGACTCGCCGCGTTCCAGCCTGAAGTTGATGTCCTTGAGTGCCCAGAACTCCTCGTAGCTGTACCGCTTTCCTTCGAGAATTGACAGGGCACCTGCGATATTGTCGACGAGGGTGGAACGTCTTTCGTGTGGTATCCTGAACCGCTTCCACACATCCTGTACGTCCATGATGACGGACACTGTTAGAGTTCCTCCGCAAAGCCTGGTTCTAGCCGTCGGAAGATGAGGATCCCTGCCACCAGGAAGATCACTATGCTCGAAAGGACTATGACGCCATCGTACGGAGATGGCAGTTGACTCTTCAAGAAGATCGCCCTCGTCGACTCGATGAGGCGGGTCACCGGATTGAGGGAATAGGCAAACTGATACCTTTCAGGGACAAGGCTCGCCTCGTAGACGATGGGTGAGAGGAAGAAGCCCAGCTGAAGGGCAATCTCCCAGACCTGATTGAAGTCTCGGTACTTCAGAGTGAGTGACGAGAGTACTAGGGAGAGGCCGACGATCAAGAGGAATTCGAGGAGTAGGATTGCAGGAAGAAAGAGAGCGTAGAAACTCAGGTTCACTCCCAGCAGGACCAAGAGAGGGAGTAGAGCGAGAAACTCGAGCGCGGCACCGAATAGGTTTGCGACATTGTTTGACAGAACGATCAGCTGGCGTGGCAAATAGACCTTGGTGACAAGAGACGGGTTCCCTACTATGCTCGAGAGACCTTGAGCTGTGCCAATCAAGAAGAACCTCCAGATCAGCAGGCCGATGAGCAACCAGGCAGCGAAGTTCGGAATGTTAGCCCTAAGCAGGAACGAGAAAACCAGCGTCAAGATCGTCATGTAGGCAAGCGGGTTCAGGAGCGACCAGAGAAACCCGAGAACAGAGTTTCTGTAACGGAGCTTGAAGTCCTTCTGAGCTAGAACCGCTATTACGTCTACGTAGTGTCGTACCGTATTGGCCAATCCTGCTCGCCCCTAGCTCTTCGACTGCGGAACTCTCAGGCAGTGTCGGGAGGAAATAATGCTTCTTGTAATTCGCCCGGACGTTCGACTGTCAAGACGGTGAAGCCTCAACTCGTGATGCGCCACATCATTGCATGTTCGTCCCGACAAAACCCCCTTCGAGTCATACGTTCTTGGGGCATTAGTAACTTGGACCCAGTGATGTGCGGCGCAGTCTTTAAGTCGCCGTACATTTGCTAGCGCTACAGAGAGGACTAGATCATTCTCCGGCCGGCGCCTTCTGATGCTGAACGCTTTCCCTCAGGCCGGTGCATGTCGGTGGTGCACGCTCCCCGGCGTAGGAGAACCACTCGAACGAAGAAAGGAGATGTGCGCATTGAAATCGGAGGCGGAGAGTTCCAGTGGTGGCCGGAAGCTGTCCAGACGTTAGAGCTAATCCAGGAAAAGATGTTGTCGCGGATGCCACCTGTTTGCGATTCGCCTCCGAAGTCGCCGAAGGGATCTATTGCTCACACCTCATAGAACGTCTTTCCTACACTGACGGATTACTTCTCCTGAAAGAATTCTACCGTATCATGAAGAAGGGCTTGCGGCTCGAGATCTCTTGCCCGGACCTATCTGCCCTATGTCGTATCTACCTCCTGACTCAGGACCTGGAGCACAAAATTGGAGATGTAGACAAACTTGCCTCGGCGTTCTATGGTGCTCAGGTCCACTCAGCAGACTTTCACCGCTCAGGATATGACTACGACCTGCTGAGTCGTTTGCTGGCGAAAACCGGATTCAGCAGCATAACACGGTTGACTTCCGCGGAGGGAATTGGCGACCTCAGGGTAAAGAGGCCCAGGCAACTTTGTGAGCTGAGAGTAGAAGCCTTGAAACCGATACGACGAACGGGAAAAACGCGGATCTCTGTTGAAGAGCAGGGCGTGAAGTGGACGAATGAGACAGAATATCTGAAGGCTGAACTCGCGTCAAGAAATGCGCTCATTGACAAGCTCCTAAGATCTTTCTCTGATCCCCTTTCAGTCCTTCTCCAGTTGTATGTGACGAGAAATGATCTTCAGCAAGCTTCTCCAGAAGTCCGAACTGGCAACTATGGTCGTCTCATGGAATGGGCTAAGGACACTGTCGAGAACCGTGTTGATCAAGAATATCCCCGGCTGATGCGATATGCTGAATGGTACAGGTCAAGCCCCTGGTATGGACTTCTCCGAGCAAGACAAGCCTTACTGAGATCTGAAGAGGAGAAGAAAGTGCTGGTAGACTCCATGAGCTGGAGGCTCACCGCACCGTTGAGGCGGTTCAGTTCCTTCCTGCACGGTTTCAAAGTAGCGGAATCACATAGATGAGGTCCGTGGCTACTGGCTTGAGAACGATAGATTCTTCACTGGAAATGACAGATCAGAGAGCGAAATCCAGTCATACCGACACTAGGACGTGAGGAACACTCGATGCTCGACAAACTCGCGGAAGTAAAAGGAAGCATTGGGTGGCAGTTCATTCGTCTCTACAGAAAAGTCCTCGCCAAGTACTTCCCGCCGACAACTGCAAGGCGGATGGCTCTCGAAACGGTTCTTGTCCGTCTGGGGTCTCTTTCGCTATGGATGAAGCACACGTACATCAGACAGGGGCTGTCGCACGAGTCATTCATTCGCGCTTCGCTGGATGTCCAATACCAGGTACTTCTCAAGCACAATGAACTTGGCGCAAGGAAGGTTGCCGAGCTGAGGCTGGCAATTTTCAAGATGCGGATTCGGCCGCTTATCAGCGTGATAATGCCCACCTTCAATACTCCTGACGAATGGCTGAAGAGAGCGATCGAATCGGTGCGAGCTCAGATCTATGGGAATTGGGAGCTCTGCATAGTAGACGACGGATCTGTACGCGCCTCCGTTGCAGAGACACTCGATCGATATCGCACACTAGATCCCAGGATCAAAGCAATGTTCCTCCCACGGAGGTCCGGGATCGCATCAGCCTCGAATCAGGCAATCAGGCTCGCGACAGGAGAATTCGTGGGTTTTCTTGACCACGATGACGAGCTTTCACAGGATGCTCTATACGAAGTCGTTAAGTGTATCAATGAGCACAGCGATGCACAGCTGATCTATACCGACGAGGACAAGATAGACCCTCACGGCAAACGAGTCCATCCCTTCTTCAAGCCAGATTGGTCCCCTGACTTGTTGCTCTCGATGAACTATGTACCGCATTTCATAGTCTACAAACGTTCCCTTCTTGAGGAGATAGGGGGCTTTCGCGCGGGTTTTGAAGGCAGCCAAGATCATGATCTTGTCCTTCGGGCCGTCGAAAAGACCGATCGAATCTATCATGTGTCGAAGCCTCTGTACAGTTGGAGGATGGTCCTGACCTCGACGGCTGTATCCTTGGCGGCCAAACCGGCCGCTAGGGAAGCGGCGAAGCGAGCTCTTACTGGAGCTCTGGCCCGGAGAAATATCCGGGGAGAGATCCTTGACGGTTACAATAATTGGTACCGGGTAAGATACATTCCAAAGGGCGACTCACTTGTGAGCATAATCATAATCACGCATGACAACCTGGAGATATTGAAGGCATGCCTCGAAGGCGTCCAGAAGCACACAACCTATAGGAACTTTGAGATCATAATAGTTGACCATCACAGCCAACAGTCAAAGACATTGAACTACATACGATCTCTGGGTCATAGGACAATCAGGTTTGAAGAAGAGTTCAATTTTGCGAGATTCAACAATAGAGCCTCCGAGATGGCTGGGGGGCGCTATCTGCTATTCCTTAACGACGACACTGAAGTCGCTGGGGCCGATTGGCTGGGCGAGATGGTGGGAATGCTCGATAATAGAAGCGATGTGGCCGTCGTCGGAGCAAAGTTGCTCTATCCTGACGGCCGAATCCAGCATGCTGGGGTAGTCTTGGGGTTAGGTGGAACAGCCGAACACCCGTTCCGTGGCATGCAGAATTCTTGCCCAGGCTACTTCGGATTCCCACACTTGACTCGCAACTGTTGTGCGGTCACTGCAGCTTGCATGCTCGTTAGGAGGGATGTCTTTGAGACTCTGGGAGGCTTCGATGAGCGCCTACGGATAGGAGGTAATGATGTTGATCTTTGTATTAGGATCCGAAAGGCTGGATACCAGGTAGTGTACAATCCCCATGCTATCCTGTACCATCACGAAGGGCTAACGAGAAAGGGATCATTTCCGCTTTCCGATGCCGACTACTTTGCTAGAAAGTTGAAGGAGGAGATACGCAAGGGCGACCCGTACTACAACAGGAACCTCTCAACTGGATCCGGGGAATGTTACTCTATCGACCCCGGCCTCGTCGGCCTATGAGTCTTCCAGTGCTCGAAGTAGTGGCATCCTGTCGTGATCAACGACTATCCGCCCGTCACAAATGAGATAATCCTGTCTATCTGGATGTCCCAGGTCGTCTGTCTCACCGTCTCCAGGCCGTTCTTGACGACAGCTTTCCTCAGATCGTAGTCTGTCATGGCCCGTTCAAAGGTTTCTACGATACTCGATACCGACGGTTCCGTGAGCAGACAGTTCTCGCCATCTCGAAGGAGCCATGCATTGTCCGGATTCTTGTTCGTGATGACCACACACCCACTCGCCATCAACTCCCCAGGAAGGTATGAGGGATGTTTCGTGAACATGAAAACCAACCCCATGTCACAGCTGCGGTATAGTTCAGCGGTCTCCTTGAGGGTCAGCAAGCCAAGACTCGTCACCGGCATTGGTACTTCGTATTCCGAAAGATCCCAACCGGCTGTCACGATCTCCAGATGAGGATGTATTCGCTTGAGCTTCTGCAAAGCGAGAATGCCCAAATCGAAAGCGTTCCTCTCCATGGCAGGCCTCGCGTAGAAGAAGATCCGAGATACTTTCGATCGCGGCTCCCCTAACGAGGTATGGAACAGGCCACTATCCGGCGTTGGCAGGAAGTACTCTGCGTCTGTTCCATAGTGATTTCGGTAGATTTCTTTCAATCTTGGGCCATTTGTAATCCCCAGAAAGCCGAATCGGTAAGTTGCTTCTGCCAGCCCGTAGTACGGTCCTGCAGCATAGAATAACGGCTCAAAGTCCTGAATGAAGTAGTACTTTCCTCGAGTGTCGTTGAACTTCAGCGCGACGTACGCCGTCGGCCAGAAAGTTGCAATACATATGTCGCTATGTGGTATGTGCGCCGGGTTGATCAAGACTTCCAGTCTACCCAATCCCGGAAATATCGACCGTATCTCTGAGGCAACCGCTTCTTCATCCCGATGATGCGGGCCGTCAAAGATGACTATTCTATTGTGGATTCCCTTGGCGGAGAACGCGTCAGCGAAACGAAGAACTGTGTAGATTCCGCCTGCGTAGGGAGAGTGGTAGTCAGGAAGGAACCAGTTCACGGAAGACACCCTCCGAGAAGTCACCGCCTTCCATTCATCCATCAAGACCTTGTTCCTTGCCAGGTCGCTCGATGAGAAATCGTAGTCCAACAGACGCCTATTCAACGGGCGCCTGCTCTGTAGCGACTCCACAAGAGGCCCACGACTCATCCAGGCGTCTAATTGGCGAATATCAACGTCAGAATCCAATCTCCTACTGAGGTAGAGGAGACCAGCGGCTACGGTTCTTCTTAGCCCGAATCTTCGAGCATATTCGTACACAAAACTGAAGAGTCTCATATCCTCCTCGGCGGGTGTTGATGAAGACAGATCTGGATGGTCGAACCATCTCGGTGGCTACCTATATCTATTCGTTAAGGAACGACTAGAATGCCATCTGCGACATCCGGGTATGAGACGCACCCGAAGCACTGGCGCGGGCAGCCTTGCAGGTGCTCAGCCTGTCACAAGCCTTGGATCTCAGAGGCCATGTGTACACATTCATCAGAGCGATAGAGAACAGCCAATATCCAGCAAAAGCCTTCGCCGTTCTCTGGTTTAGAATCGTGGAGCTTTAGCTCGGCCATTATGGCCCAAGAATATTAGCGACTAGCAAGTCGTAGAGGTGGAGAGTGCTATGAGCGGCTCTTGCATTCTGTCTGAGGCAATTAGTGATTTGCACAGAAGATACGTCGGGAGGCATCCAACATTACTGGACGTTTTCATGGAAAGATACTCTGAGGCAAGACACCAAGATAACCAATCGCTGACCCATCTGGAACTCGGGAGCGGTCGCCTAGATCCTGAACGCCTCGGCCTGAGACAAAGAATCTACCGCTGTGACCGGATAGTAACTTTGGACATACAGCCGTCTGCGAGGCCTGATGTTGTCGCTGACTGTCACCACCTCCCGTTCAAAGAATGTGTGTTTGACTCCGTTAGAGCTGATTCCCTTCTGGAGCATGTGTTTGAACCCGTCAAGGTTATCCAGGAGGCTTATAGGGTCATGGTCAGAAACGGGCTGGTCTTCATCTCAACGCCCTTCATTTGGAACGAACACCATTACCCGACGGATCAATTCCGATTCACAAGACTGTGCATGCGCCGCCTCCTAGTGGACGCGGGTTTCAATGAAACGTTCATTGACACCACACCCTTCACAGGTCTCTTTCAAACTCTGACCACCATCGTCACGTTTGCGAGAGCAAGAGAGGGAGTTCTGCGCACGCCTCTTGACCTGCTTCTCTATGTCATTGTGCGCTTCTCCTCGTTCGCGCGCTTTCTCGACAAATGGATTGAAGGCGATAGCCTCTACACGTTTGTGCTCGCTTTGGGCGTGAAGCCTGGGAAAGATGAGAACTTGCGCACAGCCAAGGCGCTTGGTCGACTGCTCATGGTGTACTCTCGCCGGCCCGATCTCGCCGCTGCCTTTCCCGAAGTTTGGAGGGGCGATTACGTGAAACTTGTCGGATGGGCCGAGAGTGTGGTATCCTCTAGAGTGCCCGACTCTTCCCGCGAAGAGCTGCTGGAATATGGCAAAGACTACAGTGACTTGGCTGTGTCAGAAGCCAAGCCAGAGAACGATGCTGGATAGAGGGTCTTCGCAGAACTTCAGGGGACTTCGTAACACCATGAGGCTAGGCCGTGAAGCTCCATATGGTGGATGGGTTGCTCCAGCCTGCTCCATTGTGAGCCCAAACCACCCACGTGTAGCTGTGACCGCCAACGAGTTTGCCACTCGGAACCGCATAGTATCCAGATCCGGAATACCCGACATGGATCAGCGTGGACCCTTCATAGATAGCGATCTGAAAAGCATCCGTGCTACTCGCGGCGTCTTCACTCCATTGCAAAGTTGGAGCCAAACCAACACCCACAGCTCCGTTCGCAGGACTCACCAATACAGGAGCACTGGGAACACCCGTAGTGAAACTCCATCCCGTGGATGGGTTACTCCAACCAAACCCATTATGCGCCCACACCAACCAAGTATAGGTATGGCCGTAGACTAGCCTACCACTCGGGACGGTATAGGAACCAGACCCAGAGTAACCAACCAGAACCAAACTTGCTCCATCATAGACTGCAATCTGATACGCATCAGCACCACTCACAGGACTCCAACTCAAAGTAGGCGTCAAGCCGACACCAGACGCGCCATCACTAGGACTGAGTAATGACGGAGCACTCGGAACAGAAACAGTTGTGAAACTCCATCCAGCAGAGGGATTACTCCAGCCAACCGCATTATGCGCCCACACGAGCCACGTATACGTACGACCAGAAACCAACACACCGCCGGGAACTGTGCGGGAAGTAGTACCGGAATAGCCAACCCAGACTAGAGTTGCTCCATCATAGATCGCGATTTGACAAGCATCAAAACCACTAGCCGACCATGTAAGGGTGGGTGTCAAACTAACACCTGTAGCGCCATTACTGGGACTCAACAAGACAGGAGCACTCGGCGGAGAAGCAGTGATCGTAGTGAAACTCCATCCCGCGGACGGGTTGCTCCAACCAAACGCATTATGGGCCCAGACAAACCACGTGTACGTGCGGCCATAGGATAACCTGGCACTGGCCACAGGATAGGAAGCAGCACCTGAATAGCCAATCAGAACCAAAGTGGCTCCATCGTAAACCGCGATCTGGTACGCATCAGCACTGCTCACGGGACTCCAATTCAAAGTGGGTGTCAGACTCACATCCGTAGCACCACTACTAGGGCTCAGTAATGATGGAGCACTCGGAATGGAACCTGTTGTGAAGCTCCATACCGCCGATGGGTTGCTCCAACCGGCCACGTTATGTGCCCACACCAACCAAGTATACGTGCTGCTTGAAACCAGTTTACTACTCGGAACCGTATAGGAACCAGACCCAGAGTACCCAACCAGAACCAGGCTAGCCCCGTCATAGACTGCAACCTGATACGCGTCAGCACCACCGACGAGACTCCAACTCAAAGTGGGCGTGAGACCAATACCCGTAGCCCCATTAGCCGGGGAAACCAGAACAGGCGCAGAAGGCAAGGTGAGGCTGACAGTGATTGTGAACCCTGTCCCAGTCCAAGATTGAACGTAGACTGAGAACCCGTAGAGACTATCCGTATAGGTTTGGCCCACCTGCCAGACTGCATCGCCGTCCCAACTGGACTGAGTACTCGGATTGGCGTCAACAAGCTGTACTATTCCCGCTCCGTCGCCTTTGCTTTCGTCGATCTTGGTGATTAGCACACCATGGTCAGGAGCACTTGCAGGAAGGTTGACGTCGAAGCCCACCTTCTGTCTTGTCTCCACTAGGAAATAGAAGCTCGTAGGCATCGCGGACGTCTTGATTTTCAGGGCGTGGCACCCACTCGTTGTGTACTCTATTCTACTGACAGTCTGGGTGACTGTACTGCCCGTGAAGGTTGCGATCTTGGATGGCGGAATCCACCCGAGCTGTATCTTCGACCACGATGTGAAGTGCTGTGCATTGTCCACGCTCATTTCATCCCACCCATCTATGAAGTTGTATGGATCGCTGTTGGAATAGTCGTAAAGGTCAGGCAGACCGAGATCATGTCCAAACTCGTGAGCATACACTGTCATGCCATATGTCTCGCGCAGAAATGTGGCAGTGTTAACAAGGACTCCGTCCGCTGTACTGATCGCAAGCCCACTGCATCTAGCGCCCCATACCCAGTCTCCGGCGAACACCATCATGTAGTGTTGGTAGGAGGCGAAATTGACATATGGATCAACGAGGCTGACCACGTCCACGGCAAGCTTCCTGTACTCTGACCAAGACGAACCCCAGTCGTGAACATTGTAGTAGGTGGTTGGGTGAGACAACTTGTTCCACACAGAGGTATAACCTCCGGTGACTGTTATCGAATTGTACGAGACCTCTATGTAGTAGGCGTTCATCGCATTTCCGCTGGCACCGAAGACCAACTGTCCAATTTGAGCTGCTGTGTGACTCGCGGTGTTGTCAGAAAACTCGACGAGTATTACAACCGTGGACTGGGATCCAGAAACAGCAGGGAACGCCGCAGCTTCCAGAGTCACCCAATTGTCCATGTATAGGATCCGCTGATTGTCTTGGCTTACTAGGTTGCCGGTTACTTGGATAGTGGCTCCCTCGTATCGATGGAGGTTGCCTACACCTGCCGGGCTGGGGATCAGTTCGATCGAGCCTAGGTTGTCTATGAGATAGTATCTGGCCGGGTGATCCATTGGATAGGCAATAGCCAGGCGTCCCGTGATGGTGGTTTGAGTCTTGTCGGCTAGACTGGTCGTGGCAGCTAGCGGTGTGGTTTGCAAAGTTGAGGGATTTTTGATCTCGGTCGTACTCGTCAAGGTGCCGTGACTTGTAGCAGTCGTCATGGTCGTTCCATTGGTTACCTCAGCGCCCTGACTCGATGAGGGAGCGACGTGTGCGATTGGAAGGCCTGCAAGGGTGACTAGTAGGATGAGCAGGAATGGTAAGTATGAGGGCACTGGGCCCCTACCAAGCAAGTCCTCTACGCTCCCAATCTACCAGTCGTCTTCTGCCAAATATGAAATCCCCAAATTCGGAACCTAGGCGATCCCACGCGAAAACCTAGAGGTATCTCAGGCTGACCCCCAACTGGAACAGATCATCGCGTCACTGGGATCGGACTTGGACCCAGAGGCTTGATTTTCAACACGAAGGCTAGACAAATAAATACTTCGCAGAGTAGACCGTTGCCAGTTGGCCGATAGCTTGAAGCTTGCACGTCGGACCACATTAACCGTTGTTCAAGAAGTTCTGGCCTCCCGAAAGGCGTTGGCGCCAGTTTTCGAGGGCTCGTCGTCAGTAGCTCACCTCCCTAGTTCCCGTTTCAAGCCCAATTGGTGCAAGTGGAGAAATGAGTTCGACAGATGCAAGACCGTCATATCTCAGGAAGCCAGCTGGTTCCTAGTCGGAATAGCGATCAGAATCGCGCTCATGCCCTTTGCGACTCACGGAGACCTCATTTTACAATCATGGTTGGCCCGGCCCGTAGCTTTCTTTGGCCAATGGAATCCGTACTCCTCGACCCTCGTACCGGCCTATCCGCCTGCGTTCCTCTACTTCCAGGCCGCCATTCTGCGAGTAGCAGGACTGCTGCTTCCAGACCTGACCGCGTTCTTGAACGGATTGGATCCTCATCTACCAGGACTTGGGAATCCCCCATTCTATTTCTATGCGCACATCCATGAGTTGTTGTTCATATTGAAGCTACCCTATCTGATATTCGATATTTCTACCGCCGTTCTTCTCTCTCTCACTCTCGATGGCATGAGATCCAGGTATGCGTTTCGCTTCTGGATGTTGAACCCAATCGCCATATTCTCATCCTTTGTCTTTGCTCAATTCGACATCATACCAACATTCTTCACGACATTGTGCATCTACTTGTGCAGCAAGCGCAAGCTCACGAGCGCAGCGCTCTGTCTGAGCGTAGGGGCGGCGTTCAAGCTCTTCCCATTGATCCTGTTGCCCTTACTAGTCGTCGGGTTGGGACGGACGATCGCGGAGCGCACGCGAATCGTAGTTGCCGGTGTTCTTCCGTTTGGAATAGCCATCCTCCCCTTCGTTAGCACCAAGGGCTTCGTACAACAGGCACTATTCAGCGAGACGGCAAGTCGTGTCGGCCAAGCGGTAATTAACGTAGGACAATGGGACGTGTTTTCAATATTCATCGCTGTCTACACTGTCATTGCACTTCACTGCATGCTTTCTCATAAAACGTCTCCAACGACTATATGGAAATGGTTCTTTGCCGTGCTGCTCTGTTTCTACTCGTTCGCCCTGTTCCATCCGCAGTGGTTCATATGGATCGTCCCTCTTGCAGGTCTCGCGTACGCACACGATAGACGGACGCTTGATTATTACATCATCTTGTGCATCTGTTTCTTCGTGTATACCTTCTACTGGGGAACTGCTTTGGCCGGTGACTTGTTCGCTTCAATCTGCCCAAGTTTCTTCCTCAGTCTTCCAGCTCCCCTCCAGATAATTGGGACAGTGATAGATCCCACACAATTCGTACGATTCTTCAGAAGCGTTCTTACCGGGACTGCTGTCTGGTGGGCATTCAAGACATTGAGTGACAACGAATCGATACTGATGGGCATCAACGATGCGAAAGACTTATTCTCGCGGAGCCGACGCCCTCTGTCAGAAGGTGCCTCAAGATCTCAAGCAAGCACCTGACTGTTTCCATAGTATTGTTGATGCTTGTAGCACTGGCTGTTTCTGCTTCTAGACTCCGCATGGATATCGTCGAAATCTCGCAGAACAAGTCCGACACGGTCCTCGGGGAAATTCATGGCTTAATCACGGTGGGGCAGTCATTCCTCTCTGCCTATGCGGGCTTGAATGCAATAGAGGTCCTCATGGCGACATATGCGAGAACGAACACAAATGATTTGATCTTTCACCTGAGGCACGCCCCGGAATCAAGCGAAGACATCAGAGTATCCGTCACAAATTCCACCGAAATCGACGACAACAGCTACCATAGATTCGCTTTTCCTCCGATTCCTGACTCGGAGAACCAATCCTACTACTTCTTCATGGAGTCGCCAAGAGCAGTTCCGGGAAATGCTGTCACTGTCTATTTTACCGCAAGCGATACGTACGAGGGCGGGTCGGCCTTTCTCAACCACAAACGAATAGCTGGGGATCTAACCTTCAAGGTATACAGGGAGGCGAGACTCCAAGATGCCTTTGCGACTTCTTTTCGAGGTCTCTTCGCTTGTTTTTGTGCTCGGGTTCCCGCTGAAACGTACTTCTTCGCGCCGTACTTTGCCCTGTTAATCGTGTTGACAACAGTCACCGTTAAGTTGCAGCTCGAATCACGTCGAAGGCAAAAGTCCCAGTCCCAGCCTCACTGACCTTGCCCACCCGCGGATCGAATAAACGGGCCCAGGCACTTGGACTATGTGCGAGCAGGCTTTTCCGGACCAACTCGGAGCGTCTGAGAGGCGGGTCTTCCGATCTGGACCTAGCCGTTGCGGGCAGATAGGCCCAATCGAAGGAGAATCATTTTCAGCGTTAGTCCGATATCTGCCAAAGGCAATGAACAGCACCACTTTCAGGTATCTGAAGGAGAGTCCTGCGTTGGACTTTCCTGGATGAGTGCTCGAGGATGGTATTTCCACAATTCTGAAGCCCTGTCTCCGAGCGTTGGCGAGTACGATCAGATTGTAACTCCCATCTGCAACAGGTTGAAACTTCCATTCGGAAGATTTGTCGAAGGATTTCAAGAAAGCCCTCTTCCTGTAACCTCTAAAGCCATGCGTACAATCTTGTACTGGGAGTCGCAGCAACGCACACGCGAGCTTGTTTCCGAGTTTGTTGACGACAAACCTGAAGGCCGAAGAACAGACGAACCGGGATCCTTCGGCGTATCTGCTGACGATTACCAAATCATAGCGACTGTTCAAGAGCTCCCTCATTTTGGGCAAAACCGAAGTGGGATGATGCAAATCAGAATCCATCGCTACCACCATGTCTGATGCGGCGTGTAGGACCCCCTCGTACACGGCAGAACCGACTCCCAGCTTACTGGGCCTGTGGACAACCCTCACGCTCGAGCAGCTTGCTGCGATTTCGTCCGCTATGACGCCGGTACCATCCGGGCTGTTGTCGTCGACGATTACCACTTCGGCTCCTAGCTCTGTATCCAGAATCTGATTGCACACAGTCCGGATGGTGTGCGAGGAGTTGTAGGTTGGGACCACTACTGATATCGAGCATGTTGTCAACTTTCAACTCACCAAGACTCGAGGCTCAGTCCCGGTACTCAAGCGTGTCAGGTGAAGTGTTTCTTATCACCACGAGATGCGCCTTTTTCCTCCGCATTTGGCTGTCCATTTCTCGATAGGAGCCTGGGATAGCCCTGCGTGCCAAGAAACAGATATTCCAAATAGGTTGTAGCAGCGAGCTTCTTTGGTTCATGATACGTCTTCTCGCCGTGGCGACTTCCTATGAATCCTCTTCGTCCAGTCACGACGATTTCCATTCTCGGCCATTCCTTCGTGAGAGGCTCATCGTGTGCCACGACTTGCGTTGCAACCCAAACGTCTGAGATCGATTATATATAGCTTCCAAATCGCGTTAACACGCTAAGGAAGCGGTCGAGAAAGGCCAGAGTATTCGTCAACGGCAGAAAGAGAGAAACCTGCTGATTCGGCAGACAAGGTCCTGAAGGAATCGAAGAAGGCTCGGCCTTAGAAAGGGAGTAAGACAATTCCGGAGTCCCTGTGGAAGAACATTCTGGTTGACATGCCAATTTCCTTGTGCGGATGTTATCGTGTATATGAGAATCAAGCGTCAGACTCTCGTACTGCTGGGATACTGGAAGATCTACCTGTACAATGACTGCTAGGCACCTTCCAAGCAGACGGACTAGCAAGAACGAATCACTTCTCGACACAGCGAATCGTTCGCCGAAGTATATCGGCCTCCGTCCAGCAACCAACTACACATTGATTTATCCGAACAACCTGAGATGTCGTTCAGACGTCAGCATGTGTTTCTCCATCAGTCTGTCTCACTCCGTACCCGCGAGCAACAAGTGAAATGGCGAGGTACGTTTGGCGATCGGTCAGAGACCTCCTATCCGCCTCGACTCCAACCACAAGGAAACAGTTGCAGGCTTCATAGAGGGCCGTCACACAGCGGCACCAGCTTGTCAGACCCCGACTTGCGCTAGGAAATGCCTCAAAGCCGATTCCATCACGTTTCATCTTGGCAGCCAGGAGACAAGACTTATACTCGGATTCTAAACGTGGCATTTACGGGGGACCGAAAACGAGACCGGGAGCCGGAACCAGTACCATGAACGAGGCCAAGCGGGCGACCTCATGCGAAATGGAGTGCGTATTGGATCGTAGGATGGTTGATGAATATGCTGAGCTGCTAGGGGACCACAACCCGCTGCACGTGAACGCGGATTTTGCTGCGCAAACGATATTTGGAAAACCAATTGCTCACGGTGGGATTCTGTTTGGGTTGATTTCAAGAATCATTGGAACAACTCTCCCAGGCCCCGGCACTGTGTATTTGTCTCAGACCTTGAGGTTCCATAAGCCCGTCTACGTCGGAGAGAGAGTGATCATCAGGGTTGTTCTAATGAATGAATTACCCAAGCTAGAGGCAGTTCTCAAGACCGAAGTACTAAAGGCAGATGAGGAACTGGCGGCTGAAGGGGAGGCTCGAGTGAAACTGCCGGCATGGTGTCGACGGCGGGCCGCAGATACTTCGAAGACGGTCAGAGGGTGACGTTCTGATGTATGATTCGCTTCGTTTCGCCGAAATCGGTGTGAATGTCATGCTCCATCCACATGTCGTTTTTGTCAATGTCGAGAATATTCACCTCAAGAATCACATAATCATAAGCGAATTCTGCTGGATCCATGGAGGGATTAAAACCTTCGTCGGGAATTTCATACACATCTCACCCTATTCCAGCATTGCAGGTGGGGGTGTAGCGATTCTGGAGGATTTTGTCGGTCTGAGCGCTGGTGCCCGTATCATAACTGGTTCTGAGATGGTACATGGGCAAGGTCTAACCAATCCGACCGTTCCGAGAGAGTTCCGCAGCGTTTCTAGATCGTTTGTACATCTCCAGAAACACGTGTTTTTGGGCTCTGATGTTGTGATTCACCCAGGCGTAACTATCGGCGAGGGAGCAGTCGTAGGCTCTAACTCTGTGGTGACGAGAGATATCCAACCTTGGACAATAAATCTGGGAAGCCCGGCCAATGAGGTCGGAAAGAGACCGCGCGAGAAGATCCAGCGATTTGAGGAGAAACTATACAAGAGGACCGGAGTCCGACCCTTTGAGCCCAAGGACTTTCTGACTCTGAAAGTGACCCAAGAGCATGTACCCGAACTGTGACATGGACGCAGAAGCAGACGTCTAAATACCGCTCTTATCTGTGAAAGTGTATGAGCGTGGCCGTTGTGGCAGAGAAAGTCTTGGTAACGGGGGGAGCGGGGTTCATGGGCTCCGCCCTTGTGCGCATTCTGGCACAAGAAGACTACGAAGTTTTTTCCTATGATAACTACGTGACAGGAACCACGTCGAACCTCAAGGGCACAATATCGCAGGACCACATGATCCGCGGAGACGTCGAAAGCTCGAAGTTCATGAAGACAATCTCAGATCTTAGGCCGGATGTAGTATTCCATCTAGCGGCCGACCCGTACATCCCGCTATCGTATGATCATCCGGAACGGTTTGTTCGGACGAATTTTGAAGGAACGATGAACGTTCTGACGACCTGCAAGACCTTTGGAGTGAAGCGAATCATCCATTACTCTACATCTGAGGTCTATGGTTCGGCTCAGACTGTTCCCATGGACGAGCAACACATAACGATGCCCCAATCGGTCTATGCCCTGAGCAAACTCGCAGCCGACAATCTTTGCAGAGTGTTGGCCCGCGAGCAGCAGGTTCCGGTGGTTGTTGTAAGGCCCTTCAATTGCTACGGCCCACGGGAGACGCATCCCTACGTGATTCCTGAGATCATGTCTCAACTTGCGAAGTCGAACGAGTTGGTTCTAGGTAACTTGGAGGCGGAGAGAGACTTTACGTATGTTGATGACACAGCGCGCGCAGTCTACATGCTGATGGACAAGCAGGGAATTGAAGGGCAGGTATTCAACATTGGATCCGGAAACAGTTACTCTGTGAAGGAGCTTGCCGAACAGATCAGTTTGATCATGAAAGGAAAGGCAGCGAAGATTCGAGTCGACCCTTCAAGGTTGCGCCCTTACGACGTTTCACGCCTACTTTGCGATAGTTCAAGAATAAGGAGCCTAACAGGCTGGACACCCAAGGTCGAATTAGGAGATGGACTGAGACAGACCGTCGAATGATACGAGACGAACGGCTATGTCTGGGAGTGGGAACGCAGGTATTCACCATAGGGTATGGCGGAAACCTTGGATAGTTCTCTAAGACTGTCGGGGCAAGAAGCATCCTCGGCGGCTACCGCGGGAGGGGAACAGAAAGCTACCTACGTTATCCCTTGGAGCCGTCCCGACATCGGCTCGAACGAAATTGATGAAGTAGTGAAGGTGATGCGCAGCGGATGGGCAAGTCAAGGTGCAGTTACTCGGGAATTTGAACTCATGCTTGCGAAGTATTGCGGTGTGAACTACGCGATCGTCGTTAACAGCGGATCGTCAGCTCTCCTCTGCTCGTTCATGGCCCATGGCGCGAAGCCTCGCGACCACGTTCTCATCCCGGACTACACTCATATAGCGACCGCAAATGTTCCGAAATTGCTCGGGTGTAGGGTATCATTGGTTGACATTGATCGGGATACCTTCAATGTTGACTACCTCGCGCTTGAACGAGCCGTTCGGCGCCGCAGACCTAAGTTTGTCGTGGCGGTTGATGTCGCAGGATTGCCCAACGATATGCACTTCTTGTCCACTCTTGCTCAACGCTACGAATTCACACTGATCGAAGACGCGGCTGAATCGATCGGTGCGGAATACAATCATCAGAGGGTCGGCTCACATGGACACACTGCAACGCTGAGTTTTCATGCCGCGAAACAACTGACGACGATCGAGGGAGGAGCCATACTGACAAACGATCCCAGGATTGCCAACAGATGCCGAATGATAAGGAACCACGGAGAGACTGCTCGTTTCAAGTACTTTTCCAGACTCGTTGGGATGAACTTTCGGACCACGGATCTCCAGTCCGCAATTGGAATTGCTCAGCTCAAGAAACTCGATGATAGCCTCTCCAGACGAGATCAGCTAGCTCGTATCTACGGAGAGAAACTGTCGGGGCTATTCACCTTCCAGAGGATTCCCTCATACGCGACGAGACATGCCCATATGATGTTCCTCGCGGTTGCTCGTTCTCGGCGGATTCGAGATAAGGTAGACCGACACTTGCAGAGACAGGGTATAGAAACGAGAATACCCTGGCCTCCGATCCACAAGCAAGTCCAATTCAAGAATGCGAAAACTGGCTTTCCCAGAAGCAGTTCCCTGTACGAAAGGGCAATCTCACTTCCCCTGTACAACACCATGAGAGACTCTGACGCTGAAAAAGTCGTCTCAGAAGTCCTCGCAGGAACAGCATTGCATTGATCAACGTCACGTCGCTCTGAATCATGGATCGGACGATATATCTTGGAGAGAAGTCGAGCCAAAATGCCAACCAAGAGCATTGGAACTCATTGCTGGCATGTCGGTGAGAGCGTGAATCCGCCGTGAGCTATCAAACCCGAACAACCTGCAGGTCCTGCGGCTCGAGCGACCTGACTCCTGTCCTTTCACTTGGAGAACAATACATATCTGACTTCGTTACCGAACCGACTGGAAACCAACTTCGAGCCCCCCTAGAACTCGTCCTTTGCGACGTCGACTCTGGGGGCTGCGGACTCGTCCAGCTTCGGCATACCGTGACTGCGGATTTGATGTTCAGGCGATATTGGTACCGATCGGGCATCAACGCCACTATGACAGCTGCCCTGCAGGATGTTGCACGGCAAGGTGAGCAAGTCGCTGGGATCTCAAGAGGGGACGTAGTACTCGATATCGGCTGCAACGACGGCACCCTCCTCCGCTCAATGGGGACGAAAGGACTTGTACTAGCTGGCTTCGAGCCGGCGACCAATCTCATCCCGTTCGCGGAAGTCGGCACCACGAAGATAATAAACGATTACTTCGGCCTACAGAAATATCGCGAGCATTTTGGGGACTCCAAGGCGAAATTAATCACAAGCATTGCCATGTTCTACGATCTCGATGACCCAAACAAGTTCGTCGCGGATATCGTAGGCTGCCTGCACAATGATGGCGTCTGGATTATCCAGATGAGTTACCTTCCTTCAATGCTCCAGCAAAACGCGTTCGATAACATCTGCCATGAACACCTCGAGTACTACTCAATGACAGCGCTTCGAAATCTCCTTGCCAGACATGCTTTAGATATTTTCGACGTTGAACTGAACGATGTCAACGGAGGAAGTTTCAGAGTCTACGTAAAGCACAAGGGCTGCAGATCTTTGGGAAACGAAAGCCGGTCACGAAAACGGCTGACTCAAATTGATGAAAGCGAGGCAGACATGCACTTGAGCCACAAGCAGGTCTACTTGGACTTTGCCTCCAGGATCATGTCTCTCCGCCACAGGCTTCACGAATTCATAAGCACAGAACACCAGAAAGGTAGGAGAATCTACGTTTACGGCGCATCGACTAAAGGGAACACTCTACTGCAGTTCTGCGACCTTGACAACAGTCTCATCGGGGCTGCGGCAGATCGCAACCCAGACAAATGGGGCAGCAAGACGGTGGGTACGCTCATACCGATCCTATCAGAGGAACAAGCGCGAGCCGACAAACCCGACTATTTCCTCGTACTTCCCTGGCATTTTCTTGATGAATTCACAAAGCGTGAGCAAGCATACCTAAGCGCAGGAGGAAGATTCATAGTTCCTCTGCCAGAGTTCCGTTTGATCTAGAGCACGCGTAATCACATGCAGCTGAATCACCTACGAGACTTGGACCTGCGGTCGTGAGATTGCAACTCCCCCGCCGATGGACTATGAAAGGCAATGCTGTTACAGAACTGCACAAGCATGACGAATGTGCACCAAGGCCGACGCGCCGGAGAGGAATGAATGTCCCGCGTACCAGCTTGAACCATACGCGAAAGGTTACGGTCAGAAGGGAACAAACCTGAAGCGGCAGAAGGACATTCCTGAGAAGACGTGGAAGAACATCTTGGCGAATATGCCAATTGCCTGTGTGGACATTATCGCGCATAGAATAGATGGGCGCGAGACTCGTGTGCTGCTCGGTTTCAGGAAGATCTACCCATATGAGGACCGATGGGCCCTGCCTGGCGGACGAATCATCAAGGGAGAATCATTGCGCGCTGCAGCCAACCGCCACCTAAAGGAGATAGGTCCACACCCGAGCGGCGAGTACAGACTCGTCGGTGTCTACCCAATCAATTTCAGACGAAGGTCCGATATCAGCATTTGCCTCTCGACACGCCTATCTCGTTTCCCGAAATTATGGGAAATCACAATCTCGACACGCCTACTGTCACGTCAGAAATCGCGAACGACAACGCAACTGGCACGACATGCGTGGCGACCTTTGGGCAACCTCCCAACCAGCCTTGGCTCCAACTACAAGAGGATGCTGAAGGATTTTGAACGCGATCGCTACACCGTCCGTTAGGATATCTCCTCTTCCTTTCTCGTCGTTGTAGGCGGCTGTTCCCACAACACTCTCATCTTCCTCGCGGGATTCTGAGGTGACATCTCTCAACACCTGCGCTTGTGTCTTCACCCAGATGCTCGACCGCCTCCGGGGAACCGTAGCGACAACATACTCGTTGATTCTCGCACCTCACGCCCAGACAAAGCGGGCTGCAGCGTTTATGGCATTGCAGTCGACGACCTGCCTGATGCTCTGGATTCTCAGTCGCGAGCTACTCAATTGATTCGCGCGACTAGGTCGTGAAGCTCCATATGGATGGATTGCTCCAGCCTGCCCCATTGTGTGCCCAAACTACCCATGTGTAGGTGTGACCGCTAACGAGCGCGCCACTCGGAACCGAATAGTGTGTAGATGCGGAATACCCGACATGGATCAGCGTAGACCCTTCATAGATAGCGATCTGAAAAGCATCCGCGCCGCTCACAGCATTCCACGTGAGAGTAGGCGTCAGACTGACACCCGAAGCACCGTTCGCAGGGCTCAACAGTACAGGTGCGACAGGAACAGAGCCTCCACTCGCGAAGCTCCAAACCGCGGACGGATTACTCCAACCGATCGCATTATGAGCCCACACCAACCACGTGTAAGTGCGACCTGAAACCAACTTACCGCTCGGAACCGTATAGGAGCCAGACCCAGAATAACCGACCAGAACCAAACTAGCACCATCATAAACCGCAATCTGATACGCATCAGCACCACTCACAGGACTCCAACTCAAAGTA
>Ga0187882_1001679_pt1 | contig 21854 bp, 18 predicted proteins | sample June2016WEW_19_1_3_FD_132991 | JGI IMG/M metagenome (GOLD analysis project Ga0187882, IMG submission 132991) | Peatland microbial communities from SPRUCE experiment site at the Marcell Experimental Forest, Minnesota, USA - June2016WEW_19_150 | ecosystem: Environmental > Terrestrial > Soil >... | reverse complement strand
TCCTTCGTGGGGCTGGTGGAAGGCCAAGCCAACCAGGCGGCGGCTGTGGCGGGCGCGCGGGCGGCCGGGTTGGCGGCCGTAATCATGGAAGGCGAGGTCCCCAATGCGGGCCTGCCTATCCTTCCTCTGGCGGCTAGTCCGCACCTACCCTGGAATTCCCCGTCGCCGGTGCTGGTGGCCAAAGGCAATGTATGGCCGGGAATCGCTGCCCAGGGGTTAAACTCGCAAGACTGGCGGCGTGGAGGAGACACGCAGGCGGCGGGGCCCACCGCCGAACCATGGATCGACTCAAACGGCTGGTTCCTTCGGCTGGCGAAAGTGTGTGCTCCCTCCAAGACCCCTTGGCTGCTGTTCGAGCCCCCAGGGGGCGCCAACGTGGTCCTGGTGGACGCCTACCGGCGTGCGATTGCGGATTCGGGGTCCTTCTGCGGGCGCTGGATTGTGGCTCTCGACGATGCTTTGCGGGCGAGTCTCGCCCAGAAGGAGCAGACCGTCATGGAGACGTGGAAGTCGATCGCCGGCGCGCTGGCCTTCTTTGCGAATCACAGCCCATGGGAGACACACTCCCCAGTGGGCCTGGTGGGGGTTATCTCGGATTTTTCGGGCGCAAATGAGATGATCGGCACGGAAACTCTGAATTTGATGGTCCGGAGGAATGTTCCGTTCCGCATCATCGAGAAATCCAAGCTGGCCACGGCGCCGATGACTGGCTACAAGGCAATGATATCGGTCGACGAGGCCATGCCCGAGCCGGCTGCCCGTAAGAGACTGCTCGACTTCGCCCGGCAGGGTGGCGCGCTCCTGGTGAGCCAAGGCTGGAAGGGAGAAGGTGGCACGCCGACCGGAGCGGCGCACCCCCGATTGGATCTCCGAAAACTCGGAAAAGGCAGGTTTGCGGTGTGCAAGGACGAGACTCCCGACCCCTACATGGTGGCGAGGGATATCCACGTACTGCTCAGCCGGGCCAACGATCTGTCGCGCTTCTTCAACCTCTCGGCGTTCCTGTCGGCCCACACCGCGGCCCCGGACGGAGCCTCCGCGCTGCTGCAGATCACCAACTTTGTCAATGCTACGCGCTTCGCGGTCAGCCAGGTGACGGTGTGGTTTCCACAGCAGTACCGCGCGGCGCGGATGTGGACCCTGGGTTCGGAGGCGCCGGTGGCGCTCAAACTGGAGCCCGAGAACACTGGGATGGACGTCCAGATCCCTTCCATCTCGCCCTACGCGGCCGTGGAAGTCGCCTTACAGAAACTGGCCTGACGGGCGGGATCAGCGCCGGCGGCGCCCTAAGGGGCCACGCAAAGACGACTTCACATTTGCCTCCTTGGCCCCGTGGCGCAGGCACTCGTGCCTAATGCCTCCCGACTCATCGGGACGCGGTTTGGCGCACGTCCGGCAGGCGTCCCGATGAGTCGGGACGCGGCAGACTGAGAGTCCGCGCCACGTCGGCGCTGCGGGTGGTTCCTAAGGATACAACACATCTGTTTGGTTGGTTCCGTCCGCCGGTTTGGAAAGAGAGGGAATCCGGAAATGGAGAGGAACGCTCCAACTAGGGAGCGGTGAGGGTCATGGGGAAGGTATTGGGAACTCAAAGGCAGAATGTTGCGGCCGAACTCCCTCTTCCGTCTCTCACGTTAGCGCCATGACACCTCGGACTCTCTGTCTCGGTCGTGTAACTTGTTGCGACTAAAGACAAAAGAGTCCGAAGATTTCTGTGAATGAAAAAGGCTCCCACTCATCTGCCCCTCGTCCGCACACCTGTGCCCCCGATTCACGGGATTGACCGTGCGAAACCGCCCGATCTAAAATGGGTTTAAGCTAATTGAGCCCTGTCCTGAGGAAACGGTGAGCCGTATGAACGCCACACGCCTTTCGATTGCCTGCGTTTCCTTGTCCATTGTCATCGGCCTCTTCGCCGCGGCACAGCAGACGGATCAGAATCAGCCAGAGACCAAGAAGTCCTCCACGGCGCCCCAGCGCGAAACCATCGCCAGGCCTTTGTCGGAAAGGGAGAAGAAGAGACGCGAGGAGAAGCTCCGCAAGGAGCTCGAAACGCCTTATCGCAAATGGCTGAACGAGGACGTCGCCTACATCATCACCGACGAGGAGCGCACCGCCTTCAAGCGCCTCCAGACCGATGAAGAGCGTGAGCAGTTCATCGAGCAGTTCTGGCTGCGCCGCGATCCCACCCCGGATACCGTCGAAAACGAGTTCAAGGAAGAACACTACCGCCGCATCGCTTACGCCAACGAGCATTACGCTTCCGGCATCCCCGGCTGGAAGACCGACCGCGGGCGCATGTATATTACCTACGGCCCGGCTGACGAAATCGAATCGCACCCCTCCGGCGGCACTTACGAGCGGCCTCCGGAAGAGGGCGGCGGCGAAACCTCCACCTTCCCCTTCGAACAGTGGCGCTACCGCTACATCGAAGGCGTCGGCACCAACATCATTATCGAGTTCGTCGACCCCACCATGACGGGCGAGTATCACATGACCATGGACCCGTCCGAAAAGGACGCGCTGCTTTACGTGCCGGGTGCCGGCCTCACCATGATGGAGCAGATGGGACTCGCCGACAAGACCGACCGCTTCAACCGCACCGACGGCACTCACCTCGGCACCCCATTCGGCGGCGAAACCGAGAGCATGAACGAGTTCACGCGCCTGGAGCAGTTCGCCAAACTGCAGCAGCCGCCGCAGATCAAGTTCAAGGACCTGGAAGCCGCCGTCACCTCGCGCCTCAGCTACAACATCCTGCCCATGAAAGCGAGAATCGACTTCTTTCCGGTTACGGATGCCCAGGTCCTCACCAACGTGACGCTCCAGTTCGACAACAAGGACCTGCAATTCCAGCTCAAGGATGGCGTGCAGAAGGCCGTGGTCGACATTTACGGGAAATTCAGCACCATGACCCGGCGCGTGGCGAACGTATTCGAAGACACGGTCACTTGCACCACCCCGCCCGAGTACCTCCAAGACTACACCAAGCGCAAGTCCATCTATCAGAAGACGATACCGCTGGCCCCGGGCACGTACCGGCTGAACGTCATGGCCAAGGACGTGGTGGGCGGCAACCTCAGCAACTATGAGGTCGCCGTTACGGTGCCCCACCTCGACGCCGACAAGCTCTCTTCCAGCACCCTGATCCTGGCCGACCTGATTGAAAAGGTCCCCAGCAAGAGCATCGGCACCGGCCAGTTCGTGATCGGCGGTTCCAAGGTGCGGCCACGCATGGATGACGTTTTCAAGCACGACGAGAAAATGGGTATCTACTTGAAGCTCTATAACTTCGGGGCGGAAGAGGGCACCCATTTGCCGTCCGGGCAGGTGGAGTACGAAGTGGTGAAAAACGGCACCAACGAGAAGATCTTCAATTTCACTGAGGATGTGGGACTGATTCCCGGCGCCTCCACCAGCCAGGTGACAATTGAAAAACTTCTCCCGCTCAATACCCTGGTCCCGGGCCAGTACACTCTCCGGCTGAAGGTTACGGATAAAAATCGAAACCAAACCCTTACCCCGTCGGTCCAATTTACGGTAACCTAGGGTGTGCGGGTACGCCCGCTCCCCAAATGAGCGTCGCGGATGTTTAGCACGAAGACGCACAAGACGGTCGCGTTGCTGGCAATAGGGATTGCCTGTCTGGCGGCGCCTTGCGTATCGCCGGCGGCCGGACCCATCCAGCTCTCCGGTGTCATCAGCGGAGTGGTCAGCGATTCCATGGGCATCCCGCAGATGGGCGCCATCGTCCTGCTCTACAACCGCCAGGACCGCGTGTATGGGAAGGTCCAGACCGACGACCTCGGCCAATTCAAGTTTCTGGGGCTGTTCCCCGACCTCTACTCCGTCAAAGTGACGCTCGCCACTTTCGTTCCAGCGCTCAAAAAGAACATTCTGGTGCAGCCCGGCATGCGGAGCGTGCTGAACGTGAACCTGAACACGCTGTTCAGCACCATCCAGCTCGCCTATCCGTCGATCGATAGCGGCAGTCTCATGAGCGACGAGTGGAAGTGGGTTCTGCGCACCGCCTCATCCACCCGGCCCGTGCTGCGATTCGCCGCCGATCCGCTGGCCCGTAACGGGGCCACCAGCGTGCGCAGCGCGGTTTTCTCGGACACGCGCGGCATCCTGAAAGTTTCCGCGGGAGACGGCCCGCTGGTGACGGGTATCGGCAACGAGGCCGATCTCGGCACGGCTTTCGCGCTGGCCACCTCGCTTTACGGCGACAACCTGCTTCAGGTGAGCGGCAACGTGGGATACGGCTCGCAGACCGGCGTGCCCACCGCGGCGTTCCGCACCAGCTACAGCCGCAGCCTCGCCGGCGGCAGCCCCGAGGTCTCGGTCACCATGCGGCAATTGTTCCTGCCCGGGCGCCTGGGTGCGGCAGTGACGGGAACGGATTCCGCTCTGCCCATGCTGCGCTCCATGTCGGCCGGCTTCAATGACCGCACCCAGCTTACCGAAGACCTCGCGCTCCAGTATGGATTCACGCTCGATTCGGTCTCGTTCCTCGATCACCTGAACTACTTCAGTCCCTACGCGCGCCTGAGCTACAAGGCCGGGAACAACGCCGAAGTGGATTTTGCCTACACGTCCGGCAACGGGCGGCCCGACCTCGCCGGCGCGGGCGCCCAGGATGCGGATCTCCAGCGCGATCTCAGCACCCTCGGCCTGTTCCCGCGCATCTCTTTGCTGGGCGCGCGGCCGAAAATCCAGCGCGGCGAAGAGTACGAATTGACGTACTCGCTCAAGGCCCGGTCCCGGACCTATCAGGTCTCCGCTTACCGCGAATCGGTGACCAATGCGGCGCTCTCGCTGGTGGCGCCCGCGGGCATGTACAGCGGCGGCGACATCCTCCCGGACCTCTTCTCCGGCAACTCGATCTTCGACGCCGGCAATTATTCGAGCGTGGGATACACAGCCGCCGTCACCCAGAACGTGGGCGACCATGTGAGCGCCACTCTGATGTTCGGTTCCATGGGCGCGCTCACCGCGCAGGACCGCGAGATCGTCAGCAACAGTCCCGACGAGCTGCGCTCCATGATCCGTTCGGGCCGCAAGCAGGCCGCCACCACCCGCGTCACCGCCACCTCGCCCTGGACCGGCACGCACTTCATCGCCAGCTATCAGTGGACCGACAGTCACCGCTGGGCCATGCCCGGCCACCTATACAGCACCCAGCCTGTGGGTCCCATGCCGGGGTTAAACGTTTACATCCGGCAGCCCATTCCGGGCTTTTCGATGCTGCCCTGGCGCATGGAAGCCACCGCCGATCTGCGCAACATGCTGGCTCAGGGTTATCTGCCGCTGGCCATGGCCGACGGCCAGCGCGTGCTGCTGGTCGAAACCCCCCGCAGTTTCCGCGGCGGCCTCAGCTTTATCTTCTAGGCGATCGCTCCATCCCACCTTCCCACCACCGCAGCACCCGCAGCGCGCGCAGCGTGTTCCAGCGGCTCGGCTCGCCGAGGTTCTCCATCTCAAAGAAGGTCCTGCCGGGATAACGGTTCTGGAGCACCCATCGACCGTCGTCTTTCCGCCGCGCTTGGACCAGCGCGATGCCCTCTTCCAGCCGCTTGTCGCGTTGAGCGCCGCACTCCCGGAAATAGTCGAGGCCGCGCAGAACGTCGTAGTGCCAGCGCGGCGGGAAGGAGAAGTACGTTATCGCATGCCTGACGATGTCGCCGGTCCGGTGCGACCGGAACAGCCGGTGAACCAGCAGAAACTCGCGGCCGCGCGCCTGAGCCTTGCGAGCCGCGCGAGACTTCCGGAACCTCTCGTATTCCAGCAGCCCTTCCAGCACCGAGATAGTGGTGTGAAACGACCCATGCGTCGCGCCGCCATACCCCGGCATGGCGCGGCAATTCCACCCGCCGTCGGCCATCTGCTGGGCGACGACGTGCTCCGCCAACCGGTCCACGCGCGCATCGTCCATTCCAAACCAGCAGAGCACCGCCAGCAGCATACCGCTGACGCAGGTCTCGCTGCGCTCGTGCGAGTGGTGCCAGAAGTTGATGCCGCCATCGCGCCAGAAGCCCGCGTCGAGCAGCGCCTGGCACGCCAGCATCGCCTGCGGATGGCCTGGCGCCAGCCCCAGGCTGCGCAACAGCACCATGGTGTAAGTGGTCGAGGTCCACTTGGGGGTGTAGATGCCGCCGGCCCAGCGGCCGTCGGCGTCTTCGAGCGACAGCAGCCGCGCGCCCCAGCCTGTCTCGGCGACGCGCCGCTGCTCGCGGCGGACGGTTCGCTCCGCCGCCCCCTTGAGATCGCGCAGCGCCTGCCAGCGGATGGCAGGGTCGCCTTCGAGAAGCCATTTCAAAACCGGATCTGACGGCATGCCCCGCTCGCCGGCCTTTCACGCAGGAACGCGCTCGCGGTGGTTCAACCTGGGAAGCGCTCTTATAGACCTCCCCGCTTTCTTCTGGGCGATGCGCAGTTCGTAGAGGCTCTGTAGGTTGAGCCAGAATTCCGCACTCGTGCCAAAGAAGTGGGCCAGACGCAAGGCCGTGTCCCCGGTGATGGCGCGCTGCCCATTCAAGATGCCGGTAATGCGGTTGGTCGGCACATCCAGCTTACGCGCCAGCTCGGCGGCGCTCATCCCGAGTTCTTTCAGTTCTTCGGCCAAGTGTTCCCCCGGATGTATCGCGGTCACTGTCAGTCCTCCTGATGATAGTCGACAATCTCTACGTTCGACGGTCCCGGCGCTCCGTCCTGCCACTCAAGACAGATTTTCCACTGGTCGCTGATACGGATGCTGTACTGTCCCCGACGCTTGCCGGCCAGCGCTTCGAAACGATTGCCAGGCAGGGCTGCGAGGTCCTTGACCGCCATAGCCGCTTCCAGCCGGTCGAGCTTCAAGCGCGCCGGGCGTTCGATTCCAGAGAATGCTTTCACCCGTTTGTCCAGCCGCGAAATCTCTCGTGCGCTTGTCTCGATAACCGGCGATCATTCATCAGAATATCATTCATTATGCGTTACGTCAAGCATAACGAAGCCCAGCCGGCCCGGCTCGCAGGCTTCCCCCGATGCGCGAGCGGCGGCTCATGAGCACCACGGCATTGGGAGCCATCGCGCTGGCTGCTACACTGAAATCGGTGGCTCGGTTCTACAGCCGCGCGGAACTCCTCGAACAGCGCCAGCGCTGGAAGCGCGAGGGCAAGACCGTGGTCTTCACCAACGGCTGTTATGACCTGCTTCACCCCGGCCACATACGGCTCCTGGAGCAGGCCCGCTCGCTCGGGGACGTTCTCATTCTGGCATTGAACTCCGACGCCAGCACGCGGCGCGCGAAGGGGCCGGGCCGCCCGCTGACCGCCGAACGGGAACGCGCGGAGCTGGCCTTGGCGCTGGAAGCCGTCGATGCGGTCACGCTGTTCGACGAGGACACGCCGCGCGAGCTGATTGCGTTGCTCCTGCCGGATGTGCTCGTCAAGGGCGCGGATTGGTCGCACTTTGTCGCGGGCCGGGAAGAAGTGGAAGCCACCGGCGGCAAGGTGCTCACCGTGGCTCTGGAACCCGGGTGTTCTACTACTAATATTGTCGAAAGAATTCTCAGCCGACCTTGATTCATCCTGCCGTTCGCGATCTGTTCTTGGACTTGGCGAAGCATCCTAGCTTCCAGGATGCTCTACGCCGCTTGGCTGCGGGCGGCAAGGCCTCGCTCTCGGGTCTCACCACCACCGCCAAGGCCCTCTATTCGGTGCTTTTGTGGCAATCCTCGGACCATCCTCTGATAATTGTAGTAGATGGCAACAAGCAGGCTGAGACCCTCTCGGAAGCCATCCATACTTTCTTCCCGCTGCTCGCGGCGGACGACCGGAACGGCCCGCAACTCCTGCCCGCTCTGGATGTTCTGCCTCTTCAGAACCTTTCGCCGCACGCCGACATTTGCGAGCAGCGAGCCACGGGATTGTGGCGGCTGGCCACCCAAAGGGTGCCCATCACGGTCATGCCGGTAGCCGCGGCCTTGATGCGGATCGAGCCCGGAGATTTTTACCGGCAACTCGCGCTCAAGCTGCGGGTGGGCGACGAGTTGCCGCTCGAGGAGGTGGTCGCGCACCTGGAAAGCATCGGCTACGAGCGGCGCGAGCCGGTCGAGATGGTAGGGGAATACTCCGTCCGCGGCGGGATTCTGGACGTGTTCTCGCCCGAGGCGCCGCAACCCATCCGCCTCGACCTCTTCGGCGACCAGGTGGAATCCATACGCCGCTTTGACGTCGAGTCGCAACGCTCCATCCTCAAGATCGAAGACTGCATCCTGCTCCCCCTGACGGAATGGCAGAAGTCGCGCGCCCTCCTGGTGGAACTGGCGGAACGGATGCGCGAAGCCGGCTTCCCGCGCCGCGACCTGCCGCCGCCCGGCGAGCCGTTTCCCGGCTGGGAATTGGTGGCCCCCATGCTCCGGCCGCGCCACGCGTCGGTCTTTTCGCTGCTCGAACACCCGGTCGTGCTTTGGGATGAACCCGAGCAGGTGCGCGGAGCCACCGAACGGTTCTGGAAGCGCCTCGAACAGATTGAGCGCTCGCCCGCCTATGACCCCGATAGCATTTACTTCCGCTGGGAGGAACTGGAACGGCAAGCCGGCGGCGGTCCGCAGATGGCCCTCAGGGAACTCGACATCGGATGGTCCCCGGAGGGGGATTCGCATATCGCCACCCGGCCTTCCTTGGCCTTTCATGGCAACATGCAGGTGGCCATCGCCGAGGCCCGCACGTTGGTCGAGTCGGGCAATCGCGTAGCGTTCTTCGCTTCTTCCACAGGTGAAGTAGAACGCGTGGCGGACATCCTCAACGAATACCGCATCCCCTACCAGCTCGGCCTTGAGCAATTCGACTCCACGCCCGCCTACCTGGCCGAGCGCGCTTACCTGGCTGGTTCGGTGGCCAGCATTTACGTGGTCAAGGGGCTGATCCGCCACGGCACTGCTTTCCAGGATTCGAAACTTGTAGTATTTGGCGCCGAGGACCTGTTCGAGACCTCGGAACTGGTGGCGCGCGCCTCGGTTTCGAAGTCCGCGCTGGCCACTTTTTCCGCCGATTTGATCGACCTGAAGCCGGGCGACTACGCGGTTCACGCCGAGCATGGAGTGGCTCAGTACCTGGGGGTGCGCGAGATCGCCCAAGGCGAGGCCCAGGGCGATTACATGCTCCTCGAATACGCTGCCGGCGCCAAGCTCTACGTGCCCCTGACCCGCATGGACCTGGTCCAGCGGTGGCGCGGCGCGGGAGACGCCAAGCCGGCGCTCGACCGCATGGGAGGCGTCACCTGGTCGCGCACCAAGACGCGGATCAAAGCCAAAATGCGCGACATGGCGGACGAGCTGCTCAAGCTCTACGCCGCCCGCAAAATGGCCGAGGGCTTTCGGTTTTCCGCGGATAGCAACTGGCAGCGCGAATTCGAAGATGCCTTCGAATTCACCGAGACGCGCGACCAGATTACCGCCGCCCGGGAGATCAAGCGCGACATGGAAAGTCCCCAGCCCATGGACCGCCTGCTGTGCGGGGATGTGGGCTTCGGCAAGACCGAAGTGGTGATGCGCGCCACCTTCAAGGCGCTTGGCGACGGCAAGCAAGTGGCGGTCCTGGCTCCTACTACGGTCCTAGTATTTCAGCACTTCGAGACCTTCAAACGGCGTTTCCAGCCATTCCCCGTGCGGACTGAGATGTTCAGCCGGTTTCGTACGCCCAAAGAACTCAAAGCGTCTCTGGCAGACCTGGCGGAAGGCAAGGTGGACATCGCCATCGGCACCCACCGGCTATTGTCGCAGGACGTGGAATTCCGGGATCTGGGGCTGGTGATCGTGGATGAAGAGCAGCGCTTCGGCGTGAAGCACAAAGAGCGGCTCAAGCACTTGAAGAAGACCGTGGACGTGATCAGCATGAGTGCCACCCCGATCCCCAGGACACTACATATGTCGTTATTGGGGTTGCGAGACATGTCCGTGATCGAGACGCCGCCTAAGGACCGTCTCGCGATCCACACCGTAGTTGCCCCGTTTCAGCCCGAACTGATCCGCTCAGCCATCGAACTCGAATTAGGCCGCGGCGGGCAGGTCTATTTCCTCCACAATCACGTGGACTCCATCTGGAAGCGCGCCGCCATGGTTCAGGAACTCGCGCCAGGTTCCCGGATTGGCGTGGGTCACGGCCAGATGGGCGAGGCCGAACTGGAGAGGACGATGCTGCGATTCATGCGGCATGAGTTCGATATCCTAGTCTGTACTACAATTATCGAAAACGGTCTGGATATCCCCCTCGCCAATACCATCATTATCGAGAATGCGGAACGGCAGGGCCTTTCGGAACTGTATCAGCTTCGCGGCCGGGTGGGCCGCTCGAACCGCCGCGCTTACGCCTACCTGCTGGTGCCGCCCGATACCGAGTTGAGCGAAGTCGCGCGCAAGCGCCTGGCGGCGCTCAAGGAGTTCAGCGACCTGGGGGCCGGCTTCAAGATCGCGGCGCTCGATCTGGAGCTTCGCGGCGCCGGGAATCTGCTGGGGGGCGAGCAGCATGGCCACATCAACTCCGTGGGCTTCGATACCTACGTGCGGCTGCTGGATGAGACCGTCCGCGAGCTGAAGGGCGAAGAAGTGGCGCCGGAGATCCACTCCGCGCTGAACTTGGGGCTCGACATCCGCATTCCGCCGGATTACATTGCGGACGAAAATCAGCGCCTGCGGGCGTATCGGCAGATCGCCAATGCGGCCGACGCGGCGGCGCGCGACCGTGCCGAAAAGGAACTGGAGGACCGCTACGGCCCAGTGCCCGAAGCGGTGCGCAACCTGCTGGCCTACTCGGCGCTCAAGACCGTGGCGGAACAGGCCGGCGTAGAGGTGGTCGACCGGCGCCATAACATATTGAGTATCAAGTTCCACAAGGAAACCCGCGTAGATCCGGCGCGCCTCATGCATATCGTCGCCAAGACCAGGGGAGCGCAGTTCACTCCGGCAGGCGTATTGCTACTACCGTTGGATGGCCAAGGCGGCGCAGGCGAGACTCTGCGTTTCCTGTCGGAGAAACTCGGGCAGTTGGCATCCCCGGCGTCACCGCCGGCTTGAACCGGCCAGGCGGCCCGTCCCACTGGTAGAATGGAGATTCAGGATATGCTTCGCAGGTTTGTAGTACTCGTGGCCGCGGCTCTTCCCATGGCCGTTGCGGCGGACGTGAAGGTAGTGGAGGAGATCGCCGCCAAGATCAACAACGACATCATTACCCGCGGTGAACTGGAACACAGGCGGCAGGAGATCGAACAGGAACTGCGGCGGCAGGGCCTCACCGGCGCCAAGCTGGCCGATGCCGTCAGGCAAGCGGAACGGGACGCTCTGCGCGACCAGATCGACCAACTCCTGCTGGTGCAGAGGGGCAAGGACCTGGACATCAAGGTCGAGGCCGACGTGACCCGCCGGCTGGCGGAGCTCCAGGTGCAGAACAACATCCGGGACCCCGATCAGTTTCAAGAGTTCATCCGCCAGCAGACCGGCATGCCGTTCGAGGATTTCAAACAGCAGTTGACCAACCAGATCCTCACGCAGAAGGTGGTCGGCCAGGAAATCGGCTCGCGCATCGCCATTGCGGAACCGGAGATGCAGAAGTATTACGAGGACCACAAGAAGGATTACGTGCGCGAAGAGCAGGTATTCCTGAGTCAGATTCTGATCTCCACCGAAGGCAAGACCCCCGAGCAGGTAGCCACCGCGGAAAAGAAGGCCAAGGACCTGACGGCGCGCGGGCGCAAAGGCGAGAAGTTCAGCGACCTGGCGCGCAACAACTCCGACGACACCGAGACCGCCAAGGCCGGGGGCTACATCGGCGGGTATAAGAAGGGTCTGTTGCTGAAGCAGATTGAAGATACGGTCTTCAAGGAGAAGAAGGGCTACGTCAGCGACCCCATCAAGATCGAAAAGCCCGCCTGTTTTCTGGTTCTGAAAGTGGAAGAGCGCTACGAGGCCGGCCAGGCGTCCTTTGAGGAAGTGAAAAGCGAAGTCGAAGACCGCCTGAGGGAGCCGAAGATCGAGCCCAAGGTGCGCGAATACCTCACCAGGCTCCGGATGGAAGCGTTCCTACAGATCAAAGAGGGCTACATCGACAGCGGCGCCGCGCCGGGAAAGGACACTCGCTGGCAGGACGTGGCCCAGTTGAAGCCGCAGACCACCACCAAGGAAGAAGTCGCCTCGCGCATCAAGAACCCGAAAAAGTTGTTCGGACTGATTCCGATCCCCGGCACCACCAAGGCCGCCGCCCCGGTGACGGAAGCGGCGGCGAGGGAGCCAAAACCCGAGCGGCCGCCCAAACCCGAGCCAAAACCGCTGCCGCCCATGCCGCCCATCCGACAATGAAATCCCCCTACGTGAACGAACTCAAGCCGAGCCAGGTGAGAATCGACACCAGTTTCCTGGTTCGCTCGAAGGAGATTCGGCAGAAGAAGACCGGCGAACCTTACCTCTCGCTGCTCCTCGGCGACCGCACGGGCCAGGTGGACGCCAAGATGTGGGACAACGTCACCGACAAGGTGGTGGACAGCTTCGAGCGCGACGATTTCGTCAAGGTCAAGGGTTTGGTCCAGATCTTCCAGAACCGGCCGCAGATCACCATCCACAACGTGCGGCGGATGGACGACGCCGAAATCGATTTCGCCGATTACTTCCCCTCCTCGCGCCGCGACCCGGAGGAAATGTGGACGGAGCTGCGCGCGACCGTCGCAGCCGTCGGCAATCCGAACCTGAAGGCGCTGATGGAAGCGCTGCTGGACGACCAGGACGTGGCGCGCCGGATGCGCCGCGCGCCCGCCGCCAAGCAGATCCATCATGCCTACCTGGGCGGCCTGCTCGAGCACGTGCTTTCGCTATGCGCGCTGGCGCGCATGGTGGCGGCGCACTATCCGAACATCGACTACGACCTGTTGCTGGCCGGCGTGGTGCTGCACGATATCGGCAAGACTTACGAGCTGAATTACGAGCGCGGCTTCTCCTACTCCGACGACGGCCAACTGCTGGGCCACATGACCATTGCCCTGCGCATGGTGGCGGACAAGTTGCGCGGCCTGCCGGATTTCCCGCCGCCGTTGCGCGCGCTGGTGGAGCACATGATCCTGAGCCACCACGGGCAGCTCGAGTTCGGCTCGCCCAAGCTGCCGCAGTTTCCCGAAGCGCTACTGCTGCACTACCTGGACGATATGGATTCCAAAATGGAGTGCATGCGGGCGCTGATTGAAAACGACCGCCAGGTGGAAGGCTGCTTCACCGCCTGGAGCACCCCGCTGGAGCGCGCGGCGCTCAAGAAGGACCGGTTTTTGAACGGGAAGGCGCCGGGCCCGGAGGACGCCCCAGAGGGCGCCCCGCCGGGCCCAGAGGGCACCCCGCAGGGCCCAGAGGGCACCCCGGCGAACTCGGGTTTTGCCGGCAAACTGAGGCAGGCGCTCCAGCCCACGGAGGCGAAACAAGAAAGCTGATGCCGAAAACCACGCGCGATATCCCTCCGCCGCTCGAGCTGGCCTGCCTGAAGGCGCTCTGGTCGCTGCGGGAAGGGAACGTGAAGGACGTGCAGCGGGTCGTGGCGCAATCCCGGCCGCTGGCCTACACCACCATCATGACGGTGCTCGAGCGCCTGGTGCGCAAGGGAAAACTGGTGCGCCGCAAGGTGGGGCGGGCGTTCGTCTACTCGCCAGAGGCCTCGCGCGATGCCATGCGCCGAGTGGCCATTCACGAGCTGTTGGAAAGCTTCTTCGACGGGTCGGAAGCGGAGCTGATGCTGTTCCTCGGCGGGGCCGATCGACAGGCCGCCCCCGCCCCGGCGCGGGCCGAAGAACACGCACGCATCGACACCGTGCTGCTGTAGGTATGCAAAACATTCTGCCGGTCCTGTGTTTTATCGCCGGTTTCGCGCTGGCGTGGCTGGTGCTGCGCCGGCGCAAGCAGGAAACCGAGTCGGCCTTCAAAGCGCTTTCCGCCGACGCCCTGGCGCACAACAACCAGGCCTTCCTCGATCTGGCCCGCGCCACCCTGGCACAGACCCAGGAAGCCGCGCGCGGCGACCTGGAAATGCGGCAGCAGGCCATCGTCGAGCTGGTGGCCCCGGTGCGCAACTCGCTCGATAAAGTCGATTCCCAGATTCAGGAGCTGGAAAAGGCCCGCGCCGGCGCCTACGCCGCGCTCCACGAGCAGGTCCGCGGCCTGGTGGAAACGCAGTCGCAGCTTCGCGCCGAAACCGGCAAGCTGGTTACCGCGCTGCGCACGCCCGGCGTGCGCGGCCGTTGGGGCGAGATCCAGTTGCGCCGGGTGGTGGAGATGGCCGGCATGCTGGACCACTGCGATTTCGTCACGCAGACCGCCGTCACTTCCGAGGAAGGCCGCCTGCGCCCCGACCTGCTGGTGCGCCTGCCCGCGGGCAAGACCATCGTGGTGGACGCCAAGACGCCGCTCGACGGCTACCTCCAGGCCATCGAAGCCCCCGACGAGCAGACCCGCAAGGCGCGCCTGGCCGACCACGCGCGGCAAGTGCGCGCTCACCTACGGCGCTGGGCCGCAAATCCTACTGGGAGCAATTCGAGCACGCCCCGGAATTCGCGGTGCTGTTTCTGCCCGGCGAGTGCTTTTTCAGCGCGGCGCTGGAGAGCGACCCCTCGCTGATCGAATTCGGCGTCGAGCAGAACATCATCCTGGCGACTCCCACCACGCTCATCGCGCTGCTGCGCGCCGTGGCCTACGGCTGGCGCCAGGAAAACCTGGCGCAAAACGCCGCGGAGATCAGCGCGCTGGGCAAAGACCTGTTCAAGCGCCTCTCCGATATGGGCGACCACTGGAACAAGATGGGGAAGTCCCTGGAGCGCGCGGTGGAAGCGTACAACGCCGCGGTGGGCTCGTTCGAAGCCCGCGTGATGGTAAGCGCCCGCAAGTTCGCCGACCTGAAAACCGCCCCGCTGGGCGTGGAGATCGCCGAACTTGAGCCAGTGGAGAAGAGCGTGCGGGCGGTGCAGGGGGAATAGGGCGGTTCTGGTACCGGCCGGTTTGCATAGAGCACCGCGGCGCCGATCTTTCGGCCGCCCTGACCGGAAGTTTCTCCGGTGGCGGATCGGTCGGCGGGTGCTCTTCGGATTTGACCATCTTCGAGTGGCATTTCAGGAACCGGAACGCCGGCGACCAGACCTCGACGCGCGGCCCCTTTCGCCTCCCCTTGCACATCTCTTCGAGCGAGTTTCGAGACGCTGCGGAAAAAGGCTGGCCGGGCAGGGCGAACCACCATCCGTGCTCGCGCCTCAGTTCAATGGCCTCGATGCCTGAGTGGTATACCGGCTAGCGACCCACGGTCGGGATTACGTAGACCGCAGGACTGGGTACTTCGAGAAGAAACGTGCCCAACGGAAGATCGTCGGCTTATAGCGCCAAGCCGCTGAACTTGGCATGAAGCCGATACCCGCTGCTTAGACCGGAACACCACTACAGGATTTCGGTGTCCGCGGCGGACGGAGTTTCGGGCGCACCGGCTTCGGCGAACGGGCCGGAGACCGCTTGCCAGCGCACCTCCGGCTCTTGGTCGGCCATGGATTCGAGAACCTCGGGGAGACCCTGGGTCCACTGATCGAGCAGAAGCCGCGCGTTCTCGACCTCGTCCAGCCGGGATTACCGGGTGTTTTCGCTCGGGCTCACGTGGTCTTCACACCTCGCACGGCCGGCCAGTGCGCGACCAGATGGCTGCGCAGCCTCAAAATGGCTTGCGACTTCAACTGCGAAATGCGGGATTCGTGCAGATGGACAACCAGCGCGATCTCGCGCAACGTCAATTCTTCGTGGTAGTAGAGGCTGAGGACCTTGCGTTCAATTTCGGGGATACCATCGATGCTTTGGGCCAGGAGCCGCTCCAGTTCAGATTTCTCGAGAAGAGTGGAGGGGAGATTCCGGCCGCTATCCGGAAGGTAGTGCAGCATGTCCCTGCCGCGCTCGCCGCCGGCGTACTCCAGGCTGGCGACGTTGAGGCCGCAGATTTCCACCAGCCATTGGTGGTACTCCTCGATTGGTATTTCCAGTTGGGCGGCAATCTCGTCTTCCGCCGGCAACCGCTTGAGGCGCTGTTCGGCCACCGCGATGGCGGCTTCGATTTGCTTGGCCTTACGGCGTTTCTGCCGCGGCGCCCAGTCCAGGCCGCGCAAGCCGTCCAGAATGGCCCCGCGGATTTTGTACTCCGCGTAGGTCTTGAGCTTGACGTTGTGACGGCGGTCGAAGTTGTCGATCGCCGAAATCAGGCCGATTACGCCCGTGGACACCAGGTCTTCCAGGCTGATGTTTTCCGGCAGGCGCTCCTGGATGCGCCGCGCGATGAGCCGCACTTGCGGCAAATGCTCCAGGATGAGCCGCTCGCGTTCATCGTCACCGATTACTTCTGCCAACGCATTCAAGTACATACACCTCTGCCATGCCGGCCCATGTTCTAGGCCGCGGCTTGCGCCCGGCCGCAGTGACCGGCGAGGATCAGTTCCACCGGCCGGCTGCGGCTGGCGGCCTCGAGATCCTCCGGGATACGCTGTCCGGTGGTAAAGAAAGACAGCGGCTTGCCGGTTCGGGAGGGGACCTCGCTCCGGATTCGGCGTATGGCACGATTTCGCGGGCCAGGTCCGGAGAAACCCCGCTGGCGGTCAGCGCCGCGTAGGCGTTGGAGAGATCCGGCGAGGTTCCCAGCCACTGCGGCGGCGCAAACGCCGATCGGGTGAGCGTGCGCCGGATGCTTTCGAGATCCCTCCTCAGCTCCGATACCTCCGTCGAAAGGCAATCGCCCGTGGCTGGCGCGGCCGGAAGAAGAGGCGCAGACGCGGCGAAAGCCTCCGCCGTTTCGCCGGCGGCCGTCTGATAGGACTTGATCTTCATGTAGGCTGGCTCCCGATCTCGATCCTCCGCGCGGGCTTCTCCACCCCGAGGGATCTATCGTCAGGCAGCCCGGTTTTCTATAGATCCCGCTTCATTGAATGTTTCCCGGCGATGGCACCCGCAGCCCGGGCGGCTGAATGCGGCCCGAGATGCGGTTCAGAATCTCGCGAATGGTTTGCGGTGCGAGCGCCAAGTGGCTGTTCTGCTCGCCGTGCTCGACCCCGGACTCCACGGCTTGCTCGAGGGAGGGATCGAGGAACCACGCCGGCAAGTCGCCGGAGCGATTCGGATAGGGTTTCACCACCGTGCGGCGGATAGCCTGGCGGACGTACTCGGTCAGCAACACCGGGTTGCGCGTGGCGCTGGTCGCCTCTCCCAGAGCCTCCAGAATGGATACGGCGTCGCGAATGGAAACGCGCCCGCGCAACAGGTTTCGCAGCACGCGCTGCACGGTGGCCAGGGGCAGGAGCTTGGGAACCAGGTCCTCGACCACCTGGGGATGCTCCGCGGTCGCGCGATCCAGCAGCCGTTTGGCGTCATGGCGCGAGAACAGCTCGTGGGCGCGGCGGCGGATCAGCTCGGACGCAAGCTCCACATCCTTGAGCGAAATCACGTATTCGCGGCTGCGGAGCGAAAGGTTATCGGTGACGCGAACGGGGGCAGCAGGTAACCGAGGTCGATGACGAGCTGCCGCCGGATGGCGGAGATGCGCCGCGGCAGCGGTGAATCCTGCGCCCCTTCGAGCAGCCCCGCCAAGGCCAGCCCCACCTCGATCGTCAGCGGCTCGATGTGCACAGGAAGATCACCGCACCGATGACGTAGTTGCCGCCCACCACGAAGCTGCCGAAGGCGCCGATCACTTCCCCCGGCGGCCGTGGTGCCGGTATTTCCGTAGAGCGGGATGAGCCGGGCGGAGGGGGTGCCGCGAAACCATCATCACGATTCTCCTGCCGGGTGAACTCCACACCGGCTTTCTGCGCCTGCGCCGCCACACGTTCGTGCCCGTTGAGGATCACCTGGGCGCCAAAGTGCGGGTGCCCGCTCATTTTGATAGTCACGTGTCCCCAATCCGGGTCCAGGATATGAAAGGAATCATGATGCACATAGGGCCAAAACCCAGTTGCCCCGCAGGGGCCACTTTTTCGGAGCGCAGTCTCCGAAAAAGCGTAGCCACTTTCCGGCGCAAAAATGCAGCCCGGTCCGCCCGGCCCCGAAAACGAATTCTGCGCCGGAAAGTAGTTAAAACCGCTTTACCGCTTCGCCCTGTGAAGGACCATCGGAGCGGGCGTTTGCGGACCCCGTCCTCCCCCTACGCCTCTCGACGGGTCCGAACCGTCCGGCGGTGGGCCGATGGCCGGGCGCGATCCGGCAGGCTCGGCCGGGGCGCCGCGTCCTCCTCGGCCGCCCATGGCTGCGCCGCCGGTCCGCTGAAGCTCGATCACGTCACCCTTCAGCGTTCCCGTGTAGGCAACGTTGGCGGCGCTGAAGGAGATGTTGGCGCCATCCGCCTTTCCAGCTTCGATCGCGATGGGCGTGTCGCCGCCACCGCCGCCGCCGCCCTCGACGGTCCCAGTGAGGGCATTCCCACGCTGCTCGAAAGTGAAGATCTGGCTGGCTCCGCCGCCGCCGAAACCCGCGAAAGCAGCCACAGGCGCGGGTCTCCACAGGCCCGTGATGCCCTCGCCCGCCGGGACCGTGCGCTCCCAAACCGCCGCTTGGGGCCGGAGCTTCACGGCTTTTGTGGAGATGGTGACGCTGGCGGGGATCAAACCGGGCGAGCTGGCCTCCACCGTGATGGTTCCCGCTGCCTTGGTGGATTGCACCAGGGCCAGGCAAAGGCCGGAAAAGGCTTTGCGCGAACTGCCCCGATCGGATTCGTGACTGGTCGGGTCGCCGTTCCCGACGCCGATCGCTTTGCCCTGGCCGGTAACCCGGAAACTCACCTGGTTGTCGGCCATCGGCACGCAGCGGTCCTGCGCGTCCCGCACCTCGACGGCGAACATCGCCACGTCCTCGCCATCGGCGGAAATCTCTTTGCGGTCGGCTGTGAGTACGAGCTTCGCCGCCGGTCCCGTGGTCTCGCGCTTGGCCGTCATCACCTGCTTGCCGTCTTTGTATCCCCGCGCCTCAATCGCGCCCGGAGTGTAACGGACGTTCCACGCCAGGTGCGAATCCTTCTTCATGTCCTTGGCGCCGAGGCTCTGGCCGTTGAGGAACAACTCCACCCGGTCCAGGTTCGAGTACACCCAGACCGCGATCTCCTTGTCCTCAAACCCCGGCCAGTTCCAGTGCGGGAACAGGTGCAGCACCGGCTTCGAACCCCACCACGCCTGGAAGTAGAAGAAGCTGTCCTTCGGAAAGCCGCAGGTGTCGATGATGCCGTACTGCGAGCTGATGTTGGGCCACTGGTAGGGCGAAGGCTCCCCGCGGTAGTCGAAGCCGGTCCAGATGAACCCTCCGGCGAGCCACGGGCGCGCGTTGCAGAAGCTCCACCAACCCTCGCAGGAGGCGCGGCCGGTGGTGGTGTAGGGGTCGTACGAGCCGACGTAGCCGTGTTCCGGGTCCATCGTGTAGATGCCGCGTGTGGCCACCGCGCTGACCTGCTCAGTGCCCATCACCGGGACCTTTGGATTGGCCTTATGGAACGCATCGGCCGCTGGATCGGCGTAGTTGTAGCCCTGCACGTCGCAGGCGGCGAACCCGAACTTGCCCATGTTATTGCCGCCGAGCGGCGCGATGGAAACCGGCCGCGACCCGTCGTGTTTGGTCGACACGGCTTTCATGGCCGTCAGGATCAGGAAGCCCCGGTCGGTGGCCGCCGTGCCTTCCTCGTTGCCCATCGACCACATGAAGACGCACGGATGGTTGCGGTCGCGCCTCACCAGGTTCTCGTACTGGCTCAAGCCCTCGGGACTCGACGACATCATGCGGGTTTCATCGAACACCAGCATGCCCAACTCGTCGGCGGCCTCCAGCAGCTCCGGAGTGGGCGGGTTGTGCGAGGTGCGCAGGGCATTGCAGCCCATCTCCTGGAGCTTTCGAACGCGGAAGTACTGCACCGCGTCCGGCAGCGCCGCGCCTACGCCGGCGTGGTCCTGGTGATTGCAGGTTCCCTTGAGCTTGACGGATCTGCCGTTCAGGAAGAAGCCCTTCTCCGCATCGAACGCGCAGGTGCGGATGCCGAACGGCGTGTCGTAGCGATCCGTAACGGCGCCGCCCGCCTCGACCTCCGTCACGAGCTTGTACAGATTGCGCTGTTCGACCGACCACAGCGCCGGCGCCTTCACCACCACCTGCTGTTCGTAGACGTGCTCTCCCCCCTCCACGATGGAGGCCGGCAGGGTGGCCACTTTCCCCACCGCCTTACCCGCGGGATCGAGAATGGTCGAGGTGACGCGCGTGCTCTCGGCGTCCTTGCCGTGGTTTTCCACCTCCGTGCGAATCTGCACCGTGGCTTCGCCGGGGCGCACCTCGGCGCGCGCGAACGTGCCCCACTTTTTCACGTGCACCGGGTTGGTCTTCACCAGCCAGACGTGCCGGTAAATGCCGGCGCCCTCGTAGAACCAGCCGTCGCTCTGGGTGGCGTCCGCGCGGACCAGCAGCACGTTCTTTCCGCCGGGGGAGGCGAAATCGGTTACGTCGAAGCTGAACGGGTCATAGCCGCCGATGTGCCTGCCGATGTAGAAGCCGTTGAAGATGACCGTGGCCTCGCGATACACGCCGTCGAACTCGATGGTGATGCGCTTACCCGCGTCGGAGGCCGGGAGTTCGAAGATGCGGCGATACCAGCCGATGCTGGTGGCGGGGTACGTCCGCCCCAGTGGATAGAACCCCTTGCTGGAGAGGGCGGGATCGTTTTGGAAGGGCAATTCGATGGCCCAGTCGTGAGGCAGATCGACGGCCTTCCAGTCGTTGTCGTCGAAGAGCAGCGTGCCGACCGGGCCGAAATTCCCGGTCTTCGAGAAGTTACCCCGGAAACTGAAGTCCTGCGCCGCGTCCGCGGCGTGACCGAAATGGAAGCGCCAGCCGAAATCCAGCAGGAGCCGTTCCCGGCCGGGCCCTGGGGCCGCGGTTGCAGGCGGCGCGTTCTGTGCCTGGGCCTCCTCGCCAATCGCCGTCTCCGCCGCCGCCACAACCGCGGCCGGCGCAGCCAGACTGGCCTTAAACATGTCCCTACGCGTCAAGTCCTTCATGTCGATCTCCAATCGTCCGGAGCCTTGCGTCGAGGCAGGTCTCTGCCTTGGGGCTCGTCGTTCAGCATAACAAATTGTTGCGGGTACCAAACGCGACTTTCAGAGCCGCGACCGTCAGGGAGCGGCCGGCCTAAGTGACATCGGCTGTAAATAAGAAGGTTCTTATTCAGTAAGTTGAAGAAAGTGGACTTACTCCGCAGCTAGTCAAATAGGGGACCAGATCCAACACGGGCTTCACAGCGCTGGTTCGCAGGTCAAATGGGGTATAATTTCTCGTATGCGTCTTCGATTCATATTCGCTCTTGGACTGAGTGCCGTCATCATTGGTCTCACCGGCATGGTGGTGGGGCAGAACCGCATGAGCTTTTCGCGGGTGGCGCCGGACGGCGGCCACATCGGGCTCGGCCTGGCGCTTCGTAAGTTGAGCGTCTCCGGGACGTTCATGCAGTGCCCGGCGCACCCCGACGACGAGACCAACGCGCTGTTCGCCATGTTCGGGCTCGGCATGGGCCTGCGTGCGATCGACCTGCAAAACAATCGCGGTGACGGCGGGCAGAACGAAATCGGTCCCGAGCTGTTCCGGGACATGGCCGTGCTGCGCACTTCCGAGCTGCTGGCGGCGCACCGCCTCGATGGCGCCGAGCAGTACTTCACGCGCGCCATCGACTACGGCTACTCGTTCGACCCGGAGGAAGTGATCGGGAAGTGGGGCCGGAAGGAAATCGTCGGCGACTACGTCCGGTTGTTCCGCACCTTGCGCCCCGACGTGGTGCTCACCATGCACATCCAGGGCCGGGGCGCAAGGTGCG
>Ga0187882_1001675_pt1 | contig 21884 bp, 16 predicted proteins | sample June2016WEW_19_1_3_FD_132991 | JGI IMG/M metagenome (GOLD analysis project Ga0187882, IMG submission 132991) | Peatland microbial communities from SPRUCE experiment site at the Marcell Experimental Forest, Minnesota, USA - June2016WEW_19_150 | ecosystem: Environmental > Terrestrial > Soil >... | reverse complement strand
CTGCCCGGCAGCACGATGATCAGGTTGCTCCCGATACTCTGGATCTGCTCCTGGATCCGCGCGGTGGCGCCCGCGCCCACACCCACCATCGCGATCACCGCCGCCACGCCGATGATGATACCCAGCATCGTGAGCGCCGAGCGCATGCGGTTCACCTTCAGCGCTCGGAACGCGATCCTGATGCTGGCAACGATCTTATTCATGACGAAACGATCTCCTCCGGCTCCTCGGGGGGAAGAGCCTCCAGGTCCTTCCGCGCGACGCGCGGTTGCGCAAGCCTCTCGTCGAGCTGCAGTCTGCCGTCTTTGAAATGGATGCTGCGGTTGGAGTAAGCCGCGATATCCGGATCGTGCGTTACGACGATCATGGTGATCCCCTGTTCGCGGTTCAGCCGTTGGAAGATCGCCATGATCTCGATGCCGATTCTCGAGTCCAGCGCTCCGGTCGGCTCGTCCGCCAGGATAATGCTGGGATCGTTCACCAGCGAGCGCGCGATGGCCACGCGCTGCTGCTGGCCGCCGGAAAGCTGGCTCGGCTGGTGTTCCTCGCGTCCGGCGAGTCCCACCGCGAGCAACGCCTTTCGCGCTCGCTCGAGGCGTTCGGGGGCTGGGGTATCGGTATACATCAGCGGCAGCTCCACATTTTCCGCCGCACTGGTTCGCGCCAGCAGGTTGAACTGCTGGAATACGAATCCGATCTTCTTGTTCCGAATCTCCGCCAGTTGGTCGCGATTCAGATTTCCGACGCTGATTCCGTCCAGGATGTAAGCCCCTGAGGTAGGCTTGTCGAGGCACCCGAGGATGTTCATGAGCGTGGATTTGCCGGACCCTGATGGCCCCATGATGGAAACGAAATCCCCCCGTTCAATCTCGAACGAGATGTTTTTCAACACGTGTACCGGCACCTCGCCGAGCCTGTAATCCTTCACCAGATCCTTGACTTCGATTACCGAGGCCATCTAGAATCCCGACCCTCTGCCGCCTTTGCTGCCGCTCTGAGATACGGGGCTGCCGCCCGAAGCGGGCGCCGCCTTTGCCAGTGCCGCGACAATCACGCGGTCTCCGTCCTTCAGGCCGCCGTTGGTAACCTCCGTATACGTGCCATCACTTTCGCCCGTAGCTACCACGACCCGCAGCTGCTTGTTGTTCGCCTCCAGGATCCAGACAGCTTTCTCCGGCGCCGCGCCCTTGCCGCCACCAGATGCTGCCGTCTCTGACGCCGGGTGGTAACGCAGGGCGGCGTTGGGAACCCTCAGCACGTTCAGGCGCTGATTCACCAGAATCTTCACATTCGCCGTCATGCCTGGAAACAGCTTCAGATCCGGATTCGAAACGCCGATCACCGCGTCGTAGGTGATCACGTTTTGCACGTTGATGGGCGCCTTGCGGATCGAGGTCACGCTGCCTGTGAATGTCCGCCCGGGATACGCATCCACCGTGAATGTTGCAGGCTGGTTCACGCGCACGCGTCCCACGTCCGCTTCCGACACGTTCGTATCCACCTGCATCTTCGTCAGGTCCTGAGCGATCAGAAACAGAGTCGGAGCCGCCAGGCTCGCGGCAACGGTCTGTCCGACATCCACGTTCCGCGACACCACGACGCCATCCACCGGCGCTGTGATTTTCGTGTGATCGAGATCGAGCTGGGCCGATTGCAGCGCCGCGGTGAACTGTTTCACCTGCGCCTGGTTGGCGGTCAAGAGCGAATTCGCCACATTCAACTGAGCCTGCGCAACCTTCACGCTGTCTTCCACCGCATGCTGCTGCGCCACTAATGCGTCATGATCGGCAACCGCCGATTTGTAGGCAGTCTGAGCGGTTTCAAGATCCTCCTTGGCATCCGCACCCTGCTTGACCATGATCACGCGCCGGTCGACCTTGACCTTGGCATCCTCGGCGACGGCCTCTGCTTTCATGACATTCGCCTGAGCGGCTGCGAGAGAAGAGTTTGCAGCCTGAATGTTCGCCAGAGCCTGCTGGATGCCGGCCTGGCTATTGGCTACGGCGGCCCGCGCTGCATCGAGGTTAGCCTGGGCCTGATCGACCTTCGCCTGAAAGGGCGCCGGATCGATCCGCGCTATCAACTCGCCCTTGGTCACTTTGGTGTTGAAATCAGCGGACAAGGCCAGAATGATGCCCGACACCTGCGAGCCCACTTGTACAGTCACAACCGCGTTCGGGTTACCGGTGGCCGAGATGGCGACGTTAATGTCGCCGTGTGCGACAGTCGCTGTGCGATATTCAATTCCGGATTGTTCCCTGACCAAAGCCCACGTCCCCAACCCTATGGAAACGCAAGCCACGGCGGCGATGATGAGAACTGTTTTTCTCTTCATTCTCATTTCGTACCCTACTTTATGATGTTTTTCGCTGCTGCAAAGTTCCGGCAGAGATAGACAGTGCCGTTTGGGTAAGCAAGTCAATCAAATCATGCTGCTACATTGCTGCCGGGTATTCCCGCGCGATCAGCTCCGCGCCTGGAGACTCAAAGGCCCACTCTTCAGGCGGGCCTTTCCTGGCTGACAACCTGCTCCTGCCCGTCACTTCTGCGCTTTGATAATAACGTGAGTGTGTTTGGCGGGAACGCCCTGCAACAGGATCCCATCCATTCTAGGGATATACACCTCGGAAAGATAATAGTTGCCTCCTGCCTGATCGAAGACCGCCTCCCCATCTTGTGGTTGTTTTTTGCTGATCGAGGTGATGATCGGCACGACGGTGCTCTCTCTTGTCTTCAAATTCACGATCTGCAGAGCGTTGTCGATGTTGCCGCTCATCGGCCTCAATTCATAGGATCCGGCAGGCTGCAACTTCGCTCCGGCGTAAAAACTAAAGTCAACGTTGACAATTATCCCAGAAGCAGAAACCTGCGCCCAGCCCAGCAGCGGGAGAAGCGCAAGCAACGCCAAAACTGCCACCAACTGTTTCATATCACTCTCCATTGCTAAAATCTCACAAACACCAGACCCATTCATGATCGATGCTTGATGACAATCAAAGATCAAAACACAATATCAATGATACATCTCCTCCCAGAAATTAGCATCAGTGGACATCTGCATTTAGGGATTCTTCGAGCCTCCGAGCTTTGGAGGTTAAACATCCTGCCTCTGGCCGAGGAATGTAACGTTGGAAAAGTCTTGCCGTATTAATACTTAGGTGGAAAGGAGAACAAGATGAAGAGAGGATTGGCAGTGGTTGGGATGCTCGTGGTGATTGCCTTCGTCGGCGCGGCTCAAGATTCTGCAAAATCGGAGGTGCCCAAAGCGGTGATCAACATACCATTCCAGTTCTATGCGGACGGGACTCTGCTGCCGGCGGGAACCTATGAATTCAGGGCGAACGCTGAAGGAACCCACATAGAGATGCGCAATACAAAAGGTGAGGATACCCTGGTTGTACCTGTGCTGACCAGCTTAAGCCTGCGCAAGATCGACCAGGCTGAAGCAGTCTTCGATGTGTTGGGTCAAGATCACTACCTCTCTGAGTTTTACGTGAAAGGAATGGACGGATTTGCCTTCAACGGCGCTCCGGGAAAGCACTCGCATCAAACCATTGAATCCGGAAAATAAACATAGAAAGGCGCTCGCACGCTGTTCCTGTCACACGACGCAGCGAGTCGTGTGACAGTTTTGTGAGATCACAGCATGAACAAATATGCAGAGGCTCCAGAGCATGACTTGAGCAAATAAGGGGACGCTGTAACAGCAACGGAGCAGAGACGTATCACATTGTGTAGAAACCGGGGTTTCAGGAAGGGCACGGGGAAAGATATGACTACTCTGAGTTGGGCCAACCCGTCAGCGGCAACGTCAGGAATACCCTGTTTGAGTTCGTTGCTCGGCAATTTTGGCCTTAACCTTGCGTGGCGTGTATACGTCTTATCCGTCGCTGCCGGTTCGATTGGACAATTGCTGTTTGGTGTAGGAACCGTTTTGTTCTTGATCCTCGCGAGAAATCTGCAGGTGATATTCCGCGGACACCTAATCTCCTAATGGATTAATTTTTTCAAAAAGCTTTTAAGGGTGTAATGCGGTAGGCAGAGTTGTGCTGCGCAAGAATTATGGCGGACCGAGCAAATAGCGTTTGCCTGGCCGATCCGCGTTGCCCATCACTTTACATTCACGGTTGTCACCACACTGCCGGTTCGCCCGCTGACGCTCTCGCGCACCACAAACCACACTCCGTAGTCTCCTGATGGAAGTTCCAGTTTGTTCGTGTAGTGAATTCCCTGGGCACGAATCACCGCCGCCTGTTCGGCCGTAAGAACGCGATCGATGCGTTGAGCCAGCCTGGTGATTTCCTTTCCGCCTTTACCGCGGACAACAGCCACGATGTCGAGCAGCAGGTGGTTATCATTCTCGTTTAGGATTATCGCACCGGCCGGCACATCGAGCGCGAATCCGATCAGCTTCTTGTCACCTTTGTCCACCGGGGTCTCGAATTTGCCCTGAAACGGCACTGAGGTGTAATTGAGCGGCGAGACCAGCGCCAGCTGCAAGTCGGTGAGCTTGCTCTTCTCCGGATTGCTTGTCTCCAGGAAAAAACCATCCCGATACGTCAGCTCGGTTCGCGGGCCATCCAGTCTGACGTTTATCGGGTGCCAGCCGGGCTTGGTTTTATTGTCGAGGTAAAAACCAAGCATGTAATACTGGTGCGAATCATCCGCGGCTTCCTGCAGACAGTTGGCCAGGTCGGTGCGGTTGAAGCATGGCTTTCCTCCGGTAGCCGCGGCCATGGCCTTGAAAGAGTCGATGATTTCGTTGTTCGAGCCGCGCGCGGCATCCTCGGCCTCGGTCAGCGGAGCATCGGAATATATGACATCGTAGGTGGCGAACGAGGTGTTGTATCCGTGCCTCGCATCCAGCGGATAGACTGCTACGTTAGCCAGATTCAGTAGATTGAAGGTATAGGCGTTTTGATCGAGCGTTTCGCTGACCCTTGTCAGGTCGGTAGAAGCTCCCCCGCGCAGATCCTTCCTGCCGTGAAACATGCGACTCATCCCGCCGAAGAGCTGAGTTCCCGAACTGGCCCATACCAGCGTCTTACGGCCGGGCAGACCGCGAAGCGCCTGAGCCAGTTGCTGCAGCGATGCGAGGGTGCTTATTCCCGTGGCACGATCACGGTAGATTTCGAACCCTTCCTTGTTTGTCATCATAAAGGTCCAGGCCTGCAACTGCTGCATGCCGGCGTCGGCGTTGCCGCCCCCGCCGCAGCCCGCGGCGGAAAGAGCGCAAGGCGTCATGTCCAATACGGTGCCGCCGGCCGCTTCCTTCGCCGCATTCTGCAGCGGCTGAACCTTTACCGCCGCCGCCAGCAATTTGGGATCCGTCGTGAAGTCGTGCAGCACGCGGATGCCGGTGCGTGTCACGGCGATCAGTGCGAACGGTTCTCCCGTTTTCGCGGCAGAATCGAGAAACTTTATGATTTCCTGCTTCAGGTATGCCTGATCGAGCGGTTGGGTATTGTTCAAATCGAGCGCGACGATCGTGAGTTGTTCCGCCGTGCCGCGGCTGCTTTCCGCGATATTGGAGAACTCCATGGTCTGGGCAGGTTTGACGGGCAGGCTTGGGTACACTTCTTCAAATACGGCAATGGTCTGCGGCTTGCCGTCCATGAACACGGTGAAAGCATCTGCCTGCAAGCCTTCGACGTGCTTGCCTCCACGCTGCGCGACCACGGGCAACTGCACCAGCTCGGTTTGCGCCTTGATATTGGGAGGTTGCCCCTTTCCTTGCATCGGTGGCGCGCCCACAGACGGGGCAGCAACGACCCAACACAGAACGATTGCTGCGCAGAACGTGCAAAGCTTACCCATTAAGCACTCCAGCAAGGCATCAACGCGCCTGGCAAAGTCCACAGATGTCAAAAAATTCGCTACGGCGCCGATGGATAATCTCGACACGAGATGCATCTTCGGGGCGAAGGATCGTAGGAAGCCGCTCAATGAGGGCAGATCCGCTTCCGCTGCCGGTTGCCATACAGATTCCCCCAATTTCAGGCGACTGCTCACGAGCTCCGAGGCTGATTATAGCCAGAATCATACACCCAACCCATGTTACACCATATGGAATTGATAAACACCCCAGAGGGCGTGGGGAGAAGTCACCAACAACCATGTCACTTTCGGCGCCCGCCATCACCCGGTTATGAGCCGTTTGTTTGCCTCCTAGTTGGCAACTGTTAAGGGAGTGGGCTCGCGGGACATGGTGCCATTACGTTTCTTTAAGAACTGCCTTGCCCGGTCAGCGCGGTCGCGGCCTGTTTGCTGGCGGATTTTGGGCCGGCCTCCGCGTTTGCTGTATCGATAGCGGTCGGCCCCGACACGGATCTGTTAAATTGCTCTAAAAATTGGCTTGCTTCCCCCACGCCAGTGGATATATGGTAGCGGGAATGCACCACTCTAGACGTCAGATCGCCGTCTTGGATGAAGGGACCGAGGCAGCTCTATTTGCAAAAACAGCTCTTGATGCTTAACGAAGGAGGTAGACATGAAGCAGCCTTACACAGGAAAGTTTCTATTGCTGCCTGTGCTACTGGTCATGCTATTGACCTTGCCGTATGCGTTCGCACAGGAAACGACGGCAGGATTACAGGGAGTCGTCAAAGATCCTTCCGGCGCGATCGTCGTCAACGCGACGGTGGAATTAACCAGCCCTGCGCTGATCGGAAGCAAGAAAGTGGCGACCGATTCGGCGGGCCAATATCGCTTTGCGGCCCTTGCCCCCGGCCAATATACCTTGACGGTAACTGCCACTGGGTTTAGGACCTACAAACAGACAGACATTGCCTTGAGCGCCGGCAGACTCCCCATAGTCGACGTGAAGTTGGAGGTCGGCCAGTTGTCGGAGACGGTCACGGTCTCCGCCGACGCTGTCCTCTTGGACACAACCCAGAGCAAGGTGGCGGTAACGCTGCCGGACTCCATCATGGACGTGATTCCGAAGGGACGCTCCTTCGAATCGCTGATTCCCTTCGCTCCCGGCTCGCGCTACGAGCCGCTGGATTCGGGCTACCAGATTGATGGAGCCAGCGACGGGGAAAACGTGTACCTGATCGATGGCGTGAACACCACGAATATCCAGAACGGTGGCGTGGGTCGGAGCTTCCAGATGGATTTCATTGAAGAAGTCCAGGTCAAGTCGAGCAGCTTCGAAGCCGAGTTTGGTGGCGCGATTGGCGGTGTGGTCAACGCTGTTCCCAAACATGGCTCCAACACCTGGAGTGGCTCGCTCGTGACTTATTGGCGCAACAACAAGCTCAACGCCAATCCTAGCGACCGCTCTCTGACTACCAACCCGCTCCTGCCGTCCCTTAACACAACCACCAGGCTCGATGCCACACCCATGTCCTATCAGGGGAAGAAGGATTACTCAAACACAACGGAACCCGGCTTTGAAATCGGCGGCCCGATTTACAAAGACAAGGTATGGCTGTTCGCCAGCTATATCCCGTCGTTAAGCACGACTCGCCGCACGACAGTTTTCACGGGTTCAAATCCGGGACCCCGGACATTGACGTCCGGGACTGACCAACACAACGGTTACAGCCGGTTGGACTACGGTGTGAGCAACTCCTTGCGGCTTTTTGCAGCATGGAATTACGCCTATTATCGAAGCACGGGAACGTTAGGCGGTATGGAGAGCGTCAGTGGGCAAAGGAACACCGGCGCCTCGACCGATCCTAATACGCTGCGTGCGGATGCCGGCTCAGTCAATCCGACCTCGGTGATGACCTTCGGCGGCGACTGGACGCCAACCCCCAAGTTAGTGGTCAGCGTCCGCTATGGCTATTTCTTCACCAATTCCGAACAGCGGGGAACACCGCTTGGCACTCGCTACCTTTACAATAATACCGTAAATGCCAGCAGCGTGGATCTGGCGGGCGTCGCGTTTCCCTCTTCATCGTTTAACACCTCGGGCTTCGCCAACATCCCAAGCAATCTGGCGACCATATACAACGCATACAAACGCAAGAGCATCTCCGCGGATGCTTCCTACTACATGCACTTCCTGGGTGGCACTCACACCTTCAAGGGTGGGTATTTCTTCGCCGGGCAAACGAACGACGTTTTAACCGGCTACCAGGGGGGGTTTGTGACCATGACCTGGGGACAGGCATATGCGCCGGTCACCAGCACATCGGTCTGTGACCCGATCATTGCTCAGAACGTGACAACCTACGGTGCCGGGGCAGCGGCAGCGGGCTGTCAGGGCAGATACGGATACTTTACGATTGGCAACGGGGTCGTCAACACGGGCTCGAGCAGTCAGACTGCGCACGCCCTATATATCCAGGACGACTGGACCGTGGGCAAAGGTCTGACCCTCAACCTGGGCGTCCGCTTTGACAAGGAGACGCAGCCTCCCTACGATCCGGTCCGCTTCCCCACGGTCTCGTTCGGCTGGGGCGAAAAGATTGCACCGCGCCTCGGCGGCGCCTACGACCTGCTCCACAATGGCAAGATCAAGGTCTATGCCAGCTACGGCAAGTTCTACGACATCATGAAGATGGGCTTGGCGCGCGGCTCTTTCGGCAGCGACTACTGGCATAACTGTGTTTACGCCATGGATAGCACAAGCTATACGGCGATCACCCCGACCTACCAGATCGGCGGCGGTTGTCCGGCTACCGGCCCGGCGCCGGGTGTGACCGTCGGACGGTTCATCGAAAACGTGGACTGGCGCGCCACAAAGGCGGATCCCCGCGATCCGGCCATCTCGCCGACTATGAAACCCATGCTGCAGCATGAATTCGCAACGGGCTTGGATTGGGCCATTACCAAGACTTGGTCTTTTACCAGCCGATACTCGCGCAAGCGCATGGATATGGCCATCGAGGACATGGCGATCACCGATAACCTGGGCTTCTACATCGGAAACCCGGGCTCATATTTTGCCGACGTTCTGCACCGTCCTACGGTCATCCCCGACGCTAATGGAAATAATTATTTGAACAACACGCCGTTCTGTGCGGAGTGCCCTCCCGTCATTGGGGCTCACCGCCGCTACGACGGGATAGAGTTCAGCCTTTCCAAGAGAGCGACGACCGCATGGTGGGGATCGATCTCCTATAGCTACAGCGCCTTGAGGGGCAACTATCCCGGCTTGACCAATACCGATCCCACCGACGGCGGGGCCGGCGGCCGGCATGCGCCCAACAACAGCCGTTTGTTCGACATACCGACCATGACCTACCTACCCAATGGGCAGATCGATGATGGACCGCTGTCCACCGATCGTCCGAATACCTTCAAGGCTTTCGGCTTCTATCGGGCCAAGTGGTTTGGAGGGCAGACCATATTCGGCATTACCCAGTTGATTTACGAGGGTACGCCGATCAACACCTGCCTGCCTGTGGTCGGCTCCTCGTCGGCGTGTCAGTGGGCGGAAGGTCGCGGCAATTACGTGGACTTCAGCCGTAACGCGGACGGCAGCATCGCCAAGACTGGCGTCGAGGACGGCAAACGCACACCCGCTTATCTTGAGACCGATTTCACGGTGCGTCATGAGATCCTGCCGAGCCGTGAGCACGAGAAGATGCGCGTGAGCTTTGAAGCCAATATCACCAACCTGCTCAATCAACGCTCCGCGACGAGTTACTACGAGTTTGTCATTCCCACCAACGAGATCATCCCATCTAGGGTGAGCCGTTTCTCGGGCGACCCGAATATTGACTGGGGCAAGATGATGAATGGCTACAACTACGTGGACGCGCTGAATGCGACGGGCGCCTTCGCCGGGACCACGAGTACCGGCACGAAGATACAGAGTCCTCTAACCCTGGCGAACCGCTACGGAATGCCGAATGGATGGGAGGGTGCTCGCCAGATTCGCCTGACCTTACGTTTCGCCTTCTAATCCACCAACCTTCCACATTAAAGGGGGCCGGACAACCGGCCCCCTTTTTTATTGGGCCACGCCTGTAATAAGAATTTGTTTTTTGGCTTCAGCGCCACGCAGGACATGGAAGACCACTATCGCCGCAGCGTGCGTTTTCTGCGCTCCACCTTACCATCTTAGCTATTCACCGAATGCTAAGCCTCGCGTACTCAGGGGGAGCTTGCTTCCGGGCATAATAGCCTTTTCGGGTCCGGACTACGGCTTTAGGATGGTTCTTGATCCGCACGCGTATTTCCCTCCACCGGCCGTCATATTTGTGATTCGTCGAACTGTATGACAGTTGGTATTGGATGCGGAGGTCGTCGGCGATTTGAGAGTAGACCCTGGAGAGCTCTTCGGTCCTGCCCGGAGAGTAGAAGCGGCCGCCGGTTTGTTCTGCAATCATCTGCAGCTGTTTCAGGGCTTCCTCGTAAGCAGCACGTTCAGCGGGACTGCTGCGACCTCGAGGCAACGGATACGGATTTGGCGCAGGATTAGGGCTGGTGGGTGGATAAGATCCCGGGGGTCTTCCTCCTCGTATTATGTCGCCAAGGATGCCGCCTATTATGGCTCCGGTGTTAGCCGGTCCCGTACCACCGGATGTGGTTGGAACCATTCCCTCAGTGTCCAGAAAGATAGTGTAGATGATAGGTTCGATTTCCTGGATCCTTCGATATAGCTCATCAAATCTGACGACGGAGCCATCGACTGGCTCACCATAAAGCTGATTGTCGACTCCGTCAGTAAAGACGACTATGGCACTTCGCCCCTCGACGTCATGCATGTACTGGTCTATGCAGGCCATCAGCGCGTCATAAAAAGCCGTGCCCCCTCCCGCCTGAATCATCTGAATGGCACTTGCGGCGGCATTGCGATCACTAGTAAAACCTTGGATCAGCCTTACACTGGAATTGAATGTGGCTACGGCAATTCGGTCGTTTGGGTTGATCTGCCGCGTAAAATCAATCGCGGCCTGCTTCATCATTGGCAGATAAGACTGTGTGCTGCCACTGACGTCAAGCAGCAGGAGCAGATTAAACGGAGCTTCCGAAGGCGCAACCTCGTCGATCTGCTGCAGAATGCCATCCTCGTAAACAAGAAAGTCCTCCCTTTGCAGTTGCCTCATGCTGCGGCCGTTATCACGATCAAGCACCGAGACATTCAGAGAGACCGAATCCACGTTTACTTTAAGGACATACCCCCCGGGCGGATTCGATGGTTTCTGCACTCCTCCTGCGGCGCGAGGCTTGGGCGTGGCTTCCTGCCCGGATATGGGAGTGGCCTCGGCAGGTTTTGAAATGTCCGGCGCAGCTTCACTCTTGGTTCCGACCCCTGGCTGGGCGGGCAGCGAGGCTCCCGTAGACCACTGCAGGCAAACTGCAAAAGCAAGGGCAAGCAGCTTTTTGGCCATATACTCCTCTTCCTGTACCCATCTGGATGTGACCTGACCGTCCAAGGTTCATAAAGAAAATCTAAGGAAGTGCCTTGCAGCTTGGATGGAGTGAATTCCAACCGGCGTAAAAGATGGACAATAACCGGCCCACTTTCTCCTACAGCAGGCCCCGAGCCAGGCCTCCATCCACCGCCAGGCTGACGCCATTGATGTAGCCGGCGCGCTCCGAGGCCAAAAATGCGGCCGCGGCCGCGAATTCATCAGGCTTCCCAAGCCGTTTCAGAGGTGTCTGTGTACTCCAGCGCTCATAAATCGTCTCGCGTGATGCGCTGGAGTCCTGGGCCAGCTTGGCGGCCAGTTCTTCCAGGCGGTCTGTGAGCGTGTAGCCCGGGCACACGTTGTTGACCGTGATCCCGTACGGTCCATATTCATTAGCCAGCGTTTTCGCCAGGCCTGCCACCGCCGCCCGGACCGAGTTCGACAGTAGCAGCCCGTCGATCGGCTGCTTCACGGATACCGAGGTAATGGTGATGAATCGTCCCCAGCGGTTTTGCTGCATCAGCGGAAGCACCGCGCGCGCGAAATATACAGCGCTCATCAGCATCTGGTCCACCGCCACCCGCCACTCGTCCGCGGAAATCTCGTCGAACTTCTTGGCCGGCGGCCCGCCCGTGTTCGTCACGCAAATGTCCACGCGGCCATGGCGTTTTCTCACGGCTTCCACGAACTTCTGCACCTGCACGGCATCGGTGACATCGAGCGCCTGCCAGAAGACCGCGCGCCCGGTCTTCTGCCCGATTGCGCTTGCGGCCATCTCCAGGTCCGCAGCCGTACGCGCGCAGATGGCCACCTCCGCGCCTTCCCGGGCCAGTTCCGACGCCACGGCGAGGCCCAGCCCTTTGCTCGCCGCCGCAACAATCGCCACTTTGCCTCGAAGCCCCAGATCCATCGCCGCGCTCCTCCCCTATCTGCGCAAATAGGAATCATCCTTGCGAATCCAGTCCTCGCGTCTCGGCGCGAAGATATCCTGCACCATCGTGTCCTCGAGCGCTTCGGCCGCATGCGCCTCGTGCGACGCGATCAGCAGCACGTCTCCCGGGCGCAGCACGACTTCGTGGCTATCGAAAATCATCTTTATCGCGCCAGAAAGACATGCGCTGTACTGTTCGCTCTCATGCTCATGCCGGGCCACGATGGCGCCCTTGGCCAGGAAAAAGCGGGCCACGGTTGCGTGCTGCCCGTGAACTACCCGCCGAGTGATTTTGTCGCTCAGCTGCTCGGCCTCGATCTTTTCCCAGGACGTGACTTCCATTGTATCCTCCACCTGCCCCTGATTTTTCTTGTGCGCCGCGCCGTGGCAGGAAATGTTTCCTGTCTCAATCCCCGGAAACGTGCGCCCGCCTCACCGTGAATCTTACACCTGCTCATCCCCGAATTGCCGGGCGACACTACAACCTGGAACGGACGTTTGCCTTATAGACGAAAACTGAGGATTAGCTGCCGGCCTCAATCAGCAAGTTGGCAAGAGCGCCCTTCAGAAGATCGGGGCAGATCCGTTCAAGCAATGAACGGTCAATGCTTTGCTTTTGGATGCGCAGAATTCCGCGTGCGTCCTCGATGTCCAGCGCCGACCCGCCGAGCAATTTCAAGACGATCATGTCTTCCGGGCAGGCAACTTTGAGAGCCAGGTTTTCGATTTGAACCGTGTGCGACCGTTGGAGAAGGCCCGCAGGGGCTCCCCTGATTCCGGCCAGTACATCTATTTCGTAAAGTTCCTCTGTCGTGCCCGCATCGATCCGAATCACATCCGAGATAGGATCCTCAACATCACCAACGCGATGCTCGAAACCTACACCTGACGCCTTCAACGCGGATTTCAATAAATCCAGATCTTTGATGCTGCATAGAAGATCGACGTCTCGAGTTGCACGAAGCTCACCCCAGGCGGCGACAGCATAGCCGCCAATGATGGCGTATTCGATGCGCGCGCGCTCCAGCAGACCGGTGACGGGCGCGAGCATAACGTGCAGATTCATCGTCGTCTCGACCTAAGCTGTTCCCGAATTTCCGTCTCGGAGAAACCTTGGGCTCTCAGGCCGGCCCGACAAACCTTGATAGCGTCCATGCTCAACAGGAAGGCCAGTTCCATGCGGCGGCCCGGAGGCAGATCGTCAGCGCAACCATGCTGCCTGCTCCTGGTTTCAGCAAGAACTCTCGATATTTTCGTTCTCGCGTTTGATCTGCTCTTCTCCATATCGATACCGTTTTTGTAATTCTAGTATAAGGCGAAATCTGGGACAGTCACCATTTTTCGCCGGGAGAAACCGGCAGATTCGAGGGAGGGAAGGCGGCGAAAAATGGTGACTGTCCCAGATTTCGCCCAAGAATCTATCGGCGGAGGCCTGGATACGGGTTGCGGGAGCGATACAGAATATAGAAGGCCAGCGCAAATACTGCTGTTGCGGACAGGTACCAGATCCAGGAAAGATTGCCGAGCGAAAATCCCGAATCCGCCAGCCATAGGCTTAGAGCATTGTTTGCGGCATGCGCCACCATCCCCGGGAAGATGGAACCTGTCAGAAGCGCCATGGTAGTCAGGATCACGCCGAGAAATGCCGTCGGCAGGATGCGGAAGAGCGCCACGTGGAACAGCCCGAAAATTATCCCGACGGTGAGCACTAAACCGACGGGCCTGAGCTTTCGACGCAGGCCGTAGAGCAGCGTGCCCCGGAACGCGATCTCCTCGCAGATTGCGGGCAGAACGGCGATGAAGAGAAACAGCTGCCAGTGGGGGACGTCCTTCGGCATGATCTCATTCCCGAACTGTTCGAGCACGCGCTGCGGCACCGGAAAAATCAGATCCGCCAGCCGGAAGACTCCGGTGGCGACGATGAGTCCGGAGGGAACCGCGAGCAGAACGCCGAGCCAGGCGAGCGGGTTCACCGGGCGCAGCGCCCAGGCCTCGCGCACATTCAAGCGATATTTCCAGACCATCAAGGCGGACGCGCCGAGGAAAATGACCAGCTCGTTGAAAAGGACCTGAGCCCGGAACGTGGCCAGATGCGGCACGTTGAGCGCCACGGCGAACAGAACGGCGGCCATCACGCCGTACCAGCGCAGCACATGCTTCGGAAAAAGCACCGGCCCGCCCGCAAAATCGGCGGCATCGGCTTCACTGGCCGTGATCAGGCTCTCCTTGGACAGCAGTTTCGCCGATGCGCGCACGGCCCAGGCCGCGGCCAGGGTCATCACCGCGAACACCGCGGCAAGCATGGGCCAATCGAACTTCCCGACCATGATTTCGCGCACCGCCACGCTTACGTTTGCCACCGGCACAAGCACGATGGCCGAGCGCAAGGCAATCCCAGGGAGGACTCCGGCCAGGGCAGGCACCCAGCTGAGCAGGTTGACAGGAAAGAAATAGAGTTGCGCTTCCTTATAGGTCTTTGCATAGGCCGAGAGCATGAGCAGGATCGAAGCGACGAACGCCGCCATGGGGGTAAAAAGCAGGAGTAGTGTCACGACCGTAACGGGCGGGAGTTCAATGACCCAGTCTTTAGGAAGCGCGACGAGTTTGAAGTCCACATACGCGAGCAGGTTTGCAATCTGGATGAAGGTAATGACCAGGGCCACGGAGACGATGCTGAGCTGCTTGGCGGCGACGATCTCCATTCGTTTCGCAGCGGTAGTCAGGAGGGTCTCGAGCGATCCGCGCTCCTTTTCGCCGGCAATGCTGTCTATCGCAACAATTGAACTGCTGCTCATCAGGAACATCAGCATGAGAAATGTCAGAAAGCGTCCGACGTAGGATCCGGTCACTTGCGCGGCCCGCGCGACATCGGTCTCATCCGACGGCATGACCAGCGCAGGGTCGACCGGCAGGCCTTTCTGTTGCAGCAGAACATCCCTATCCAGGCTGCGCGCGCGCGCCAAAAGGTCGCGCATCTTTGAGCTGCCAACCTGCGATGCGTCGCGGTCTCCCTGGAAATAGATCTGGATCAGGGGAACTCCCGCCACGCGTGCCGGGACCGCCTCCGGCGTTGCCTTGGGTTTGGAACTGCCGGTTTCCTGCTCCTTTTTAGGCTTCGCGGCCTCCACGGGCAGGGCATCGGCTTCCTTCCCGCTCAGCCCTTTGAGGTAAAAATGAATGTCACCTGATGCAAGGAGGGCAGCCGGGTCTTGCGTAGTGACTTCCTGGATCCTGAATCCCTGGAAGTTGCCCTCTTCTTCGCTTTTCGACGCGTTCTTTCCTGGCGGGGCTGCCTGGCCTCTGGCAATCAGCCCGCGAACCTGCTCTGCTTGCGATCCTGAAACGGCATATTTGTACACGGTCTCGGTCAGGTTTTTTTCTCGCTGACGGGTGGTTACTCTATTGGCATATATCATCAGGGGATAGATGAGCAGGGGCAGGAGAACGCCAACGGCAATTGTGCGCCGGTCGCGTAACAGCATGCGGATCTCGTTGCGGAAAATCACTCCGACAATGCGCCAGTTCATCCCTGACCCCTCACATAGTGGACAAAGATGTCTTCGAGATAGCGCTCTCCCGTCACCGCGCGCAGGCCTTCCAGGTTATTGCATGCAAGGATGCGTCCGGCATGAATGATGGCAATTCGGTCGCAGAGTTTTTCCGCTTCGCTCATGATATGGGTCGAGAACAGAATCGTCTTGCCGTGGGCCCGGAATTCCCGAATGACGTCCTGCATGTCGAGAGCATTGAGCACATCCAGGCCCACCGTGGGTTCGTCGAAAATCAGCAGCGGTGGATCATGGGCTACGGTGCGCGCGATGGAGACCTTCTGCTTCATGCCGGTGGAAAGCTTGTCGATGCGCGCCGAAGCGTATTTGGAAATGCCGAAGCGCTCGATCAAGTAATCGACGCGCTGCTTCACGTCGCCGGAGTATTGGTTGATCCTGGTAAAAAACTCGATGGTTTCGCGCGCGGTCAGGCGGGGATAGAGAGCCGTGGATGCGGAGTAAAACCCGAGGCATTTGCGCACTTCCGTGGGTTCGCTGGCGATGTCGTGGCCGAGAATCGTCGCGCTTCCGCCCGTCGGAGTCAGGATCGTGGAGAGCATGCGCAGCGTCGTGGTCTTGCCGGCGCCGTTAGCGCCGAGCAGCCCGAAGATTTCACCTGCATGGCATTCAAAATCGATTCCCTGGACCGCCGGCACTTCACCGCGCGCTTCATCGTAGAAAGTCTTGGCCAATCCCCGCACTTCAACTGGATCCATGGATCAATGCCTCCCGCGGCGTTTGCCGCCCAGCACTCTTTCCTTTAAGAACTTTGCGAGATTTCCGCCGTAGTTTCCCATGAGAAAGTCTTCATAGCGGAGAATGTTGGTCGCCAGCCACAACGCCACCACGACGCACAGAATCTCGACCGCCAGGGTGATCCCGATAAGCGGCCAATGGAAAGTTCCGGCAATGGCTTCTCGAAACACCATGGCGACATTCACGATGGGAATCGCCGCCAGTGCAGGAGTGAATTGAAGCCCCGGAACCTGCAGGAACAAAATCGGCATGAATATCGCGACGTAAAAAGGGCTCACCATGGCTTGTCCCTCGCGGAAAGTCCGGGCGAATGAAGCGATGATCATCATGCCCGCCGCCACGAAAGAGGCCAGAAGCACCGTTGCCAGCACGATTAATGGGATGGACGCCGGCGGGATCTGGAAAGACATTTCGTCGCTGTCACCCCCCAGGATCGGGGCGAGAACGGCTTTCATCGAAAGCAGCATAGCGGTCAGATTCAAGAGCCCGGCCATCGTCGCCATTGTCGTCACGTACAGATACTTGGCCGCTACGATGTTCGTGAGCGGTGTCGCGAGCGTCATGGAAGTTTCCCAGGTCGATTTCTCCCGCTCGCCCGCGGTGCTGTCGATCGCGGGATACATGCAGCCGACCGCGACCATGATTATCAGAAAGAGAGGGAGCATCAGGCCAAGAATGAACTGGCCCATCTGGCGGCTGGTTGCGACATTTCGAGACTCGATCCAGAATTGCTGCAGCTGCGCTCGGGAGATGCCGAGGATGCCCGCCTGGCGTTCAAAATACCCGTCCCTGTACCGGGAGAGCAGTTCTCTAAAGCGGTCGCGAGCGATTCTGCTTCTATCCTTGGAGTCGTCAAACGTCAACTGGACCCGGAAGTTACCCTCGAGGGGCACGGCACCCTCCGCAGGAGGAAGAAACTCAGCCAACAAGTCGAGCCCACCGGCACGAATCTCCCCTGTAGGGTCGCCTGAATCCTTCAGTTCAATGCGGACATCTCGCTGGAGCTCGTCCTTGAACGCCTGATGCTGCTGGGGCAGGCCTTTGAGCGCCACACGCGATGCAAATCCCTGCGTCTGTCCGCCGACGAAAGTGATCCCGGTGTACACCATCCAGAGCAACAGCGGATACAGGAAGATCGGCAGAAGAATGCCATTGACCACGATGCTGCGCTCTCGCAGAGCAGATCGCAGTTCCCGCCAGTAGAGGCATCGGATGTCGGTCCACCGGAACCTGTTTGCCATATGAGGATCCAAGGTTAGGGATGAATATCCCAGCTCTTCGGGAATTGTCAAGAGAAGTGTGTCTGCAGCGAAATTGGGGACAGTCACCTTTTTTCGCCGGGAATATCTCAGCAGATTCGCGAAGTGATGGCGAAAAAAAGGTGACTGTCCCCAATTTCGATCAGCGCCAAATGCGCGGGAAGGGAAACCAGCGCGAGCCTTGCTGCTTGGGTTGCGCTTTGGTCGGGCGTGTGGTGGCCTCCTGCTGGGCGCGATCGATTTCAGCCTGCGTAAAATTCACTTCGCCATAGGCGAATCGCAGGGGCTGCATCAGCTGGAGATCCATCTGAAAGCCCGGATCGAGAACCAGGTTCCGATTGCGGCTGAGGAGGGTGATCACGGTACCCGCGGCAGCGCCCGCGCCCGCGCCGATCAAGGCTCCGGAGGCTCCGCTGCCGGATGAAAGCCCTCCGATGATCGCTCCTTCTCCAGCGGTGCCGACAATGGTGCCTGCGGCAGCGCCCTTGTCGCCGCTGCCCCCTTGCTCCACCGTCTCCGTCTTGCGATCGATCTTTTCGGAGCCTGGACCGTGAGTGCCGTGAAGGCTGGCAACGAGCCCGCGCTCCACTCCATTGGGAAGCAGAATCGTGTCAAACCGGAGTGCGATTTTCCCCTTGCCGGAGATCTTTCCCGGCTTTATGACCTCGGTGACCGTACCTTTGATTATGGAACCGCGTGGAACCACAAGACGTTGCTGAATCCATATCGGATACGTTGAATCCGCATAGAAAACATCACCCGCCTGAGTGTTCTTGGTGTTCAGGTAAGTGTTGAGAACAATAGGCATGACTGTTCCCGCCGGGACAAGGAGTTCGGGAGCCTGCGCGGGCTTCTGGTCGGGGTCCTGCCCGAATGACGGCGCTGCCAGGAACACGGCGAGCGCGAAGAGCCTGACAGATTCAGAACATATCCTTGTGCGCGTCATAGTTGCATCCTCGTATAGTTTATCGGCTTCCAATTTACTCCTAGTCGGGTTTTCAATCCAGCCTTGCTGATAAAGATGCAAGACCCTTCTTTTTGGTTCACACCGGTTGCCGCGAAAAAGGTGGCGTCTCGAAATTGGGGACAGCTACCTTTATCGCTGGGAGAATCTCGGCAGATGCGAGAAGGGATCGCGAAAAGGGTAGCTGTCCCGCATCTCGCCGGCTGTCCTCTCCAATTCCACATCCCACGTGGAATGGTAGAATGAATGCTCTTACGCGCGGGATCATGGATTGATTGAGGATGCGGGATGACACAAGAGTTGCACTCTCCGGCACTGTCTGCTGATACATCAAGCTCCGTGCCTCGGCTGGACGGACTGATCATCGGCGGTGGAATCTCGGGGCTTGCCTTGGCTCACTGGTTAGGTCTGGCTGAACGTTCCCGTGGATGGGAACTCTGGGAAGCCACCGGAAGACTGGGAGGCACGATCGGCACGGATCGCGAGCAGGGCTACTCGATTGATTGGGGACCTAATGGGTTTCTCAACCGCGAGCCCCTGACACTGCAGCTGGTGGAGGAGGTGGGCCTCGCGGAGAATCTGGAACCCGCCGGCGCCAATAGCGAAAATCGCTTTATTGTGAAGCACGGCCGCCTGCATCCGGTGCCGATGTCGCCAGGCGCTATCTTCACCACGCGGCTGCTCAGTCCCGTGGAAAAGCTGCGCGTTTTTACCGAGCCGTTCATCCCTGCCCGCCGCGACGGCAACGATGAGTCGATCTATGATTTCGCCGCGCGGCGCATAGGGCGCGGCGCCGCAGAATTTTTTATCGATCCCATGGTCTCCGGTATCTTCGGCGGGCTGGCGCGAGACCTGTCTCTTCCGGCATGCTTTCCGATCATGCGCGAAATGGAGACGCTCTATGGCGGGCTCGTGCGGGCCCTGATTCGGCGCCAGTTCGAAAAGAGGCGTTCCGGCAACGCAGGCGCAGCGAAGAGAAGCGGTCCCGCCGGACCGGGCGGCCGGCTGACTTCCTTCCGGGGCGGCCTGGATCTGCTGGTCGCACGCCTGCAGGAGCGCCTGCGGGCGGTCATTCGATTGGAGCGGCCTGTCGCACGCCTTGTCAGAACTGCGGACGGCTGGGAAGTCACCGATCAGATCGGAAGGCGCGCGCTCGCGCGGACGCTGATTTGCGCCTGCCCGACATACGCGGCGGCGCAAATGTCGGAGCAATCCGATCCGGAACTCGCGGCGGCATTGAGAACTATTCCTTACGCGCCGATCGTCGTGGTCGCCACCGGCCACCGGCGCGAGGACATCGAACACTCCCTCGATGGTTTCGGCTTTCTCATACCCCGCTCCGAAGGATTGCGCGCGCTGGGCTCGATCTGGACCTCTTCGATCTTCGCGGATCGAGCGCCCACGGGCTGCGTTCAGTTCCGGTCGATGCTGGGTGGGGCCGGAGACGCAGGCGCCGTGGAGTTGTCCGACGATGAACTTTGGAGCACGCTGCGGCTCGAGCTGGGTTCCCTGGTGGGCATCCGCAGCGATCCGATCTTCATGCGGATCTATCGTTGGCAGCGCGGCATCCCGCAGTACACGCTCGGGCATTTGCAGAGGCGCGCCCGTCTCGAAGAGCTCCTGGCGAGGCGCCCCGGACTTCATATGCTCGGCAACGCCTTCTATGGCGTCGGGCTCAACGACTGCGTGAAAATGGCCCGCCGTGTCGCGCAGCAGATCCGATCGTAAACCGGAATCTGGAACCGAGAGTCACCGAAATGGTGACTTTTTAGCAGCAGCAACAAGGATTTGATGTTCTCAGAAAAAAGACAAGACTAACCTCCAAGGCTCTAAAACCTCGAAGAACCTCTAGTGTTTGCTTTATTCCGGCCGCCGACTTCTGTATTCTGACGGCGGCGCCTTAATGCAGGCATGGTCGACTTTCTCGTTGAGTCTATATTGTGGGCGCAATTCATAAATCAGTCATGAAGGAGAGAATATGGACCTGAGTACGCATTACCTGGGATTGAACTTGCGGACCCCCCTCGTGCCCTCCGCCTCGCCTCTCTCGTACAACATCGATAACATCAAACGGATGGAAGACGCCGGCGCGTCGGCAGTGGTTCTCCATTCGCTTTTTGAGGAGCAGTTGGTTCGAGAACGGGAAGCGATGGACTATCACCTCGCGCACGGCACCGAGAGTTTTGCGGAAGCATTGTCGTACTTGCCGGCGCCCGAGGACTTCCACGTGGGCCCGGAAGGGTATCTGGATTTGATCCGCAAGGCCAAGGAAGCAGCCGACATCCCTATCATCGCGAGCCTGAATGGCGTGTCGATCGGCGGCTGGGTGGACTATGCCAAGAAGATCGAGGAAGCAGGCGCCGATGCCCTCGAACTCAACGTCTATTTCATCCCTACGGACACGACGACCGTTGCGGCGGAAATCGAACAAACCTACATCGATATTCTCAAAGCAGTCAAGTTCGTCGTCAGCATTCCAGTGGCGATGAAGCTGAGCCCTTTCTTCAGTAACATGGCCAACATGGCTCGTCGTCTTGACGAGGCCGGCGCCAATTCTCTCGTCCTCTTTAATCGATTTTATCAACCGGACATGGATCTTGATAACCTGGAGATCCGTCCCAACGTGCTGCTGAGCACGCCCCAGGCATTGCGTCTTCCCCTTCGATGGATCGCGATTCTGTACGATCGCGTCAAGGCCGATCTGGCAGCCACGAGCGGGATCCACAGCTCGCAGGATGTGCTCAAGGTGCTGATGGCCGGTGCCAATGTGGCGATGCTTTGCTCCGTCCTCCTGCGACATGGGATTGGGCACATCGGCGAGATCGAGAAAGGAATCATAGAGTGGATGAAAGAGCGCGGTTATGAATCCGTGCGCCAGCTGATCGGCAGCATGAGCCAAAAGAACTGCGCAGATCCGTCCGCGTTCGAACGGGCGCAGTACATGCAGGCCGTGCTCTCCTACAAAGCCTGAACCTCAGTGACAAGTGACGGGTGACGAGTGCGAAATGCGCGATCGAAGTTCGCACCCGTCACTTGTCACCCGGCAAGACTCCTTGCTCCAGCACTCCTAGAGTGTAGCTTCGTAACGTGTAGTGTATCCCGTCTGTTTCCATG
>Ga0187882_1001671_pt1 | contig 21925 bp, 16 predicted proteins | sample June2016WEW_19_1_3_FD_132991 | JGI IMG/M metagenome (GOLD analysis project Ga0187882, IMG submission 132991) | Peatland microbial communities from SPRUCE experiment site at the Marcell Experimental Forest, Minnesota, USA - June2016WEW_19_150 | ecosystem: Environmental > Terrestrial > Soil >... | reverse complement strand
CGGCGAAATCCGCTCGAAGGTGCTAAAGGCATTTGAGAAGGCGGGGATTGCCAACGCCAAGATATATTTTCATATCACTCGCGGCTCAGGGGCGAGAGACCATTTGCCGGCCGCTAACCTGAAGCCGAATTTATTTTTGACTATTACTGAGCTCAAGGATAACCCGAAGCTCAAAAACGAGGGCGTCGCGGTATCGACGTATCCTGATATCCGCTGGAAGAGGTGCGATATAAAATCGCTGAATTTGCTGCCCAACGTCCTTGCCAAAGGCGACGCGGACAAGAAGGAATGCTGGGAGGCGGTATTCGTTGATGATAACGGGATGATTACGGAGGGGTCGTCCTCGGCGTTTTTCGGAATCGTTGGTGGCAAGCTGCGCACGTCGCCTCTCAAGGCCAATATATTGCCCTCGATAACGCGTAAATACGTCGAGCTGGCGGCGAAGAACATCGGGCTTGGCATTGTCGAAAAATCAATGACGCCCAAAGAGGCCGCCGGCGCGGAAGAGCTTTTCTTAGCCGTAACAACAAAGGACGTAATTCCCGTTGTCAAATTCGACGGCAAAGTAACAGGCGACGGCAAGCCCGGCAAATGGACGAAACAACTTATCGAAGAATTTAAGAAATTTACGTTGGCGCTTCATGTATGACCACAAAAGGTTCTTGTCCCAACTTCATGCAAACAGCGGTGCGAATGAACAAATCAGCATCGTGTTCAAATGATTCGCGTTCCTGTGCCGACATCCTTGGGAGTAATTTGGGTGGAGTAACCTTCTTCAGAATTACGTGACGAGTATCGGACCGATTATTTGCCATATCAAACAGCCAATGCAGCGATTGTTGTAAATCGCTCGCGATATCGACAGGTAACGACTTCTGTTTTTCTTGGTCGTCTTTCCCAGGCAGTAGTTTACGCACGATTTCCAGTCCCTTAGCAAAGAAATAAAGTCGGGCTTCTGGCAGTGTGGATGTTAACGCCAAATAATGGATTTCGATCAATTCGCGAACGATATCAGGAGCAGTTTTGTATTTTTTTAGAATATCAAGAACCTTCCTAAGGGGCAACTCCTGACAATATGCCCAATGTCGCGTTCGGATACTGACTTTGCCTGTTAATCCGCCAGCCTGAAGGTTCCATTCTACTTCTTCAACATTCGTTGTCCAAGCAGTGGGTGCATGGCAAATGACTAGACCAAGACGAGCCGCATTTATCGGTTGACCACAGACGTATGTCCAGACACGATTCAAATCATCAGCTAACTCGAAGGCGGAGTCTCGTTTTGTCCAAATTTCTTTGTACGAAGAAACCTCCGTTTCAATCCAAATAGAATATGAGACCGTATTATCAGGTAATGTGCGGTCGTGAAGTAATTCATACGATTCACGAATACTCCAGTCCCCGATGATGCATTGATGCGGAGAGCAATTTGCCGTGAGCACATAAATCTGCGGTTTCGATTTGAAGAAGATTTTCTGCGTTGTCGTGGATTGCCCCTTAGTCATAATACTCTTTCCGCATAACATTGACGCAACAGTCGGTTTTGCCTGTGCCGAGGAGTGCGCCATAAATTCACAGTTCTAAGACAAAGTCATTGTGATTTTTTAAGTTCAAACTCTTCAAGAATTTTCCGCCATGTATTCCGTCCTATTATACCATCAACTTTAAGATGCCTAGAGGTTTGAAAGCTCATTACTATTGTAGAGGTGACACTGGGATCTCCATTAATATCTCCATTGTAGAATCCGATAGCCACAAGGTATTTCTGGATGTGTTTGTTAATCTCTTGTCTATGCTTATCGGAACCCATTCGAGTCGTGTTTATTGTTCCATTCATGGCCAATTCATGTTCTATGACACAGCGTGAGTATAGAATATCGTCCTCCAAACGAGTATCTCTTTTAGGGACAGAAATTACGGCCTCAAGAGTAGTACTAAATGGTAAGGTTATTTTTATGATACCGCCCCACATCAAAACTACCGCTACTATTATAATTACTCCCAGCAAATAATAAATGAACCGACCTAAATTCCGTCCCTTCTTCATAGCGGTCACCGATTTACGTATTTTCTCAGAAATCTCATTCATTTTTTTACCCTTAAAATTTATCGCATCGTCTGTTTATATATCGACAAATTTCTACGATTGTCTTCAAAGCTAGACATGTCTTTACTGGTGGCGATTTGTCATAGAAAGCGCATAACTACTTATTAATGTTGTAGATAGGTTAGTTGCAAATTAAATGTTGCTGGTGAACGAAGTCGCCGTATCCCTCAAAAAATCTTTTTGCCATAATTCATAATTGGCCTATTAGGATGCCTCGACTCCATAATTCAAATTAGGACACTACCAGAAACAGCCGCTGAAAACCCTACTAAGTATTTATTTACGACTGTTGAGAAAGAAGCTGCTTGAGTGCGCGGTAGTCAGTTTTGCCTGTGCCGAGTAGGGGAATTTCATCAAGTTTAATTACCCGGCGGATGGAGTGGAGGCCGGAGAGGCCGGCGGCGCGGATTTTATTGTTGGCCTGCTCGCGTTCGATATCGCGCGACGTAAATAAGACAATCTCGGGCTGCTCGGCCTCCGTCGCTTCGACAGCGAGAGTCGGTCCTTTATCCGGTTCGGAGGGGAAGCCGGCCTCAAGAATAGATTCGATAGCGGGCAGGGAAATCATTTCGCCGCCGAGTTTGGCAAACCTCTTGAGTCGGCCCTGGAAGGTCATTAGGCCATCGTGGTCAATGCAGACAATATCGCCCGTGTTGTAGTATTGTTTGCCTTCGCTTTCAACGAATGGGGAATTACCCGGGTAATTGAGATAACCGGCGAAAACACTTGGGCCGCGAACGAGAAGTACGCCGGTGGCGGGAGGAGAAAGCGGCTTTGATGTTGCTGAAGCAGGCCCTGCGCTGCGCTCCGTGTCGGGATGAAGCAGGAGACATTCGAGAGACGGGAGAAGTTTGCCTATGGAAAACGGTTTTGGGTCATTTTCGTCATTGAGCGATACGATGGGCGAACATTCGGTAACGCCATAGCCCTCAAGGATGACGGCCTTTTTGCATTTCGCGGCCATCATATCATAAACCTGCTGTGAACATTTCTCCGCGCCTGTTACGGCAAAACGCAGGGTATCGAGCTGTTCAACTGTTGCGACGCGGACAATGCCGCCGACAAACGTTGGGGTTCCCGCAAGCACGGTAACACCATAGGCGTCGATGATTTTGGCAAGAGTATCGGCCTCGGTAGGGTTGGGGGAATAGACGGCCTGAACGCCGGCGAGCAAGGGCAGGAGCATAGTTACAGTCAGGCCAAACGAGTGAAAAGGAGGCAGAAAGCCGACGAGACGGTCAGTTTCGTAAAGCTTTACCGTGTTAAGCACGTCACGTATATTCGCGATTAAGTTTGAATGCGAAAGCGGGACGGCTTTTGGAAGCGTTTCTGAGCCGCTGGTAAAAAGGATGACTGCTGCCTGGGAAACTTTCACATTACGCAGAGAAGTCCAGGATAAATGTGCGGTAAGCCAGGCGGTGAGTTTCTGCCCTCGGGAGATTTTTTCGCGGAACTGCTCAAGAAAACAGAACCGTTGGGAAACAGATGACAGGTCAATACCCTGCAAAGTAATTCTATCAACGAGCGCTTTGCTTGTAAGGACGTGTTTGACGCCAACGGAATCGAGCGAAGCGAGGATATTTCTTGGCCCGGCGGTCCAGTTGACCATAACGGGGACCTTTTCGGCGAACAGCGTCGCCAGATAAACAATATCGGCGGTAACGGAGGCAGGGAGCATTATGCCAACGTGGTCGCCTTCGAGTTGTTTGATTAGCGGTCGAAAGGCAAGGCACGCGGTGATAATGTCACGGTATGATTTTGCGCCGGCGAACTGGTCGGCAATTACGACTCGCCCCGGCTGACGTGCGGCCTGACTGAGGAAGATTTCGGTAACAGAATCGCCGACGGACAATGAGATACGGCGATTGATTTTGTGGCCGAACCAGCTTGACGGAACCGGCTTGACGGAAGCTGTCGCCAGATAAACAAATCGCCCGCAGGCGGCGAGCATTACATCGCCAACGGTCTGCATAGCGTCGGCGTCGGCCTGTCGGAAGCCAAATTCCTTTTCAAGCCACAAGAGCAAATCGGTGCGTGCCAAGCTGTCCATTCCGAGGTCGGCGGCGAGGCGGTCAGTTTCTTTGAGGTTCGAGACGCCGGAAAGCTGGGACAGATTTTTGATAACAATCTGCCGAGTGGAATCCGGGACGGATGAGTAATCCGACTGCAAAGCAGCGGTTATCGGCTCAGGAAGGGTTCGCATGCCGCCTTTTTCCCAGATAGTGTAAGGGACATAGGTATTGGGCGGGGCATCGGTGTTGTAAAAATCTTCGAGGAAACGATTGAAGGTATTGCGGTCTGCATCGCGAGGCAGGTCGGTCGGCTCATAAAATTCGATTGCGACTTTCCGGCGAGGCGCGAAGAAGATTAAACTCGCGAGCAATTGAAGTACGCCTTTTAACAGGACGGGGACGACGAGCGGCTCTTTGCCGCTTGCCCAGCTAAACCGGCTGCCCCACAGACCGCGGGTGCGAACAAGAACGACACGGGCACCGGGGAAATTTTTCAAAATCCGTTCGACGGAGCTGTTTGCGCCGAGTGATTCTTTATAGCCGTGATATACCCTTCCAGCCGGCCACAATAAAAGATTGTCCCCCTGTTTAAGCCCTTCAATCGTCTCATCCATCACCTTTTCAATCTCTGCCTTTGCCGACGGGCCGTAGGTCGCGATGCTTGGGACGGTCCGTATGCCCCAGCGGCGGGCGAAGAAACGTATGAGTGGACGGTTGACCTGGTCCTGGTCGCCGAATCCCTTGGGGGCGAATTTCCCGTGGAGATAAGTGAACATAATGATAGGGTCGATGAGCGCAGGATGATTGGGAAGAAAAACGATTCCGGTTTTGCCCTTGGCGGTAATTTTATCGAGGCCGATAAGCCGGATGCGGTAACGCAGGGATAAAACCAGCTTGCATATTGTCAGCACAATGAAATCAAGCATTTTCGGCTCTCCCGCGCAGCGATATTAACAACCAGCAGGCCACCACCAATGTTAATATCGCCGAAATCGCGAAACAGTTGCTGGGCCTGATGCGCATAAGGTCCAAGATATAAAAAACCGCGCCTGAAAACAATATGCCCACAAAATCAGCAAAGTTCGACGAGGCAATCATTCTGCCTTTCATATCAGGGGCGGGCCTGATTTGAACAAAGCTGGTTACCGGAATCGAAAATATCCCGCCAGCAACACCCAGTACCGCCAACGCGCCAATGACGACCGCTACGTGCGTAAACGAAGGCAGATACGGAACCGCCGCCACCGCAAACATCGCAATTGCCATTACAATCGCCGCGGGAACCAGCACCCGGTACCACCTGGCTCCTTTAGCAACCAAAGGAGCGAGCAAACTGCCGATGCCGACTCCCACAAGCTCAATGACAATCAGGATGCTGGTCATCGTCTTGCTAAGGCCGAACTGAGTCAGGCCCAGTGGAGTAATAATAAGGATCTGCAGCGATCCTGCGAACCAGAAAAACGCCTTGGCGAAAATCGATTTGGCGAGCAGCGGGTCGCCGGCGGTTCGGGCAAGTATAATGACGGATTCCACAGGCCCGGCCCAGGGAAATCTCGCTTTTGGCGAGGCAGCGGGAAACTTCGGGAGCAAAAAGGATATGACAAGTATAGCCAGTGCGGTGATTATCCCAATACCCGCCGCAAGACACAAACCGAGAGGGACATCAGACATTATGCCGCTGGCGTCGAGAACAAAACCAACCACCACGATACCCAGCAATATCGCAGTGTTCATAACCATAATGATTATCCCATTGGCCGCGACTACATAATCAGCAGGATAAAGCTCCGGGATTGAGCCATTGATCGCCGGGCTGAAAATCGCCGATTGCACACCGATTATGAATATCGTTATAAGGATAATCGGCCAGTTCATTATGTAAAGGCCAACGGCCCCGGCGATAAAGGCGGCGAGCGAAATCAGTTTTGAGGCAATGATTACCGAGCGTTTCGAAAAACGGTCCGCCAGAAAACCCGCATACGCTGCAAAAACAATAAATGGCAGTGTAAACAGGACCATAATATAACTTTGCAGATATGCCAGCCCCCCTGCTACCGCCAGCAGTATCGCGCCCTGACGATAAAAATTATCGTTAAACGTCCCCATAAAACAAACGGCAATCATAGCGGTGAATTTGCGACGAGTGCCTTGAGAACGTGCGTCGTTCGGTGTGCTCATTTTAATCCCGCCAGAGGTTCCGAGTATCCTTGATTATAATGTATAACATTCCGATGAAGCCGACAAAGAAACCGGCAAGAAGAAACCATGGACTGGTCTGTAATCTTTCGTCAAGTTTGTAGCCGAAGTAGCAGAACAGGATAATGACGCCGGCAAACTCAACACCAAGCCCCGACCATTTCATAAGGGCCTTCCATTTTTTGTTTTCCGACTGGTTTTCCTGCGGGGACATTAGGATGAACTCTTACCGGCAGAATCGAGTAAAGTTTTGAGCAGGGCGACTTTCCGGGTTTCGTGCTCCTGCTGGTCCGGGGTATAAGCAGCGGTTGAAATTTTTTTCTCGATTCGTTCAATCATATGCTCGACTTTTTCCTTTTTGACGTCGATTGAGGAAACCGCATCGTTTGAGACGATGGTCGCGATATTTTCGCCGATGAGGGCAAAGCCCTTGTCGATAACCACAATCGCCTTATTATGCTGTGGCTTGCCGGTTTCTTCGGACGTATATTCGACCTCCATCATCCCAAGTCCAAGCTCGCAGAACATCGGCATATGGTCGCAAAGGACGCCGACCATACCATCGTGGGCGGGGAATACAATCGACGTGGCTTTGCAATCGATTACCTTGCCCGGCGGGGCAACTACAACACACTGAAAAGTATTATCCATATTCAAAGCAGGCCGATATTATTTTTCTTTTGATGTCAGGGTCGCCGCTTTCTGTTCGGCGTCTTCGATTGAGCCGACATACATAAACGCCTCTTCCGGCAGCTTGTCCCATTTGCCCTCGCATATCTGCTTGCAGCTTTCAACGGTGGAGGCGAGTTCGACGTATTGGCCTTCGAGGCCGGTAAACTGTCTTGACACGAAAAACGGCTGAGAGAAGAACCTTTCGAGTTTCCTCGCTCTTGCGACGATTGTCTGGTCCTGCTTGCTCAGCTCGTCAACGCCGAGAATCGCGATAATATCCTTAAGGTCGTTATACCTCTGTAGAAATTCGAGGACCATCTGGGCGGTTTCATAATGTTCTTTGCCGACGATATTCGGGTCGAGCAGCCGCGATGTGCTTTCGAGCGGGTCAACGGCAGGATAAATACCTTTCTGGGTTATCGCCCTGTTTAGCACGGCAAAGGAATCGAGGTGCGTAAACGCAGCAGCCGGCGCCGGGTCGGTGAGGTCGTCGGCGGGGACATAAATGGCCTGCACGGATGTTATCGAGCCGGTCTTCGTGGAGACAATACGTTCCTGCAATTGTCCCATCTCCGTCGCCAGGGTTGGCTGATAGCCGACCGCCGACGGGATACGACCGAGAAGCGCCGACACTTCCGAGCCGGCCTGTGAGAACCTGAATATGTTATCGATAAAAAGTAGCGTATCACCCACGCCGCTTTCACAGAAAAATTCCGCCATAGTCATCGCGGTAAGGGCAACTCTCAATCTTGCTCCGGGCGGCTCATTCATCTGGCCGAAAACCAGGCAGGTATGATTGAGGACGGTATCCTCGCTGCTGCCGATTTTTGTCCTCTGCATTTCGAGCCAGAGGTCATTTCCTTCCCTTGTTCTTTCGCCAACGCCCGCAAAAACAGAATATCCGCCGTGTTTTGTGGCGATTCTGGCGATGAGTTCCTGAATGATGACGGTCTTGCCGACGCCCGCGCCGCCGAAGAGACCTGTTTTGCCGCCGCGGACAAACGGGCAGAGCAGGTCAATGACTTTTATACCCGTTTCAAACATTTCCGTTTTGGCGGAGAGGTCGATGAGTTTCGGCGGGTCCCTATGAATAGGTTTTGTCATAGATACTTGTATGGGGCCTAACTGGTCAATCGGCTCGCCGAGGAGGTTAAAGACCCTGCCAAGCGTTTCCTTGCCGACGGGGACCATCAATGGCGAACCGGTATCGATGACCTCCATACCGCGTTTGAGACCCATCGTGCTGCTAAGCGATATAGCGCGAACTCTTCCGCCGCCGAGATGCTGCTGGACTTCGCCGTAGAGTTTCGTCCGGCCTTTGCCGAAATCGCCCGGTATCTGCACCGCGTTGTAAATAGAGGGTATTTTTTCCGGGTCAAATTTAGCGTCAAAGACGCTGCCTATCACCTGAATTATGGTTCCTTTATTCACGCCAGATCTCCTGTACCGCCAATAATATCGAGTAATTCTCCGGTTATCTGCGTTTGTCTCGCACGGTTGTATTCCGTGGTTAAATCCTTAATCATCTCGTCGGCGTTTTCCGTCGCGTTTCTCATTGCGACCATTCTCGCGAAGTGTTCACTCAGGGCGGCGTCCATAAAGCACGCCGATATCCAGGCGGACACAATCATTTTGGCAAGCGATTCCACGCTTTTATAAATCGGGGGAGAGAAATAGAAATCCTCGAAGGATAATTTCCAGGGCCAGATAGGCGTGGACCTTGTCGCCAGCTGGGCAATCAAATCCGTCAGCGGCATAATCGTAAGCGATTGTGCCTGCTGGCTGGAGGCAGAATGGTAATGCATAAACACCATCGAGAACTGTTCGAGGTCGCCTTTGATATACTGGTCGATAAAGTCGGCGGCGATTTCCTCTATTTGAAGATAAGTGGGCATCTCGTCGAGTTCTGTGTAAACTTTTTTGGGCGTGACGCCGTAATGGTTGAGCGAGTTCAAAAGCCGGCCTTCCGGGAGATAAATATCAAGCTGTTTTCCCGCCGCCTGGGCCATTTTAAGATGGATAGAGAGGAGCTTGAAAATCTCCGAGTTATAAGAGCCGCACAGACCGCGTGTTGAGCCGACGGCAAGAACCGCCCATTTGCCCTCGGTTTTTTCGCTCATCAGAGGATGCGTCAGCGCGGCCTCGCCGGTAGCCATAAGGTACCCGGCCCTGGCCAGGGCGTTGTGATAATCACTTTCGGACTGCCACAGGCGATTATATAATTTAAATCTCGCGGTGGATATCATCTCCATCGTCCAGGTTATACGGCAGATGTTCTGTGCCGCTTTGCGTCTCCGAAGTATTTGTCTTATGGCTGCCATTGTTCAGCGTATCTTTACTTGCGTGTTTCCTTGAATTTTCTGATATCCGCGGTGATATTTGCCGCCAGCTCATCGTTTAATTCGCCGGTTGTATTAATTGTGGTTACTAAAGCCGGATGTTCTTTTGTAAGCCACTGGATAAGCGGGACGCCGAATTCATTGACCTTGTTGACTGGGATATCATCGAGAAGTCCCGTTGAGCCGGCGAAAATGGTTATGACCTGTTCGCCGACGGTCATCGGGGCGAATTGCGGCTGTTTAAGCAATTCGACCATCCGGGCACCCCTGTCGAGCTGTGCCTGTGCGGTAACATCAAGCTCAGTTCCAAGCCGGGCGAAATTGAGCAGCTCATTATATGAAGCCAGCTCAAGACGGAGCTTCGCGGCGACGCGTTTCATCGCGGCGACCTGCGCGTTTCCACCTACTCGGCTGACGCTTATGCCGACGTCGATGGCGGGCTTTATCCCGGCGTGAAAGAGGTCCTTCTGGAGATAAATCTGGCCATCGGTGATTGAAATAACGTTGGTGGGAATATAGGCGGAGACCTGGCCTTCGAGCGTTTCGACTATTGGCAGCGCGGTGAGCGAGCCGCCGCCCAGCGCGTCGGAAAGTTTCGCGCTTCGTTCAAGAAGCCGGCTGTGCAGATAGAATATATCGCCGGGGTACGCCTCTCGGCCCGGAGGACGCCGCAGCAGCAAACTCAACTGGCGATACGCAACCGCGTGCTTGCTAAGGTCGTCGTAAATGCAAAGCGTGTCGCGATGTTGCTCATACATAAAATGCTCCGCTATAGCGCAGCCCGCGTAAGGCGCTATGTACTGCATAGGTGCGCTGTCGGCGGCGGCAGCGGCAACCACAACCGTGTAATCCATCGCACCATGACGCCTGAGCGTCTCGACTATTTCGGCGACGGTGGATTCCTTTTGGCCGATGGCGACATAAACGCAGATTACATTTTGTCCCTTTTGATTGATTATTGCGTCAACGGCGATAGCGCTTTTGCCCGTCTTGCGGTCGCCGATAATAAGCTCTCTTTGTCCCCTGCCAATGGGTATCATTGAATCAATGCTTTTTATGCCCGTCTGAAGGGGCTGTTTGACGGGCTGCCTTTCGGAAATATTGGGGGCTTCGGATTCGATGAATCTTCTCGCGGTGGAAGTTATGGGCGATTTGCCGTCAATCGGCTCACAAAGCGGGTTTACGACTCTGCCGATTAACTCTGGGCCTACCGGCACCGAAAGCAACTGCCCGGTCGCATAGACATCTGAACCTTCCTTTACGCTCGTGCAGTCGCCGTAAATGACGGCCCCGATGGAGTCCTCTTCGAGGTTGAATACCTCGCCGCGGACGTCGTTTTCGAAGCGAAGCATCTCGCTGGCCATCGCGTTTTCCAGGCCGTAGATACGCGCGATGCCGTCGCCGACTTCGACGACCCTGCCCACGGAGGAGACGTCGAGCTTGTTCTTGTACCTGGTTATCTCCTGTTTGAGAATACTGCTGATTTCACTGATATTGGACTTCATCTTTTATCCTTAATTTGTTTGCAACTGTCCATTACCGTCCGCACGGCGCGATACAGCCGACTCTTTATCGAATTGTCGATAACGCTTTCGCCGTATCTTATGACCGCCCCGCCCATAATGGCGGGTTTAACGTTCAATTTGAGCTGGACCTCCTTGCCCATCGCTTTCGAAATGGCCTGCGTGACATTGGCCAGCTCATCGGGAGTGATATTTTCGTGAAGCGTCAGTTCGACAATGCGGATGCCATGATGGGCATCCCATATTTCGCCGAACCTCTCTATCATTTGCGGCAGATACATCATCCTGTTGTGCCTGTCAACTTCGAGCAGAAAATTCAGGGTCAGCTCATTTATTTTACCCGCAAACATTCTGTTTAGAAGCGACTGTTTGTACTCGGCGGAGAACTGCGGCGAGGACATAATATGCAGAAACTCCCTCTCCTCAGCGATTAGCGTCTCCAGCAGTTTCATTTCGCCTTTCAACTCTTCGACTACTTCGAACTGCTCGGCAAGCTCGTAAATCGTTCTGGCGTAGAGGTCAGCAACATGCAAACCAATGTCGGTTCCTGTCATCGCGTATCACCCGATTGTTCGCGTTTGAGCTTTTCTATGGATTCATAGAGGAGTCGCAGGTTGTCCTCGTGCGTAACCGCCCTGCCGACGATTTCGCCGCTGAGCGCCAGCAGCATATCTTCGGCTTCCTGCCACATCCGCTGCGAGGCGGCGATTCTGGCATATTCAATATCCGATTGCGCCCTGCGTTTCATCTGTGCAATTTCGTTGCCGGCCTTGCCAATCATTTCTTTTTCGAGCAATTGCGCCTGCGCGGTCAGCTTGTTCACTATTTCGACACCCTGCAGTTTATACTGGTCGAGCAACTCTTCGGCGTGCTTTCGCGTGCCTTCCGCGCTTTCTATCTGCTGCCTGATATGATCCTGTCGCGCCTGAAGCTGACCAACCAACGGCTTCCACGCCACCTTGCTCAGGATTAAAAGAAGCAGCAGAAACGCGACCAGCGTCCACAATGAATCGGCGAACGTGCCGCTGAAGATGCTTGGCTCCTCGGCCGCCGGCTCGCCGCCTGACGCCAATGCGCATACGCTTATTAAAAGCGCCAGCAACACAACTACTGTTGTTTTAAATTTGAGCATTTATTTGCCCTCTTCTTTAACCCTTCATCCAGAAGATTGCCAAAAAGTTGATGACTAAGGCAAACAGTGTAACGCCCTCAATCAGGGCCGCCGAGATAATCATCGCCGTAACGATTCTTCCGCCGATTTGCGGCTGTCGAGCGATTGCCTCTGTTGATTTGCCACCGATGAACCCGATACCGATACCCGCGCCGAGTATCACCATGCCGCAGCTGATGCCTGCGCCGAGTATCGCCAGGCCGGCGCTGCCTATTTCAGCCAACATACTTCCCGCTAATTCTGTCATTTTTGCATAACCTCCAAAGACATTAACTTGTCAACCATGTTCTGATTCCAAAGCCAAACTTATAAATAACGTGGAAAGCAAGGTAAAGATATACGCCTGTATAAAAGCGATAAGCAGCTCAAGACATGACATCACTATTATCGCCCCAACCGAACCCGCTGCGACGAACCAGTTCTTAAAAATCAATATAAGTCCGATGAAAGTCGCAAATATTATGTGGCCCGCAAGCATATTGGCGAACAAACGAACGGCAAGGGCGAAAGGCCTGACCAGCGCGCTTAATATCTCCAAGGCATAAATCAAGGGCAGAATCGGCCACGGCACCTTCGGCGCCAGCATCGAGAGATATTTTAAAAGCCCGTATTCTTTTATTCCGACGGCGTGAGTAAGGACGAATGTCACCATCGCCAGGGCACCTGTAATCCAGATGTTGGCTGTGGCGCCGCCGCCGAAACGCTCCTCTCTTTTTGTTATGAGATAGTAAATCGCTTCAGTAGGAACCATCCCGAGCAGATTCATCGTCAAAATGAAGAAGAATATCGTCCATACAAAAAAGATGAATCTGTCGGCGTTGTCGCCGAGGATTGGACGGGCAACCTCATCGCGAAGAAAAACGCATAAACTTTCGACAAAGTTCTGCCACCCGCGAGGCATTAAGCTTTTCCTGCTTACCCCAAGAGGGATTATTATCAGCAAAACAACCGCGGCAACAGTCACCATCAGCATATGATTGCTGAATACTATCTCATAACCGCCTATTGAAAAACGAAACAACGGCGCAGCTATCACCGGCCTGAGCGGGTCTAACTCAGCTAAAACAACGCTATATAACATCTGGCATCCCAATGTTGCTGTCCTGTTTTATCGGTCTTTCCTTTATGTATTCGGCAAAATCAGGGCAAATTCGCCAGTCAACTTTGCCTCAGGTATTGAGTTGTTGACCGTTTCGGAGCGGGAGGGTAGTATAACACCTATGCGGCAATCAAGCCAACTAAATGTATCAGGTTTAGAAAGGGAATAAAAATGTGTAACACGTGTGGATGCAAGTCGGGAATGAAAAAGAGCATCAAGAAGGCAAAGAAGAGCAAGGCAAAAGGCAAGAAGAAATAATTGCCGATTTCCGATTGGCGATTGCCAATTGATTAAAAATTGTCCGACGAAGCCGGCCCGCTACTCAAGGATGCGACGAAGGGTCGTCTCGTCAATCGCCGTCACGGGGACAAAGCGGTCGGAGTTCATATACCGTAACAAACTGTGCAATAGCTGTCTTGCTTCGGGTTTATCCTGTATGGCGGGCAGATTTATTGAGCAGACAAGCAGTTTACCCTTGCCCATTTTAACCTCAAAGACATTACCAAGTTTTTTCGCACGTTCGAGGTTGTCGATGACCTGAACAATCGGCCTGTAGCCGGCGGGCATAGTGTCGAGAATCATCACGCGGGAATTGCGGAGCAGATTGAACCACTGCCAGTTGGAGTGGAACTCCGTGGGGAAATCAGCAACGCAGGATGATTAGGGTCGCAAAGGATACCCAGTGTCCCCGGCGCAAGAGGCATCTTCCTTTCCTCGGCAATTTTTTTGAACATCCCGTAATTCCAGAAATCAGAGGCAAATGTCCCTTCGAGGGAATTTTTCAAGTCGTTGGCCTCCGGTATGAGCAGAACGTTTTTGCCTGAAGACAATGCCTCTCGCGTCGCATCATCATATTTTCGGCTTACGATGACATTGCCCGCGGATGTATCGACCTTATCGGGATATACCCAGATATTATACGAATTGGTGAACTTCGTTCCTTCAATCGCAAGCGTAAGCTTGAGTTTTGCCTGCGAAGCAATGTCCTTAAGAGGAATGTTGATATCGCCGAGCGACACAAGCGTTCCCTGAGATATATTTTGCGAGGGTAGTCGCCCGGAGGCAAGAGTGTCCCCTTTAGCATTTTGCAGAGTCCAGACGCCGACGGCATCGTTTATATCAGACAAGCCAAAATGAGCGACCTGTATCTTGGCATTAAATGTCTCGCCCACGGTCCAGCTATATTTGCTCATACGAATCAGAGGGACGGTTTCGGAGCAGAATTGTCGCCACTTGGCCGGCTCGATGAGTCCCTTGGAATCCATAAACGCGTCGAGTATGCCCACAAGCGCGGTGCCCTGCCCGGGGAAATCCTGCAAATCGAGAAGCTGGAATCCGCCAAATCCGGGGGTTCGCAATGCGGCCTCGATATCCTCGCGGTAGCAAAGCACTGCTAATGCGCCCGATGCCCGAAAGAAATCGTCGCCACGGTCGAGCATGCCATTTTGTTTCAGGCGGTCGCGAAAGATTTCGAAATTGCGAGCCCGAACAACGCCGGTGTACTTGTCGATTTCGCGGTAGTCGGGATATATTTGATATTGGCCTATTTCGGTTGAAATCACAGGCACGGTAATGCCTTTGATTTCGCGGGTGTAATCTTTTTCTGTCCCGGGCGGACCAATTTGAATATGTCCCAGCGGAGTATCAACCGCAGCGTATGAGCCGCGAATTTTCTGCCAGCGAACCTGCCAGCTCACCCAGAAATCGTCGCCTGCGTCAACCATACCGAACCAGTTGTTGGTGCCCTGGGCGTAAAGATGACGTGAGTCAAGCTGACGGAAGTGTTTGACGACCGGAGCCATCAGCTCCTGTTTGCCGTCCAGTTCATTTCCCAGCGACAGCATTACAAATGACGGATGGTTGCCAAAAGTTTTCAGAAGTCGTTCGCCTTCGGCCAGACAGAAGTTGTCGTGGTTTGGCTCGCCGAAGTTGGCCCAGTTGGGTAATTCCGGCTCCATATAAATACCGAGCTGGTCCGCGGCCTCGAACGCCGCTTCGGGCGGGCACCAGGTATGAAAACGATAATGATTTATGCCGTAGGACTTGGCAATGTTGAATACCTTAAGCCAGCCATCAACTGTCATAGGCGGATAGCCCGTAAGAGGGAAAACGCAGGCGTCGTGTTTGCCTCGAAGGAATGTCGTTTTGCCGTTGATATTGAATTGTGTCCCCTTTGCCTTGAATTCGCGCAGACCAAAGGTAACATCCCGGCTGTCAGCATACTTCTTTCCCGCCGATGAAGCATCAAGAAAAACGGCAATCCTGTAAAGTACAGGAGAAAACTCATCCCAGCATTGCGAGTTATCGCCGAGCGGATAGTTGACTTCAACTACCGAGGGTTTGTCGCCTGCCGGAAAAGGAATCGAAACGGGCTTGACCTCCTGCTGCGTCCCGTTTGTTTTTGACGCGTTAAGCGTCAAGGTTGAGTTGGCCAGCAGCCCCGTCGTGTTGACGACCGCGACTCGAACTCTGATTGTTTTTGCAGCGACATCTGGATAAACCTGGACATCATCGATATAAACAGGGTCGGTCGCGATAAGTCCGACTTTGCCGATGATGCCGTTCCAGTTGGTTTGCGTCTGGTCGCTAATCTGGTGAGGGTCGCCGATGGGCGGATATTCGGAATTATTGATTCGCAGCGTCAACTGGTGTCTGCCGGGCGACAGAGGGCCAAGCGAATAAATATGAGGAGTAACTAACGAATTCTGTGTGCCGAGACCGTTGCCGTCAACCCAAAGTCGGCTGTTTTTAGTGCGTTCGAGAAACAGCGAGATACATTTGTTCGACCAGTCGGTCAGCACATTTATATCCTGCTGATACCAGGCGGAGCCGGAAAAAGTGTAAACGCGACTCAAGTGGCTTACTTCGCGGGCGTTATTTAGCTTACCCTTGCGGTTTTCGTCGGTAGTGCCGGGCAGCTGAATGGTATCGTCGAGAGTTTTTTCGAACCATTTTTCCTTTACGCCGACGTTGTTTACATCGAGAGCAAACCGCCATTGGCCCGCAAGATTAACCTGGTTATCACCGGCAAAAGCGGATGCAGAGCAAATCACAAGTATCGATATAACAATTGCATTCGCTGTTCTCATAACTCGTCCTTTTATTGGCTGATTGTGAGATTATAACTTTGTTTTGCCTCGGTTTTGAAGGCCACGACATTGGCTTCTGGTCTGGTTACCTTAACGGTTTTCCCATTTAAGGTAACATTTATCGGCGATGATGTGCGAACGCGAACAGGGTTGCCGTTTATCGATTTTATAGTTGCGTTGTCCAAACGACCATCCTTCCAAGCAATATCTACCTCGAACCCGCCTCTCGCCCTTAATCCTTTCATCGAGCCGGTTGGCCAGACCTTCGGCAGCGCAGGAAGCATTTCTATTTCACCATTTATGCTCTGGAGAAGCATTTCCGCTATGCCTGCTGTGCCTCCGAAATTGCCGTCAATCTGAAAAGGCGGATGAGCGTCGAACATATTCGGATATGTGCGGTCCGGGGTTAGCAGCATACGAAGGATTTTATAAGCGTGCTCAGCGTCGTGCAGCCGAGCCCAGAGATTCAAACGCCAGCCGAGTCCCCAGCCGGTGGCGTCATCGCCGCGAATCTCCAGTGATTTGCGAGCCGCCGCGGCAAACTCCGGCGTCTTGCGCACTGAAATCTGGTCGCTTGGAAAAAGCGCGTAAAGAAACGATACGTGACGGTGATGAATTTCCGGCGCCTGCATATCCCAGTCATCGAGCCATTCCTGAATCTGGCCCGCTTTGCCGATTTGAATCGGCGCAAGACGGACGCGTGCGACAGCAAGACGTTCGCGGAAATCTTTGTCAATGCCGAGTATTTCCGACGCGATTATGCAGTTGGAAAACAGGTCACGCAGAATCTCCATATCCATCGTCGGCCCCGCGCAAATGCTCACGCCGCCGACCGGATGAATGTTTTCAGGCGACAGCGACGGGCAGGTAACAAGCCAGTGATGATTCGGCTCCTCAACGAGGGTATCAAGAAAAAACTGGGCCGAACCTTTCATCACGGGATACGTCTTTGCCAGAAATTCCTTGTCGCAGCTGAACAGGTAATGTTCCCAGATGTGCTGACAAAGCCACGCCCCCCCCGTAGGCCAAAAGCCCCACAACGGCCCATCGACCGGCGCAGAGGCACGCCACAAATCGGTATTATGATGACAAACCCAGCCATTGGCATCCCAGTCCACTTTCGCGGTGTGAGTGCCGGTCTCATTCAAATCCGTTATCATCGCAATTAACGGCTCGACACACTCGGACAGGTTGGTCGTCTCCGCGTGCCAATAGTTCATCTCGGTATTAATGTTAATCGTATATTTGCAGCCCCAGGGCGGATTAGTGCTCTCATTCCACAATCCCTGCAGATTCGCCGGCTGGTCGCCCGGTCGTGAACAGCAGATAAGCAGGTATCGCCCAAATTGAAAATATAAAGCCGCAAGCTGCGGGTCATTGGTGGCAGCAAAGGTTTTAATTCGCGCGTCGGTCGGACGTTTGCTCGCTTCAGTATTGCCGAGGTCTAACTTAACCCGGCTAAACAGCCGCTGGTGCTCGGCTATATGGTCTTTGCGAATAACTTCAAAAGTTCTTTTTGTTGCATCACTGATATGCTTTTTGGTAATAGCGTCCGGGTCGCCGGTGACATCCTTGAAACTCTTATAACTTGTCGCGGCATCGACCAGCAGCATCGCAGAATCTGCTCCTGTAACGGAAATCTGGTTCTGGTCATTGCTGACTTGCCCGCCGGTGACAATAACTTTCAAAAGGGCCTGAAACTTCAACGCCCCCCTGACACCTGCCGCCTGCGGGTTGACGCCACGCATCACCACTGTATCCGGCGCCTCCACCATGACCACCGCTTTTTGCGGTGTGCGCATCGCTGCGGCAAACGAAATCTTTCCCGGCTTGTCCGCTGTCAGGCGAACAACAATTACCTGGTCAACCGGGCTGGAAAATACTTCGCGTGTGAAATTTACATCACCGGCGCTGAAATCCACACGGGCAATAGCGGTATCAAGGTCAAGCTGCCGGCGGTAATTTGCGGCCCCTTCGATATTAGCAAACGTAAGATACAAATCTCCAACCGTCTGATACGGCATCTGCGTTATCGGCCTGCCCATCATTTTCGCACCGATGAGCTTGTTGGCTTCGTTGAAGTCGCCCGCGAAAATCAGCCGGCGCGCCTCGGGAAGCGCAGCGGAGGCATTTGGATTAGTCGGGTCGTATGGCCCGCCCGCGGAAAGAGTGTCTTCGTTAAGCTGGATACGTTCCTTATCGATGCCGCCAAAGACCATCGCGCCGAGCCGGCCATTGCCGATGGGCAACGCCTCAACCCATTGTTTCGCCGGCTGTGTGTACCACAGCGTCAAATCCTGAGAGTTATCGACCGCATACACGGACGATGAACAAAAAACAATGAACACCAAACACCGAACACCGAATGCTGAACGCTGTTTGTTGAACCGCCCTTGTATTCTCATTTCAACGTTCTCCTGTCTCCATAAATAACGCCGGAGCAATTATGAACCCATCCGGTTCAGGCCCAAAAATACACTCACTACTTGAATCGCGGCCGATTATCTGACATAATCAATGAAACGGCAAGTAGTAAGAAGCTGGAGCATTGCTTACTCTGACGATTATGAACAAACGCAGCGGGCTTGGATTTACATTAGTAGAACTATTAGTCGTTATCGCCATCATCGCTCTGTTGATGGCAGTGTTACTTCCTGCGCTGAACCGGGCAAGAGAGCAAGCGAAAATGATCGCATGTCTTGCGAATCTCAAACAGTGGGGCATTATCAGTTTATCGTATGCGGAAGAGAACAACGGTGATTTATGGAGCGGCGGCGCCAATCAGTATGCTATTACCTATGGTCAAATTGGGTTCTGGTGGCTGGCTCAGCTTAAAGAAAAAGACCAGAACTGGAAGAACAACAAAATATGGTTTTGTCCATCAGCCAAAAAACCAATGTTTAATGAGGATGGTTCATCCACAGGCCAGGTCTCTCACTTCAGTGCCTGGGGTATTGAAAGCAAAGCGTCCCTTGCAACTACCCTGACAAATCTGGCGCTACCGCAATTAAATGAAAATGGAATAGCAGGCAGTTACGGCATAAACGGTTATTGTCTGAACATGCGCGGCAGTACATTAAGTACAGGGAGCCAAAACTGGAGAACTATAAATGCAAAAAGTGGAGCGACAGTCCCGCTTTTCCTGGAAGCTTTGAGGTATGACGGATGGCCCATCGAAACAGAAGGAGCCGCACCAGACCCATATACAGCAGTATGGGGTTCAAACTCGATGGCCAGGTATGCCATTAACAGGCACAGGGGATACACTGATGTTCTTTTTATGGATGGCCACGCGAGGAAAGTGGGAATAAAAGAATTGTGGACACTAAAGTGGCATCGTAGTTTCAATACAGCGGGGCCATGGACAAAGGCAGGCATATCCATGAGGACCGGAACCTGGCCGGATTGGATAAGCGGATATCCGGACTATTGACAGAAACAAACTTTACCACAAATAAACCCTTCAAAATTTTACACGCCGAAAAAGCTACTTACTTTGCACGTTAACCTCTGCGGGGACAAGGCCATCGCTTTCGGCGGTTGTGCGAATATCGCCTGTTTGCCCTTCTTTGGTCCGCAGAATCAGCATCGCCTTGCCAAAGAATAATTTATGGTTGTCGTCCTGGAATGGCTCGTATGACAATGGGTTGCCGTTGTCGATACCCGCAATCTCGGCCGGACCATCGACTTTGAACTTAATCGAATTATCCGCAAGCGGACACAACGTATCATTGGCATCAAGGGCCTCAACAAGGATGTAGCAGAGGTCATCGCCTGAGGCCTTCAGTTCTTTTCTATCCGGCGTAAGTCGGATTTTCGCCGGCTCACCCGCCGTGCGCATAACTTCCTGACCTATCTCTTTACCATCCTTATAAGCGACCGCCTTCAGCTCGCCCGGTTCATAATTTACATCGTTGAAGCAAAGGCGGTATTTATCTATTGAACCATAGTAAGACGGCCCCGCCTCTTTTGCCTTTGTCTTTTTACCAAGGGAATTGCCGTTGAGGAACAGTTCTACTGTGTCACCGTTGGTATAAACATAGACGGGGACATTTTGCCCGATTCTGTCGGGCCAGTTCCAGTGAGGCAGGATATGTATGGTAGTGACATCAGGACGCCAGTAGCTGCGATAGAGATAAAAGCGGTCTTTGGGTATGCCTGCGAGGTCAACGATTCCGAAATATGAGCTTCGCGCCTGCTTGCTGTAAGGCGTCGGCTCGCCGAGATAATCAAAACCCGTCCAGACAAACTCGCCCGCGACAAACTTGTCCTTTTCCATTAAAGCAAACTCACGGTCCGGGATATCCGCCCATGGTGCAGCGTTGCGGTCATAGGAGTCGACCTGGAACGCGCTCGAGTACTGCGTCTTCGAACCCCGCAGAGGCAGCTCGTAAAAGCCGCGTGTGCCAAGCGCGGAAGCCGACTCGCTGTAAATAATCGGCTTATCGGGATACTTCTGCCTGTACTGGGCGTATCTTCGCTGATAATTCCAGCCGGTAAGGTCCAGGGCGTCGAAGTTTGATTTTGCCACCTGGTAGGGAAAACAACAGGCCATACCAACAGGCCGGGTCAGGTCGTATTTGCGGACAAAATCGCTCATAAATTTCACCCGTTCCTTCGTCATGCCCTGCGGGTCCTGGGGTGGTGAGTCAATTTCGTTGCCTATTGACCAGACGACAATACTGGGGTGATTGCGGTCGCGCATCACGAAATTGCGAATCTGTTTTTCGCCGTATTGTTCCAGAGGCATTTTGTTTGGCTCGAATCTGTCCGCAGTTTTGTCCCATTTGTCAAAGCATTCATCCCACACGACAAACCCCATCCTGTCGCAAAGCTCAAGCAATTCCGGCGCAGGCGGGTTGTGGCTTGTGCGAATGGCGTTTACGCCCATATCACGCATAATCTCCAATTGGCGTTCCATCGCGCGGGTATAAAACGCCGCGCCGAGGGCGCCCTGGTCGTGGTGCAGGCAAACGCCGTGAAGCTGGACTCGCCTGCCGTTAAGATGAAATCCGTCATCTGCCGTAAACTTGAACTCACGTATCCCGAAAGTGGTCGTATCCGTATCAACTATTCTTTCACCCTGACGAACAATTGTTTTCGCCGTATAAAGTTTCGGGCTTGTGATGTCCCATCGCTGCGGATTGGCAATAACAAACGACTGGCTAACATCCTTTGAACCGCCGGCAGGTATGGAAACACCGTTGGTCTTTAGGGTCGCTGCCGTCTTGCCGTCCGGGTCAAGCAAGGCAACCTCAACGCTTACCTTCGATTTGCCCTTGAGATGATTTTCAATAGTCGAGCGAACATCGACCGTCGCTGACGCATCGGCCACTTCGGGGGTCGTAACATAAGTTCCCCAGTGAGCGAGTTGAATCGGGTTGCAGACGGTCATCGTAACCTTGCGGTAGATTCCTGCGCCGGGATACCACCGCGTGCCGTGATTGCGAGTATCAACATACACCGCGATGATGTTGTCGGCGCCAAACTTCACATAAGGCGTCGCATCGACGCAGAAAGACATATAACCATAATCCCATTCGCCAGCCAACTTACCGTTGATGAAAACCTTCGGAAATGCCATCACGCCGTCGAAATCAAAATACACTCGTGTACCCGCGTCGGCCTTATCCAGCTTAAAGCTCTTGCGATACCACCCCTGGCCCCACCAGGGCAGTTTGCCGGCGTAGCCGTCTTCTTTGGGATTAAATGGCCCGGCG
>Ga0187882_1001665_pt1 | contig 21950 bp, 26 predicted proteins | sample June2016WEW_19_1_3_FD_132991 | JGI IMG/M metagenome (GOLD analysis project Ga0187882, IMG submission 132991) | Peatland microbial communities from SPRUCE experiment site at the Marcell Experimental Forest, Minnesota, USA - June2016WEW_19_150 | ecosystem: Environmental > Terrestrial > Soil >... | reverse complement strand
AGATCCGTAGCCCTTGATGATAGATCGCTCACAACAACATTAGCTCCCGCTTCACCAAGAGTCAGAGCATGATAGTAACCTAACCCCCCTGCGCTAGCTCCAGTAACCCACGCAACCTTCCCTCGAATATCAAAGAGACTCTCCATCAACATCACCACTCTGAATCAATCTCAAATCCTCAGCCATAGACATTGCTATCTCGCGGCCTACCACCATCTACCGCCAGATTTACACCAGTTATGCAAGACGCTTCATCCTCCACGAACATCAGAACGACAAAGTCAACGGTTCATGCTAAGGTGTCTTGTGCAAGTCCTCTGCGAGCCTATTTCGCGTTTTTGGCTACGACGTCGGCTACGATGCCCGTCAAACCTGTGGATGAGAGCGTAGAGTCCCCCGAGACAAATGCCATAAAACGAGACGCCAAGAATCCGATCGTAGACCATGTCCATACGCAACCATTGGTCATGCAAAGAGCTCCAACGATGTGTAGACACCGACCGCCGAAGGGACTTTCATTGTGGAACGAACGGAACCTCTCGTTGCTATGAGTTCGATGACAGATCAACTAAGCTGACGAACTCGCATCCAAAGTCTTATCTTGGAAGCGAAGCTAGCTCGCATGCGTTCCTTGAGGATTTCCATGGTCAGAATCGGCGTGGACATCGGAGGTACATTCACCGATGCAGTATGTTTGGACGAAAGAACCGGTCTCACATACATGTCAAAAGTCCCAACCACACCGCAAGATTTGACGGTTGGCTTCATGAACAGCCTCCATAGAGTATCATCTCGATCAAGAACTCAACCAACCGACATATCATATCTGGTTCATGGAACTACAGTCGCAACGAACGCGCTCCTTGAGCATCATGGATCAAAGACCGCACTGATAACGACAAGAGGATTCAGAGATGCAATTGAGATAGGAACCCAGCTTAGACCGAAGCTGTACGACACCTTTCAAACGAAACCCCCACCTGTCGTACCCCGATACCTTCGTTTTGAAGTTACAGAACGGGTCGGATCAAAAGGTCAAGTAGTTAGACCCCTCGTCGAGAGCGAGGTGTTAGCCATAATTCCACAACTGAGGACCTTAGGGGTTAACGCTGTCGCTATATGCCTTCTCTATTCATTTCTCAATTCGGACCATGAGAGACGCATTGGAGAAATAATCAGATCAAACCTACCTGATGTCCACATTTCATTGTCCTCGGAAATATGTCCCGAATTTAGGGAATACTGGCGGTTCAGCACGACGGCGGTCAACGCGTCCGTTGCGCCACTAGTCGCAGGCTATCTTGCTAGCGTCGAAAAACGACTCTCTGACTTGAAAGTTGAGGCCATTCTTTTGGTGATGCAATCGAATGGCGGAACCTACACTTTCGAGTCCGCAAAGACGAAACCTGTCTACATGATAGAATCTGGTCCCGCCGCAGGCGCGATCGCCGCTCAAGCATACGGTGAAGACACGAAGAATGGCAACTTGATTTCATTTGATATGGGTGGAACGACCGCAAAAGCAGGGCTCATCAAGGAAGGGATCCCACAACTGGTGAGCGAATATGAGGTTGGCGGATCGGCTCATGGAAGATTGAGTGGGTCCGGTTATCCGATAAAGGCTCCCACGATAGACCTCGCGGAGGTGGGAACTGGCGGCGGAAGCATTGCCTGGATCGATATGGGTGGAGAACTCAAAGTTGGCCCGATCAGTGCTGGAGCAGAACCTGGACCCGTTTGCTATGGAAAAGGCGGAACAGAGCCTACCGTCACCGACGCAAACATCATCCTTGGGAGAACCAGCGCCAATTACTTTCTAGGGGGAGAGATGAAAATAGATGCCAAGAAAGCTGAGGAAAGCATCCGAACCAGAATCGCTGACCCTCTTGGGGTAGACCTCTACGAAGCGGCCTTCGGGATTGTTAGGGTCGCGAACTCAAACATGTCAAGGGCCATAAGACTCGTCTCGACCCAAAGAGGATACGATCTCCGAGATTTCGTTATTCTAGCTTTTGGAGGCGCGGGACCAGTTCACGCTGGAGAATTAGCGGAAGAGCTTGAGATGAGAGAGATCATTGTCCCGCCGCTACCAGGAGCTCTATCAGCTGAAGGCCTGTTGATGACCGATGTTAGACACGACTTCGCAACAACCTACTTGAAACCTCTGAGTACAATAGAATTGGGCAAGCTTGATGAAGAATACGACCGGCTGGACAAAAAAGCGACTGAAGTTCTGAAACATGAGCACATACCTGACATGAACATTCGAATACTAAGATCCGTTGATATGCGCTATTCAGGTCAAGCCTACGAGATCAACATACCCACACTAAACAGGAAGCTCTCCCCGAAAGACCTTGATAAACTGAGAGCCAAGTTCAACGAGGCTCACGAAATGAAGTATGGGCATGCATCAGCTCAAGAACCTGTAGAGTTTGTAAATCTTCGAGTGACTGGCGTCGGAATACTGAGGAAGCTGCAAAGAAAACCTATCAAGAGAACTCACAAGCCAAAAGCTGTGAAGGAAAAACGTCGAGTTTTCTTTGCGAGCACAGAACATTTTGAGACTTGCCGCGTCTACGAAAGATCCAGTCTTGGAAGTGGTTGCAGGATTCGTGGTCCTGCTGTGATAGAACAAGTGGACTCCACAACTTTGGTTTCGCCGAATGATGTTTGCACCGTAGACCAATTTGGTAATCTGATTCTAGATCATAGCCTTTAGTAGGCGATTTTGAATGAAACAGCCAGATCCGATTACGCTCACAATAATAGAAAACACATTCATCAGCACAGCAGAGGAAATGAGCGCGGCACTTATTCGAAGTTCCTACTCACCGATTATTCGAGAGATGCTGGATGCCTCATGCGCCGTATTCGATGGAAAAGGCAGACTGATTGCTCAAGCGGAGAATGTCCCCGCTCAGCTGGGGTTTATGACTTTCGCAGTCAAATACATACTGAGTAATAAGGGCGAATCATGGTTCAAGCCGGGAGACGTCGTAATCCTCAATCATCCTTTCTTCGGTGGAAATCATACACCAGACGTTTTCCTATTTCTACCTGTATTCTTGAAGAATGAACTTGTGGCTATATGTGGAAACTGCGCGCACCATATTGATGTGGGAGGAGCCCAACCTGGAACTGAAGGCTACGATAATAGTGAGATCTTCCAAGAAGGACTCCTGTTCTCGGCTATGAAACTCATCGAAAAGGGCATACCAAACGAGCAATTGTTTGAACTCATCAAGGATAACGTTCGTGATCCACAAAGCACTCTAGGCGATCTGAGAGCGCAGATCGCCTCCAACAAGATGGGAGAACGTCGCCTCGTCAAACTCTTTTCTGAGTTTGGGATAGGAATGATGAACAGTTACATGGACGCGATCCTGGCACATTCAGAGAAGATGGTCAGGGCCGATCTTGAAGCGCTTCCTGACGGAGAAGCCTCAGCAGATGGATATTTGGACGATGATGGTGTGCATTCTAACAGGCCAGTAAGAATCTCCGTTAAGGTCACCAAGAAGGGGTCGGACATCGGGGTTGACTTCTCGGGAACCGATCCACAAATGACGAATGGGTTTAACCTTCCTCTGTCGAGTGCGTACTCCGCCGCATACTTTGCAGTGCGATGTCTCGTGGATCAAAGAATCCCCCAGAATGACGGATGCTACAAAACCATCAAAATAGTCGCGCCTAAGGGCACGCTCATCAATCCTAACCCTCCTGCAGCTGTATCGGCCCGTCACATGACAGCGCAGAGACAGGTTGACACGATCCTGAGGGCACTTGCTGACCTGTACCCAGAACGGTTAGGAGCAGGATCTTGCGCAGCATTTCCCACACTTCTAATCGAGATCCTTGACCCCGCCACAGGTCAGATCAAACTCGTGGCAGACCTGCTTGGCGGAGGGATGGGGGGTAGAAATGGGTTCGACGGCCTCGACGGGGTCGACGTGTACCTGTCTAACTGCGGCCTATTGCCGGCAGAAGTCTGCGAGATAGATGCCCCCGTCCGAATCGAGGTCACCGAGCTTGTGAGAGATTCTGGCGGGGCAGGCAAATATCGCGGAGGTCTCGCGATTCGCCGGGACTACCGGATTCTGGCCGAGTCAGCCTATGTGAATGCTTACTTTGACCAAGGCAATCCCGCGTTCGCCCCATGGGGGTTGCTCGGCGGCAAAGCAGGAGCATCCGCCCAAGCGATAGTTAACATAGGCACAGAACATGAAGAACGACTAAGAATGTTGAAGGCGCACCTCAAACTCAGGAGCGGGGACGTGGTCACCATGATAAGCTCAGGTGGAGGCGGATATGGCGATCCAAGAGAACGGCCACCCGAACGTGTTCGCGAAGATGTGCGAGATGGCAAGATCGGTCTTGAACGCGCCCAACTTGAATATCCTTAGATTAGATGACGCGACACCATTGTGCGTGACGGTTGGGACGTGCCTCATTCAGGACACACCTCTCAAGATACTCAAAATCCGAGCCCCATTGGAAGGTCGTTGGCGTGTGCTGACTGCCATCTCGAGAAACGATCAATTCTCTTAATAGAAATCTGTTCCGAAAACGATCACAAATCGCTATAACAATCCAACCCTATTGCATGGGTGATGACTGAATTGAGAGTCTCATCTGGGCCATCCTTGAGTGGTAGGGTAGCTGTCGTTACAGGTGGAAATTCGGGAATTGGCAAAGCAATTGCAGAAGTCTTCGTCAGAGAAGGAGCTGTAGTAGTGATCGGTGCTCGAAATGAGAAGAGAGGAGCTGAGACCGTCGAGAGCATCAGGCAAAAGGGAGACATAATCACATTCATCAAGACCGACGTAACGGATACTTCACAGGTCAAGAATCTTATAGATGAGTCTGTCAGACTACATGGGACGATCGACATTCTCTGCAACAATGCTGGAGTTCTGATCACTCGCGATCTCGTTGATACCACAGAGGATGAATGGGACCGAACAATCGATACGAATTTGAAGAGCGTATTCTTGGCATCGAAGTTCGCTCTTCCGCACATGATTCGGAAAAAACGCGGCTCCATCGTGAACGTCTCCTCACAGTTAGGTCTCGTAGGATTTAGCGGTAACTCAGCGTATTGCGCGTCGAAAGCCGGAATTATATTGCTCTCAAGAGTCATGGCCCTGGAATACGCGAAATACGGTATTCGCGTGAATTGCGTTTGTCCGGGAGGCGTCAACACTCCTATGCTCGAGGAGGATTTTAAGCGGGAACCCGAACCTGCTAAATCCCTAGATCTGTTTACGAAGAAGCATCCCATAGGGCGAATAGGAAGACCGGAGGAGATCGCGGAAGCCGTTCTCTTTCTGGCTTCCGATCATTCTTCTTTCGTAGTTGGTGAGGCACTCGTCGTCGATGGTGGGTATGTAATCCAGTAGATTATTAGCAAGATGCCTTGAATACTTCTGTGCAAACCAGAGACCAATTACGCTGGGCTCAAAGAAAAAACACTGCGGTGAGTTGTGAGAGTATGCCTTACTCTCTCAGTGGATAGATGTGAAGCCAACGATACTATCGTATTCAGTTCCCGAATAGCCCACTCCAAGAGTGAGTGGAAAGTGAACCGGGAGAACACTTGGTAGGAGTATTCAATCACAGCCCAAATGCTCGCTAAAGGAGTTCTACCGCCTGAGAAATGCCCAAAGATTCATTCCCGAACTGACAAGACGAGCGATGTGTGTCAGATACAATCTGAAACTATGTTGCCCCCTAAGATTCCACAAGAACGATGTGGTGTGAACAGATGGAATTCTTCTCGACCACGATAGATAGCTTGGCTAAGCATATGGTTTGTTTGAGCGCAGAATGGGTTTCGGTCCGACAAAGTCGTCTTAGTGACCGGAGGGTCGTCTGGCATCGGATTTGCGATTTGCGGTTGCCGACAGACTTCTGGAGGATAGATTATGCACCAATTCTTGCTTGAGTCCTCAAGTCCCTGAATTCTCTTGTCTTAGATGAGGGAGGACTCTCTCTGCGAAAAGGCGGAGCGAATCGATTTTTTCGGCCCCCGCAAATTTGAGCATGAAATAGGATGCGCCAAGGTTGATGTATTGTTGTATTTGATTGAAGCATTCATCAGGGGTTCCTATTATGCGAGCCACGTTGTAGTCAAGGTCCAAATTGCTAAAACTCTTTTTTGGCAACGCAACCTTCTCGTTAACGTCAACCTCCGTCTCTCCGATTACAACTTCCCCGTGCCATGATTTCCGCAACTTCTTCGGATCGCGCCCCAGTTCCTTGCAGTATCGATCTAGGGCCTTCACCTTTCTTCCGAATCCAGTGGGAGTGTTTGAGGGGTAGAAGCCTATGTTCCAGCCGTCAGCGTATTCGGCTGCAATTCTCATCACTGCAGGATCGGTTCCTCCAACTCAGAGCGGCGGATGCGGTTTCTGAACAGGCTTTGGGTTATTGTAGACTGAATTCACAGAATAGTACTTTCCCTCGTAGGTGGTTTTCTCCTGAGTCCACATACTCTTTATGATCGGTATAGCTTCACGAAGGCTCTCGATTCGTGTCGTGGCGTCAACGAACGGAATTCCGAAAGCATCGAACTCCGACTTGAGCCACCCGGCCCCGATGCCGATCTCCGTTCGGCCGTTACTAACCCTGTCTAGAGTGGAAGACATCTTAGCGACGATTGAGGGAAAGCGAAACGAATTGCAGAGTACCAAAGTACCCAATCGTATCTTTGAGGTGACGGCAGCCAAGGCTGACAACGTTGTCCAAATCTCATAGAATGGGTCTTCAGCGGGACCGTCATAGGATTGGAGATGATCATACATCCAAACTGAGTCAAAGCCGAGCCGTTCACTTTCCTGCGCGACCTGTTTGATTACATCGAAGTCCGACGTTACTTGTGGCAGACAACAGCCAATTCCTGTCATAGTAACGGATTTAGGAACTTGGGCAACTAATAAGCGACTTGTTACACAGCGTGGCTCTCGGCAGGCTCTGTTTGCGGTGCCTTTTTCGGCGCTCGAGTTGTCAGACTTGTGAACAGTAGAACCCTGACTGGACTCGTAACCCTTCGCATAATCGCGCTGGGCGTGGCATTAGTGGTTGATGAATAGCTGGGGTGACGTGTAGGAATAGGAACAGTCGAGTTGGCGTTTGAAGCGTGACTGAAAATGTTTGCAAATCAACTAGTCCGTTGATGTATGTATGGTATGCCGTTCCTGAGCAGGATCTTGTCTGGGATCAATTCCGTCGATGAGATTCGAGGATCGCTCGGTTCGGCCGCAAAGCACGATCCAGAATGCGCGGCACGCACTCGCAAATCACGCATCAAAACAATCGCAAATCTCCCGCAAACCAACTAGGTACGCCTAACCTCTTTTACGGCCGATTTCGCACTCGGTATGCTCAACGCATTGTTGAGGGATGGATTTGTTTCCCCGATTTGCGAGTGATTTGCGAATGATTTACGAATGATTTGCGGGAGAACCGTTGGAAATTGTTCAGCTCTCCCAAAACGAGACCTCAGCCTGACTAAGTCCTAAATCGGAAGAGGAAAAGAGACGCGAATGGGTCCTAGAGGTATCTGGCTTCCTTCAGTATGTCCTTATGGCCACGCCCCATCTTCATCTTACGCACTTCTCGGAAAGGGATGAAACGCATCTCAGACCACCACGGTTTGCATTTCGGGTTTCTGCGCGCGATGAGCTCATAGACAAAGCAGAGATCCCAATGATTGCCGTCTCGGCGTCTACGGAGATGCGATTGTATCATAACGAAGCGTGGATTTCCTTCAAGTCCAGCCCATTCACGTGTGATCCTCTGGGCTGCATTGCCCGGTGATTCTTCCATCAACAGATGAGTGGCTGGAAGTAACCAAGCCTTCTCCTTTTCCAGCTGAACGGTAAGATGTTTTGGATAGCCTCCCTTCCTCGGCCAAGCATTGCTAGCGTGAGGTCGACATAGGAGAACGCTACCTCCGCGTCGAGCTACGACAAATACTGAGAGACACACTCCCGCATTAGATGGGTGCCGCAACATACTGGGATCACTTCTGCCTAGACGAGCCCAACGCTTAGTGACGGGTTGCATGCATAAGCGAATCCAGCATGCATGAAATAGACATTCTCTTTTGATTCACATTACCGGGATGACACTGAACGCACTCCATGTGATGTCAGCGATGCTCAATGAGATTATGATTTTCTGCGAGCGAAGCGAGCATGGTGGTCTTAGTGTGTGCGCACCAGCTGACCCACACACACTTGACGAGAAGCTAATTGTGCCGATTATTCTCGTTCCTATAGGTCTAGGTTGGATTACTAACTTGGTTGAATTCGCCACAGCAGTAGTTTCGATAGTTGGCGCAGGAATGTTTACGACTCTCACAGTATTACAGTTGGTGTACTATGTCGTCCATAGCAATCATAACCTCAACTAGGGTGCTGGAAACCTCCGAGTGAGTTACCCTTCCTACGATCTTACCCCCCTCCGTGACGTACAGTCGTCTCACCTTTTTGTCAACCATTGTCTTCAATGCTTCACCGACACGGATGTTCGATTCGATCGTGATAATGGGAGAGCTCATAATCTCTTCGACAAGCACCTTATCTGGATAGTGACCCGTGGCTCCACAGCGTCGCAGAATATCGCGATCAGTAACCACCCCAACTGGGAATCCTTTCTTCTCGACGAGCAAAGAAAAAGTATCGGTCTTAACCATTTTATCGGTTGCTTCTGCAACTGTCTGACTTGAGTCAATCGCTACAACCTTACCCATTATTTCTCTGACTGTGACTGTTATTGGCAAGGCTGAACGCGGCGGAATGCAACATTGTGCCCATTTAATCTTTCGTCTGACATTTTACGTCATGGAGCATTTGGTTGGGCAAGTGGTAGTTAATTTTTCTGGGGGTGGTGTGTCTAATGGTGCGGGCAACGGAAATTGAACCGTCGTCGTTCGTCATAAAAGTGTGTGTGTGCTCCAACTGAGAGAAATATCGTTGTTCCGCAGGTGCTCATTCAGGAACTTAAGGAAGACCAGTATGGAACAGTCCTGACCCGTACTGCTGCCACAATTGCATATTCTGCCAGCAGGAATTCGGATTTAGCAGTCAAAAAGGCGAATAAGGTCAGGTGGATGTCATGGTTTCTATTGTTGGCGTATTTTTCGCATCGATAGGGTTCCTTCTATTCTTCTATGCAATAAAGTAATTCACGTTGGTTAAGACATGCAGCCTCTACGCCTTGAGCTCCAGCTCTCTACCGTTACCTGCAGCCGCTTCAATGCTGGTTCTGCGTTATTCCCGTCATCAGATTCTTGGGGCGGACGGTTGAGGGCACCTTGCGCTTCTTGTAGCAACATCGATAGCTGGATGCAAAAGCTATCGAGCTATCCCGTAGGCTCGCCCGGGACGATCGGGCTCGTTTCCGCTCCAATCGGGGACGTACAACGACTTGAGGTCGGTGCCGGGAAGGAGCTATCATTTACATCCTGATCTCAGCCGTCTTTCTCTTCTTGGCAACGTCCTAGTCTTAGAATGCCGCTTATCGTTGACTCAAGCAACCGACTGGTGACCGAAGTGACTTCTTCGAAAGCGAGATGTGACTTCTGTGAAAATGACAATCAACGGAGAATGGGCGGATGCTGAGAAGTTTGAGAGTTTTCCTGTTCCTTAGTCCCACCATTTCTTGTTCCTTGGAATAGCTATTACTTCTCGAATTTCCAATCTCTTCTTTGGGTCTTTGGCAAACATCAGCGCGGGGTAGGTTGCACGCATTATGGCTGCTGAGTCTGCCCCACTCCCCGAGCCTCCAACTCCTATAACATCTTGGTATGGTTCCACGTATCCGGACGCCACAGCTGTGAGAACCACTTCTACAGCCACTTTCAAGCCTTGGCCAAAAGAGTACAAAGCTTCACGAACAATGTATTCTGGAGATGGAGAAACCCATTTGCTACCTTCCAAGACTGAGCTATGAAAGACGTATGGAACCTTATCGATAATCTGGACTCCAAGCCTTCCAAGCTCTTCGCGAAGATTAGGATCGATACAGGGCCACTCCTCCCCCCATTCCCTTCTGTAGGGGCTTTGGGCAACACAGAAAACCTTCGCCCTGTCTCCAAGAGCTTTCGCAAACTTCAAAGCGGTTCTACCAGACGTGCTGCCGACAACTACTATCTTGTTCCCAGTTAGTTCAATCCTCCTCAGGACCGCCTCCACTACGTCGTCCGTGTTCTCTTCACCAGGATTATCGAAATAGAAGTCCTCTCTAACCAGTTTCACGATGAAAAACCCTGACAGAGTTCTTACTTCGTGCTCGTTATATCTCTATTCGTTCACGTCTGTCTCGACTTTAACCGAGCTTGGAAGCGACTCAGGTAGCATATGAATTGTCCTAATCCAATCAGTTCACTCATTGATTATATCTCGGTAGGCAAGTTAAGCGACGACGAACAATGTATTCTGGAGGGTGGGTCAGCTGGTGCGCGCACACACACAACGACGGTTCAAATTCGGGTGGTTCAATTCACTCTATTCTAGACTCACGAACAGCGCATTCATCAACGCTTGAGGAAGGAGCTTCCAGCCATACTTGATATTCCATGTCCAAGTTCCAATCATCCTCCACCATGCCCTTCGAGAAGACAAGCGGGAGAGGTGGCAATGGCTCCATGCTGCCTTCTGGCAAGTTAACTTTCAATCTGTGATGCGGGCAGTCGCTCCTGCACTCAGTTTCAATTGAGAGACCTTTTAGGCCGAGTTGCTTGGCTGTCCAAACTTGTCTTATCATGGATCTGGTGGGAACGAACGTTTCCTTGATGATTGAGCTGGCAGCGAGTCTCGGATAAACCAATATTGTCTCGGCCGTGCTGTGAATCACCCGTGGCGCAAGTTTTGGAACTGATCCCTCAACTCGTTCCTCGGGCGCGAAACCGAAAAAAGCCCGCAGAATTGAGATTCGTGGACGTTACAATTGAGGTGTCGTCTCACTCAGGCTCTCTTCACGCTTTCATAAAGTCGTTCGATTACCTTCATGTTGTTTGCGGCATCCTTTGGTGGGTACAAAGATTCATGGTCATTGATAATGCAATCCGCGAAATGTTCAGCTTGAACTTGGTATGGGTTTGCCTTTCCAGTATTGATCACTTTGGCCTGACCATAGTCGCCCGATTCGGCAGTAACCTGCTTCCAGATTATTGAACCGTCATCGCGTGGAAGGATGAATTCCGGGACCTCCAGAGAGCCATTCTCTCCAGCTACTTCCACGGACTGTCGCCAAAGTTTCGTCTTGAAGCCTGTGTCGAAAACTGATATTGTTCCGTCAGGGAAACGCATGGTTCCAGTGAAGGTTTCGTCGACTCTTTTCTGTTCGTTGAAATTCGCTTCGGCCTGAACTGACGTGGGCTCGGCCCCTGTGAGAAGTCGAGCGATATTTACGCAATAGCAACCAGCATCCATCAATGCGCCTCCGCCAAGCTCCTTCTGATAGCGAATATCATTTAGGTTTTCAACTGCAAAACTTAACGCGCTTCGTATGACAACTATCCTGCCAACTCTGCTAGCATCTGTCATCTGCTTAAGTCGAACGATTCCAGGATGGAACCTATACATGAAAGCCTCCATTAACCAGACATGATGTCGAGCACAGGCAGAGATCATGTCCTCGCATTGACGCGCGTTAAGTGCCATAGGTTTCTCGCAGAGAACGTGTTTCCCCTCTTCGGCTGCACGTAATGTCCATTCAAGATGCATACTATTCGGCAAAGGAACATACACCGCGTCAACATTCGGAGAGGCAAGTAGCTGCTCGTAGCTACCATAAGTCTCACCGATTCCCAATGTCTTTGCGACCGCCGCAGCTTTTTCTTCGCTTCGGCTGGCTAGAGCGACAACCCGACCATTCGCGCTCTGATTTATTGCTGGAATCACAGCGTCCGCCCCTATTCTCGCAGTTCCCAAAACTCCCCAGTTCACTCTTTTTTCGCGAAGTGTCAACAGAGTGCTTCCCCACGGATTCAGTCATCGGTTTCCTGGTAATGCGTACTTACTGTATACTTAAAAGGTCAGGCAAATGCGTACTACTTGCGCTCCGATTTCCAAACTGTCACCGTACCGTTGTCGCCATCTACCTCGACGTGGTCACCGTTGTGGATATGCGTGAGGGGATCCTTGTCCAATCTATCGACTACTGGAATTTTTCCCATAACGGCTCCTGCAGCAACTATTGTCTCGGTCCTTTCGTTCACCATTGCTTTTGGATTCCTTTTCCCGCTGGGAACACCAGTATGACGTCCTTGATTGATTTGCCTTCGAGTTCGTGACCCCGTTCAACGATGATGCCACTATGGGTGTCGACACCAAAATTGAATCCTATACGCTGTTTAGTCATCAATGCATAACCCTCCGCCTTCCCTGAAGAGACGCGGCGTCCCTTCATAATCAACATGTTACTCATTCCATTTTCCTCTGACAGCCGCATCTATGCAAGTGGCGAGATCTCCATAGGCAACCTTCATGCGATTCGAACCCGGAGCATAGAAGGCCAATTTTGAGGAATTCGTAGCCACGTTTTCCATGCCGAGTGCCTCGTGGCCCAAGAATTGTGCACATGTCACAGGTTACACAGCCGCCTGCATGTTCAATAGCCTGCACATATCCTATACGCTCGGCGATCGTTCTCGTAGCCGTCGAGGTGTGAATCCATAATCTAACTCGAGGATTAACGCGTTTGCCTTCTAGCAACAATGCTATTTGTCTGAGTTGTCTGACCGAGGCGTGCGAACAACCTATAGCAACGTAATCGACTTCACCAGATTCTAGCGACGGAGGTCTTGCTTTTTCCTCAGCGAGGGTTCCACTGTCAACAGCAATGCGCTCGATGCTAGGGGGCGCAATCTTTCCGTTTTTCCAATTCGCTTTGGGCATGATTCAGTCTGCGTGGAAAAGCGCGACGCCACCGGCGCTTGCCATGCCTGCCCCCATTGCGACCAGATGAAAAAGAAGGGACATTTGCCTGACTTGGATGAGGAGCATCCGTGCTGGTGGGAAGAATTTAGTATGGTTCCCATGGGTTTGCTGACAGTCCGGGTAGCGGGGGTTGTGGGGAGCGTTGGTCATGGCAGAGAATTCAGACAAGGCTTGTAGTCCAGATCGTCACACACACTCTAGAAAAGAGTGGAAATCATACTTCTCCATCAGCTGCGCATAACGGATATAGTGGCTGATTGGTTTTGTAGGTTGAAACGCCATGCTAAACTGAACCAGTACATAATACCTCAGCAATAGCTGATTTGATTCGGGAATCACTCATCTCGAGACGCCACGAACGGTAAAACGACTATTGCTTTCGGTTTGCGATCAAATATCTCAGAGTCATGCGGTTCTAGCCACGGTTAACGATCCTGTATGCAGTAACAGCGTAAATCTTCGCTGCGTCAACAATCTGTTCTGCGAACACAAATTCGTCGGCCCCATGAGCGCCGCCGCTGGCATGTGTGGTGATGTCTCCACCGGGTCCGTACGAAACCACTGGGATCTTACATTGTGCTGCAATCGTACAATCATCCGCGACTCCATGTCCTGCTATCAACGGAGGATTGTATCCGAAAATTCTTGAAACGTCCTGAATCGTCCTGACAAGTTCTGCTTTCGGATTCGTCTCGAAAGGCTCATAGCCGACGGCGCCGCCCGGCTGAGGAGTGAATTCAACCCGAACTCGACTGAATGTGTCCTTGTCCAGATTCTGTGCAAGATGTGCTTTGATATTTTCAAGTTCTTGGGCAAGCGCTGTTCCTGGAAGAACATGTCTGTCGAGGCGGATAACGCACTTGTCGGGGACGCTTAACGCGTCAGATCCTCCCTCTATTTTTAGAACGCATGAGGAAGACTTCAATGGTTTGAGTTCGAAATCCAATATTCTAGGATGCGTCCTGTCGGGCAGGTTGGAGAGGGCGTTGAGAACTTTCCCGGCTTCAAGTATCGCGTTGATCCCGTGCTCCGGCTGGGCCCCATGCGTAGATTTTCCAGTCACAGTCACATCGATATAACGCGTACCGCGTCGAGCGTTTCTCAGACGATTCAGGTTGCTGGGCTCTCCGACTATGCAGCACCCGGCTCCGTTATAGAAACCCTGATCAAAGAGTGTAGTGGTGCCCCTACCCCAAAACTCTTCGTCCACGACTGCATGTATTGCAAATGGGCGTTTCAGTGGAATTCTTGATGAAACTAACGCTTTGGCGGCCATTATCATGGCCGCTAAGCCTCCCTTCATGTCTACGCTTCCAAGCCCATACAACTTATTTCCTTCGAGTGTGGCGGAGAACGGTTCTCTTGTCCATCCTTCGCAGACCGGAACTGTATCCATATGCCCATTGAAAATTAGCGCACATGAATCTTGATGCGAGCCCTTCGGTTTAGAACTAGCTCCCACAACACACGGGCCGCAATTTGCTACAGGCACCGAGGTGACTTCGAGCCCAAAGTCCTTCAGATCGTGAGCTATTTGATCGGATATGCGATGCTCGGAGCCGAATATGCTCGGAATCGATATTATCTTCCTGGAATAGTCTATCGCTTCCTGCCCATTGACCTCACGTACAATCTTTCTTTCGTCAGCATTCATAACTGCAAGATTTTCCCCAGCCTGCTCTTGACTCACTTGACGAACACCTCTTGAATTTTCTCTCTGATTGGGAAAGTGACCGCATCCATTGCGACGAGGTCGCCGATCATGCTTTGGAATTCAAAAAGTGCTTGAAACCTGCCAAGGTCTGAATACACATCACCAGTATACGCTGTGAGGAAGTCAGATCTCGAGCTGATCTCGTCGCAGACCGCTGGGACGTAATGTGACCAACACCCGGATCCGAGGAATGAAAGCACCTCACTCGGGTCCTTGTTCTTAGCCAGAATTCCCTCGACGTGTCGGCGTACTTCGTATTCGGAAGCCGAATGTGGCAAATTCAAGTCTTTCTTGAAAGCAATATCGGCAGGAATTATCTCGAAGAGCTCCTCAGCGGTGCTCACACCGATTGCTGTCAGCATCTCTTTCTTGATTTCTGAATCGCTATTTGGTATGTACCGATGGACTGGCATAAGACTCACTCTCAGGGTGGCCTACTTATGATTACGATAAAAGCGCATCACCTTACACCCGTACCAATGTTGAACGCTCTGTGCTCGGTTGTGTCTTGTCTTTCACACAGCCGGATTCAATTGCGTTAGCTACGTTCTTCGCCTACACGTTTGTGCCAAAACTACGTTTGCTAGGGATCGTACGAAGGTCTGACTCGAATTCGCCTTCCTAGAAAGCCGAAGGCAACTTAAAGCTAGTCCTAGCAATAAGAACGGACTGCTCAGAAATTGAGTCAGGTAGCTTGATGTGGGAATCGCAATCGTCACGGAAGCTACAAGAACCAAAAACCACTGCCGCACCATAAACAAAGGGAACGGGAGCAAATATGAGATTAGCCTTGTACGCCCGAACTGACCAAAGAACGCTGTTGAATGCAAGACAATGCATCGCGGCTAGATCCACAAGTGCATAGACAAAGAGGAAGACAAGCGTAAGACCGGAATGTATTACCAGAGTCTCTGCCAGAGAATAGGACCGAGCTAGGTATGGAAGGTACACAGTAATGCCGGGATAGGATTTAGCCTGCGATGCTACTACAGATAGACTAGTCAGTACGAACCCAGACACAATCGAAACAGTGAGTATTCGAATTTCTAGTAACTTGAGGAAAGCAGCCTCATCGATTTCGAGAACAGAAGCCAATAACAATCATCCGCTCATTTTTTGAGGACAGAGCGCGGAATAAGAATTTATCAGTCCTTCTTTTGCAGTTTGTCTTGTATATGTGGGTCAGCTGGTGCGCACACACACAACAAACCGTCGTGAAAGCCCTAACAGACGTTATGTCGGTCTAGAAAACCGCTTCGATAGAGGCGGATACGGTAGAGAAAGGTTACCTGAAAGCATAAGCGAAGACGTGCGAAATGGAAAGGTGAGTCTCGAACGCGCCCGACTTGACTATCATCCTTAATGCGACAGAGCACTATGAAGCATAACCTGCTTCGCGCGACCTCAGCCTACATCGCGTAGATTTCGAGCGATCGGAACAATTAGCATGGCAAGTTGTATACGTCGCCCCGAGCTATTGGCTTAATGGGGTGCCAGCGGTGAGCTTGGAAGATAGGATCAAGAATCTCGAGGACATAGAAGCGATAAAACGGCTGAAGCATAGGTACTGCTACGACAACGACAGCAACAACGGCAAAGCCGTGCGGGATATGTTCACAGACGATGCGGTATGGGATGGTGGTGCGCAGTTCGGTGTTTACAAAGGCGACAAAGAACTCACGGAATTCTTTGCCACGAAAGCGCCCTATGAGTTCTATGTGCATGCGGTGCTTAACCCTATCATCGAGGTGAAAGGGGACGAAGGAACCGGCATATGGTATCTGATCGAGCCTGCAACGCTAGAGAATGGACAAGCAGTGTGGATTTGTGGCAGGTATGACGAGAAATACGTTAGAATTGGAGGCCGATGGAAATTCAAGGAGATATGTGTCAAATCCTTCTTCGTTACACCATTCGAGAAAGGCTGGCATAAGGAGCAATTCATCAAATAAGTATCAGAGTGCAGGTCGCCAACTCCTAGGTACTTGTTCGGGTCTCGCATTCAAGAAAAGCAGCCGTCAAGCAATAGAAGGCTGAACTGAATAGTCAAACCGTCGTTTTCCTCCAGGTTTGGTGTGATCCAGCTGGTGCGCACACACTAAATTGAGCATACGATGGTTCAAATCAACTTCTCGTAGAAATGTTCGCTCCATAGCTTCAAGAACTCCTGAACTTTGTTCGCCAGTTCAAGTGGGTAGCTTCTCTCCTGGTGGGGCCGTTGGAATTCGGACCGTCGTCGTTAGAAAGTGTGTGTGCGCACCACTATACCCACACACACAGAATTGACGAAACGAACGACGCTTCATGTTGCGATGTTCGCTTGGCTTAGAGAGCGGCTCCTACCTTCCTTAGAATCGATTTGACTCGGGGGTCATCGGAGACCGCAGCGTACAATGGGTCAAATGCGATTTCGCCCAGCCAATCAGCACCTCTCGCGTATTCCCCCCTTTGCAGGAATTTCACAAAACCCTAATCCTTCCTACAGCAACCTCTAATTATCGAATACGTTGGAATTGGGTTGACAGATCCAAAGACAAAAGATTACGCACGCCAAATATCAGTCCTGTTCAAGAAGAAAACAGACGGCCGAAATGCCGATATTACTGAGATTGCGCCTGCAAATGTGAGGGGGTTTTATTTCCAAAACAAGATATCTCTTGCAGAAGTTTTCGAGGCGCTCCAGCTACTGCAATTGCGCAACCTCATTATGTCATCGACAAATACGCCCACCTACTATCAACTCACGAGCTTAGGAAATCGACTGAGCCTGACGATATCTTCGAAAAAATCGACCGAGCGTTCGTTTGACAACTATCAGACATAATTGATGGAGAACTTGTTCGGCAATGTCTCGACAAGTCCTACGAGGATGCCATTACCTCAGCTTTTCGTATATTAGAAGAACGCATTAGGCAGCGTATCAATGCCAAAGCAGACCTATTCGGACCGGACCTCGTCGAGGAAGCTTTTCATGCGGACAAAGAAAAGCTAGTCTTCGGCGACGTAGCAGCAGAAAGACAAGCGCTGTTCCAGATATTCAGGTCCGCTTTTCTGATGCTGCGTAATCCGCCCTCGCATCGATACTTGAATAACTTCGCCGGAACCGAAATAGTGGAGATCGTTATGTTTGTGGATTTTCTCTTGAAAGTGCTTAGCAAAGCCACTGATCGACATCCATGACCTAGGAAGATCATTTTTCTGACTACTGCCACACCCAAATATCGTGACTGCAGTTGAAACAGGAACCGGAAACAAAGCCTTCTACAGTCCTGAGGCAGTCACATCGACACTCAACGAACTGAAACTCGCCTTGAGCAAACGGAACCCGAGGCGGATCAGCCCGAATGTAGGTGGCATTCCCACACCATTTGCACATGTTAGGTGTTCTTCGTCGACAGGTGGTACCCGAATTGTCGCCAACGTTTATGCCGATAAACCTTAGTTCTGCCGTGGAATTTCACTAGAACCGTAGTTGGGATAACCTCTAAACTGATTCCGTTCGAACGCAAAATTGGACCGTACTCGTTCTCTTCACGCTTCATCATATCCATGAACCTCACGTGGGTTTCAGGAAGATTGTATCCTCGGTGAAAATAGCATTTGATGCCCTTCAGTTTCTTTTTCAAGGCTAACTTGTAGAAGACGGCCCTAAGTGAAGCATGTCCGATGCTCATGTAGTTGATGTCGCCTAAATCGAGAAGATAGGCGCAGTTATTTCGCATGCCATCGAAATCGAAAAGCCAAGCCCTCGTGCGTTTCAGTTTCAGAATCTTCACGAAACGTCGGTGAGCCTCCAACGCTTGAGAGGCATCGTCCTTACGTTTTGGAACTGTGAAAGTAAGCCATCGTAACGACTTTTTCATTGTGGACATGTTGCGGTCGTTCTGATGCGCATCCGGACTGTGTATGTAAGCTTCGTGTTCGATCGCTCGCTCGAATCCAAGCGGCTATGATGTTGAATGCGTCATTTGCACCGTGGTTGCACAAAGATCAATGCATGACGCTGAAAGGATCTATCACTCATTGTTGATCATAGCACGATCACAGCAGGCCAACCTTCCGACTCATACGGTCATATTCTACTGGCGCAATCAAGTCGATAAGATGCGTGGTCTAATAGCCTTGTGCAGTCAAGAAACGCAAGAAAAAGTCCGAATGGATGCTTACGGGGCGTGGCAAACAAACAAACAAATGATTTGTATGCCATCCGGAAAAACAAACGGTTCATCGCCAGGAACAGGTTTTGGCACCCCGGAAACAAAAATCAGTTTGCATACGCTCCCAGTAGCCTTCAAAGCACCCATACTTGGAGCTTAGTACAACTCGGTTCCGTCACGATTCTTGACGCTGCAAACCAAAAAGCCCAAGATCCAGTCACTTCAGTTCCAAAGACAGGTTCCTGGAAGGGTTTCTTGGTGGCTTGTGGGTACCAGTTACCAGTTACCACCAAGAAGCTATGGACATGAACCGTGCTGCATTCATGCAAACAAAATAGGGTTATATGTTTACGCAGCTTTGCAGGTCATCCCAAACCAGCTTTCTGACTGTTACAGTGTTCGTCTAGGATCCTAGATGTGTGTGATCTCTGTGTAAGTTGCTGGCAACTTTGCTAGCAACTTCCCCAATATCATTTGAATGGCTTCGCATGGCTGTCTTGAAGGCTTTCAACGCGGCGCTCCTAGACCTTAGGACGTATTCATCATAAAAGTAGACTTTTCCGTTCTTTTTGACTCTCTTGTGCACGCAGTAAAAGCCTTCAGTGATGTCGAGAAGTACAGTTCCGAGTTTCCATGCGTTGCCAAAGTTCACAGTCTCCCAGTATTTATCGTCAAAGTACGAGTAGTATTGATGATTGAGAAGAGATTGCTTGATCTTGAGTCTGCCGTCGTCGTAGAGTGTTTTCCACCTCTGCTGGTCAGATTCGGGTGACGTTATGATTCTTCATCACCGGAATTCTCTATGCTCTCGAAACAGTTCAAGAGAATCCCGCTTCCGAATCAGAATCGAACCTGGTTCCGAACCTAACTGCAAAATTGCAATTTTGTCTCCCGTTTTGAAGGTGCGTAATAGTCGAAGCGTATTCGATTTGGTCGGAAGCAAAAAACGCGCGTGCATTCTTGTATCCAGAGCAATCTGGTGCCCCAGCAGCCACATGCGTTCGAACTCGGTCAGTAGCTCTTCACCTTCTAGTAGCATGAAGTTCGTGATGGTTGCAGCATCAATGGCAGGTTTCGTTGCGCGCAAATTAACATCCCGTCAAGGGTGGTTACAGAAGCACGTGTAAGCATTTAAAACTTCCCTTGACGGGTAGTAACAGCGTGGACACGGCATGGGACCGCGAAAAGGCTTTCAAAGGCCTATGGGCGGCGCGGTAGGGTACAGAACGGTACATGAACTGCTTTGGCGGTACATCGAACGGCTGCCAATGAAACCTTTCACATCTAGGGAATTGGCGCAAGTCACACACGTTGATGAAAAGACCGTACGGAAACACCTTTGGAACCTGGTAGAAGAAGGTAAACTCGAGGCCACGGGCCAGCAAGGACGTTTTGTCCTATTTCAGAGGGAGAGACCGTAGTGAGACGCTTTCACGTTGAAGGACAGATAGCTCCTTGTGAGCATCGGAGCGCTGCATGGCCTCACAGACCGAGTTGTGGTATGAAAGCCAAATATGCCCTGCGAAGTTCAGATGAGTCGACCCTGTCATAAATCGAAATGGCATCGCGTCTCCGGTCACCACGCAGAATCTTGATGAATTCACGATCCATTCCAGCACGTCTCAGGTGAGTCGTGAACCAATGCCGGAAGCAATGTGGGGTGAAATGATCTTCAACGTTCGGTGACTTAGAATCATGAAGTCCAACGTGCTCCGCATGCTTAGTCACCATTGAGTAGATTCCGTTTCTCTTCAGCCGGCCACGTTTCTCACCAACGAAAAGCGCTGGCGTGTCAGGCCGCATGCTTTCACGTTGCTTCAACCAACGCTGAAGAACCCTACTTGTTTCACCGTCAATGAAAATCGTTCGACCACTTCGCTTCTTGAACTGCTTTCGCTGCCGCGTTATTGACTGCTCAGTCCAATTGATGTCCGTTACATTCAACGAAATCAGTTCTCCACGTCGTAGACCTGTTTTCGCCAGCAAGGTCAACACGGCCTTGTCACGTGCGTCAACAATCGAATTGATTAGCATACTCATCTCTTCCACTGAAATCAGCTTACGTGGCGATTCAACGTCACTTTCGTTTTCCTTCTTGTAAGGTGTCAAGTAGCGTTTCCTTACCTCAGGCACTGGGTTCTTTCGAACGTAGTCTTCAAACGCCAGGAATTCATAGAAGCTTGACACGCCTGATATTTCATTTTCCAAGGTCTTCTGGTCAATTCCGTTCGATCTCCTCATCCTGACGTAATCCTGCAGAACATGTTTGTCGACGTTAACAGGCTGGACACCTGATTGTGCGACGAATTTCAGAAAGTGACCGACTATTGATTTGTATCGTCGACTGGTCTCATCCGTAAGCCCCCTTACGTGGCAATCCTCAACGAATAGGTCAAGCAGCGTGTCCGAGTTGGGTGCTTGAACCAGTGCCTGCTGTTGGCTCATTCGCCAACCCACCGCCACCCATGGTGGGTCTTCCGTATCAGCCCGTAGCTTTGCAGGTTCTCCAACTGTACGCTAACCGCTTTGACAAGGTCGGTTTCCTTCGGAGTAATCCGAAGTTGACGTAGCAGTTGGTCAGATTGGATTGGTTTGCCCTTTCTGAGCAGGTCAATCATTTTCCTATCGTACTTTCTAATGCCTTGGAAACCTTCGTCTAGGAAGGGTTCAGCGCGGTAGCGGCGAAGCTCGTTCTCAACCCGTTCCAGTGCCAGTTTGACGATTTCATTCTCACGTGCCAGTTTCTGGATTTCTTCATCCTTCTTGCGAAGTTCCCCGATCAACTTAATCCTTGGCTCGTAGCTTTCTTCACCAACTTCCTGCCGCAGTGAGTCTGTTACATGCTCGTAGATGAACTTGGAAAGTGGCATATGCCCCCTTCTAGCCCTGACCTTCCAAGCCTGCATCTCCTCCGGCGACTTCAAGTAGACATAGGCGGTGCGACTGTGAAGCTCCGATTTTGGCATAGCAAACGGAGAAACAGTACTCAAAATGGACTATTAATGAGTACCGGTAAAATGGTGCGGGGGAGGGGATTTGAACCCCTGAACCCCTGCGGGACGAGGTCTCTTAACATTCCTCGGTTTCGAATGTTCCTGAGCTTCGCGTACACATGGTTCCTTGATGCGT
>Ga0187882_1001655_pt1 | contig 22043 bp, 18 predicted proteins | sample June2016WEW_19_1_3_FD_132991 | JGI IMG/M metagenome (GOLD analysis project Ga0187882, IMG submission 132991) | Peatland microbial communities from SPRUCE experiment site at the Marcell Experimental Forest, Minnesota, USA - June2016WEW_19_150 | ecosystem: Environmental > Terrestrial > Soil >... | reverse complement strand
TTGGTCGGTCGATCATCAGTCGATTTTAGCAGCGGCCGAGCGTACAATGACCGTGGGCCTCATCACAAACAATCGTGATGCCCCGTCAGCGGCGTCCGATTCGAGGGGGACTCGTGGATCAGCAACTGAAGCAGCTCATGAAGGAACTTGGAGAAGCGATCAACGAGTCTCTGTCCGACTCCGAACAGATCGCCGAAGTGGTTGCCCGCATCAAGGAAGGCGGCTACGACATTTTCCTCGTCCTCGAAGCCACCATCGGCGTCAGCAAGCAAGGCGAACACACCACCGACAAGACTTCCCTGGTCTCCACCCTCAGCACCAATGCCGAACTCAAGATCAGCGATCAGGATATGAAGTTCCTCAAGTCCCTCCGCATCAAGCTTGACGACGAAGACGACTAGCCGTGCGGGTGGGGCGGACACTCTTTTCCGCCGGTTCTGGCGCTTATTCACCGGTCCAGCGCTGTCCTGGCTTGCGGCGCTTGACGATGGACATGCTCGACTGGACAGCCGGGGGCGGCTGTCCCCACGTGGTTTGTTCCGAGACCAGGCATTCTTGGCAAAATCTTCCGATTTCTCATAAAGTTTTCCCTTTCCGAAATAGGAAAAATCTTGCATGTTAGGTCTTTCGGTCTGTTAAAATAAAAATTCCCCCGTGTAAGTAGCCGCTTAGCAGCATCTTAAGGGTGGAGAGCCTCCGTCGAAAATGGCCTTCGGCGTGCACTTCACCAATAGAAGTGTCGTCGTTCGGCCCACCTCCCGCGGTCTTTAAAATGCTAGTTCGCGGGATTGACCACTGCTTTTGGCGAGCGCTAAGCAGGTAGCTACATTGAGGTGCAGGACATGGACTCCCAGGCTTCACAATTGACTCTAGGCCTTCTTCCCGAGCCTCGAACGCGTTGGGGGAGGTTCGTTCTCGGTTATGGCGTGCAGTCGCTGGTGCTGGCGTTCTTCGTGATTACTGCCATCGTGTATCCGGAAGTTCTTGTGTTACCGGTGCACGACTACCACTTCATCAACCTGGTCAGCACTCCGCCGCCGGTTCCACAGACTACGGCGCCAGTCAAGCACTTTCCTGTTCCAAAAATCGACGAAGTGGTAACGCCGCGGCCCGAAGCTCTGCGCGTTCCCTCCGAATTGGTCCACGCGAAGAAGCCCGTTCCCGAGGACCAAGCGCCCAAGGTGACGCTCACTGCCAAAAAGGAACTTTTGCCGGACATGAAGCCGCTGATCCCCAGGCCGCCGGTCAACACGAATGTGTTCTCCACGGGAAGCTCGGCGACTCCCACCATGGCGGCCGCGCCGCAGAGAGTGCAAACGGGTGGCTTCGGCGATCCCAACGGCGTGCCCGCAGCGGAGAGTCACGGCCGCCCAATTACGATCGCGCAGGCGGGCTCGTTTGATATGCCCTCCGGCCCAGGCTATGGCAATGGCACCGGCGGATCGCGTGGCGCGCGCGGGGTGGTCGCGAGCGCCGGGTTTGGCAGCGGCGTCGCTACCGGCGACAGTTCCGGCGTTTCTGCTTCGCGCAGTACGGTTCGCCAGGGCGGCTTCGGAGACGCCGACATTGTGACCGCTTCTCAGCCCAAGCCCAAGTCCGCCGAACCCGCCGTAAAAACCGTGCCGGCTGAGATCACATTCAAGCCCCGCCCGGTTTACACTGATGAAGGGCGGCAGCTTAAGATTGAGGGCGAAGTGCTGCTCGATGTTGTCTTTTCAGCAACCGGCCAGATTCGCATCGTGAAAGTGATGCACGGCCTCGGTCATGGGCTGGACGAATCCGCGGTTCGCGCCGCCGAAAAAATTCAGTTCAAGCCCGCCCTGAGGGACGGCCAACCCGCAGATTCTGAGGCGGTATTGCACATTGTTTTTCAACTTGCATCGTAGGTCACGCATCGTAGGTGAAATGAAACAGACAAAAATGTTGCGCTCCGTATTCGCACTCCTTACGCTCTCCCTGGTCTGCGGCGCCACGTCCCTGTTCGCCCAGACTGCGCCCGACCAGACTACGCAGAAACCCCAGGTTTCGACCCGCGACGCCGCCACTCAACCGGCGAACGCCGCCGGCAGCTTCGACCAGGTTGTCGATCGAGCGGTGGAGCGTGAGCATTTTTTCATGGCCCAGATGAAACAACTTCATCCCCTGGTGGAAACTTATCTCCAGAATCTGAAGGAAGACAAAGACCTCGGCGCTCCCGTCCCCACCAGCGACGTGTACTTCCTTGGCCGATTGGATATGAGCGAGGGTACCGATGACCGCACTTTCGCGTCGCCCACTACGTCCGGCCTCGGCAAACGCATGCTCGGCAAACTGAGCAACGTTTATTCCATGAAGTTTCTGCCCCTGGGCTTTGCCCAGATGGTGATCCTCGATCAGGATTTTCAGCGCAAGTATTACGACTTCACTTTCGTCCGCCGCGAGTTCCTCGGCGAAGTACGCTGCATCGTCGTGGACGTCGCGCCCAAGAAAGATGCCGGCAAGGGCCGGTTCCTCGGCCGCATCTGGATCGAAGACCAGGACTACAACATCGTCCGCTTCAACGGCACTTACTATCCTCATCCGCGAGCCGGTTATTACCTGCATTTTGACAGTTGGCGGCAGAACCTCCGCCCCGGCGTCTGGCTGCCTTCGCTGATTTATTCCGAGGAGTCCGATCTCAAGTATCGTCTGGGCCAGACGCTTAATTACAAGGCGCAGACGCGGCTCTGGGGATATAACCTGAAGGATCTCCGCCGCAACTCTGAGTTCACTGAGATCACCGTCGATCCCCTCCAGGCAGTCCAGGACCAGAGTCAGAAAGCCCAGGACGCCAGCCCCATCGAAGCGCAGCGTGCCTGGGAACGTCAGGCGGAAACCAACGTACTTGACCGCCTGCAGCAGATCGGCCTGCTCGCGCCGGAAGGCGAAATCGACAAGGTGCTACTGACCGTCGTCAACAACGTCATGGTCACCAATAACCTCGACATTCAACCCGAGATCAGGTGCCGCGTGCTGATGACCACACCGCTGGAGTCCTTTACCATTGGACATACCATCGTCGTGAGCCGCGGCATGATTGACGTGCTGCCAGACGAAGCATCCCTGGCCATGATCCTGACCCACGAACTGGCGCACATCGTGCTCGGCCACCACCTCAACACCAAGCTCGCCTTCAACGACCGCATGTTCTTTCCCGATGAGCGCACCTTCGAACGCATGGATTTCGCCCGCGATCGCGGCGAAGAAGAGGCCGCTGACAAGAAAGCCATGGAACTGCTCAACAACTCCCCCTACAAGGACAAGCTCAGCAACGCCGGCTTGTTCCTCAAAGCGGTCCAGGCCCGCGCTCCGGAGCTGAAGAACCTGATCCGTGCGCACCTGGGCGACAGCCTTCTCAATGGCAATGCCACCAGGATGTCGTCATTGATGACCGCCTCGCCGCAATTCGACCCAAAGAAGGCCGACCAGGTCGCGGCGCTTCCTCTCGGCGGCCGGGTCAAGGTCGATCCGTGGAACAATCAGCTCGAATTGGTCAAGACCAAGCCCGTCGCCATCACTAACCCAGCCGACAAGATGCCCTTTGAAGTCACGCCCTTCTTCCCGTTCCTCACCAGGCTCGGCACCGCCTCCGCTCCAGAAAAAGCGGCTCCGGTCCCGGAGAAAACAGCGGCAACTCCGACCGGTCAGTAAGACAGGCCAAAGGTTTCAAGGTTTCAAGGTTGAAAAGTTTCAAGGTTTCAAGGTCTGAACCGCACGGAGCGCACACTCCTGGCAACCGACACCCAAGAGCCTTACGTTGAAACTCTGAAACCTTGCAACTTTGAAACCTTGCCTTCGGGAAAGAAACTACAGAAAAAATCAGGGTAAGCCCTCTGCCAGACGGCAGCGGGACTGTTCGAGCGGGCTAGTTTGCCAACTGGCTTCCGACTTGCGAGAACACGTTATTGGCGCTGCCGCCGATCAGTCGGACCGTGCCAATCACGATCACCAGGATTACTGCGAGCATCACCGCGTACTCGGCAACGTCTTGACCGCTCTCCTCAGCCCAAAGTTGACGGATTGATTGGATCACTGTTTGCCCCCATCGACGACGCGCCCTGGCCTCACTTATTCCTCGGGACAGTAGTTCACCGTCGTGTAATTGTAAAATACCCCCAACCCGGCTCTCTACCCAATAGCACACCAGTGCCTGGGATGGCACTATCGTGCTATGGCCCAGAGATTTCTCTTAGAAATAGCCTGCCTCCGCCAGACTGCCGAGAAACTCAGGTTTCGTATTAGGTATCGCCTTATCTTCCCCTGTAGAGACGGCGCTTGCCGCGTTTCTACAGGAAATCAGACGCCCCTTTAGGGTTGGACATCGGTTTTTCCGCAGCCTGCTGGATTACACAATCGTTTTCAGCGGAAGCCCCTGGTTCACCGCGAACAGCGCCAGTTCCAGGCGGGTGGAAACCCCAAGTTTGTCGAAGATGTTGCTCAGGTGGTGCTTCACCGTATCCTCGCTGATTTTGAAGTACTCGGCGATTTCCCGATTGGCATAGCCCGCGACCACCGCGGAGACAATCTCCAGTTCCCGCGGCGTCAGCCCGAATTTCCTCTGTTTTGTCTCTTCGTTCGTGCTCTGCATGAGGTTGCGCAGGTACTGCACCAGATTCGAAACGCTGTCCCGCCCCACCCAGTACTCCCCGGCCATCACCGCATGAATGCTCTTGAGCAGCAGTTGCGTGGCGGAATCCTTCAGCACCACGCCACGCGCTCCCAACTGCAACGCCTCCACCATCTGTTTCTTTTCCACCGCCGCCGTCAGCAGGATGATGCGCACCACCCCGGCCGCGCCGCCGCTCGCATTCAGGTCGCGCAGCGCATCCAGCCCAGTGTGGTGCGGCATGGCCAAATCGAGCAGAAGAATGTCGGGCTTGGTCTCCGTCGCCAACTTCACCGCCTCGTGGCCGTCGCAGGCTTCGCCCACCACTTTCATATCGGCTTCCGATTCCAGCAAGCGCCGCAGCCCGTCGCGGAAAATGGGATGATCGTCGGCAATCACAATGCGTATGGGATGGCTTCGTTTATCCATGATCGGCATGCCAGTGGTTGGCCTATCCATGATTGGCCTTTCTCGCCGGCGGAATTCGTACTTCCAGCCGCGCGCCGTGCCCCGGAGTCGATTCTACCGCGAGTTCGCCCGCCAGCAGGCGTACTCTTTCCCGGATCACTGCCGGCCCCCTCCCTGTCGTCTCCAGTTCGGCATCCGACAGCTTTCCGGAAAAAGAAAATCCCTTACCGTCGTCCTCGACGGTCAATTGCAGATTACCCGCCCGCAGCGCCAGCCGCACCAGCACATTGTGCGCTCCGCTGTGCTTGCGCACGTTCACCAGACTCTCCTGCACAATGCGCGCCAGTTCCCGGCACACTCTCGGCGCCAAATCCACCCGCTCCAGTTCGCTGACGAACTCCGCCGCGATTCCCGTCTCCCGCCGGAAGCGCTCCACCGTATCGGAAATGAAACCTAGAAGCCGGTCGGCATCGACTTCGAACGATTTCATCGCCTGCATCAGTTCGCGCAACTTCAGAACTTCTTCGCGCAGCAGTTTCTGGATTCGCCCCAGCTCCGCGTTCACCACCGGAGCCTGCGTTCCCGACTGGCGCCGCAGCACGTCCAACTGCATTTCCACGGCGATCAGCGATTGAATCGCTCCATCGTGAAGTTCGCGCGCGAACCGCGCCCGCTCCAGCGCCCCCGCCCGCTCGCGCAGCCGCCGCATCAAGTACACGTTGTAGATCGCCGGACCCACTTGCTGCGCGAACTCCTGCAGAAACCGCAATTCCTCTTCCGGCTCCCCCATCACCTCCGGGTCGAACAAGAACACCCGCCCCGACCACTCGGTCCCGAACACCAACCCCACTGAAACCACCGCGTCAAACTTCTCCACTCGCGCCAGCGCATCCACAAATTCCGTGCTCACATCGCGCAGCCGCCCTCCGTCGCGATCGAGCAGCACGGTGTGAAAACCCTTGGCGCTTCGCGACGCGTAAACCGCATCCGCCCGCGACTCGAACAGATACACCTTCTCGCTTTCCGGCAAAGCTTCCCGCCAGCGCAGCGCTCCGATGCCCTCGGCGCCACGCCTCACCTCGGCCAGAAATACCCGGTAACTGTGCGCTTCCTGCGACGCGCTCAGCACCCGCGACGCGCCGTAAATGCCCGTCACCTCCCCAAGAATCTGCTGCATGGTCCCGGTCAGTCCCGCCTCCACCCGCGTCGAACTGAGAACGCGCGTGATCACGGCGCGCTCCGCCCGCACTTTCTTCTGGTTCTCCGACATATAGCCCAGCAAAAATCCGAGCACAATCAGATACACCGAACTCATGAACAGCTGTTGCGGATCCAGTTCGCGCACGCTTACACCCAGCCGCGGCAAATGCGCCACGCGCAGCCACCGATCCGCCGCCGGTTCCAGTCCAGCTCTCACCGCGAACGCTTCCGCCCACAGCAGTGCCACCGCCGTGCACGCTGTGCCCACCGTCTCCCACAGCCCCCAGCGATACGCCGCGGCCGCCATCACGAACACGAAGAATAGGAAAAATGGTCCACGCTGCGCCGTCGCGAACATCGAGATCAGCACCGGCCACACGATGTCCACTGCGTGCACCACCAGACGAAAAGCCCTTGTCGATTGCGGCCGGAAGCGCAACAGCAACATCACCACCACCGCATGCACGAAGTACACGATGAGCAGCCAGTACAGCCAGGGCGAATACGCAAACCCGCGCACCGGCTCCATCCAAAGAGTAAGCACCGCCACAATCGTCAGCGCCACCCGCGCCGACGCGAGCCAGCGCTCTGTGCGCCGGATTTCGCCCGCACTGAGTGGCGCCCGGAAGCGCCATAGATCACGGTATCGCGGGATTATCGAGGACAAGAGACTCTCTTCGTTGAGCGATTCATTCTAACGTTAAACGCTTAATCTTAAAGGCAATCGCAGCTAAACTCCATGAGCTTCTTACTTCTGCGATCCTCACTTCTGACTTCCGCCCCAACAGGCTGCGGAAAAACTCCGCCTTCGTGGCAGGCTTCCGCCTGTAAAGACGCGGCTTGCCCCGTCTCCGGAGATGCCGGAAGCCGCGTCTCTACAGGAAATCAAACGCCCCCTTTAGGGGCTGGCAGGAGCATCGAATATCGACTTTTTCGACAGCCTGCCGCGGGTTACTCTAGTAACCCCCTCAACCCCACATCACCCTCTAGAATGGAGTTCGGAAAAGTTTGCCTTGGCCGCACTCACCAAACTCTGGGTCTCGCTGCTGGTCGCCCTGGTTTTCGCCCAGACGGCAGCTTCCCTCCTCATGCCAAGAGGCGCCGCCCTCACCATTGCCAGCGATCTCATCCAGTGCACTCTTCTGCTGGTTGCCACCGCCGCCTTCCTGTCCAATACCTCGCGCTCGCGCTGCCCTACTTTCCACATCCGGCTCTTTTGGATCCTGATGAGCGTGGGCATGCTCTTCTGGCTTACTTACCAGGGAATGTGGAGCTACTTTGAAGTCCTAAAGCGTCAGGACGTGCCCGAACCCTTCCTGGGCGAGATCGTTCTGTTCCTGCATCTGGTACCCATGATCGCCGCTCTCGCCGTGCTTCCTCATCTCCGGGAAGACGAGCGCGATGAACGCATCCGCATGCTCGACTTTGCCCTCCTGCTCGCCTGGTGGCTGTTCATTTATGTATACGCCGTCCTCCCATGGCAATTCGTGCAGGTCGATGAAGCGGCTTACAGCGCCAATTTCAACTTCGCGTATCTGACCGAAAAACTCGCGCTCCTGGTCGCGCTTGCCATCCTCGCCCACACCGCTGATGGCGGCTGGCGGCAGCTTTACGGACAGTTGCTCGGCGCCAGCGCGCTCTACGCCTCCAGTTCCTATGTCGCCAACTGGGCCATCAATCAGAAGCTCTACTACAGTGGCAGTATCTTCGACATCCCGCTGACCGTTTCCATCGCCTGGATGGCCGCGGCTCCCTTGCTCGCACTCCGTCTCGACCTGTCCGACTCCAAGTCGTCGCAGCCTTTGCTCAGCGTTTGGATCACGCGCCTGAGCATGATCGCTCTATTCAGCCTCGTCTGGACAGCCATGCAATCCGAACTCGATCCGGCGCTTTCGCCTTCGGTCAAGGCCTTCCGCATTACCGTGAGCCTTTTGACCATGACGGTGATGGGCATCGTGGTTTTCTGGCGGCAACGCTTGCTCCGCGTCGAGCTTTCGCTGTTTCTCGAAAGGTCCCACCGCTCTTTCGACGACCTCAAGGCCTTGCAGGATAAGCTCATTCAATCCGAGAAGCTGGCCTCGCTCGGCCAGTTGGTCGGCGGAGCCGCCCACGAGATCAACAACCCGCTCACCGCCATGCTGGGATACTCCGACCTGCTCAGCACCTCCAACTTGCCACCCCAGGAACGGCTCGAGACCGCGCAAATCGGCGAGCAGGTCCGCCGCACCACCACCCTGGTTGCGAGCCTGCTCACTTTTGCCCGTCAGGCCCCGTCCCGGATGGCCGCCGTCGACATCAACTCCGTGCTGCAAACCGCCGCGCGCCTGCTTGCTCCCCAACTGGAGGCCGAAGCCAGTTCGATCCGACTCGAACTCGCTCCTTCCCTTCCGCCCGTGCTCGCCGACTCCAACCAGATTCTTCACGTCTGCATGCACCTTGCGGGACAGATCGGCGCCGATCTCAATCGCGAAACAAACTCCGCCCTGTTCGTTCGCACTCACAGCCAAGGCAACTTTGTCCTGGTTGATTTCTCCTCTTACGATCCCTCTTCGCACGATCCTTCTTCGCATTCACTCTCGTACCCGTCGTTGATCAACTCCAAAGGCGCTAACAAGCCTTCTACCCTTTCGTTGAGCGCCTGCTGCCGCATCGTCGAAGAACACGGCGGCCATCTCTTGCAGCCTTTGGCTCCCGGCAAATCCGCTTTCCGGATGGAACTGCGCGTCGCGCCAAATTCCGCAAGCCGCTCCTCGCTCGCCGAGCCCAGCCAGGCCGCAGCCCACGGCAGTTCCTAGTACTACTGTGTTATAAATGAGGAGCTCCACAAAAAGGACAACTGGAGAGCTGTCGAAGAAGAACCCGGGAGATAGTTTGCCTCAGGGTCGCGATCGAGCCAGGGTTATGCCGCTCGAGGCGAACCCGGCGATCCCCGAGGGCGGAACTGGGGCGGCATTTCGGGGATGGATAGTCCCAGTCGACCGGCACGAGCGGAGGGGGAAAAACGGCTCCGTTCGGCCACCAGGAACCCATAGGCCGCAATACAGAGGGTAGCGTGATGATGAAAACCGCGCCAGCCTCTTCCTTCATAATGACCCAATCCAAGTTCTTGCTTCAGTTCTTCGTAATCCCGCTCGATGATCCAGCGGTGCTTGGCCATGCAGACCAAGTCCTTTAGTTTCGTCTCTGCCGGGAGGGTTGCGAGCCAGTACTTGGTGGGTTCGGCTTCTTCGGTGGGCCACTCGATCAGCAGCCATTGCTCGGGATAGGGCTCACTGCGTTCGAAATCGCGGTGAGCAGGACGAACGCGCACGGCCGCCAAACGTGACTGGAGCGGGTTACGGGTTCCTGCTCGCCAGCCTACTTTCTTCCACGCCTGTAGGGGCAAGGCCAGAGCGAGATCCTTCACCGTGACGGGTGCATGCCGTCGGTGGCGGCGAAGATATTTCGTGGGCCGTCCCTGTCCTTTCCAAGTCGCTGCGGGCAGCGGTCCTTGACCTGGTTTCCATACCGTCACCGAGGACATGATCCCGACCACATAGAGCAACCCTAAGTCCGTGAGCTCTTCGCGAAACTTGGTATCGGTTCCGTAGGCAGCGTCCGCCAGCACTACCCCGACAGGAATCTCGCGCTTTAGAGACGTTCGAATTTGTTCCAGGGCAATCGCCGGCTTGGTCTGAAATCGAATCTCCGTCGGTACCCCTGTCTTCTCTCTCCGTTTCCCGTCCTTTGCCCATATCTCCGGCAAGTACAGACGCCAGGCGATGGGCAGGCTGGCGCACTCTGTGCTCACCGACAAACTGACCGCCACTCGACAGTTCTCTTGCTTTCCTACCTGTCCACAATACTGGCGGGTCACTCCTACCGAGTGGGTCCCTTTCTTCACCAAGCCGGTATCATCCACAATCCAAGCCACGATCGGTCCCTTTGACTCCATCTGCGGCAGCACATAGGCACGCACCGCCTCCAGCATGCCTTTGTCACTCCAGGCTGCATCGGCCACGATATGGTGCATGGACTGATGGGCTTGGCGCACGTTGTTGGGATACAAGCGCGCGGCCATCGGTTCCACGCTCTTGCGTTCTCCCGGCAACAACAAACCGGTGCAATAAGACTTCAGGGGAGTAGCACGATCGGCATGCTCCGCGGCCTGCGCCAGGCGATCGAGATAGGCCGCAAAGCGTTTCGCTTGGGCGCCTGGCGCCACACAGTGGGCGCTCATCAGCAGCAACTTAGCACGGAGCGTTGCGCAGGAACTCTGGTTCTTAGCAGCAGGTATCTACTTTATAACACAGTAGCACTAGCGGCCCGTGGTGCAAGTGCTATTTGTATCGGGGCACGCCTCGGCAGCCTCCGGAGCCGTAGGCAGACTTACGCTTTACAGCGCCATGGCCAAACACGCTGAAGCGGGCGACATCCGCCTCGTGATCAATCCCGTCACCCTGATCGTTGCCGTCCCATCCTCACCGCCGTCGGACTGATCAGCGGCATGGTCCCTGCCATCCGCGCCTTACGCCTCGACCCGATCGAAGCTCTGCGCTACGAATAGAAGGGTACTTCTCCCGCCTGTAGAGACGGGGCTTGTCGCGTTTCTGCTTTTACGCTGCCCGGAATCCTGGAGAATCCACCGGAACATCTAAACCGGAGTTGTGTTATTAAGTATTTGGAGGGTGGTGACGACAAAATGAAAAAGCTGATTGGATTGCTCGCGATATGTTTTGTGTTTTCTCTCTCAGCCCTGGCACAACACGAAGGACATCCAGGTGGCGCCGCCCGGCCCGAGGTCGGTGGCGGCCATCAAAACATCCCGAAGCACGGTCCAGCAAAAGTAACCACTCCGCATCCGGCCGAGGAAAACCGCAAATTCAACGACAAGGCAGGACATCCCGAAGCTCCCCACGTACATGCCAATGGACAATGGGTAGGCCATGACACCGGCCCCAACGACCCTCATTATCATCTGGATCATCCGTGGGAGCATGGCCGCTTCACCGGCGGTATTGGTCGCGGCCATATCTGGCGCCTCGGAGGCGGTGGTCCCAGCCGCTTCTGGTTCGGCGGTTTCTACTTCTCCGTAGCTCCCTACGATTTTGGTTTCTGTAACGACTGGTTCTGGGATTCGGACGAGATCGTCATCTACGAGGATCCCGATCACATCGGCTGGTACCTCGCCTATAACGTCAGGCTCGGAACCTGCGTCCACGTGATGTATCTGGGAATGTAGAGCGGTAAAATTTTTGTAACGCGGCACTGCGATGGAGCGACGGGCGTCCCCGCACGTCGCTTCACCGGACAGCGGCGTTCTGTTACTTCTTTTCTTCGGGCTTGTCGCTCTTGAGCTCCTTGCTCTTATCGTCCTTATTCTTCTCTTCTTTCGTCTTATCGTCCTTATTTTTATCCTGGATCGACAGCAGTTCGACCTCAAAGATCAGGGTCGCATTGGGCCCAATTCCGCCGCGCGGCTCCCCGCCCTCGCCATAGGCCAGGCTCGAAGGTATGAAGAGCTGCCATTTCGATCCCACCGGCATGAGTTGCAGCGCTTCCGTCCAACCTTTGATAACTTGACCGACTCCAAACGTCACCGGTTTTCCGCGCTTGTAGGAGTTGTCAAATTCCGTGCCATCCATGAGAGTACCGCGGTAGTTACACACAACCGAGTCGCTCGCGGTGGGCTTTGGCCCGGTGCCCGCTGTCAGAATCTTGTACTGCAAACCGCTGGGCAACGTGACGACGCCTTCTTTCTCTTTGTTGGCCGCTAAGAATGCCTCGCCTTCGGCGGCGGCCTGTTGCATCTGCTGTTTGCGAACTTCGTTCTGCACCTGGGTGAGCACGGCCTTCGCTTCGTCCTCCGTCAGGCGCGTCTTACCGCCGGACATGGCGTCCTTCAATCCCTGGGCTACGAGATTCGGGTCAAACTCCACCGACTGTTTTTTCAGGTTGGCCCCGAGTCCTGCCCCGTAGTTCATTCCCAGGGCGTAGCTGAACTTTTCTTTTCGCGTTGTAAGCGCCGGAGCCGCGGCTTTTGCCGCCGTTCCCGTCTTCTTCACCGGAGCATTTGCCGTTGTGGCCGCTTTCGGAGTTGTGGCTGCGGGAGCCGCTGGATTCGTTGCCGCCGGAGTCTGTGCTGCTGGAGTCTGCTGGGCATAGCCCGCTCCGGCCAGCATCATCCCTGCGGCCAATAGAAAGGTTGTAGTAAGAGATCTTTGCATTTACCTATTGTCACATTGCTCCGCGTTCCGCGCCACACCGGGAATCGAGCTCTCAGCTTTCCGGAAAAATATTCAGCCAGCATCTGGGTGCTGGCTACTTCCTTTCCACCAGATCACCGCCGCCAACAGCGTGGCCATCGCAATCAGCGCCAGCGAACTCAAACATAAAATGCACCAGACTCCCAGCACGCGCGCTTCAATGTAGGTCAGGTACAAAGCAAACGCCAAGCCCGCGGCGGCAGCGCCAAAAAGCATTGCTGGAGTTTCGCGCCGCTCGCGATAGACCGTGGCGAGGCCCGCCAGCGCGGCGTACCCGAGCATCCCAATCAGCGCGACCGGTATTCCAAAGATCGACGAATATTCGCTCCTGTTCACGATGTCGCAATTGAAAGTTTCCCCGATATCGCAGTATGCCGTCTTTGAGGTCGCGTAATGATGCTGCAGCGATACCGACGATACCACGATTCCGCACACCGCCAAAATGGCGACCAGTGTCATCAGACGCTTCGTCAAACTGGTCATGGCAGCGCGCACCCCGTCCGGTCGCTTAGTTCTTGCAAAGTGAAGACACGCTCCACTCGTTCGCCCGTGGGCGGAAACTGCCAGGTGGGAAAATGCTTGACGTTTTCGTCCTTGCAAACCTGCGCCTGGCCGCGCAGGTCGCCTTTGATGCCGCACTCCACGTATGGAACGTACTCGAACGACGCCCCGAACTTTTCCTTTTGCTCCACGCAATGCGGACACCAATATGCCCCGTACATCTTCACGCCGCGCTCGCTCAGACAGCGCGCGAAAGCATCGTGCTTGTGCTGGGCGCGGTTGTTGAGATAGTAGGCCAGCCCGAACGCGGCCACGATCAGCACGGCATAGATCGCGATGCGCCGCCACTTCCGGCTCGAAGCTTTAGTCCCCAGTCTTTCCTTTTGCCGTTCACTGCGCTCTTGCGACATGGATTTTTTATATCACGATTGTTTGGGACCGCGATTCCTCAAACCACCACGCGGAGCGCCGAGGGCAGCACTTCGATCGTCCGGCACTCCAGCGTCAGTACCTCGCCGTCCACCATCACATCCACCGGTCCGTCGAGTTGAAACTCGACGCGGCTCGCCGCCTGCCGCTCCGCCAGCGGATGCCGCGTGTGCGTGCCGTCATAAAGCGTTGCCAGGTTCCGGATCAGTCCCAGCCGCCCAATCGGCCCCCACCGCACAAATTCAATCAATCCGTCATCAATGACCGCGTCGGGCGCAATCATCATTGTGCCGCCCGTGAACTTACTGTTGTTAAACGTCAGAAACAAACAGCGCCGCGCGTCAAACTCTTCCTGACCTTCCATCCGCACCGGAAACGGGCGCCGATCGAGCCGCGCCAGACAAAGAAAAATAGACAGCAGATACCCGAACCTTCCCAGCCCCAGAAACCGCCGATGCCGCAGCGCCGCCACGTCCGCGGTAAACCCCAAGCTCAGCAGATTCGTGTAGTAGATCGCTCCGTCTTTATGCGTCAGTCGCAGAACGTCACAAGCCCGCGAACGCCGCGCCTCAAGCGCCCGCATCGCGTGTTCCAAACTGCCCTTGCTGGAAGTTCCATCCGCGAAATCCCGCAGGAACGAATTGCCGGTGCCCAGCGGAAGAAATCCGAGCGTAGGAATCTGATCCTCCGCACCACCCGAAACTCCCTGAGACCTGACACCTAAGACCTGAGACCAGCTCTCCGGAAACAGCCCGTTGACGATCTCATAGGTGGTGCCATCCCCACCGACCGCGAGAAACTTCCGATAGCCGCGCGCATAGGCCTCGCGCGCAATCTGCGTGGCGTGTCCCACCGCGCGCGTCTCTGCTGTCTCCAGCGCAATCCCCGCGCGCCGCAGGCGGTCCAGCGCCGCTCCCACGCGCCGGCCGCACCGCCCGCCACCCGCCGCCGGATTGATAATGGCCAAAAACGTTTCGTTCACGGTTTAGCTGTCAGTGTTCACCTTTAGCTTTTGGCTCTTAGCTTGGTGCGATTCTTCCGGATGACTGAAAGCTGATAGCTGAGAGCTGACAGCTAACAGCTAAATCTCCACGATAGATTTCCGCGCCGCACCTGCGCCAATCTCCGCCGCCAATTCTTCGCGCTTGATCTTCAGCGACGTCGTTCGCGGAAAATCCTTCTCCCATAACAGGTACCCACCCACGCGCTTGAAGTCGGCCAGACGCCGGTTCCGCGCCACCATCTCTTCGCGCAAGCGATCGTCGAACTGCTGGTTCTGTTCCAGACGCAGCACCAGCACCAGAATCTCGTTTCCGAGCGTCTTCTGCGGCCACAAATAATTCGCCGCATACACGCAGAATTCCTTCACCGGCAGATCTTCGAAGACCGCCTCAATGTCCTCGGGATAAATATTCTTTCCGCCCTCGGTGACGATCATATTTTTCTTGCGCCCGACGAGCTGCAGGTGGCCGCGCCCGTCAACATCGAAGCGCCCCAGATCGCCCGTCAGCAACCAGCCTTCGACGATCGTCCGCGCCGTCTGCTCGGAGTCGTCCAGATAATGCGACATGACCGCGCGGCTCCGCACCGCAACTTCGCCGATCCCGTCGGCGTCCGGATTCAGCACGCGCACTTCGGTCCCGGGCAGCGGCTTGCCCACCGTATCGGCGCGAAACGGTTTCAGATCGTTGAGCGTCACTGCCGTGCAAGCTTCCGTCAGCCCGTACCCGCACGTCGCCGGAATTCCCAGATCGTAGAAAAACTGCAACGTCGAAGGATCCGTAAATGCTCCGCCAACAATCAACGCTCGCAGTTCTCCGCCAAACGCCTTGTGTACTTGCGGCAGCAGACGCCGGCTGATCCCGACCCGCGGACGTCCCCGCGTCAGCATTTTGTTCATCCCAATCAATCGGTCCAGCATCCACCGCTTTCGAGGTTTTAGTTCATCGAACTTCGCGCGCAGTCCGCGCTCCAGATTCTTCAGCACCATCGGCACCAGGCCCACGTAGGTGATGCGATAGCGCACAAACGCATCGCGCACAAACTCCGGACGCAGCGTCCGCAAATGGACCACGCAAGCTCCGCACACGAACGGCCCGATAAATCCCACCATGAAATCAATCGCGTGATTGGTGGGCAGAATGCTCAAATAGCGCACGCCCGGCCAAAATGGATACCACGCGGTCAGCGAAGCGCACTGCTCGAGATAACTGTCGTGCGTGAGCACGCATCCCTTCGGACGCCCGCCCGTCCCCGACGAATAGACGATGCACGCCGTGTCCTCGCGCTGTCGCGCCACCAACTGCGGCTCGCCTTTTCTCCGGAATTCCTCCCAGCGGTAAGCGCCCCGTAAGTCCGTCCCCGCCGGCGCCTCCGTCACCAGAACAATCTGAACGGTGAGTTTCGCGAACCCCCGTGACTGCGTGATCGCCCGCCACAAATAATATTCGACAACCAGAAATCGCGCTTTCGAATGCGCCAGCAGTTGCAGATGCTCGGCCGCGGTCAACTTGTAATCCAGCGGAACCAGCACCCCGCCACAGAAGAAAATCGAGTAGGCCGAAATCAGCCACTTCGACTGATTTGTCATGATGATCGCCGCGCGGTCGCCCACCTTGAAGTCGGCGTCCTCAAGCGCGCGGCAAAGTGGACGTGCCATTTCTTTAAAGTCGGAGTAAGTAAGCCGCACTTTTTCGTGGTCGCGATCGGCTTCAATCAGGCAGGTTTCGTTCGGCCAGCGCTCCAGCGCGTCTTTGAGCGCTGCACCCAGGCTGGCATATTGGCGGAGATCAAGCATAGAAAAGAAAGTGGTCAGTGGTCGGTGGTCAGTGGCCAGTTACTACCTGTCGCGGAGCAGTTACGATCGACAACTGCCCACTGACCACCGGCCACTGCCCGCTGCTTCTAGAGCCGTGCCTGGATCCGATTCGCCAGCGTCCGGAAATCCGACACGCCCTGCAGTTCATAGTCCGGCAACTCGATACGAAAGTGATGCTCCAATCGCGTCAGTAAATCGAGCGCCTGCAGGCTGTCGATGCCCAGCGTCTTGAAAAAATCGTCGTCGGGGGTGAGCTTTTCCCGCGGCACGTTAAAATGCGAAGCCGCAAGATTCAGGATTTCGTCGAGCGTGCGATCGGTCGTCGGCATGAATACTGCGCCTTTCAAATTACCAATTACAAATCAATTACAAATTCACGGCAAGTACGGCTGCGGCCCCTCGTTCTCCACAAACTTGCGCAGCCCTTCCTCGACAGCCGGACGCGAATACAGGTCGCAGAAAATATCGATCTCCCGCTTCAACTCCTTGTACGGAATCGGCTTCACGAACTCCTTCGCTGCCGCTGCCGTCCGCCGGTCAAACTTCCCTACCTGGCTGGCCGTGGCGCGAGCCACCCGCAGCGCCTCGCCTTCGGCTGCAATCTGGCTCACCAGTCCGATCTGCTGCGCCTTCATCACATTGAAGCTGCGCCCGGTGAGCAGCAGATCGCGCACCACCGCGTTGCCCAAATCCCGCTTCAGCCGCGGAATCCCGCCGAATCCCGGAATCAACCCCAGTCGCAATTCCGGAAAGCAGAATCGCGCCATGCGGTCCGCAATAATAATGTCGCAAACCAGCGCCAGCTCGAACCCGCCGCCAAACGTCACTCCGTGCACCGCCGCGATGGTCGTCAGCGGCGCCGTATCGAGCGCGTTCATCACGGCATGAATGCGCTCCAGAAATTCCCGCACCCCGCGCAGGGCTGCGGCCTTTTCTATCTCTTGCCCGCGCTGAAACAGCTCGCGTAAATCCGCTCCCGCCGAAAACCCGGCCTTCAACGTCGAATGGACAATCAACGCATGCGCTTCATTCGTCAGCCCGGGCAGAGCTGCAGCAAATTTCTCCAACTCGTCCAGTGTGAGCGACCCGATCTCGTTGCAAGGATCGCGATGCAATGCAAGCTCAATCGCTCCATTCACGATCTGCCACGAAAGCGTTTGCCCTTTGAAGTCGTTCATGCCGTCTTCGCCGTCTGGTTCTTCGAGGCCTGATTCTTCGAGACTTCGTACATCGCGTCGATTTCGCTCCGATACCTCTCTGCAATCAAGTCGCGCTTCAGCTTTCCGTTCGCGGTCAGCAGCCCGCTCTCGATGGTGAACGGTTCCTCGATCAGATGAAAAGCCCGCACTTGCTTGTAATGCGGAAGGCCGGGATTCACAAGGTCTAACACCGCCTGCGTTTTCTCGCCGCTCACCTTGCCCGTGACCAGCGCCGCCAGATATCCGCGCGCATTACCCACGAGCACCACCTGACTCGCGCCTGGCAATACTTGCAGAATTTTATCCTCAATCGGCTCCGGCGCAATGTTATGCCCCGACCCAAGAATAATCAGGTTCTTGATGCGGCCGACAATCTTCCAGTTTCCGTTCGCGTCCACTTCGCCCTGATCGCCACTATGAAACCAGCCGTCGCGCAGCACTTTCGCCGTCTCCTCCGGACGATTCCAGTATCCCGGAAAAATATTCGGCCCGCGCACCACGACCTCCGCATTCTCCGCGATCTTCATCTCCACGCCCGAAATCGCCGGACCCGCGCGCCCCGGAATTACCGGAGCATCCGGATCATCCATGGTGCAGATCGCCGTCGTCTCGGTCAGTCCGTATACCTGCAACACCGGGATGCCCAGCATCATAAAAAACAGTTGTGTCTCCACATTCAGCGGCGCCGAGCCGCAAATCATTGCACGCAGCTTGCCGCCGATCATCTTTTTGCGGATCGTAGGAAACACGAGCCGATTCGCCAGCCCCAGCCAGATCCCGTCCCCGGCGCGCCGTTTGCCCTCGTGCCGCCGCACCCACGCGCCCTTTGCCTTGGTATACACCTTCAACGGAAATCCACCCGTCTTCCACAGTTGCTCGTCGACAGCTTTGCGCATGCGTTCGAGAAGCGCGGGAACATTCAGGAAATAATCCGGCGCCGCCAGTCGCATCTCCGTGGCAATCTTCCCCAGATCCGTATTCAACGTCAGCTTGCTGCCGCGCAGCAGGCAGGTCAGCATCATGATCCACGAGCCCGCAAAGCAAAGCGGCAGGTAATGAAACACGGCGTCCTGTCCCGCGCGCTTCTTCATAAGCCGATCCAGCCGCCCCGAAGTGCAGCCCAGCATGTAACCGACGTTGCCCGCGTTCAGCATCACGCCTTTCGCCTCGCCCGCCGTGCCCGAGGTGTAGATGATCGTCGCCACATCTTCTTCTGCGACCGCCAGCGCAGGATTCTCCGCCGGCCCGCGCCCTGGCGTGAAAACATTTTCGAAGCAAAAATACGGTGGCGCTTCCGGCCACGCTTCTACGATCGCATCGGCCAGCGACTGCTCGCCGCAGGCAATCACCGACGGCCAGCAATCCTTCATCCTCTCGACCAGTTCGGCCGGCGTTAGCCGCGCATACAGCGGCACCACGGTCAGCCCCTCCGCCATGATGGCCAGATCCATCGCCACCCACTGCATCGAGTTATGCGCCAGGAGCGCGCACCGGTCGCCCTTCTTCAGCCGCAATCGCCGCAGGTAAGCCCGCGCCACCTGCACCTGAGCCAGCAACTGCCGCGCGGTGAGCGGAACCGGCTGCCCGTCGCGCAGTTCCTGCAGTACGATGGCATCGCCGCTGCGCTCCAGGCTCGCAAAAATTTGGCCGAGAAATGACATGCGTTTGATATGAATTAGTTTGCGATGAAGTGGAGGTTTGAAAGGTGCGGCTACCCGTACGCCGCCACCAGTTGCTTCAACCCCTCGCTCATTGGCGGCAGATAATCTTCCCAGCTCCATTCTCCGCGCCGGGTGGGAAACTCCGGATACCGCCGCTGCACTTCTTCTTCGAAATACACGCCCATGTGCGCCATTAATTTCAAATTCCGCACCACACTCCGCGCGATGCCGTCGGCAATCCGTTCACCGTCGCGATCCAGAATTTCGAGCGCCGCCAGAGTTCGCGCCTCCAGATCCGGATCGTCCACATTCATCAGCAACTCCTCATGGCCGCGCTCGTTCATCAGGTTCCGTATGCGCTCATCCATTGTGATCCCCGCCGACGCCACCAGCGCCGGCATCGAAGTCACTATCCCGTGATAGCGCGAAGACACCATCATGCGGCACGCGCGGAGAATGCTAACCATTTGGTACATGTTGTAATCGTCCGAGGTCAGCACCGGAACTCCGCCCAACTTCTCCGAGATACGACGGCAAGGCCGGGCATCCATGCGCTCAGTCGCCGCCATGATCACGAACACATTTCTCTTCTGGCGGAACGCGGCCATCGCATTGGCAATCGAACTCAAGTAATGTTCGTAGGCGCGGTCCGCCTCTGGCCCAGCATTATGAAAGTAGGGCCCGCGGTAGTGGCTCTCTTTGTATGCGCCGGTCAGGCTGTGCAGCGCGGCCTTCGCCACCGACGCCTTCACCGGCCACTCAAACGGATTGATCGGACACACCACCAGCACCGGCGTCTTCCCATCCCAACCCACATCGCGCAGCGCTTTCTGCCCATACTCGGCGCCCAGCGGCTCAAACGTCCACGCCGTGTCCGTGCCCAATTCCGTCGGCACGCCCAGCTCGCGCAAAATTTTCCGCGATTCTTCATTGCGCGTGATCACCAGCGAATTTCTGCAATAGCGCCCGCACATCTTTGCGACCAGCGGATCCATCTGTCCCGCCTCGGCGCCGTAACCGACCGACAACTTGTTCTCCGCCGCCGCAATGCCCAGCGACCCGATCATCATCGTCGCCAATGCGTTCGCGAATTTCGATTTGAACATCGAACCTTCACACGCCACCACGCCGTGATGTTTTGGCACTTCATTCGCCAGGAAGGGCGGAAAAATATCCGGCAGCCGCACCTGCGATGTGCCTTCGAAATATCCGCGCGACCGGTCAAAATTAAACGTCATCATGCTGAGGTCAACGTTCTCCGGCCCAAGAATCCGCCGGATCTGCCGCAGCATCTCTTCCACTCGCACATCCGATCCCGTATTACGCGTCCCGTTGTAGCCCGCAAACAGCAGCCTCAGTTTTTCGCCCGGTTGCCACGGCTCCCGCTTGCCCATCATCCACTGAATTTTCTTGCCCTCGATAATGCTCGAGACCCATGCTTCGAGAACGAAGTCCATCATGCGGCAGACCCTCCCGCCTTTGTGCTCTCCGGCCAGGGGTGATAGGGGTATTCAAAATTGTGCTCGCGGCTGAACCGGAGCAGCGGAAAACTGTATTGCGAAAACGGCACGGGCTTGCATCCCATTTCCGTTGTGACCCGCGTGTTGTCGAACACTGTGTTCCAGGTCAAATATGGCAGGAAGACCTTCATCAGCGCCGCGCCGTGCCCCACCGGCCCTTTGCGGTTCGCCACCGTGTTGATGATGGAAGCGAACGGCTTTTCGAGGATCGGCAAAAACAGCGGCCCGCGCCGGTTCTGCTCCGCCGCCAGCGCCCTGGTCAATTCCCGAAAAGTCTGCGCATCGTTGCCCGAAGAAAGATGATAGGTATCGTGCGCGGGGTTCGCCTTCATGTGCAAAGTCGAGATCGCATCCGCCACGAAGTCCACATTCACAATGTCGATCTTGTCATGCGGACGAAACGGCAGCACCGGCAATCCCGCCAAAAACACGAACGACCGCACCATGTCAAACTGCGTCGTCTGCGGATAGCGGCTGTCACCCAACACGATGCTTGGCCGGAAAATCGTCAGCGGCACGTCCGGCAGCAACTCGCGCACCATGTGCTCGCAGAATTTTTTTGTGCGCGCGTACGGATCGTAATCCGAGCGCTCCCACTCAATCGACTGGTCTTCCAAAACAACTTCGTGACTACGCTTCCCCGCCACCGCCACTGTACTCACATTCGAAAACCGCCGCAACCCGTGATAGTACTGCGATTGCCGCGCCAACTGCAGCACTTCGAGCGTCCCGCGCAGGTTCACATTCAAACAACTTTTTTCCGACTTCCGATTCAGCGAGGCCGCGCAGTGGATCACCGAATCGGTGGTATGCACGAGCCGGTCGTAATCGCTCGCTTCGAGCCCGAACTGCGGCGACGTGAGATCGCCGCGAAAAATCCGTATCTTCGCCTGCAAGTATTCGTAGAATCTCGCGAACGGCATGTGCAACTGCAAGGCGTTCCAAAGCCGCAGCTCCGCGTCACGCGGATCGCGGCAGCGCACCAGCAGATTCAATGTCGCTTCATGCTGATCGAGCAGATTAGCGACGACATGCGCGCCGATGTACCCGGTCCCACCGGTCAGGAATATTGCCACGTTGCTCCGTTCGTCCCCGTCTTCATGGCATCGCCATTTTCGGTCATCGTCGCTGTCGGCGGCGGCATCTGCAGCACACGCGGCGTGCGCGCTTCCAGCGGCCGCCCTTCAATCAGCGGATACGTCCATCGCCGCAATGCCGGAATATGAATGTCGATCCAATACTCCCACCAGTCCAGCCCCGCCGTGTCATAGCCGAAAATTTCTTTCTCTTCGGGCGTCAGAGCCTGCGACAGCTTCTCCACATTATCCGCGACAAAGTCATGCTCGTTGTGCAAAATAAACGGCTCGAACAGGCCGACTAGTTTTTCCACGCGCTCGAGGTTGCGCTCGGTTTTCGCCAGCGGCTTCTTCATCGGCAG
>Ga0187882_1001653_pt1 | contig 22050 bp, 15 predicted proteins | sample June2016WEW_19_1_3_FD_132991 | JGI IMG/M metagenome (GOLD analysis project Ga0187882, IMG submission 132991) | Peatland microbial communities from SPRUCE experiment site at the Marcell Experimental Forest, Minnesota, USA - June2016WEW_19_150 | ecosystem: Environmental > Terrestrial > Soil >... | reverse complement strand
GTTCAGCCCTTTCATTGAAGCTTTCTTTCCCCGCCCCCGCTCCGCTTTGCGGAAGGCAAGCAGAGGGTTTATGGGAAGCGGATATCCCGCCGATGCTTGCGGCGCAATCTGCCTTTCCTTCCGCGCCCTTGTCAGGCCCCCATAAAAATTTCGATCAACTAATTTGGAGATGATCCGTTTTTATAAAAGGGGGTCTACTTTTTTGGCCAATTTATTTTTTTCTCTGCGTCCTCTGCGCTCTCTGTGGGGAACAACTTGCGGTGAATGAATTAGTGAAATCCAAAGAGGTGAGGAAGCCAGAGGGAGAGGGAGGGAATGTAGGTGACGATCAGCAGCGAAATGATCAGGGCAAAAATGAAGGGAAGGTCGGCCACGTAGAGATTCAAGGCAACGGGCGGGGTTACGGTACCGATCGCCAGTCGGCGACCTTTCTTTATCGGAAAAAGACGAGCAGCGTGTGAGCGATTTTTCTGGGGGTATAAGAGACCTTGCAATCAAAGAAACAGACGGTTAGGACTGGAATTATGAAAAAACCGATGATCAGAGCAATCAGGAAATATCGAACCAGTCGCCCTTTGGCGGAGGCAACTATCATAGAACTACTTCCCTATTTAAAGAATATTTGTGGAGGCTCGGGGAGGAGAGGAGTTTCTTTGACCGCTATTTCCTTTTCAACATATCCTCTTAATAACAGACTATTCCTTTTTAAAAATTAGATCAAGAGAAATTTTTTGAGGAACCCTGCCCACGGTTTTCCGGTTGGCCAGTGGCTCAGGGAGTCTATTTGGGGGGGCTGTCACCCGTCCCGAGGTAAACGGCACTTTCTTGGTAGGCTTTTAAACCATGGAGCAGTATAACTCGAAGGGATGCAGCCACAGGCACGGCGACGATGATCCCCGGCAGGCCGAACAATTGCCCCCCAGGAGGAAAGCGGCCAGAATCCACACCGGGTGAAGGCCTACTCTTTTCCCCAGAAGGCGGGGCGTGAGTCACCATCCATCCACGGTTTGGGCCACCCCGAAAGTCAGGGCCACCCCCAACAGATGCCTCAGGTCGTTGTGTTCCAGGAGGGTCAGGAGGATAGCCACTCCAAAGCCGAAGGCGAACCCCAGATAGGGGACCAGGGCCAACAATCCCGCCAGCGGGCCGATCACCAGAGGGGTCCGGGCGAGTGCTAGGCCCACAGAGTACATGGCTCCCAGAGCCATAGCTACCAGCAGTTGACCAACAAGGAAATCTCTTAAAACCTGGTTTACGTCGAGCGCAACCTTCTCTGTAGCTGGCGGCACCGGACGGGGCACCAGACGCCGGAGGGAATCGATGAATTTGTGAAAGTCCATCGTGAGATGGGCGGTAATAACCAGCATGAGAACCAAACTCATGAGACCGCTGGCCAACCCGACGACCGAGCCGAGGAGACCCAGGACCCATCTAACCAGTCGTTGGGCGATGGTTGGAAAATTTTCCTGGGCCCATTGAGTGCCCCGGTCCCGCAACAAGGCATAGGCCGCCGGATAGCGCTTTTCCAAGTCTGCGAACAGGGACCCGACGTAATTTTCGCCTACTCCCCGCCATTGGGGGATCTTCTCCCCAAAGTTCATTAACTCATGGACGATGGCAGGCAGAAAGACCAGAAGGATCAGAAGGACCAGGGTTGAAAATATCAAAAGAACACAGAGGAAACCAAAAATCCGCGGTAAGCGATGTCTTTCAAAAAAGGAAGCCAGGGGGTGGGTAAAGTAGGCGATTAAAAAGCCGACCACGACCGGGAAGAGGACCCGCGATCAGGCAAACAGAATCCCACCTACGATGACGATGGCTCCTACCACCAGAAGCATGCGTAAGGTGTTTGAGTTTTTCGGGTGCTTGGCCATCCAGGGAGCTCCAGAGACGCTTTCGACTTGGAAGGTCGAGACCAATAAGAAAAGAGGCTCTTCTCCCTATCGAGTGGGTAAAATATAGCCCAAAATTGACTGAAAAGGGCACAGGCAAAGGGTTTCAAGGTTTTTAGGACCTCAAAAAAAGGGTTTGAATTTGTCATCAGAGCTTTTAGAGCCCGAAGGTCTAATGCCCTTCTTCCTAAACAACCCATATCGGTAGTTAAGGGAACCCCGGCCTCGCGATTTCTCCCTTGATTGTAAAGGGAAAAGGAGTGTGGAGTCTGTTGCCAAGTCAATAACATTGGGCTCGTAAGGTATTTAATTTCGCATTCCTAAGGTAAAAAAGGCCGTAATTTACCCACTCAGTTTGGAGAAGACCCAGAAAAGATTGATTCCAATTTGGAGTGATAAGAATATAAGAGAATCATCGAAGAGTGTCAAGGGGAAACCCCTCCATCTGTTGAGGAATGTAAAATGTGGAACGAGTAGGAACGGAGACAGGGAGACGCAAGGACACGGAGGAAAAGACTGAATCTCTCTCGGCGTCATTTTGCTCTCGTAATCCGTATTTCGAAATTGATTAGCCAGAATTTAGCTTGGGCCGTACCCGAAGGACCTTGAGCCCTTCGAACCATAGGATGCTGAATAAGCCAGCGAAGAGGCAAAGCAAGAGATCGTCAGGGTGCAAGGTATTAAAGTGGAAGAGATTACGCAGGAAAGGAAGGTAAAGCACCAGGCCCAGGAAAGTTACCGCGCCCCCAATTATCCAACCCAGGGCGGCATTGGGGGATCGAAAGGTGGCCAGGATGGTCCGCGACCACGACCGGTTGGTCAGAATCAGTCCGAGGTTGGCGACAATAAGGGTGGTAAAAGTGAGGGTGCGCGCTTCCATAGCTCCCCGTCCACGGTACAGGGCGATATAGAAAACCACCACCAGAATCCCCAAAACACTGAGACCCTGAAGCAGACTTAAAGCCAGCATGCGTTTGTTGAATAGGGGCCTTTTCGGGTTGCGGGGCGGACGGTTCATAATGTCCTTTTCCTCCGGCTCCGCCTCAAAGACAATGGAGCAGGCCGGGTCGATGATCAGCTCCAGAAAAACAATGTGAACGGGGAATAAGACCAACGGCCACTTCAGCAATACCGGTAGGAGCGACATCCCAGCAATGGGAACGTGAATGGCTAAGATATAGGCCATGGCTTTTTGGAGGTTGTCGAAGATCCGGCGGCCCAGCTTGACTGCCTGAACGATAGAGGAGAAGTCATCATCCAGCAACACCAGGGCCGCGGCCTCTCGGGCTACGTCGGTCCCCCTTTCTCCCATAGCTATGCCAATGTGGGCCGATTTCAAGGCCGGCGCATCATTTACCCCGTCGCCGGTCATGGCCACGATCTCTCCATTGGCCTTGAGAGCATTCACGATGCGCAGTTTTTGTTCAGGCATGACCCGGGCAAAGATATTCACGGACCGAATCCGCTGCTGGAGCTCAGCATCATCCATCTGCTCTAGTTCAGGGCCGGTGATGACCAAGTCTACCGGCTTCAGTCCAATTTGGCGGGCGATATTCTGGGCCGTGCCAGGATAATCGCCGGTAATCATCACCACCCGGATTCCGGCGGCGTAACAATGGTGGAGGGCTTGCGAAACCGCGGGGCGAATAGGATCGGTTAACCCCATCAGCCCCAGGAATTCAAACTTGAAATCATGCTGCTCCCCTGGGAGAGGGGCTTTCTTGAAGTACGCCTTGGCTATACCCAAGACGCGTAGACCCGCATCGGCCATGGAACGGACGGCTTTGGATAAACCTGCCATTTCGGCCTCTCCCAGATGGCATAAGTCGCCAATAGCTTCCGGGGCGCCCTTGGCCGCAATCACATACCTTTCTCCCTGAGGCACCCGATGAACATGCGAGAGGGCCAGCAAGTTCTTGGAAAGGGGATATTCATGGATCACAGTCCAATCATCGTGGATATGTTCCGGGTGGACGAAGGTATAGTCTCCCAGTTGCCTCAAAGCCTTCTCCATGGGATCGAAGGGGTCCCTCTCGCTGGCCAGGATACTGAATTCCACCACCTCATGACAGGATTCCGGTAATGGTTTAGCAGAAGAATAACTGATATCGCAGAATTCACCGCGGGCAAAAATTTTGCTGACTGACATACGGTTCTGGGTCAGGGTGCCCGTTTTGTCGACGCACAGCACCGTGGCAGAACCCAGGGTCTCGACGGCTGGCACGCGGCGGGTCAGAACCCGATTTTGGGAAATACGCCAGGCTCCCAGGGCCAGGAAGATGGTCAGGACCACGGGAAATTCTTCCGGCAGCATGGCCATGGCCAGGGTAAGCCCGGCCAAGAGCCCGTGGAGCCAATCCCCCATGTTGATTCCATATACGGCCATGACCAGAACACAAAGGGATGAACCCAGAAAAGCCACAGTGCGCACGAGACCCCGGGTTTCCCTTTGCAGGGGGGTTTCTTCCAGTTCGACGGTATGCAGGGACTTGCCGACCTTACCGATTTCGGTGGAGAAACCGGTGGCCATCACCTGGGCGATTCCCTGGCCCTGAACCACCAACGTCCCGGAAAAGACAAAAGGCTGGTTTTCACCGCCGGCACGGGTCATTTTCGCAACCCCATCCCAATTTACCTTGCGAACGGGTAAAGATTCCCCGGTCAGTAAAGATTCATCGATCAGAAGATTTTCTTCCCACAGGGTTGCCGCATCCGCCGGGACACGATCCCCCTGGGCCAAAACGACGATGTCGCCCCGGGCAACTTCCCGGCCGGGAATCCTTTTCTGTAGGCCATCGCGGATCACCAGAGCCCGGGGGCTGGTCAAATCTCGAAGGGCTTCCAGGGCGCGTTCGGTTTTGCGGTCTTGATAAATGGTGATGCCCATGATTACAAAGACGAATCCCAGCAGCATCAAGGCCTCCTGGACATCGCCCACCACGAGATAGATAACCCCGCAGGCCACTAACAGTAGAAACATGGGTTCACGGATCACTTCCAGTACGATTCCCAGGATGCTTCGTTGCCCCCCCGAGGGGAGTTCGTTGTATCCTTCTTTTTTCAGCCGATCAGCCGCTTCGGCCTCGGGGAGGCCAGAGACTGAACGAGGGTCAAATTCTTTCATGGGGTATTCATTTTTGGTCAATAATATTTTGAGAGTTTGGATTTATCTGGGATCGGACACTTGGGATTTTAATTTGCCCCCAAAGGAATCTCCGAGAAAGGAAATTATTTCTAGAGCCAGCTGTTTCTCCTTTCGAAGGGAAAAATCGAAGGCATAAACCTTGTATCTTTTTCGGGAATTCCGTTTCCTTGCCTACCCCTCTTCTTTAAAAAAATCAACCCGCAGGATAATCCCGCGGGCCTATTAAGTGCATGATATAATAAACCCGCCCAATGCTCAACAGTCAAATGCAGATTTCGGGTTGCAGAATCCGAAATCGGCAATCCGCAATTTGGAAAAAGGAGCCGCCATGTCGGTGATAAGGGTGTCGAGACAATTGGGCAGCCGGGAACAGAGATTGTCCAGAAGGTGGGCGAAATGCTCAGGTATGAATTTATCGACAAAGAGAAGATCGGAAAAGCTCTGGGGACCTATGGTCTTCCTGAGCTGGAGCTGGAGAAATTCGATGAGAAGAACCTCCCCTCTGGGACTCCATACAGGGCCAAGGAAAGAAGTTAATTCCTTTTCAGTTTCCTGGATTTCGGGGATTGAGGGGCAGTAATTTTGAGAGGAGAGTTAGCTCTGCTGCTGATAAAGAGAGTTGCCAGGGAGCATTATCTAGCCTGGCAGGGGTGAAAAAGGTAGATAGCCAGCTCTTCGTTACGGAACATTATCGATTTGGCGGATGATCATTTCTCGGCAGAGGGGCTATAAGGAGCCCATATCCCTTTCGTCTTTTGGCCCAACCTATCAAGCAAAGATATCGAAAAGTGATCCCAGCATGTCTCCTTCAGCCTGGATGGTTTTGAGGTTGGCCTGGAAGGCGGTGTCGGTCGTTTTGAGGTTGACGATCTCCTCCGCTACGTCAACATTCGAGGATTCCTTCATTTTCCCTGTCCCATCCTCAGCGGGAATGGGCGCCCCCGGGGTATTTACCCGGCTGATGTTGACCGTAACTCCGTGATCTGCTTCCTGCAAATCAGCCCGGCTTTTTTTGAAGCCGTCCGTGTTTACATTGGCGATATTATTAGCGGTTACGTCCATTTTTTTTCCGAAAGCATCCAGGGCAGAAAGGGCGGAATCCATGGCAGGGATCATAGGTCTCACCTCCAGAAGAATCATTTGAAGTTATCGGCAAAATTGGGAAATACTTTAGACCAAGGGAGCCTCTTGCAAAAGTTGCTTGTTCCGTCTTTCCCGCGAAATTCCCATGCCCCGCCTGGGGGTGTGGCACCCGCGAATGGATGAAAATGGCCTACCATCTCAAGCGGTTAGAATGTCTCTGCTTCAAAGTCACCCTCGAACCCCTCGAGGTCGCCGTACAAGAAAGGAGGGGTATTTTCTAACGAAGCGGGAATCCAGTATTGCTTGAATCCCGCCTTCGGCGGGACTGGATTCCGGGTCGCGCTTCGCCCTGAACACCATGCGGTGCAGGGCTTCGCTTTTCCGGAATGACGATTTCCCTTCAGACCGAGAGTTTTACAAGAGCTTCGAGGGGAAGGAAGGCTAAAAGGAAAATTCGAGATGCGAAATTTTCAATTAGGGCCTATATCCTCTATCGCGGATCCCAAGCCCGCGAGGGAAGGGTGTCGTGCAGGTTGAATCATGTCATTCCCACCCCCGATTTCGAGGGAATGACAAAGAAGAAAATGCAACCAGATTTCTAAGGACCCAATTCAAAAGGCAGAACCACCATTGAACGTAAGGAGGAAGATTTTATGGTTCGTGAAGATAACCAGGTTCAAAAAACTCATTTATCCGTATCTGAAGAACTGCTGGGAAAGGTCGAGGTGATCGAGAGCGGAAAATTTTCGAGAATCACTTTGATGGTGGATCACCGAATGAGGGTTGATGAAAAAGGGTTGGCCCACGGGGGATTTACGTTTGGCCTGGCAGACTATGCGGCCATGGTGGCCGTAAATGATCCTTTTGTCGTCCTCCTTTCCTCCCAGGTACGATTCTTGAAACCGGTTGTGGTCGGGGACCGAATCACTGCCCATGCCCGGATCACCCAAACCGAAGGGAAGAAGAATAAAGTCTCGTGCGAGGTGTTCAATCAGAACGGCACAAAAGTTTTTGAGGGTGAATTCCTCTGCCTGAACCTGAATAAACACGTTTTGGAAAAGTAAAAAATCTTCTCTATTTTTCCTATTGCCGACTGATCGTCTGGAGGGAAAATATAAAGGTGGGGCGCGAACCGCCCTGGCTCTCGGGCCTCAACCAAGGTGGTGAAAAACAGCCAAAGGGAGGGGAAGGGCCTTCACGCACGCTGAATTGGGGGGCAATCTCCTTGCCAAGGAGTGATGGCTGAGGTTCCGCAATGGAATGGCGGGGAGTTTGGGGTAACCCAGCAAAGAGAGAGAAGCCCGCCTGTTAACCAAAGGAGAGCAACTCCCTTGTTCAGGGCGCGTGAAGGCCCTTCCCCTCGCTCACTCCGGGCCAATGTCAATGGGAAAAACTGGGGGTAGGCAGGATTTGGTAACCCGTTGACAAGCTGATGATTGGTGTGTAATTATCCAGTCTCCATCACCTTGTCGATAGGTCGAAGAGGGGGTTAGGAAAGGAATTAAGGAATTAAAGAGGAGCTGCTGAAGGACTGGAAAATGAAAAGCTACATCGTCCATTCTTATGACCTCCCCACTTACGCCCCACCTGCTCATTCTCATACCAAAAACCGTCGCCTGCTCGGTCCTGGGCCCTTTGGTTCTGGCCGGGTGGAAATCGTTTTGGGGGAGATCGAATATGGAGGCCAAGCTGATCCCCATTCCCATCCAGGGGTGGAGCAGGCTTTCTTCGTTTTCCAGGGAAAAGCGGTGGTGGAAATTGAGGGCGAGAGGGCAATCGTTGGCCCGGATGATTTTATTTACCTTCCCGCCGGAGCCACCCACCGGGTTACCCCACTGGAGGGGCCGCCGCTAAAGCTTTTGATTCTCTATGCCCCTCCTCTTTCTTCGCCCCAAAAATCCAAACAGGCGGGAAGCCGAAAAAGAATAGAGGTGAAGAAATGAAGCTCACCGACCAAGAAAAAAAGATGCTCGACGGCCATTTAGGAACCGGACCCCGGAGCGCCATGCGCCTCCTGGTTACCCTGGGGGAGATTTACGGTGCAGAGCGGATGATCCCGGTCTCTTCCTGCCATGTGGGAGGCCGCAGTTACCTAATATCGGGTGAGGAGAACATCGAGTGGATGACCGACCTCCTCGAAGGGGGAGCCCGTTTTCAGGTCTTCACCTCCACCAATCCCTGTTCTGCGGACCCGGAGCAGTGGGGCAAAATGGGCCTGCCGGAAAATCTCATCTGTAACCAGAAGAGAGTGGACGTCCTCTACCTGAAGATGGGAGCCGTCCCGCTGGGGAGTTGCCTTCCTTACCAGCTTGGCAACTTACCCCTTCCTGGAACTCATTTTGCCTGGGGCGGATCGGCCGGGGCCACTTTCGTCAACTCGATTTATGGGGCGAGGGGGAATCGGGAAGGGTCGCCCTCCGTGATCGCGGCGGCCATTGCCGGAGTAACCCCGGAGTTCGGCCTTCATTTAAAGGAGAATCGGTATGGGAAAGTTTTGGTAGAGCTTTCCGGAATGGACCCTTCTGCTTTAAGCCTTACCGAATATTCGGCCATTGGCTCTTATATCGGAAGAACCCTGCTGGATAAAACGCCCGTGATCGTGGGACTTCCCCCCACCATGACCCAGGACCAGATCCGTTTCCTCATCTCTCCCATGCCCACTGCCGGCGCCATCTCTCTCGTTCATCTGGTGGGAATAACGCCGGAAGCTCCTACGGTGGAAACCGCCTTGGGGAATCGAAAACCAGAAGATAAAATTAGCATCGGCTGGAAAGAATTGAGGAGCTCCTATGAAAAATTGACCACGACCCAAAGAGAGGAAGTGGACCTAGTTTGTTTTGGGTGTCCTCATTGCAGTATCCCTCAGATTCGAGAGATCGCTTCCCTCCTGGAGGGGAAGAAAGTCCATCCTAATACCCGCCTGTGGGTGGCGACCTCCGGGCACGTTAAAAACATGGCTCGAGAGATGGGCTACGTTGAGGTCATCGAAAGCGCGGGAGGCCTGGTGACCACCGAGCTCTGTGTGGCCCCTGGCGCCCCGTTCCACCTGGTAAAGGGAATCAAGACCGTGGCCACCAATACTGCCCGAGGAGCTTATTTTATTCCGGGAGCCTGTAACGTAGAGGTCATCTTCGGGGATACGAGCGACTGTATTCGCGCGGCGATCAGCGGAAAATGGAGGAGGTCGAGGTGAAGATCATTCTTCGAGGGCGCAAGATCATTGGCGGGGTGGCCGAGGGAGAGGCTGTGGTTACCAGACAACCGATTAGCTTTCTCGGTGGGGTAAACCCGGATAAAGGCATGGTGGTAGAGAGAGGTCATGAATTGGAAGGACAGAATATTACCGGGAAAATCTTTATCTTTCCCCATGGTAAAGGCTCCACCGCAGGCCCTTATATCATCTATGCCATGGCCAAACGCAAAACGGCCCCCTCAGGCATGATTAATTTAGAAGCCGAACCGATCATCGCCGTTGGTGCGGCTATGGGAAATATCCCCCTGGTCGATCGGCTGGATAAAAACCCGCTGGAAGTCATCTCATCCGGCGACCGGGTGAAGATCGATGGAGATCACGGGACTGTCGAGGTTACCAAGAAAAGGTCCCCCTACCCCTCAGAAAGATTCGGTTTTCCTCTAAAAAAGATTTGATTCCTTTCAGGGAGTTGCCGATATTTAATATAAGGGTTCGAATCCTTAGGAACGGGAAAGCTATACCACCGGATGAATTACGAGGAACTCCTAAGTTTCCTTCAAAATGTCGGCAAAGACCCCTCTCGGCTGATCTTTGAAGATGAGCTGACCGGCATCTATAACCGTCGATTTCTCCTGCAGTACTTTCAATACAAGATTGTTTGGGAGGCCCTAACCGATCATCCCGTGTCGTTGATCATGATGGATTTGGATCATTTCAAGGGGATCAACGACACGTACGGCCATCCGGTAGGTGACCAGGCCCTCATCTTTCTTGCGGGGTTGCTAAGAGAAATAACCGGAGAAAAGGGGCTTCCCATCCGCTATGCCGGTGACGAATTCATGATTCTTCTTCCCCAGGCCGGGAAGAATGAGGCCCTGCAAGTGGGCGAGCGCCTTCTTACGCGGGTCCATGAAGATTCTTTGCCTCTGGGCAAAGAAGGGAATGGCCGGCTGCACATTACCCTCAGCATCGGGATCGCTTCCGCGCCGGAAGATGCTCAAACTGGCAGAATTCTCATTCAAAAGGCCGATACCGCTCTTTATTATGCCAAAAGGCAGGGGCGGGACCGGCTGGCCAACGCCGGAACGATTCCCCCTCAGGAGATTTTGGCCAAGGCCGCACTTTATCAGTTGCAGGGAGAAAATATTGCCGGGCGAAAGGAGCAACTCGGCAGGATATCCGAATGTCTCCAGTCTTTCAGTCAGGGCCAGAGTCAATTCATTCTGGTCGAGGGCGGCTCGGGAATGGGGAAGAGCACCTTCCTGGAAACGATCCGCCGCAACCTCACCCAGAAAAAAGCCTTCCGACTGTCCAAGGCCAGTGGAAATATCCAGGAGATGTTCCGGCCTTATTATCTGACTACCAAATTTCTGGTGGAGCTTCTAAATGATAGCGAAGACAAGGGCCTGGGATTTCTGGAAAGCTTGAGCAAAAAAGACATCGCTTATCTTTCCCAAATTCTCCCCCACCTGGGAGGTTCTGAAGAAGCCGAAACCAAGGAAGATGAACTTACCCTCCGGGAAGGTCTCTTCAATACGCTGATTCATTTCCTCCCCAAGATCGTCGATGGCCAACCACTGGTTTTACTGCTCGACGATCTGCAATTTGCTGATGAAGCTACCCTCCTCCTTCTGCGCCAGGTCATGCTCCGGGGACAAATTCCTCTTTTCATCTGCTGCGCCGTGGCCGAGCCCATGCCCATCCTCCTGGAAGGGCAGCGGTCGCCCCTGGACGGCTTTTACAAGACCTTCCATCAGGAATTGAGCATAACCCGAATTAAACTCCCGCCCCTAACGGCAGCCGATATCAGCGAACACCTGCAAAGGATCTTTCCCCGGTTGAAGACCCCGGATAATTTTGAAAAGGACCTGGAACAGATCACCCAGGGAAATCCCCTCTTCCTCGAAGAGATCTTATGTAAACTGGTCCTGGACCAGAAAATCTCCCTCCAGGGCCAACAATGGGTCATCGAGCCTCTGGCCCAGGACGACCTCCCCAAATCCCTGGAGTCCATCATCCGCCAGAAGATTAAGAACCTGGATTCGGAAAGCCGCAAGTTACTCTACCAGGCCTCTACCTTCGGTGAGGATGTGCCCCTGAGCGTTCTCACCGGAAGTTCGCAAATCATGGAATCGAAGGTTCTGGAGTTTGTCGATCAGGCGGTCAATCAGGGGTTGATGAATATGGATTTTCAGGTCAATGACCAGAACCTCCGCTTCCGGGGCAAACGAATCCTGGAGATCATGGACGAGGAAATCCAGCCGGAGGAAAAGCGAGAACTCCACGACCAGGCCGGAAAATACCAGGAAACTCTTTTTCAAAAGTTTCTCGTCCCCTCTGCCGCTCCCCTCATCTACCATTTCCGGCAGGCAGCCAACCTGGAGAAGGCCAGGACCTATGAGCAATTTGAAAGGGTCCATAACTTAAAGGTCTTCAATAGGGCAGAAGCCTTTAATTATTCGGGGGAGAGAAGAAAAGAACTTCCCCCGCCTGGCGACCCCCTCGACCCGGGAAGCCTGGCTCAGGTACCTTCCCTGATCCGTTGCCTGCTCACCGCCTTACGCAATATTCAGCTTTATCCCCTTACCAGCGAATCGGTGCTAACGGCCAACCATCAGGTGAAAGAAGCCATCGATGCCATTCTGCAAAAAAATGAAATCCTCTCCCTCTTTCAGGTCCGCAGTGCTCTGATGGTCAACGGGCAGAAGGTGGATGTCAGTGAATTCAAGCATGTAGGAGAGGAACTCATCAAGCTATTTGATCGTCTCGAGATCCAGGGGGTCGTTTTTCATCGGGGCCTCACCCACCGGGAAGTGAACCTTTGGCTGGAAGCCTTCGGTCGCTCGAAACCGAAAGTGATCGACAAAGATTATTGGCCTCAATTCTCCGAAAAGCAGCATCTGGAACACATCGAGCTGAAACAAATTCGTTACACCCTCCAGGTGGAGACTGAGGGCCAGGCGAATGCTAATTATGTAAGGATTTTCCAACCCATCCCAGGGACGACTTCAGGGAAGGATTCCCAGCTCTTTGCTGGGTTGAAGAAGCTGGGGGAAGAAGAGTTAGCCCAGGTCCCCGAGATCCTCCGGGTCTTGCTCAACGCCGCAAAGAACATCAGGCTATACCCCCTGAACAGCAAGAACGTCTCCACTTCGGTCGATCAACTGCATGAAGTCTTACGGGGCGTTCTAGCCAACCGGAAAGCCCTGGTCCTGGCTCAGGTTCGAAACTGTCTGGTGATCAATGGAGTCAAGATTGATACCAAGGGGCTCGAGCCCCAGGTGGATGGTTTCCTGAAGTTTCTCGACTTCCACCGGCTCACCAGCCTCACCTTTTTGGAAAACCTCCCCCTCCAGGAGCTAAAGACCTTTGTCGGGGCGATCGGTCAAGGCTCTCCCAGTGCTGTAGATACCGATTTCTGGCCGCGATTGGCCAAGGAACAGGCCTTGAACAACATCCTGTTTGACCAGGTATTCTACGAAGCGCGAGTGACTCCCACAGAGGGCTTTGAAGACCTGAACGAAGTTGTGGAGATTGTAGGAGTGGAGGGGGTCGAGGGGAAGGAGGCCCTGGAGCCCATTCCCGATGAACAACTCTATTCGTTTCTGCAGGGAATGAAAACCCAGCTGGCGAATCTACTGGCCGAGGGGGAGGAACGAAAAGTACTGCAGATGGTTAAACGTCTCTTCCTGAACTTTGAGGATCGCACCGCCGAAAACCGGGAAAGGTTGATCGAAAGCTGCCGGCGGATGTTGGAAGAGTTGACCCCGGCCCTGCAAAACTTTTTTGGTAAATTGCTGGCGAACCCGTTGCTGAGCGTTTTCCTGGAGGAGAAGGACCCCAAAAGCACCCGGGAAATCGCCTCTCTCCTTCACCGCATGGCCGCGGTCCTGATCCAGTTCGTCCAGTACCCCCTGGCGAGCCGGATTCTTTTGAACCTTCAACAGCACCAAAAGCAGCTGGAAGAGGCGGAGGACCTCTCCTCCCAGCGCCTGGCCAAGGTCCTGGATCGAAAGTTAGATCCGACGGCCCAGAAACTGCTGATCGCCGACATGAATTCCGAAGAGCCTTTCCGCCATCAGAACGCGGTCCTTCTGGTAGGCAGCCTGGGCCGGGCAGCCATTCCGCTCCTCCTGGAAATCATCCGGAAAACCGACGACCTCCGGGTCAAGACCCTTGCCGCAGATCTGTTGGCTAAAACGGGAAACGAAGGGGCAAAATCCCTCAAACGGGAAGTGGTTTTGGGAGGTGCAGCCGACGAACGGGCTCGCATCCTGGATGTGATCGAGTTGGTGACGCGGGATTTAAAGGCCGAACTGGCCCATGCCTTGGGGGAAGAGTCCCCTGAGGTCCGCCAAGCCGCTTTTCGTTTGGTCGAGCGTTTGAATGATACCCAGGCCATAGGACTCCTGTTGGATAACGCTCGAGGGAATGATCCCCGCCTTGCCCTGGAGTCCATCGAATGTTTGGGAAAGCTCAAGCCGCCGGCGGCCGTCAGTGGTCTCATTTCCTTACTGGAGAATCACAAAAAGACCGATCGGCTGATCGCTTGCTGCAGAGCCCTGGGGCAAATTGCCGACCCGGCCAGTATTGAACCGCTGTCGAAAATCCTGACCCGGAAAGGGTTCTGGTCACGATTTAAGCGGGGAAAAGCAGAGGTGCGGGCTGCGGCTGCCTTTGCTTTGGGCCAGATCTCCCACCCCCGGGCAGCAAAGGTGCTTGCCTCTCTGAAGAGCGACCACGACCCCCGGGTAAAGGATGTGGCTGAGAAAAGTCAGCCCCTTTCTTCCTCTTCTCCCCATTTTGAAATTACCCCTAGGGCCAGGGGTGTCCGAAAAGAGGGGGAAAATAAAATTCCCCCGCCCCCTCCTTCACCCGTTAGCCAGCAGGAAAAAGGAAAAGAGCGAGGGAAATCTCTCGTTTCGTGAAAGGGCTTGATAGAACAGTCAATGCGATAAGTCCCACCAAGGCAGGATTCGTAATGATAGGTCCTATCTCTTAGCAGCTACAGGAGCCGCAGGATTTTTGCATATTCGAGGTGATCCGATATCCGGATCCCCTCTCGGTCTGGACAAAATCCAATTGGATGGGTTTCACCTGTTCGTACAGCTCTTTGCTGATGGCGTAGGTGATACCGCCTTCCTTGAAGATTTCGTCGTCTGCTAATGGTTCATCCAGAACCATGCCCAGGGAGGGGCCTGATCAGCCCCCGGGGGCAAGATGAATCCGGATTGAGGGAACGGTCTCTCGACCCTTGAAATATTCCTTCAGCATTTCTGTAGCTTTTTCGGAAACCTGAAACATTCTTACTTCCTCCTCCAACACCTGTTTGCTTCCCAGGTTATTCAACCGTCCTTTGGTTATATTTTACCAGACAAACTCAGAGAAAACGAGCCAAAAAGCAAGAGGTGACAGATTCCTCATCCTTAGGCTATGCCTGGTCGGGGGGCTGCCCTTTCACTCTTTTTTGAAGATGAGAATGGATAAGGGAGGAATGGCTAAGGATAAGGAAGAAGATTTCCCATGAGCAGGCACGGGAGCAGTCTGGCTGCCTCCAAAGTTTCCCCAACCGCTCCCTCCATACTCCTGGGCATCGCTGTTTAATATTTCTTTCCAGAAGCCGCCGGTGGGCACGCCGACCCGGTAATTCAGGCGGGGAACAGGGGTAAAGTTACAAACCACCAGAACCTGATCATCGGGGGAGCTTCCCTTGCGAAGGTAAGAGATAATACCATTATCGGCGTCTTTAAAATCGATCCATTCAAAACCGTCCGGGGTAAAATCTTTTTCGTGTAAAGCGCGATGGCTCCGATAGAAGGCGTTTAGTTCCCGTACCCACCTCTGAATGCCCTGATGGGGTGGGTATTCCAGCAGATGCCAATCCAGGCTATGATCATGGTGCCATTCTTCCCATTGTCCGAACTCCCCCCCCATGAAGAGAAGCTTTTTGCCCGGTTGAGTATACTGATAGCCCAGGAGGAGACGGAGATTGGCAAATTTCTGCCAGTCATCCCCCGGCATCCTTCCTAAGAGAGACCCTTTCATATGCACTACTTCATCATGAGAAAGGGGAAGTATAAAATTTTCGAAGAAGGCATACCATAGGTTGAAGGTCAGTTGATCGTGATGATATTTCCGGTGAATCGGATCTTTGGAGAAATATTCCAGGGTATCGTGCATCCAACCCATATTCCATTTCAGCCCAAAGCCCAGACCTCCCAGGTGTACGGGTCTGGAGACCATGGGCCACGCCGTTGATTCTTCCGCGATGGTTTGGACATCCGGAAATTTCCCGTAGACCACTTCGTTAAAACGCTGGATAAAGCTGATGGCTTCCAGATTCTCCCGTCCCCCGTAAATGTTTGGGATCCATTCCCCTTCTTTCCGGGAATAATCCAGGTAGAGCATCGAGGCCACGGCGTCAACCCGGAGCCCATCCGCATGGTATCGATCCAACCAGAAGAGAGCACTGCTGATCAGATATTCACGGACTTCATTCCGGCCAAAATTGTAAATCAGGCTTTTCCAGTCCGGATGGTAGCCTTTACGGGAATCAGCGTGCTCATAGAGGTGCGTTCCATCGAAATAGGACAGGCCGAATTCATCCGATGGAAAGTGGGAAGGAACCCAATCCAGGATCACTCCGATGTCGTTCTGATGAAGATAATCGATCAGGAACATGAGGTCCTGGGGGGTCCCATACCGGCTGGTGGGGGCAAAGTTGCCAATCGTCTGGTAACCCCAGGAGCCGTAGAAGGGATGCTCCATCACCGGCAGGAACTCTACATGGGTAAAACCCATATCTTTTGCGTACTGCGCAAGGGCAGGGGCTATTTCGCGGTAAGTCAAGAACCGGTAATTCTCTTCGATGACTCTCCGCCAGGAGCCTAAATGAACTTCGTATACGGATAAGGGGGATTTAAGTCCATTGGCTCTATAGCGGTTCCTCATCCATTCGCCATCCTTCCAGGTATAATCTAAATCCCATACTCGAGAGGCGGTGTTGGGAGGGATTTCCCAGTAAAAAGCAAAGGGATCCCCTTTATCCACCTCGAAGCCAGCGTATCTGGAAACAATGTGGTATTTGTAAATCGTGCCTTTTCCTACCCCGGGGATAAACCCTTCCCAGACTCCTGAGCTGTCCCATCTCGGGCTCAAGGGATTCGAAAAGGGATTCCACCCGTTGAAATCTCCTACCACCGAAATCTTTTCGGCGTTCGGAGCCCAGACCGCAAAATAGGTTCCCTCCTGTTGACCGGCGGTCATCAGGTGCGCGCCCAGTTTTTCGTAAAGCTGGAAGTGGTTTCCCTCTCGGAAAAGGTAAATATCCTGGTCGGTAAAAAGGGTCGGGAACATCTTTTATTCCTCTGGAGAGGCAAAAAGCGAGGGAGCTTATTTCCTGTTGATCAAAGAAGAAAGGGTTACACATTCGTCGTAACCCCTTCCGAATTAAAGATTCCGGAGAGACCGAAACGCCTTTGGTAACTATGGCAAACGATCCCCCCTGGTTCGACTCTCCAAACTTTCCCAGATCCCCTAATCGGGTTTTACCTAGACGAAGGGAGTTCTACTTTCCCTTCGGGGGAACAATAGCTTCTTTAAAGGCTTTGGCTATGCGGATCTTGACCACGGTCTTGGCAGGGATCTTGATGGCTTCACCCGTGGCTGGATTGCGTCCCATACGGGCTTTCCGTTTGGAGAGAACCGATTTTCCAATCCCGGGGATGACGAAAGCCCCGGTCTTTTTGGTTTCAGAAATGGCCAATGCAGCCATCTCTTCGATCATTTCTCCGGCGATCTTCTTGCTAATTTCAAATTTCTTCGCAAAATAGCCTACAGTCTGCGCCTTAGTCATGGTTTTTTTTGCCATTCCATTCCTCCTCGGGGGTTAGTAATAAATGGTTGAAATATACGCAAGTATAAACAAAAATTCTGGTAGGATCAAGGGAAAAGTCGCTAATGTAACGAAAAATAACCGCGGGCGGTTCGCGAACGGCCCCTACCCCTTCTGCCGCACATTCCGCGGATCGAGAATTTTTCAATAGGACGGCAGGGGTGGAATAGAATCAATTCCCATTTCCGGTTGACTAACCTACATCGATCTATTACACTCCTAACGCTACTGCTTCAGCTCAATCCTTTTCCATTTTGGGAACCATCGAAATCTATGGATACAGCCTGAGGAAGGATTTTCTTCGATTCTTTTAACATTGAATCCCGGGAGGCTCATATGCCCATTGGTTATGAAATTAATGATTTGGCCAAGGAAGAATCCTGGCGCATCTTTCGTTTAATCGGGGAACTGGTTGAGGGGTTTGACAAGCTTTCCGGGATCGCCCCCGCGGTAACCATATACGGATCGGCGAGGATTAAACCGGGCGATGAGCTATATGAACAGACCACCGATATCGCCCGGCGCCTTGGAGAGCTTGGGTTCTCCATCATTACCGGCGGCGGACCCGGCGTCATGGAGGCAGCGAACAAAGGGGCGAAAGAGGCGGGAGTCACCTCCGTCGGTTTGAACATCGAACTTCCCGAAGAGCAATGCCCCAACCCTTATGCCACCAAATCCATTACCTTCAACCATTTCTTCATCCGCAAGGTTATGCTGGTAAAATATGCTATCGCATTTGTCATCATGCCTGGCGGGTTAGGCACCCTGGACGAGCTGACTGAGGTTCTCACTCTGATGCAGACCCATAAGATAAAACCCTTCCCTGTGGTTTTGTTCAATAGCCAGTACTGGGAAGGGTTTTTGAATTGGCTTAAGAATACCGTTCTGGCCCGGGGATTCATCTCGGAAGTAGATTTTAACCATCTCTGGGTCTCGGACCACCCCGAGGAAGTGGTCGAGGGGGTCCAGAAGTGGTACATCAAGCAGGAAGTGGTCGGACGGAAAGCTTTGCACAGGTAACCGAAAAATTTATTTTCCCGAGACCCTTCAGCTTTTGCTTGACAATTTCTTTATGAGCCGTTAGTTTATCTTAAGAAAATTTCTCAGCCCTTAACGGAACCGCGAATGAAAAAAGATTCTGGCCCGGATCGTCGCTCCGTCAGCCGCAGTACAGCGTCCATTGACGTAGAATTCCACGTGTGGGATGCGGTTGAAAAAAAGCCTCTTACCCGGAAAGTCCAGGGAAGGCTCACCAATATTTCCCCCAGGGGGGCCTGTCTGCAAACCAACCAGCCCCTGATCGACGGTTATCACCTTATGCGCGATAATGACCTAGAAGGCGGCACCCCTCTTATCCTGGACCTGCCGGCGTCTCCGGAAGGTGGGCCGTTCACGATCAAATCCCAGGTTCTCTGGTATAACCGGATTTCCCCCGAAGGACCGTTCCATTTCAACGTGGGTTTAAAGTTTGTCGATATCTCTCCTACCGAACGAAAACAACTTGAAGATCTAATCCGCTCTACTTCCATGACCCCTAAGGGGTAATGCCCCTAAAGCTTACTTTTCCTCACGCATGCCTTCACTCGAGGCTGACGAAGAGCCCTAAAACGGGCCTTTCTTGCCCTGTTCCGCGGGTCGCAAGCCTTTGATTCTCAACGATGCTAAAATAGCCAAGATTCGCCAATCAGACCTTTTCGACATTCTCCTCAGTAGTCGTTAACCAGCGAGCCCTGAAATATCTGAACGCTGAGAGTAGAGAGAAGGAGGACGGGGATCTCCGCTTCGGGTCAGCCTGCTTTTATTCGAAGTCGGATAAAATCCTCGATCAGATGTTCGAGCCTGGGCTCGCCCCAGTCTTCTATCCGGTAGGTAACCCGGAGGACCGGCTGGGGAATTGTGATCAGGCGGCTCAAATCGATGGGAGTGGCAACCAGGACTAAGTCGCAGGGGGTCCGCTGGATGGTTGCCTCAAGGTCTTTTAGCTGCTCGGCGAAATATCCTTCAGCCGGCAGGATTTGGGTCAGATGAGGATAGTTCTCGAAGACTATTTTCAAGGAACCTACGGCAAAGGGACGGGGGTCAACGATTTCTGCTGCCCCGCATTGGCGGGCAGCCAATGCGCCCGCACCGTAGGCCATCCCCCCATGAGTAACCGTCGGGCCATCTTCAATGACCAAGACCCTCTTCCCCTTAATCCTCTCCCCCCCTTCTACTGAAATTCGGGAGGCAGTTTGCAAAACAACAGCTCGGGGGTTAAACTCGGCCACGGAAGCCAAAAGTTCGTCTAAGGCCTCTTTGGAAGCGGTATCTGCCTTATTGATGATCAAAACCTGCCCCCGCAGGAAATTCACCTCCCCCGGATGGTACAGGCGCTCATGCCCCTGACGGTGAGGATCCAGGACCACGATTTCCAGGTCTGGCCTTATAAAAGAAAAATCGTTGTTTCCGCCGTCCCAGAGGATTACCCGAGCCTCTTTTTCCGCCGACCGAAGGATGGCCTCGTAATCCACTCCGGCATAAACGGTAATGCCTTTCAGAACCAGATGCTCATACTCTTCCCGTTCCTCTACCGTGCATGCGTACCGGTCCAGGTCCTCCATGGTGGCGAAACGTTCCACCCGCATCCGGTTCAGGTCGCAGTAGGGCATAGGGTGCCGGATTACCACGGCGTAGACCCCCTTTCCCTTCAGGATTTCCCAGATTCGCTCCGTTACCCCACTCTTTCCGGACCCGGTTCGAACCGCACAGATCGAGATCACCGGAACAGCCGCTGGCAGCATGGTCCGGTCCGGCCCCAAGAGAAGAAAATCTGCCCCTAGAGACAGGACCAGAGATGCCCGGTGCATCACTTCGATATGGGCAACATCGCTGTAGGAAAAGATCACCTGCTGGACCCTGTGCTGACGAATGATCTCGGAGATTCTTTCTTCCGGAAAAATGGGAATACCCCGGGGATACAAAGGCCCGGCAAGTTCCGGCGGGAAAGTCCGGTTTTCGATTCCTGGAATCTGGGTGGCGGTGAAGGCTACCACTTCTACGGAGGGGTCATTCCGGAAACAGACCTGAAAATTATGGAAATCTCTTCCCGCCGCTCCCATGATAACAACTCTAGTTCTATCCATAACGAGCTCCGGTTTGGTGTCTTTTTTGAGTCTTTCCTGTGGAAGCATGCCTACATTTTTCCTGGATTGCCGCTGAAGTTTACCCTCGCGAAAGCGGGGCTGGGAACTACATCTTCACCGGTTAGAACCCAGGCAACGTTCCATCCGGCTCATGCCCTCCACGATCTGTTCCATGGAGCAGGCGTAGGTAATACGGACGTGCCCCTCCTGGAGGAAGCCTACCCCGGGCACGAGGCCGATGCCAGCCTCCTCGATCATAGCCTGGCAAAAATCTAAAGACCCGCGGATCTCCTTTTTTCCTATTTTACGGCCCACCCAATCATTCATCTTCGGGTATACATAGAATGCCCCGGTAGGGTTGTTACAGCGAATCCCCTTCATGCCTTGCAGTCGCTGCACCATGGTTTTCCTTCGGCGATCAAATTCCTGCCGCATCTGCTCCACGGTCTCCTGGGGTCCCCGGAGGGCTCCCACCCCTGTCCACTGACTGATCGTGTTGGCGCCGGTTGTAAAATGCCCCTGGATCTCCGACATAGCCCGGATGATTTCCTTCGGTGCCGCTGCATACCCCAGCCGCCACCCGGTCATGGAATAGGCCTTGGAAAACCCGTTGACCGTGATGGTTTGCTGTTTCACCTCTTCCGAGAAACTGGCCAGGGCCACGTGTTTGTGCCCATCGTAGATGAGGCGGCTGTAAACTTCGTCCGAGATGACATAGAACCGGTGCCGGACGGCCAATTCGGCAATTCCCCGGAGGTCTTCTTCTCTCATCACTCCCCCCGTCGGATTGTCCGGGTTGCACAGAATCATCATCTTCGTCCTGGGGGTAATCTTCCTGGCCACCTGTTCGGGCCGGAGGCGAAAGTCGTCTTCCATCTTCCGCTCGATTAGAACGGGTACACCGTCGGCCAGCTTCACCTGCTCCGGATAGCTCACCCAGCAGGGAACCGGGATGATGACCTCGTCACCAGGATCGAGAAGGGCCATCATGGCTTCGATCAGAACCTGTTTGGCTCCGTTGCTAACAAGAACCTGGTCGGGCGTGTAGGAAATATGGTAGTACTCCTCCAGGTGATCCCGGATCGCCTCCCGCAGTTCCGGAATTCCTGGAACGGGGGCATACTTGGTGTACCCTTTCTGGATGGCCTCGTGCCCTGCCCGGGCGATATGTTCGGGGGTGGGGAAATCAGGCTCTCCGCTGCTGAACGCCAGGACATCCTTCCCTTCTCGTTTTAAATCCCTGATTCTCTGGGTGACCGCCTGGGTACCCGATGGCTCGATGTTCATTGCTCGCTTAGACAAACCCATTTTTGCACCTCTTCCTCCAAAGATGTAAAGAGCTAAGAATCTTTTTAGGCCTTTGTTAGCGGGAGTTCTAAAGCCTATTTCCAGGATACGCTAGACCCCCTCCTAAATTAACATATCCCTTTTTCTTCTGAAACCCATAATTTTATAGATTCCTTTCAGAAATCATCCCTAAGATGTTGAATATTCCGAAAATCGCCGGAGCCACCAAATCGAAGATTATTTTCTTGATATGGAGGGCAGATTAAAGGTAAATTTTCCCTGGGGCCCCATAGGACCATTTCTCCTGTATCAGAATTCAGGTTATGGAAGCTAACCTTGTTTCTGGGAAAGGATAAAATTTCTGGATCATCTCCAAATTAGTTGAGGGTCAAAGAGCTGGTATACGTAAAATCTGCAGTTATCTCAGGGGCTCG
>Ga0187882_1001650_pt1 | contig 22083 bp, 23 predicted proteins | sample June2016WEW_19_1_3_FD_132991 | JGI IMG/M metagenome (GOLD analysis project Ga0187882, IMG submission 132991) | Peatland microbial communities from SPRUCE experiment site at the Marcell Experimental Forest, Minnesota, USA - June2016WEW_19_150 | ecosystem: Environmental > Terrestrial > Soil >... | reverse complement strand
GCCCGCGGTCAGGCTCTCGATCATCGAGAGCACCCGGCCCAGGTTGGCAAGGTTCCCCGACCGCGGAACGGCCTTTGCGGCATCTCCGAAGCCTCCGGTAACCACCACCCAGATCTGGTTCTGCGCGGGAATCGAGTCGAGCTTCTGCCGCAACGAGGGCGAGAGCCCCGTCGAGCGCCCGCGCTGATCGATGATCGAGCGGACGGCGGCTGGCTGCCCCGCCACCGCGGTGGTCGAGTTCAGGAACGCCACCGCGTTCTGCTCGTCGCCGATCAGCACGAGGCCCTTGTAGGGTGTCCGCTTCCCGCCGTCCCGCTCCAGGCGCGCCTCGATACTGGACTGCGAAAACTTCCCCCGCGTCAGCACGGCCATCTTGGCGCCGTCGGAGACGATGAGCAGTTCCGCGATGTCCTTGCGCGGATCGAGGCCGGTGTCCTTGGCGAAGGAATCCAGCTCTGGCAAGGGCTTCTCGGCCACCGTCTTCTTGTACCAGGAAGTAGCACGGAGTTCGTCCATTTTGACACCCGCCAGCACGACGGTGTCGCCGGGGACCAAACTGGCGAGGGCCGGGTCGACGCGGCCCCCTGCGGTTCGCGAGGTTCCGCAGCCCGCAAGAGTCAAGCACAGGAGTACGAGTAAGCGACGCATCAGAAGTTCCTTTTCGCAAAACAGTAGATACTGGTGGCGAGCATCACGGCGGCAAAGGCGGCCGAGCTCCAGATGGGATCGAGCGCGCCAACCGCGCGCCCTTGTACGAAGTCCATGTTCATGCGGCCAACGTCGAAAACCTTCGGGATCACCCAGTACAGGCCCCTCCAGACGTTGCGCGACCACTCCGACGAGAGCAGGCGCTCGGCGAGGCTGCGCTGAGCCAGGATGGCGCTCATGATCATCAGGGCGAACGCAACCATGAGGGCCAGCGCTCCGCTCTCGCTGAGCACGGCGACCAGCATCATCGCGCTGAGCAGCACCCCGAACATGAACACCGTCGTTCCGATCACCGCGAGGAAAGTCGAGTTCCACACCCCGGTCTTCGATCCGAAAATGAGCCAGACGCCGAGGACCAGGTAGCACGCGTTCAGCCCCACCACCAGCAGGTTGCCGAGATACCGCCCCAGCAGGATGTGGTGGCGCGAGACCGGCTTGGAGAGCAGCAGTTCGATGCGTCCCGGCTCGAACACCGACGCGATCAGGCCCGCGGACGCGAACAAAGCCAGGAACATCAGCCAGGTATATAGGAACGAGGAGATGACGGCATGTACCTGGCGCACCAGGCGCGTTACGTCGACGGAGTGGCCGACGGTCTGCCCGAACAGCGAGACCGTGGCCAGGGCGCCCTCGACCAAGTCGATCTTCATGATGAACACGAAGAAGAGGATAAGGAAGGTGGAGAGACCGAACAGCCCCCAGAACAGCTTGCGCGCGAAGACCTCGCGAAATGTGTCCCGCACCAGCGCGGCGGTTGCGACGACAGTGGTCACGACTGCACCGTCCGGAAGAAAACCTCTTCGAGCGTGCTGGTGGTGGGAGCGATGCTTTCGATGTCGGCGCCCCCGGCGCGCAGCGCATCGATGGCCTGGTTCAGCAGCTCGCGGTCCGCGAACTGGAACTCGAGCAGGCCGTCCCTCGAGGCGGCCGCCATGGCCTTCTCGCGCAGCTCCGACTCGAGCTTCTCCGCCACGCCGCTGGCCGTCAGACGATACCCCTTCCCGGCGGTCAGCTCCTTCACCTTGCCGACCAGCGCCACCTTCCCGCGGTGCAGAATGGCCACCTCGCGGCAGAACAACTCGACCTCAGCCAGCAAGTGCGAGTTGATGAAGATGGTGACGCCCTTCTCTTCGAGCGCGCGGAGGATCTCCCGGATCATGCGGCGCCCAACCGGATCGACTCCGTCGGAGGGTTCGTCGAGGATCATCAGCTTGGGCGAGTGCATCAGCGCCTGCGCCAGCCCGATCCGTTGCAGCATGCCTTTGGAGTACTTGCCCAGGCGCACGCCGCCCCACTTCGCCAGGTCCACCAGCTCGAGCAACTCCGGGATGCGTTTCTTGCGCGCCCGCGCTTCCATGCCCGCGAGCGCGGCGTAGAAGTCCAGCATCCCCGCGCCGGTCATGTAGGTGGGGAAACGATGGTTCTCGGGAAGGTACCCGACCGGCCGCCGGGCGCCGGTCTCCCACACGTTGCGGCCGAAGATCCGGGCGCCGCCTTCGGTCGGGTGCATGCACGAAAGCACCAGCTTGACGAAGGTCGTCTTCCCCGCCCCGTTCGGCCCCAGCAGGCCGAAGGTTGTTCCACGTGGAACCTGAAGCGAGACTCCCTGGAGCGCGCGCACTTCACTCCGCCTCCAGAAGGTGCGGAAGACCTTGGTCAGCCCGAATGTCTCAATCGCGTTGTCCGAGGGCACTCTTCTCCAGGATACGATCAATCTTTCCTGACGCTGACTTCGCGGAAGTAGACCACCGAGCGCTGGTCGTGGTTCTGGAGGCCGAAGTAGCCGCTGTCGGGCCGCGGGCCTCGCATCGGCTCGTACCACTCCTTGCGCGGCGGCACCGGCTGGAAGCCGAAGAAGTCGTCCACCTTCTCGCCGTTGAGATACACGATGGTCTCCTGGCCCTGGAGCACGATGTCCATGGTGTTCCAGTCGCCCATAGGCTTCTGGGTGCGCTTGGTGACCTTGCTCAGCGAGTAGAGCGAGCCGGTGCAGTGCCAGTCGTCGCCGCCCGCGTCGATCTGTACCTCGTAGCCGTTGTGGACGGCGTACCAGGGGTCCTTGGGCTCCTCGGGCAGCCGGATGAAGACCCCGGAGTTGGCGTTCTTCGAGGCGGTCTTGAAGACCACGCGCAGCGTGGCGTTGCCGATCTTCTCGCCGGTATAGTAGAGCAGCCCCATTCCGCCCTCGGTCTTCATGAGCCCATCTTCGACGACGAACCGGCCGGGCCCAACCATCTTCCATCCCGAGAGATCCTTGCCGTTGTAGAGCTGCCGCCAGTCGCCCGCGAAACACAGGGTGCCGAGGAGGAATACAGCGAGTGCCTTCATCGCTTACGATTCTACCTGGACCGGCCCGCCGCTTGCTTGCGCGCGCGGCTCGGAACACCGGGTGGCGGGTTGTGGCATGATCGAGACGACGGTGTCGAGGGCCTGGCAAAAATTCCGATCCGTTCTGAACCGCGCCTCCCGGCGCTCGGTGACGCACGGCGGGCTGATGTTCACGCTGGCCACGCTGCTGGTCGGCGTGGCGGCGGTCGCCTCTGGCAACAACCTGCTGTTCCTGATCCTGGCGGCGATGGTCTCGACGCTGATGGTCTCCGGCCTGATCAGCCGGTTGTCGCTGGCCGGACTGGAGCTGGATTTCGTGCTGCCCGAGCACATTGCCGCGGGCCGCACGCTGGCCGGACGGGTCTACGTCCGCAACTCGAAGGTGTGGCTGCCGTCGTTCTCGATTCACCTCAGCGGGTCCGAGGAAAGCGTCTTGACGGCGCTGTACTTCCTGGTGATTCCCGGCGGCGCGGTGCTGGATGAGACCGTCGAGGTGTGCTTCCGAAGGCGCGGCGTCTGCCGCGAGAATGGGTTCCTGTTCTCGACCGGATTTCCGTTCGGCTTCGTGGAGCGCCGCGCCCAGGTGACTTTGCGGCGCGACGTTCTGGTTTTCCCCTCCATCGATCCGCAGCCGGGGTTCGAGGATCTGCTGGCGGCCATCCGGGGCGACCTGGAGACGCAGGCCCGCGGCCGCGGCCACGATTTCCATCGCATTCGGCCCTACGAGGCCCTGGAGAGCGCGCGGCACGTGGACTGGAAGGCCACGGCCAAGGTCGGTTCGATGCAGGTGCGCGAGTTTGCCCGGGAACAGGAGCGGCTGCTGGAGATCTTCCTGGACCTGAACGCGCCCCCGGCGCTCGAGGCGTGGTTCGAGCAGGCCGTGGACGCCTGCGCATTCCTGCTGTGGCGCATGGCCGAGCGCGGGGCGCGCGTCCGCTTCGGCACGCAAGAGTTCGACGTCTCGATCCCGGAAGGCGGAGACGTCTATACGATCCTCAGGTATCTGGCGACGGTCGCGCCCGGCCGGCGCAAGCCCACCATCTCGCCCCTGGATGAGAGCAGTTGCCAGATCGTATTCACAGCCGCCGGCGCCGACCTGATGGCCGAAGCGGGCTGGAGCCAGGCCCGCCTCATCGGCCCGAGTTTCTGCATTCCTCGTGAGAATTGACTGGACTCCCGGCCACAGAATCTGTGGGACATGCTTCAGCTTGTCCCTCCCCAATGCAGTACTACCGGCGACACTTGCCCCATTGGCACCCTGAGGGTGCCGCTTTGTTCATTACGTGGAGGCTAGACGGCTCGCTGCCGGCGAGCGCCCTGGAGCAGCAGCCGGCATCGCTCAAGCAGGCGACGGCCGGCCAAGTGTTTCGCGCACTGGATTCTCTGCTGGATGCCGCACCGAACGGTCCCGTGTGGTTGAGCAACCCGCGCGTAGCCGCCCTGGTGGTCTCGATTCTGCGACGAGGCGAGAGCGAGAGGAACTTGTACCGGCTGGCTGCCTTTGTGGTGATGTCCAACCACGTGCATGTGTTGCTCGAACCGATCGCGCCGGTGGCGAGAATCACGCAGTGGATCAAGGGAACCACCGCCCGAGAGGCCAACCAACTGCTGGGCCGGGTGGGCGGGCCGTTCTGGCAGCACGAATCCTACGATCACTGGGTGCGGAACGAAAAGGAGTTTCAGCAGATCGTGCGCTACATCGAACTCAATCCGGTGGCTGCGGGGCTGGTGGACCGAATTGAGAACTGGCCCTGGTCGAGCGCTTGCGCAGCCAATGCGGGCGAGGCAGGAGCGGGACAAGCTGAAGCATGTCCCACAGGAGCGCCTATCCCAACTCGGTGGCTCGGGCTTCCAGATGGCGGATGATTTCTTCGAGCTGGGGCAGTTCCTGTCCGTCACGGCGCCGGGCCTCCCGCAGAAGCGCGAGATTGTCGCGGGTGGTCTTGGCGACCCAGGATTTCCCGGCCGCGGCCAGCACCTTCGGCAACACCCGCGCGGCGGTTGTCCAGTCATTCCCGATGGCGGCCAACTCGAGCACGGTGGCCAGGTCCCAGTAGTCGCTCGAGGTGGCCCCGCCGCGCCGCGCTACGGCAAAGGCGACCAGCGGAACCAGGCGATCCGCCTCCTTCAGATCCCCCTTCTCGATGAGCAGGTTGATGGCGTTGACCCCGGGGTAGTAGTCGCGGGGATCCGACTCGAAACCCTTGCTGTAGGCGCCGATCGCATCGTCGAGGGCGGCGGCCGCCATGATGCTGCCGGCCTTCTTCAGCTCCTTGTAGCGGTCCTTGTGCACGCGCCCCAGGATGCCCAGGGTCTCGGGATCGAATCCCCGCTGCCGGAGCACGTCCGAGAGCGTTCGAACGGCTTTGTCGCGGTCGCCGGGCGCGTTTCTGCGGTTCCAGGCCAGCGCCCATTGCTGCCGCACCATGACCTGGTCCTTCAGGTAGTCGGGGAAGGCCTCGCAGAGGCGCACCATTTCGTCCCAGGCGCTCGAGTCGCGGTAGGACAGCATCAGATCCACCAGCACAGCGGGCTGCGCGGCTTTCAGATTTCCCAGGTTCCGCTGAACCTCGAGCAGGGCCTGCGTTCTCTCCGGATCGGTGGGCTTCAAGCGTGCGGCCGCAAGAATCTCGCGAAACTCCTGTTCGTGCTTCACGCGCTCCTGAAAGGCCTCGGTGACCTCATGCGGCAGGTCGATGCCGGGGAAGCTGGGGATGAGCTGGAACAACGGGCTGTCCTGTGCCGCCGGGCCCTGGATGCCGGCCTCGAGGCGCGCCTGGATGCCCGCCTTCAACGTCGCGGCGGCCGCGTCGCTCAGCTTGCCGTCCTCTAGCCCGTACCCGATGGCGCGCACCATTGCCAGATCGAAGGGCAGCGGGTGAATGCCGGCATAGATCGGCACGGTAGTGAACGGCCTGGCCGCATGGCGGATTCCCAGTTCGTAGAAGACGTTCGGATTGGCCAGGGTCAGGTCGGCGACCACGAACTCGGCCAGCAGCAGCCGGGCGAACATGGGCGCATGAATGATGCCGCCGGTGCGCTCTTCGTCGCCCCGCAGCGCGTCCAGACCGGCGTCCTGGATGGCCGGCTTGATGGCCTTCTCGTAGACCTGATCGAAATCGATTTCGATGCCGCTGGCCGGATCCTTCTTCTTGCCAAACGGCATGTCGACGAAACACAGTGACTTGAGATCCATGATCGAGGGGACAGACGGAAGCGTCCCGCGTCCGATTATATCCCGAATGTTCTTCTTGACACGGCGGGCGGCTAGTGTTACAGTTTGTAGCGTTACGATGCTTAACATTCGGCGTCAGCCCAAACCCCTCAGCGGGCTCGAGCACCTGGCCATGCAGTTCCTGTGGGCCCACGGTCCGGCCAGCGCCGAGCAGGTCCGGGAAGCGCTCGCTCTCCGCCGGCCGCTGAAGGATTCGACGGTGCGCACGATCCTGCGACGGCTGGAAGGAAAGGGCTATCTCACGCACCGCGTCGAAGGGCGCACCTATATCTATGCCGGCCTCGAAGCTCCCCAGAGTGTGGCCGCGGGCGCCGTGCGCCAGATCATCGATCGGTTCTGCGGTGGCTCGCTGGAGCAATTGCTGGTGGGCATGGTGAATAACGACGTCGTCGATGAGCGGGAACTACAACGGCTGGCCCAGCGCATCGCGCGGCGGAAGAAACGGGAGGACTGAATGGAACTCCACTCGCTCGTATTCAAGACCCTGGCGGATGCCTCGGTTCGCTCGCTGGTTCTGGCGTTAGCGGCGCTGGCCGCGATGTGGCTGGCGCGCGCGCGTTCGGCCCCGTTTCGGCATGCCGTCTGGACCGCGGTAACTTGCGCCATGCTATTGCTGCCCGTGTTGAGCGTGGCCTTGCCCTCGATTCCGTTGCGCATCCTTCCGGCCGCGCCGGAGATCGCTCTGCCGGCAGCGCCGGCCGAGCTATCCGGCCGAGCGCAAATCCAGGCCGCTCCCGCTCCGGCGCCTCCCCGCCCTCAGCGGGATTGGACGTCGATCGCGTTTCCGGCCTGGCTCCTGGTGGCCCTGGCGTCTCTGGGCCGGTTGGTGCTCGGCTACGCCGGGTCCCGCAGGCTGGTGCGCGGGAGCACGCCCATCCGCGACCCGCTGGTGAGCGAGGCGCTGGAGCGCCTGAGAGCCATGCCGGCCCCTGCGCTGGCGGAATCGGAATCGATCTCGGTTCCACTCACGCTCGGCTGGATCGAGCCGTACATCCTGCTGCCCCCGGGCTGGCGGACCTGGGATCGAACCAAGATGGAAGCGGTGCTGGCCCACGAGATCGCACACGTGCGCCGGTCGGACTGGCTGGTAGCCATGCTCGCCGGCGTGAACCGCAGCCTGTTCTGGTTTCACCCGCTGGCCTGGTGGATGGAGCGCCGGCTGACCGCGCTGGCCGAGGAAGCCTGCGACGAATCGTCGCTCGAGGCGACCGGCAACCGCGAGCGCTACGCCGAGGTGCTGCTGGAAATGGCGGAGGCGGTGCGCTCGGCCAACGGCCGGCTGACATCGCAAGCGGTGGCCATGGCGCGGCGCTCGCAAGTGCGGCAGCGGATCGAGACGGTGCTCGACGAACGCCGCCGCATTTCGCGGGGGATGACCAAGGCGCGCTGGGCGGCGATGCTGCTGTGCGGCGTTCCGCTGGTCGCTAGCGTGGCGGCCATCCACCTGCAATCCGCGCCAGCACAGGCGCCCGCGCCGCCGGCGAGCGCGGCGCCGAAGACCCCGGAGGCAGCCGTCCAGGGCGCCAAGCTGATCCATCGCGTTCCGCCTGCATATCCCCCGCTGGCACGGCAGGCGAGGGTGACGGGGGTGGTCCGAGTGGAGGCCACAGTCGGCGTGGACGGGCGGGTAAGAAAGGCGGCGGCGATCAGCGGCCCCCCGCTGCTCAGATTGGCGGCCGAGCAGGCGGTAACGAAATGGGTCTTTGAGCCTGCATTGCACCGCGGCCAGCCGGTGGAGGTCACCACGCAGGTTGATGTGAACTTCACCCTCACAGCTTCGCTGGGGCTCGAGGTAGAACGGTCCGAGGGCCAGTTGCTGTTGAAGTGGAACGACGAAGGCGACCTGCTGCGGGACCCGCAACGAGCCACTCTCACGATTATCGACGGTGACCACACGGAACACGTACCTCTGGACCCGGCCCAACTGCGATCCGGCTCGGTTGTTTACGCCCCCGCCACCGATGACGTCCAGTTCCGGCTGGAGGTGGTCTCCAGGGAGGGAAAGAGCGCGTCTGCGTCCGCCCGGGTCCTGGTTGGGCAGCCCAGGAAGCGGACCGAGGAGTTGGGGGTCGGTAAAACCGGCGGCGTGAGCGGCGGCATCTCCAGTGGCATCTCCGGTGGTATCTCCGGTGGTGTAGCCGGCGGGGCGCCCTCCACGGAGGCCCAGGTGATCCACCGCGTTCCGCCGGCATATCCCCTGCTGGCGCGGCAGGATAGGGTGACCGGCGTGGTCCGAGTGGAGGCCACTATCGGCGCCGACGGGCGGGTGAGAAAGGCGGCGGCGATCAGCGGCCCCCCGTTGCTGAGACAGGCGGCGGTGGAGGCAGTCATACAGTGGGTGTACCGGCCGGCGCTGCTGGATGGCAAGCCGGTGGAGGTCGTCACGCAGGTTGACGTCAACTTCACCCTCACACCTTCGCTGGGGCTCAAGATAGAACAATCCGACGGCCAGTTGCTGTTGAAGTGGAACGACGAAGGCGACCTGCTGCGGGACGCGCAACGCGCCACTCTCACGATCATCGACGGTGACCACACGGAAGACGTACCCTTGGACCTGGCCACGCTACGGTCCGGCTCGATTGTCTATGCCCCCCTCACCGCTGACGTCCAGTTCCGGCTGGAGGTGGTCTCCCGGGAGGGAAAGAGCGCGTCTGCGTCCGCCCAGGTCCGGGTTGGGCAGCGTTAGCGCGCTCGCGGCGTTCCGCCGGGTCGAGGTCATCATCGTGGTCGAGGTGAAGTTCACCCTCGCGGAATAAGGCGACGCCGGACCGCTCATCCTGCTCTATACTTGGGCAGATATGGACTCCCGTTTGTTCCCGTCAATCCTTGTATCGCTTGCCGCACTGCTTCTGACGGGTGCGGCAGCGCAGTCCCTTACTTCCGGCGACCTGTACCTCGACACTCTGTCGCAGGGCAACCGGCTGACCGCCGCGGAGGCCCAGGCTCTGGAGGATTCCCTGCGGGCAAACCCAGAGGACCTGGCGGCGCGCGGGAGGCTGATCGCGTACTACTTCGTGAACCCGGCTCGCGAGGCTTGGTCACGCCACGTCTTGTGGCTGATTGAGCACCATCCGGAATCCCCGATCGCGGGCTTCAACTTCGCCAGCCTGTCCCCTTTCCCCAACCTGCTGAACGACGAAGCCGACTACGCCCGCGTCAAGAACCTCTGGCTGGCGCAAACGGTGCTTTACCCAAAGGATTCCCGCGTGCTGGCCAACGCACTGAGATTCTTCTCACAACCCGGCAGCGATGCTACCGCCAGGGAGCGCCTGCTGAAGCGGGCCGAGGAGCTCGCCGCCCTCGCGCCGCCGCCTTCCGAGGCGTCCGCGGTTTCTACCGGCGTGGCCGGCACCGTCTCCGGGCGAGCAACCAGTGCCGCTCCGCCCCCGCCTCCCGCCGAGACCCCTGCGCCCTCAGGGCCCCCGACGAGAATCCTGGTAGGCGGCAACGTCCAGTCCTCCAACCTTCTCACGATGGTGAAACCGGTCTACCCGCCGCTCGCCAGGCGCACGCGCATTCAGGGCATGGTCCGATTCACGGCCATCGTTGGCAAGGATGGCCGCGTGCAAAACCTTCAGATCGTCTCGGGTCACCCCCTGCTGGTACCCGCGGCCCAGGACGCGGTCCGGCAGTGGGTCTACCGGCCGACGTTGATGAACGGCGAGCCGGTCGAGGTGGTCACGCAGATCGATGTGAACTTCGCCCTTGCCCAGTAGGGAGCCGGGCTTCACGCCGGACCGATCATTCTGCTTTATACTGAAGCAGAAATGGATTTCCGTTCGTTCCCGTCAATCCTTGTATCGCTTGCCGCACTGCTTCTGACGGGTGCGGCAGCGCAGTCCCCTGCTCCGGGCGACACGTACCTCGATCTTCTGTCTCAGGGCAACCGGCTGACCGCCGCGGAGGCCCGGGCTCTGGAGGATTGCCTGCGGATAGACCCAGAGGACTTGGCGGCGCGGGGGAAGCTGATCGCGCACTACTTCGTGAACCTGGCTCGCGAGCCTTGGTCGAGGCACGTGTTCTGGTTGATTGAGCACCATCCGGAGTCCCCGATCGCCGGCTTCAACTTCGCGAGTATCTCCCCATCCGCCGGTGCGCTGAGCGATGAAGCCGACTATGCGCGCGCCAAGGGCCTCTGGCTGGAACAAACCGAGCGGCATCCGAAGGATCGCCGCGTGTGGGCCAACGCGCTGAGATTCTTCTCACAACCGGGCAGCGACGGCGCGACCAGGGAGCGTCTGCTGAAGCGGGCCGAGGCGAACACGTTTACCGTGGGTGTCGAGGGTTCGGTTCTCGGCGGAGAACTCAGTGCGGCTCCACCGCCCCCGCAAGCGCCAACGAGAATCCGGGTGGGCGGGAACGTCCAGTCCGCCAACCTCCTCGAGAAGGTGGACCCGGTCTATCCGCCGCTCGCCAGGGAGGCGCGGATTCAGGGCACGGTCCGATTCACCGCCATCATCGGCAGGGACGGCCATGTTCAGAACCTCCAGCTCATCTCGGGTCATCCGCTGCTGGTTCCGGCGGCCCAGGAGGCAGTCAGGCAGTGGGTCTATCGTCCCACGCTGCTCAACGGAAGACCGATCGAGGTCATCACGTCAGTCGAGGTGAACTTCGTGCTCACTGAGTGAGAATGGTCGCTGGCGGCGTGCTACCATAATAGATCCCAAGCACATATGACCGGGAGCATTCCAGACATACTGGCGCGCATCGTGGAGTACAAGAAGGCGGACCTCGCCGACGCCATGGTGCCGCGCATGGAGCTGGAGCTGCTGGGCGACGAGACGCGCCGGCACCGCCGGGATTTCCGCGCGGCGCTGGCCGGGCGCCAGCCGGCCATCATTGCCGAGATCAAGAGGGCGTCTCCCAGCAAGGGCGTGCTGGCGGACCGCATCGATCCGATCGCCATTGCCCGCGCCTACGAGTTGGGCGGCGCGGCCGCGCTGTCGGTGGTCACCGACGAGAAGTTTTTCCACGGCAGCCTCGACGACATGGCCATGGCCCGCGGCGCGGTAGGCCTGCCGGTGCTGCGCAAGGACTTCACCTTCGACGAGTACCACGTGGCGGAGGCGGCCGCGTATTGCGCCGATGCCATCCTGCTGATTGCCACGATCCTGTCCCCGAAACAGCTCCGGCACCTGCGCGAGTACGCAGCGCGCTTCGGGATGGCCGCCCTGGTCGAGGTGCACGACGAGACGGAACTGAAGACCGCCATCGACTCCGGTGCGCAGTTGATCGGCGTCAACAACCGCAACCTGCGCACGTTCGAGTGCGTCATCGAGACCTCGCTGCGGCTGGCCCCGCTCATCCCCCCGGGCATCGTGCGGGTGAGCGAAAGCGGAATCCGCACCGCCGAGGACGTCCGCAGGCTGCGGGTCGAGGGCTACCACGCATTCCTGGTGGGCGAGCACTTGATGAGGTCGAGGGATCCGCTCGGAGCGTTGCGGGCTTTGCTCCGATGATCGTGAAGATCTGCGGGATCACCAACCGCGAGGACGCGCTGGTGGCGGTGGATGGCGGCGCGACGGCTCTCGGGTTCAACTTCTACCCGCCGAGTCCGCGCTATGTGACGCCGGCCCAAGCTCAGAGCATCGCCGGCATTGTTCCCGAACATGTTTGGAAGGTTGGGCTGTTCGTGAACGAGCGGCCCGAAGCGGCGCTGGGCATTGCGGCCCAAACGGGCATGGACATCTTGCAGGTTCACGGCAACGCCGAACAATTTCCGGCCGGAATCCGGCTATGGAAAGCGGTGCGCGTCGGCCCCGATTTCCAGTTCGCCGAGCTGGATGCGCCCCACGCCGAGGCTTTCCTGCTGGACACGCCCTCGGAAACGCTCCACGGCGGGACCGGCCAAACCTTCGACTGGAAGCTGGCGCGCGGCGCGCCGCGCAAGGTGATCATCGCCGGCGGGCTGGATGAGAACAACGTGCGCCAGGCCATCGAGGAGGCGATGCCCTGGGGCGTGGACGCATGCTCGCGCCTGGAAGCCATGCCCGGGCGCAAGGACCACCTCAAGCTGGCGCGCTTCCTGAAGGCGGCCCTCTCATGATCGGGCCGCTACCGGATGCGGGCGGGCACTACGGTCCCTACGGCGGGCGATTCGTCCCCGAGACGCTGATGTCGCCCCTGGAGGATCTCGAGAAAGCGTATTTCGAGGCCCGGGAGGACCCCGCGTTCCGGAAGGAGCTCGACGATCTGCTGCGCAACTACGCCGGCCGGCCCACTCCCCTGTACTACGCCCGGCGCCTGAGCGAATCCCTCGGTGGCGCGCGCATTTACTTGAAGCGCGAGGATCTGCTGCACACCGGAGCGCACAAGATCAACAACTGCTTGGGCCAAGTTCTGTTGGCCCGGCGGATGGGGAAAAGGCGCATCATCGCCGAGACCGGCGCTGGGCAGCACGGGGTGGCCACCGCGACGGTCTGCGCGCTGTTCGGGCTCGAGTGCGTGGTCTACATGGGCGAGGAGGACATGCGGCGGCAGCGGCTGAATGTCTTCCGCATGCGCTTGCTGGGCGCGCGCGTCGCGGGAGTGGCCAGCGGCAGCCGGACGCTCAAAGACGCCATCAGCGAGGCCATGCGCGACTGGGTCACCAACGTCGCCACCACTTACTACCTGCTCGGCTCGGCCCTGGGCACGCACCCCTACCCGCTCATGGTTCGCGACTTCCAGAGCGTGATCGGCCAGGAGTCGCGCCGGCAGATTCTCGAAGCCGAGGGCCGCCTGCCGGACGCGATCCTGGCGTGCGTGGGCGGCGGCAGCAACGCCATCGGCATCTTCCACCCCTTCATTCCCGACGAAAAAGTGCGGCTGATCGGCGTCGAGGCGGGGGGCCGAGGCTCCGCGCTGGGCCAGCACGCGGCGCGGTTTTCGGGAGGCTCGCCGGGGGTTCTTCAAGGCGCCTACAGTTACCTGCTGCAGGATGCCGACGGCCAGGTGGCCCTGACGCATTCGGTGTCGGCGGGCCTGGACTACGCGCTAGTCGGTCCCGAGCACGCCTGGCTGCACGATGAAGGCCGGGCGGAATACGTCTCCATCGGGGACCGGGAGGCGCTGGAAGCAGCCCGTGTGCTGTCGCGAACCGAGGGGATCATCCCGGCGCTCGAGTCGGCGCACGCGGTGGCGGAGGGGCTCCGGCGCGCACCTCAAGCTAAGGATGAGATATTCATCGTAAACATCTCAGGACGCGGAGATAAGGACATGGATATCTACCGCGAGAACTTCCCCGAACTCGATGCAAGCTGACCACCCCTCCCGCATCACCCGGCGGTTCGACCGCCTGCGCCGCGAGGCTAGCAAGGGTTTCATCGGCTACTTGACCGCCGGCGATCCGTCGCTGGACCGGACCGCCGGGCTCGCCCTCGCGCTCGAGCGCGGCGGGGTGGACCTGGTCGAGCTGGGGGTGCCCTTCTCCGATCCGATTGCCGACGGCCCGGTGATCCAGCGCGCCGCCGAGCGGGCCTTGCGCGGGGGGACCAGCCTGAGGAAGGTGCTCGAGGTGGCAGTCGAAATCCGGCGCAGCTCCGAGGTCCCGCTGCTGCTGTTCACCTACATGAACCCGGTCCTGCGGTACGGCCTCGAGGCGCTGGCGCGCGATGCCGCCGGCGTGGGAATCGACGGGGTGCTGCTCACCGACCTGAGCGTCGAGGAGGCGGGCGTCCACGTCGAGGCCATGTGGCGGCACGGTCTGGACACCGTTTTCCTGGCCGCCCCAACTTCGACCGAACGCCGCCTGCGCCTGATTGCCGAGTACTCGACGGGATTCGTGTACCTGGTCTCGCGGACCGGAGTGACCGGGGAACGCGATTCGCTGTCTGGGTCGGTAGCGCCGCTGGTCGAGGCCGTGCGCCGGGTGACGGACCTGCCGCTGGCGGTGGGATTCGGCATCTCGCGGCCCGAGCATGTCGCCGCGGTGGGCCGCCTGGCGGACGCCGTGGTTGTGGGCAGCGCCTTCGTGCGGCTCATCGAGCAGAACGCCGCCAATGCCGCACTGGAACTCCAACTGGAATCCCTGGCTCGCGAACTCAAGCACGGATTCCACCTGAGACCGTCATGACGCAGGAAGAGGGCCTGAAAGCGCTGCGCGAGTGCCGCGACCGCATCGACGAGCTGGACCGGCGCATCCTGGAACTGCTCAACGATCGCACCAAGATCGTAGAGGAGATCGGCCGCCTGAAGTACCACCTGGGCATGCCGATCTACGAGCCCAAGCGCGAGGACGAGGTGTTCGAAAACGTCACCGGCAACAACCCCGGCCCGCTGACTCCGGATGGCGTAAAGCGGGTCTTCGAACGCATCATCGACGAGATGCGCAACGTGCAGCGGCTGCGCATGCTGGAGCGGGATGGAAAAGAGACTGGCTTGTAGCGTGTGGCTTGTGGCCTGTAGATCCAGATTGCCGCGCGTGGGCTTCGCCTCTGGGGCGACAGCAGGTGCGCCGTCGCGGGATCAACAGGCCACAAGCCACAAGCCACAAGCCAACTAAGGAGTTCTCAATGATAGTCGTCATGCAGGAAGGCGCGACCGAGCAGCAGATCCAGGGGGCGATCGACCGGCTGGTATCGCTGGGCTTCACTGTGCACCGGTCCACGGGCGTGGTACATACCGTGCTGGGCGGGGTCGGTCCGGCGGAACAGTACGATCCCGCCGACTTCGAGGTGCTCGACGGAGTCAAAGAGGTCCACCGCATCATGTCGCCGTACAAGCTGGCCAGCCGGCATTTCCGGCCGGCCGGAACGGTGATCCAGGTGGGCGGCGTGGAGATCGGCGGCAACGCCGTGGTGATGATGGCCGGGCCGTGCAGCGTGGAGAGCCGCGACCAGATCCTGCGCATCGCGGAACTGGTGGCCCAGGCGGGCGCCAAGGTGCTTCGTGGCGGCGCGTACAAGCCCCGCACCTCCCCGTACAGCTTTCAGGGAATGGGAGAGGAGGGGCTGGCCCTCCTGCGCGAGGCCGCCGACCGCCACGGCCTGCTGGCGGTCAGCGAGGTCATGGACCACACCCAGATCCCGCTGGTGGCGGGCTATGCCGACATCCTGCAAGTCGGCGCCCGCAACATGCAGAACTACAACCTGCTGCGGGAGCTGGGCAAGCAGCCCAAGCCCGTGCTGCTCAAGCGCGGCATCTCGGCCACCATCGAGGAGCTGCTGCTTTCGGCGGAATACGTGATGTCGGCGGGCAACTACGACGTGATCCTGTGCGAGCGCGGCATCCGCACCTTCGAGAGCTACACCCGGAACACCATGGACATCTCGGCGATTCCGGTGGTGAAGAAGCTTTCGCATCTGCCCATCATCGCCGACCCGTCGCACGGCACCGGGCGCCGCGACAAGGTGATTCCGATGGCGCGCGCGGCGGTGGCGGCGGGCGCCGACGGCCTGCTCATCGAGGTCCACCACGACCCGGAGCGCGCCTTGAGCGACGGGGCGCAGTCGCTGCGGCCGGAGCAATTCGCCGAACTGATGGCCCAACTGCGCATCATCGCGCCGGCGGTCGGCCGGACGATCTGAGCCCATGGACACGGTAACCATTGTCGGCGTCGGGCTGATCGGCGGCTCGTTCGGGCTGGCTCTCCGGAAAGCCGGATTCCGCGGGAGACTGATCGGCGTGAGCTCCCCCGGCGCGATCCGCGACGCGCTCGAGCGCGGCGCCATCGACGAAGCCCTGCCACTGGCCGAGGGCGTCGCGCGGGCCGACCTGGTCTACCTGGCGCAGCCCATCCGCCGCATCCTGGAGACGCTGGCCGCGCTGGACCCGTGGCTCCGCCCAGGCAGCCTGGTCACCGATGCCGGCAGCACCAAGGCGAGGATTGTCGAGCAGGGCCGGCAAAACATTCGCCGAGGCCAGTTCCTGGGCGGCCATCCCATGGCGGGCAAGGAAAAGCGTGGCGCGGCAGAGGCGGATCCCGGCCTGTTCGCGGGCCGGACCTACGTGCTCACGCCCTCCGCGCCCGAGGAACTGGAAACTCCCGCGGCGCGGGAGTTCCTGGGCTGGCTCCGAGCCATCGGGGCCGTGACGATCGCGCTGGAGCCGCAGGAGCACGATCGCGTGGTGGCCCGCACCTCGCACCTGCCGCAACTGCTCTCGACCGCACTGGCTATGACGCTGGTCGGCCAGCTCGAATCGGCAGACCACTTGCAGGTGGCGGGACCGGGCCTGGCCGACACGCTGCGCCTGGCAGCCAGTTCCTATGAGATCTGGGGAGACATCCTGGCCACCAACACCGCCCAGATCGACGCGGCGCTGGCAGCATTCATCGCGCAGATCGAGGAGTTGCGCGCGGGGCTCGGCTCCGAGCGAACCGAGGACGCTTTCCGCGCGGCCAACGACTTCGCAGCCCGCCTGAAGCAGCCGCGCGGGCGGTGACTATTTCCGCTGCGAGACCACGATGGCGGTGACGTCGCGGGTCTCCGCCACGGAAGCTCCGCGCGCCAGGCCGGCCCCTATGTACGGGCGCTGGATTTTGACCCACATTTTCGAGTTGACCAGGTCCTTGGCGTCGTCCAGCAGGAAGAAGGCGTCTCTCAACTCTTGGCCCGTGGGCAGCTTGCGTACCCGCTTCCCGAGCATGTTGTATTCGCGCGCGAAGCTCTTGTAGAAGACGTACACCTTGTCGAAGGAGTCCGCCGTCACATAAACGGTGACCTCGAGGCCCGGGTCCGTGGCCGCCGCCCGTTGGGCCTGCTCGGTAGCGGCCCGATCGACCTTCGTCCCTCGATAACGTCTAAACTCCTGTCCTAAAACAACCGCCGGCAGACTCAGAAGAACGAGGGCTATCAGGCGATAAACCCGCTTTGTCATGTGAGTACTCCGTGACAGAAGCATACCTCCGAACGTGCCTCGTAGCAAATGTTTTGTAGGATAAGGCTCCGCCTTGTCCTGGTCGCATCCGGTTCGCAGCTAGGACAAGGCAGAGCCTTATCCAACACAGTGTGAATCCACGGCACAGGTCCGGCGGTGGCAGGCCGCTGGCGACTCAACACGATGCGAATGGCAACGGAATTGCCTCTTCGGGCCGCATGAGACACGTTTGGGTCGCTGCGCTGCTCTGGGCGGCGGCGTTGCCGGTTCGGGCGCAGGAACCGGAGGTCAATGTCAACGAGCGCTACACGGTGGAGAGCATCGAGATCTCCGGCGCCGATCAGTCCAAGCTGGACCAGCCGGTTCGCGACAACCTCCGCAAGCTGGTGGGACAGAAGTTCAGCCAGGAGAAGCTCGAGGAACTGTCGAAGCTGATTCACAAGGCGTTTCCGGGCCGCCCGGTTTCCATCCAGGTGAGCCGCGGCAGCACGCCCGAACAAGTGAAGGTCACCTTCGCCGTAGGAGGCCGCTCGAAGCGCTTCGATCTGACGGCCCCCAAGGCGGTGTACCACGCACGGCAAGGCTGGAGCGGCGAGCTGGACGCCTCCGTCCAGGAGCATTCGAATGTGTTCACGCTCGGCGTCCTGAGCGACAACGACACGCTGGTAGAGCGGTTCGCCGGCTTCAAGGCGCGGTATGAGAACAGGAAGGTGGGCACCGACCGCCTCCGGCTGGCCTTCGAGTTCGACAGTTTCCACCAGATCTGGAACGGCGCGACGCTGGCTGCCTCCGGGAACCAGAGTGCGGGGGACGCGCCTGCGGACATCTACCGGACGCGGCAGAGCTTCGAGCCGCTGGCCACGGTGGTGCTGGCCCGCCCTCTGAAGCTCTCGGTGGGAGCGAGCTTCCAGCGCTTCCAAACACAGGTTCCGGCCGCGCGCACCGAGGCGGCCAACGCGGTCATCGTTACTCTGCGCTATGATCGGCTGTTGGAGGAATCGGGCCCCAGCAAGCACCGGCTGGAGGCAGGTTACGGCCTGCGCGCGGCCACCAGGACCCTGGATAGCGACTTCGTCTACACCCGCCACATCTGGGACTTCGGCTACACCTTGTGGCGCGGCAATCACAAGCTCAGCGAGCGGTGGCAAGCCGGCGCGATCTCCGGAAACGCGCCCTTGTTCGAGCGCTTCGTGCTGGGGAACAGCTCCACCCTGCGCGGGTGGAACAAGTTCGACCTCGCCCCGCTGGGAGGCAGCCGCATGGCGCACAACTCGGTCGAGTACCGCTACCGGGCGTTCCAGATCTTCTACGACGCGGGCGCCGTCTGGACCCGCGGCCAGGACGCGACCCTCAAACACTCGGCGGGCGCCGGCGTGCACATCGGAGACCTGGCGCTCCTAGTGGCGTTCCCCATCCGGAACGGCCGGGTGGAACCGGTCTTCATCGCGGGTCTGAACCTCTGATGCCAAGCCACGTCACGCGCCGGAGTTTCGTGGGCTGGCTGTTGCCGGCCTCCCGAGTCTGCCTTGCGATGACCGCGGAGAGCGATGGCCTGGAAGTACGCCTGGCGAGCGAGCGCATCTGGGTGGTGGCCCCGCGGCTGCGATTCGTCGCCGGCAAGCCGCTGGAGCGGCTCCGCAACGGTGCGCCGGTGCCGTTCGCCTTCCAGTTGGCCGTGTCGACCGACCACTGGACCAGCGTGCTGGACCGCGACATCGAGCGTTTCGTGCTCAGCTACGATCTCTGGGAAGAGCGCTTCTCGATCGCCAAGATGGGGCATCCGCGCAGGTCGGTGTCGCACCTGACGGCCCGCGCGGCCGAGACCTGGTGCGTGGATGACCTCTCGGTGGCGCCCGGCAGGATCGCTGAGCGGCAATCCTTTTGGGTACGCCTGGAAGTGAGGGCTGAGAACCCGGCCGAGCAGGCCGAGCTCGAGCGCCAGGAAAGCGTCAGCCTCACCCGCCTGATCGAGATCTTCAGCCGGCGCGCGCGGGGGGAGCAGACGCGCTGGGTGGCCGAGGCCGGGCCGGTGCGCCTGGCCGAGCTGAGGCAGGCTGCTCCAGGAGTCCGGCCGTGAACCGCCTGCGCAACCGGCTGATCCTGGTGTTCCTGGCGGCCACCCTGGCGCCCCTGGCCGCCACCTGGTGGATTACCACCTCGCTGCTCGAGCACAGCCTCACGTATTCCTCTACCGATCGACTCGACAGCCTCTCGAAGACGCTGGAGAGGACCGGGCGGGAGCTGTACCAGCGCGCCCGCGAGTCGCTGAAGCGCGAAGCACAGACGGCGCAGGCCGTCCCGCGGATCTATGGGATCGGCAGCCAGACGGGCTGGCCCGGCGATGTTCGCGAGTTCTGGGACAGCGGCGATGCGGAGCGCTTCGCGCTGGCCCAGGAGGGCAGCGTCCTGAAATACATGCTGCGCCGGCCGGAGGGCGTGTGGCTGTATACCAGCCAGTTCGGCCTCAGCATGGCGCAGCTTGCCGACCAATACCGGCAGGCGCGCGAGGCCATCGACCGCGACCGGGGGCGCGATCTGCGGCGCGGCTTGCTCTACACCTTCGCCTCGCTGGCCGCCGCGATCTGGCTGCTCTCGCTGGCGCTGCTGGTCTATCTGGCGCACCGGATCAGCCGGCCCATCCGGCAATTGACGGCGGGCCTCGCGCAACTGGCCTCGGGCGACCTGGCGACGCGTCTGGAAACCACGCGCACCGACGAGATCGGCCGCGCCATCGCCGCCTTCAATCATATGGCCGCCCAACTCCAGCAGAGCCGCGACCGCCTGGTCTACCTGGCGCAGCTCGCGAGCTGGCAGGCGCTGGCCCGGAAAATGGCGCACGAACTGAAAAACTCGCTGACGCCCATCCGCCTCACCATGGAAGAGATCCTGGCCCGGCGGGACGAAAACGACCAGGCATTCATCGAGCAGGCCGCCCGGATCGTGGTCGAGGAGGTGGAGAGCCTGGAGAGACGCGTGCGGGCGTTTTCGGAGTTTGCGGCCGAGCCGCCTGTGCGGCGCGTGGCGCTGGATGTGAACGGGGCGGTCGAGGAACGCATCGGGTTCTTGAAAAGCGGCCACCCGGAGTTGACCTACACGCTGCGGCTGGCCGAGAGCCAGCCGGTCGCGCTGACGGACGAGGACCTGCTCAAGGGCATCCTCACTAACCTGCTGGAGAACGCGGCGGAGGCCGCGGGCGCGGGTGGCTCAGTGATGGCGCGGACGTCGGTGGCGAACGGCCAGGTGTCGATCGAGGTGCACGACTCCGGCCCGGGCCTGAGCGAGGAAGCGCGCAAGTCGCTGTTCGAACCCACCATCTCCTTCAAGGAGCGCGGCATGGGCCTGGGCCTGTCGATCGCGCGGAAAAACGCGCTGCTGTCGGGCGGCGACATCCTGCTGATCGCGGGAGCGCTGGGCGGCGCGGCCTTCCGAGTGGTGCTGCCAGAGGCACCAGCTAACAGCTATCAGCTACCGGACGCTCCCCGCGGCGTCCGCGGGGCGGAGTCTCCCCTACCAACGCAGCCATCCGTTCCGCGGCCGGCCGCGGGGGCGGGCCAGCGCCGGTAGCTGATAGCTGTTGGCTGGTGCGGCACAGAATAACGGTGTCAGTTTTCACGGGTCGCGGTCCAACTTGCCGGGAGGAAGGGCGACTGCGGCCATCTCCATTTCCTTCTGTCTGGGCGCTTCGAATTCGCTGGCGTTCGCGCGCGTTGTATCCTAGAATTGGGATAGATGACGCGCAAGCCGGTTGTGGGTGAGAAACCGCTGTATTGGGTCGGGTCCTCGAAGAAGGACATGTTGGCGTTCCCCGAACCGGTCAAGGATCATCTGGGCACAGCGCTCAGTGTGGCCCAGTTCGGGGGCAAGCACCCGGCCGCGAAGCCATGGAAGGGCCTGGGCCCGGGCGTCTTCGAGGTCGTCGAGGACTACGACCGGGCCACCTATCGCGCTGTGTACACGGTGCGTTTCGAGGCCGCCGTCTACGTGCTGCATGCCTTTCAAAAGAAATCGCCGAGGGGCATCAAGACCAGCAGGCCGGATATTGACCGGGTCTGGGAGCGGCTCAGGATGGCACAGCAGGATTACGAGGAGCGACATGGGAAGACAGAACAGTGAGGGGAAACGAACGGTGACCCCGAGTTCCGGCAACGTGTTTGCCGACCTCGGCTTCGCCGATGCCGGCGAGCGGCAGACCAAGGTCCGCCTGGCGTTCGCGATCAACCACATTCTGGAACGACGGCGCCTGCCCCAGACCAAGGCCGCGCGGCTGCTGGGCATCAACCAACCGAAGATCTCGGCTTTGTCGAATTACCGGCTACAGGGCTTTTCCGTCGAGCGGCTGATGCATTTCCTTACCGCACTGGACCAGGACGTGGAGATCGTAATCCGTAGCAAGCCAGACTCCCGCCGCGGAGCCAGGATCGTTGTGACGGCGGCATAGCTGATAGCCTATGTGTGTATGGCCCGGATCGCCATTCTGGACGACGAGGTCAATGTCGGGAACTCGCTGCGGCTGATCCTGGAGCGGGAAGGCTACGCGGTGACGATCTGCCGGTCGGCGGGCGAATTCCGGGCGCATCCGGAGGTCCCCCGCGCCGACGCGTACCTGCTGGATGTGATGTTGCCGGATGGCAGCGGGATCGACGCTCTGCGGTGGCTGCGGCAGACCGACAGCCGGGGCGCGGCGGTCATGATTTCCGGCCACGGCACGATCGCCGACGCGGTCGAGGCGACGCGCGCGGGCGCGTTCGATTTCCTGGAGAAACCGCTCACCCGCGAGCGCGTGCTGCTGGCGCTCAAGAATGCGCTGGAACAGGCCGCGCTGCGGCGGGAAAACGAGCGCCTGCGCGAGCTGGTGGGCGAAGGCCCGAAGATGATCGGGGCCAGCCCGGCGTTCCTGGGCGTGCTGGAGCAGGCCGCCCGGGTGGCCCGGTCGGACGCGCGCGTGATGCTGGAGGGGGAATCGGGAACCGGCAAGGAGCTGCTGGCCGCCTACATCCACCGCGAGAGCCCGTTCG